>OGRN01001574.1_pt1 | contig 19162 bp, 15 predicted proteins | sample 1553401 | NCBI WGS metagenome assembly OGRN01 (sample SAMEA2580096, study PRJEB22360) | human gut metagenome | biome: human gut; feature: human-associated habitat; material: faeces | place: Denmark | collected 2008/2010 | reverse complement strand
ACAACCAAAAAACTTTATATTTTTTTCACTGTCTACTTGACGGGGAGCACACCACCTCCATAGGATAAGGGCGTCGGAATTGCCCGGATAGTCATAGGAACAGTATACTGAAAATGGAGGCTGAAATCAATAAAACAATGGGGAAATAGTTATGAAAAGTCTGTGAAGGAGAGGAAGACAGGCATGTTAGACAGACGTTATGAAAAACAGATGACAAGAGAAGAGAAAAAGGCGTTTGAAAAAGAAAAATTAAGCCATATGACGGGCAAGGAAAAGCTGGAATATATCTGGATGTATTACAAGATCTGGTTTTTGATTCCCCTGGCAGTGATCGTGGCAATCTACCTGGGGGTAACCATGTACCAGGGGATGCATGAGGAAATCGTTTTGAATCTGGTTCTGGTGGACAGTAATCTGAATGAATATGATGAGCTGAAAAAGACAGTGAAAGATGATCTGGGGGCGGACAAGAAAAATCAGACGGTGCGGATCAATGGAAGCATCACGACCGGAGCATATCAAGGGGAGGCAGCATTTGCCACACTGATTGGAACAGAATCTGTGGACGTGGTGCTGTGCCCGGAAAGTTTTTATCAGGAGAATGGGAAAGATGTACTGGAAGTCGTGTCCACGGTGGAGGACAGCCAGTGGCTTGAAGAAGAAGCAGGAATCGAGTATGAGCCGGTGTACGTCTGTATCGCAATGAATACACCGAACCGAGAGAATGCCGAAACGTTTGTGCGATTAATAGAAGGAAAAGAATAGATAAAAGGAGAAGCGGGCCTTATATGCCCGCTTCCTTTTCCTTACGAAGCTGTTGAATCTCTTCCAGAGTCAGACCGGTATTTTCTGCAATTCCCTCATCTGTCATAGCAGTGTTTAACAGATTTCTAGCGACCATTTTGATTCCCTCCTGAATCCCCTCCTGAATTCCTTTTTGAATCCCTTTGTCCATCAACATCTGTCCTAGTTCTGTCATATGGATCACCTCCATCAATTTTCGCAGACTCATTTTATTCAGAAACTTTGTGGCCAGAGCATAGGTCATGGCCTCCATTTTCAGACGTACCTGTACATCCAGACTGCTGCTTTGCTGAATAAGCTGAAAAGCATGAGAAAACCGTTCTTCCTGCGGCATTTGTCCTCCCATCAAAGGGGATAATGTAAGTGGTACGAGGTCCTCTTTAGTAAGTGATATGCCAGAGTCTCTTTTTTGCTGAAGCTGTTTGATCAATTCCTCAGCAACCCAGTCTTTCATGATAATGGGGCAGATGCGGTAAGTGTTAATCCCTTCAGTGAATTCGGTCATAGGGTTTTTGATGTTTCCGGAATACAGCACATAGGTAGTAATAGAAACACCATACTGCTGACTGGCGACTGCTTCGTAGGTACGAAAACGTTTCAAACCAGAAATCCCCTCATTTGTGCTTTGGAATTCAAAATGCTTCCAGGATCCGTCTTCCATGACCAAATTGAAATCCTGATACTGTTTCTTCAAATCCAAATGAACCTGTTCGGTAGGGGTGATATATGCTGTGGTTCCCTCGATTCCAAGAAAGGTCAGAAGTTCATCCCCGAAATATTGAATAGCAGTTTTCATAACAGCATCTTCCACCTGTGAAAGACTGGTGTCTGTTGAAGTGCGGTTCTGGCTTTCCGCACTCCGTTCAGTTTGTTTTTCCATAAGGCGCCTTTCTATGTGCCTATATAGAGAAACTATCTAATTTAACTATAGCAAAAAAGTGCTGCACAGACAACGGCGTTTCATTTGATCTTTACTAAAAAATTAAATATGTTACATGATTGTGGAAGTTTTCTCGAATTGAGAAAGAAATCTTATAAAGATTGGTTTTTGACTGGAAAGTGAAAGACAGTTCTCTTATATAGGACCGTCATCTGTACTATTTATCATATTCATATAAGCGGAGTCTGTCAAGATAGTTATTGCATTACTGAAACGAGGCTTTTATACTGTAAAGAGGACTGCGTCCGGGATTTTATATGACGTAGAGGATAAGAGGAGAAGTGTATATGGATTACAGGAAATTAAACGAAAAAATTGATGAAATGCAGGATGAAATTCTGGAAACTATCCAGCGCAGCATCCAGATCAACAGTGTGGCAGGAGAGCCGGAGGAAAATGCACCTTACGGGCCGGGGCCTAAGAAGGCGCTGGATTTTGCCCTGGATCTTGGGAAGAGCCTGGGATTTCGTGTAGGAAATGTAGATAATCATGCCGGATATATCGAGTATGGGGAAGGAGAAGAGATGGCCGCCGTGCTGGGGCATATGGATGTAGTTCCGGCCGGTGAGGGATGGAAATATCCACCTTTTGAAGGAGAGATTCATGACGGAATTATGTATGGACGTGGAGTACTAGATGACAAGGGACCTACGATCGGAGCAATCTATGCACTAAAGGCGATTCGCGACCTGGGGCTTCCGCTGGACCGCCGGATACGTGTCATTTTTGGAACGAATGAGGAACGGGGCAGCAGCTGTATCCAATATTATGTGGACCATGGGGAAGAGCAGCCGGTCATGGGGATTACGCCGGATGCAGAATATCCGCTGATCTTCTTTGAAAAAGGGATGTTTACCGCTTCCTGCGGATATGAGGAAGTAAAACAAGGAAAGATTAGAGTACTGGAATTCCAGGCAGGAACAGCCTTTAATGTAGTACCTTCTCAGTGCAGACTGGTACTGGAAGGGGATCATGTCATCCCGGAGACAGAAGGGGTAACCGTTACCCGGGAAAATGGAACTACTGTATTGACAGCAGAAGGAATCGGAGCCCATGGCAGCACGCCGGAGCTTGGAAAGAATGCGGTCATTCTTCTGATGGATGCGGTAAAGAATCTGGAGGTCGGAGGTGACTACGAGAAATTATTTTCTTTCTTAAGAATGAAAATTGGTCGTGAGACAAATGGGAAAAGCCTTGGAATCTACTATCAGGACGACGAGACGGGAGAAACAACCGTTAATCTGGGTGTAGTTCAGGGAAATGCAGAGAGGATAAAATTTATTTTGGATATCCGCTATCCCAAAAACGGAAATAAAGAAGAGATATTCAATCATCTGACTCAGGCGCTGGATGAAGCGGGCATGAAGCTTCTGGATTATGACCATACAGAGATGCTGTATGTGCCAAAAGATTCCGAGCTGATACAGAAGCTGATGAAGGTCTACCGGGAGGGGACAGGGCAGATGGACGCACAGCCCAAGGCGATCGGCGGAGGAACCTATGCAAAGATGTTTAAAAATATGGTAGCTTTCGGTCCGATATTTCCGGGAGATCCCGATGTGGTACATCAGCCGAATGAAGCAATTGAGGTAGAAAAGCTGATGCAGTCGGTGAAGCTTGTTGCGGCAGCAATGGCAGAAATGGGGAAGAAATAGACAAGTGAAAAAGAGGAGAGCAGTTCCAGGTGGGGGGACTGCTCTCCTTTTGTCTACAGACTTTTATGAAGCAGGGAAAGAATTGTTTTCAGATCATCTACGGGCAGCTGACCCGGAGCAGAAGCCTTTCCGGAAGAACCGAATGTTACGGAAGAGCCAAACACTTCACCACACAGACGGCTGATCGTGCCGGCGCCTGCCATGGACATCGTGATGATCGGGCGGTCGGCATAGATGGAAGCCATTTTTTCTGTAGCAGATAAAAGAGTCAGGACGTCCCTTTTACTTTGTGGCATGACGGCAATCTTGGGGATATCTGCTCCAAGATCCTGCATTTTCTGCATACGGCCGAGCAGCTCCTCTTCCGGGGGCGTTTTTACAAAGTCGTGATTTGAGACAATAACTTTGATCCCACAGGAATGTGCCAGAGAAATCATTTTCTTTACCAAAGAGGCTCCGCTGAAAAGCTCTACATCTATCAGATCAATATCTCCGGTTTTCATCATAAATTCATTGAGTCCAGCATAAGAGTCAAGGTCGATATCCCGGTTTCCGCCCTCCCTTTTACTTCGAAAAGTAAATAAAAGCGGCATCTCATCTAAGATACTGCGCAGTTCTTTTGCAGTTTTTTCCATTTCATTAAAATTCAGCACATCTACATACCAGTCTGCACGCCATTCTACCAGGTCTGTTCCAACAGAACAGATTTCTTTTGCAGACGCAAGGATATCCTTCCGGGTTGTACCCACGATAGGGACACATATTTTAGGAATCCCGGTTCCGATTTCAACATTTCTGACATTTACAGTATTCATGATCATTCCACTCCATCCGGTCAAATATTATGCCTATTTATCATAACATCAGATGAAAAAGAATGCCAGTATAAGGAGGCAATTGGGGACGGGGGATTTTCAGAAATCCCCCGTCCCCAATTGCATTCGTCTTTTTATCGGTGTATAATATTCACAAAAATGTGGATAATTCGGTGGATAAGTATGTGGATAACTTTTGTCATCAATCTGGATATCTGCAGTGTAATTTTTTAGTGTAATGGGGTTTGAGCAATGAGTAATAAGAAGAAATCGAGAAACAGGACGATAAAAAAGGCCGCTGCCTCTTCTCAGGCGGCGCAGAAGAATCATGTGGATCAGACGAAGAAGCAGGTAGTGCAGGAGAAGGCAGATCCTAAGGTGCAGCCGGCCCGGCCGAAGATGACGGTGGACGAGGAGGCCTGCTATGGGCGCAGGTTCAGCCGTCATTTTGATGAGTTGAAATGGCTGTATATGGAGCTTTATGATAATAGTTCCATGTTTGCAGAGCTGTGTGATAACCTGCATCGTTTTTACGAGGAGAGGAACCTGGATCTGAAGACCCGGGATCTGGAGCGGGAGAAGGATCCGGAATGGTATAAGACAAATGAGATGCTTGGCATGATGTTTTATATTGATAATTTTGCCGGAAATATCAAAGGTGTAGAATCGAAGCTGGACTATATTGAGAAGAGTAACGTCAATTATATCCATCTGATGCCGTTCCTGGATACGGTAGAAGGCCGCTCTGACGGAGGCTATGCTGTGGCAGATTTCCGCAAGGTGCAGAAGAAGCTTGGAACCATGGAGGATCTGGAGGATCTGACGGCTGCATGCCACAAGAAGGATATCAGCGTCTGCATGGATTTTGTCATGAACCACACCTCAGAGGATCATGAGTGGGCGAAACGCGCCCGTGCCGGAGAAGGCGAATATATGAGCCGCTACTTCTTTTTTGACAATTATTCCATCCCGGCTATGTATGAAAAGACGGTGCCTCAGGTATTCCCGACCACGGCGCCGGGAAATTTCACCTGGCTTCCGGACGCGGGCCACTTTGTTATGACCTCTTTTTATCCGTATCAGTGGGATCTGAACTATAAGAACCCACGGGTATTTAATGAAATGATGTATAATTTCCTTTACCTGGCCAATAAAGGAATCGATATCATGCGGATCGACGCGGTGCCATATATATGGAAGGAACTGGGAACTCAGTGCCGCAATCTGCCGCAGGTACATACCATTGTGCGTATGATGCGTATGATTGCAGAAATCGTATGCCCGGGAGTACTCCTTCTGGGAGAAGTAGTCATGGAGCCAGAGAAGGTGGTACCGTATTTTGGAACCGTGGAAAAACCAGAGTGCCACATGCTCTACAATGTGACCACCATGGCAACTACCTGGCACACTGTGGCGACAAGAAATGTGCGGCTCTTAAAGCAGCAGCTGGATATTGTGAATCATCTGCCGAAAGACTATGTATTCTTAAATTATCTGCGCTGCCATGATGACATCGGCTGGGGGCTGGATTATGAATCCCTGAAATCAGACGGCATCGAAGAACGTGCACATAAGAAATATCTGAACGACTACTTCCAGGGTTATGCAGGAGACAGCCACAGCCGGGGCGAGCTCTACAATGCCGATCCTGTGACGGGCGACGCCAGATTCTGTGGAACCACAGCTTCCATGTGCGGAATTGAGAAGGCAGGATTTGAACAGGATATGGACGCCATGGAACGGGCCATCCAGCTGGACGTTATGCTCCACGCTTATATGTTCATGCAGTCCGGAATACCGGTACTCTACAGCGGTGACGAGATTGCCCAGGTCAACGATTATTCTTATAAGGAAGATCCGAATAAGGCAGCCGACTCCCGCTATATTCACAGAGGCCCCATGCGCTGGGATCTGGCAGAGCATGTGGAAGATGAAAATACAGTAGAAGGTCAGGTATATCAGCGGCTGCAGCAGCTGGAAAAGATCCGGAAGAGTGAAAAAGCATTCATGACCAATGCAGATACCTGGACCATAGAGACCTGGGATGCCGGTGTCCTTTGTATCGGAAGATATTATGACGGCGATAAGATCTTAGGATTGTTCAACTTCTCAGAATTTGACAAGACGGCATGGATCAACGAGACAGATGGAGAATATGTGGAACTCCTGACCGGAAAGGTTCTTCAGCCTATCGGGGTCAATATCCCTGCATACGGATTCTACTATCTGAAAAAAATTAATTAGGAAAGAAATTTGTTTCCTAAGACAGGAGAAAAAGGATGAGAGCGAATATCAGAGGGGGATTTTTGACCTTGGCGCTGGCGGCCGTACTGGCATTTGGCATGGCCGTCCCTGCCTGTGCCACAGAGACAGACCAGAATACTTCGTCAGAAGAGGAAGAAGAGGAGCTGACGCCGGAACAGGCGGCTCTCAAGGAGGAGCTAGATCAGGTCTATCAGATGGAGGTTCAGAGCAACGGTTGGACGGACTGGCCTCAGGGACCGGGAACCTATGGGGAAGCGGCCATTGTCATGGATGTGGGGACAGGAGCCATCCTGTATGCAAAGAATATAGATGACCACCACTATCCTGCCAGTATCACCAAAGTGCTGACGGCGCTGGTGGCTCTGCAGAATGGGAACCTGACAGATACAGTTACATTTTCCCACGACAGCATTGCATTTCTGAAATCGGATGAGTCTTCTATCGGAATGAAAGAAGGGAATCAGATCTCTTTAGAGCAGGCGCTGTATGCCACACTTCTGGCCTCTGCCAATGAAGTGGCATATGCAGTGGGAGAAAATGTAGGGATCAATGCCGGACATGACTATGCATGGTTTGTGGAGCAGATGAATGCCGTGTGCCAGGAACTGGGAGGAAAAAACTCTCATTTTGTAAATACCAATGGACTCCATGATCCGGAGCATTACACCTGTGCAAGGGACATGGCGCTGATCGGACGGGAACTTTTCAAGTATCCTGACTTTTTCCGGATCGCGCAGACGCCCCAGTATACGATCCCGGCTTCACCGACTACGGAAGAGCATGTATTTGGGCAGCATCATCAGATGCTTCTGCAAAATGAAGCCGAATACTATCCCTTTGCCATCGGCGGAAAGACTGGTTATACATCAGATGCGCTGTCTACACTGATCACCATGGCAGATAACGGGACGACTCAGCTGGTCTGCGTGGTACTTAAGACCCATGGAGTCAATGTTTATCCGGATACGCGTAACCTTCTGGAGTACGGATTTAACAATTTTCAGAAGATACCGGTAGCGGAACATGAGACCTCTGAAGAGATCGAAAAGATCCTGGACAGTGAAGGCGGATATGTGCTGCTGCCCACAGGAGCCGCATTTGAGGATCTGGAAATGGAAATGATCCCGGATGGCGGAACCAGCAGCGAGGCCACGCTGAACTACTATTTTGGAGACCAGCTGGTGGGAACAGCCAGGGCAGAACTGAGTGCCTCTTATATAGAAGAACATTCGGCACAGCCGCAGGATGTAAGCACAGAAAAGGCAGAGGAGACAAAAGATGATCCGGAGCTGCTCTCCAGAGTGATCCTGGGCGCAGCAGTGGTTCTGCTTGTGATCCTGATCGGGCTTTTTATCCGGATTACCCGGAAAAGAAAGAAGAGACGCAGGAGAAGACGGTAAAAAAGCACTTGACGCTGCCGCCGATCCTTGTCTATAATAAGAAGGTGTATAAAAACTTTGACGAAGACAGTAGGATATATACGAACGTCCAAGAGAGCCGGCGGCGGTGGGATGCCGGTACCAGTAACATATATCTGAAGATCACTTCCGAGTTGCAGACGCTGAAAGGGCGAAGGCCCCCGAGTAAGCGCTGACGGGATTCCTCCGTTACAGGGAAGGCATATGACAGTATGTTTAGGTGGTGTAAAAAACGTTAGCTTCGCTTCCGTCCTATACAGGGCGGAGGCGTTTTATTTTTTAAGGAGGTTGCTTATGTATCAGAAAGTATCCACAGATCTGAACTTTGTGGACAGAGAAAAAGAAGTTGAAAAATTCTGGGAAGACAATCATATTTTTGAAAAAAGTATGGAAGAACGGGAAGGCAATGAGATATACATGTTCTATGACGGCCCTCCGACCGCAAATGGAAAGCCTCATATCGGTCATGTCCTGACCCGTGTCATCAAGGACATGATCCCCAGATACCGTACGATGAAAGGCTATGAGGTTCCAAGAAAAGCCGGATGGGATACCCATGGCCTGCCGGTAGAGTTGGAAGTAGAACGCTCCCTGGGGCTGGATGGAAAAGACCAGATCGAAGAATACGGACTGGAGCCTTTCATCGATAAGTGTAAGGAAAGTGTATGGAAATACAAAGGCATGTGGGAAGACTTTTCTTCCACGGTCGGTTTCTGGGCAGATATGGAGCATCCATACGTTACCTATCATAACGACTATATCGAATCTGAGTGGTGGGCATTAAAGCAGATCTGGGAAAAGGGACTGCTTTACAAGGGATTTAAGATCGTACCATACTGCCCGCGCTGTGGAACGCCGCTTTCCGCACAGGAGGTCGCACAGGGATATAAGGATGTAAAGGAACGCTCCGCCATCGTCCGGTTTAAAGTAGTCGGCGAGGATGCATATTTCCTGGCATGGACCACCACACCATGGACTCTGCCTTCTAACATCGGACTTTGTGTAAATCCAGAGGAGGAGTATGCGAAAGTTAAGGCAGCAGACGGATATGTCTACTACATGGCATCTGCGCTTCTCGATACCGTACTTGGAAAGCTGGGCGAGGAAGGAAAGCCGGCCTATGAAGTGCTGGAGACTTATAAAGGAAGCGACCTGGAATATAAGGAATACGAACCTCTGTACCAGTGCGCAAAGGACTGTGCAGACAAACAGAATAAAAAGGCATTTTTCGTGACCTGTGATACCTATGTCACACTGACTGACGGTACCGGCGTGGTACACATTGCACCGGCCTTTGGTGAAGACGATGCCAAAGTGGGACGTAAATACGATATGCCGTTTGTCCAGCTGGTAGATGAAAAAGGAAATATGGGAGAAACCACTCCGTTTGCCGGCCTGTTTGTAAAGAAGGCAGACCCGGAAGTATTAAAGGATCTGGATGCGAGAGGACTTCTCTTCGATGCACCGAAGTTTGAACACAGCTATCCTCACTGCTGGCGCTGTGATACACCGCTGATCTACTATGCCCGTGAGTCCTGGTTTATCAAGATGACAGCGGTAAAAGATGATCTGATCGCCAATAACAATACCATCAACTGGATCCCTGAGAGCATCGGAAAAGGACGTTTCGGCGACTGGCTGGAAAATGTCCAGGACTGGGGCATCAGCAGGAACCGTTACTGGGGAACCCCGTTAAATATCTGGGAATGTGAATGCGGACATCAGCATTCCATCGGCAGCATCGCTGAATTAAAGGAAATGTCCGACAACTGCCCGGATGATATCGAGCTTCACCGCCCGTACATTGACGCCGTGACCATCAAGTGTCCGAAGTGTGGAAAACAGATGCACCGGGTACCGGAAGTCATCGACTGCTGGTTCGATTCCGGGGCCATGCCATTTGCACAGCATCACTATCCATTTGAAAATCAGGAAGTATTTAAGCAGCAGTTCCCGGCGGACTTTATCTCCGAGGCGGTAGACCAGACCCGTGGATGGTTCTATTCCCTGCTGGCGATCTCTACTCTGATCTTCAATAAGGCGCCGTATAAGAATGTCATCGTTCTGGGACATGTGCAGGATGAAAATGGACAGAAGATGAGCAAATCCAAAGGAAATGCAGTGGATCCGTTTGATGCACTGGAAAAATACGGGGCAGACGCCATCCGCTGGTACTTCTATGTCAACAGCGCGCCGTGGCTGCCTAACCGTTTCCATGGAAAGGCTGTGGTAGAAGGACAGCGCAAGTTCATGGGAACTTTATGGAATACCTATGCATTCTTTGTCCTGTATGCAAACATTGACGAATTTGATGCCACAAAATATACGCTGGATTATGAGAAGCTGTCTGTCATGGATAAATGGCTGTTGTCTAAGCTGAATACGGTGATCGCAGAGGTAGACGACAATCTGTCTAATTACCGGATCCCGGAGACGGCAAGAGCGCTTCAGGAGTTTGTAGACGATATGAGCAACTGGTATGTAAGAAGAAGCCGGGAGCGTTTCTGGACAAAAGGCATGGAGCAGGATAAGATCAATGCCTACATGACCCTGTATACGGCTCTGGTGGAGATCTGCAAGGCGGCAGCGCCGATGATTCCGTTTATGACGGAGGAAATCTATCAGAATCTGGTAAGATCCATCGACAAGGATGCGCCGGAAAGTATCCATTTGTGCGACTTCCCGGAAGTTCATAAGGAGTATATCGACAAAGAGCTGGAAGCAAACATGAATAACGTGCTGAAGCTGGTGGTTATGGGACGTGCCTGCAGAAATACGGCTAATATCAAGAACCGTCAGCCGGTGGGACAGATGTATGTCAAGGCGGATTTTGAGGTTCCGGAATTTTATCAGGAAATCATCAAAGACGAGCTGAATGTAAAATCTGTAACATTTACACAGGAAGTACGCGACTTTACTTCATATACTTTTAAACCACAGTTAAAGACAGTAGGGCCAAAATATGGTAAACTGTTAGGGGGGATCAAAGCGGCTCTTTCGTCTCTTGACGGAAATGCGGCGATGGATGAGCTGAATGCAGAAGGTTCCCTGAAGCTTGACGTAAGTGGACAGGAGATCACACTGTTTAGAGAGGATCTGCTGATCGAGAGCAGCCAGATGGAAGGATATGTATCAGAAAATGATGGCGGTATCACCGTTGTTCTGGATACGAACCTGTCAGAGGAGCTGTTAGAAGAAGGATTTGTTCGGGAGATCATCAGCAAAGTCCAGACCATGCGTAAGGAAGCGGACTTTGAGGTGACGGATAAGATCCGGATCACTTACGAAGGAACAGAGAAAGCCGAGGATATTTTCGCAAGAAATGTAGAAACCATTGGCAGCGAGACCCTTGCGCTGCAGGTGGAGAAGACTGTGCCTGCAGGATATGTAAAAGAGTGGAAGATCAATGGAGAAAAAGTGACCCTTGGTGTGGAGAAAAGATAAGAAAGGAAAGCAAAGAATGTATAATCCGAGATTTGATAAGCAGGTGTTTAAACGTGAAGTGACGGAAAATGTGAAAACCCTGTTCCGTAAAACCATTGAAGAAGCGACTCCTCAGCAGTTATATCAGGCGGTATCCTATGTGGTGAAAGAGGCGATCATCGATGACTGGATCGCTACCCAGGAGACCTATGAGAAGGAAGACCCGAAGGTTGTATACTATATGTCCATGGAGTTCCTGATGGGAAGAGCTCTCGGAAACAACCTGATCAACATGACTGCCTATAAGGAGGTAAAAGAAGCACTCGACGAGCTTGGTATTGATCTAAACCTGCTGGAAGACCAGGAGCCGGACCCGGCTCTTGGAAACGGAGGACTTGGACGTCTGGCCGCCTGCTTCCTGGATTCCCTGGCGACTCTTGGATATGCGGCATACGGATGCGGAATCCGCTACCGCTACGGTATGTTCAAGCAGAAGATCGAGAACGGATACCAGGTAGAGGAGCCGGACAACTGGCTTAAGGACGGCAATCCATTTGAACTGCGCCGTCCGGAGTATGCAAAGGAAGTGCGTTTCGGCGGAAATATTCGTGTAGAATATGATGACAAGACAGGAAAGACCCATTTCGTGCAGGAAAATTATGAGTCTGTCCTGGCGATCCCCTATGATTATCCGATCGTAGGTTATGACAACCATGTGGTCAATACCCTGCGTATCTGGGATGCAGAGCCAATCGTAGATTTCCAGCTCAATGCATTTGACAGAGGAGACTATCATAAAGCAGTGGAGCAGCAGAACCTTGCCAAGACCATTGTTGAAGTTCTCTACCCAAATGACAATCACTATGCCGGTAAGGAACTGCGCCTGAAACAGCAGTACTTCTTCGTATCAGCAAGCCTTCAGGCAGCAGTTGCCAAGTATAAGAGAAAACATGATGATCTGATGAAACTGCCGGAGAAGATGACCATCCAGATGAATGATACCCATCCGACAGTAGCCGTGGCAGAACTGATGAGAATCCTTCTGGATGAGGAGGATCTGGGATGGAATGAGGCCTGGGAGATCACCACAAAGACCTGTGCCTACACCAACCATACCATTATGGCCGAGGCGCTGGAGAAGTGGCCGGTAGACCTGTTCTCACGTTTGCTTCCGCGTGTATACCAGATTATTCAGGAGATCGACCGCCGGTTTATCTTAAAGATTCAGGAGCAGTATCCTGGAAATGAAGAGAAAATCCGTAAGATGGCGATCATCCGGGACGGACAGGTGAAGATGGCACATCTGGCTATCGTTGCAGGATATTCTGTCAACGGTGTGGCAAGGCTTCACACAGAGATCCTGAAGCATCAGGAGCTGAAGGACTTCTATGAGATGATGCCGCAGAAGTTTAACAACAAGACCAACGGGATTACCCAGAGACGTTTCCTCATGCATGGTAATCCGCTGCTGGCCGACTGGGTGACCGACAAGATCGGTACCAAAGACTGGGCGACAGATCTGTCCCTGATGTCCGGTCTCAAGAAGTGGGCGGATGACAAGGAAGCCTTAAAAGAGTTCATGGATATCAAGTACCGGAACAAAGAGCGTCTGGCAAAGTATATCCTGGAACATAACGGCATTGAGGTAGATCCAAGATCGATCTTTGACGTACAGGTAAAGCGTCTCCATGAATATAAGCGCCAGCTTCTGAACATCCTGCATGTGATGTATCTTTATAATCAGATCAAGGAGCATCCGGAGAAGAGTTTCTACCCCAGGACATTTATCTTCGGTGCAAAGGCATCTGCCGGATATATCCGGGCAAAACAGATCATAAAGCTGATCAATTCTGTGGCGGATGTGATCAACAATGACCGCAGTATTAATGGTAAACTGAAGGTAGTATTTATCGAAGATTACCGTGTTTCGAATGCAGAACTGATCTTTGCGGCGGCAGATGTCAGCGAGCAGATCTCCACGGCATCCAAGGAAGCGTCTGGAACGGGCAACATGAAATTCATGCTGAACGGTGCGCCTACACTGGGAACCATGGACGGCGCGAATGTAGAAATTGTAGAAGAAGTGGGCATTGAAAATGCATTTATCTTTGGCCTGAGCTCGGATGAGGTCATCAATTTCGAGCAGAACGGAGGCTATGATCCATATGAGATCTACAACCATGATCCGGAGGTACGCCGGGTGGTTGATCAGCTGGTTGACGGCACCTACTCAGGCGGTGACAGCGAGATGTACCGTGACCTTTATAATTCTCTGCTGAAACCGGTAGGAGGAAGCCGCGCAGACATGTATTTCATTCTGAAGGATTTCCGTTCTTATGCAGAGGCGCAGGAAAGAGTCGAGGCTGCTTATCGCGACCGCGACCGCTGGGCTAAGATAGCACTTCTGAATACCGCCTGCTGCGGCAAGTTCTCATCTGACCGTACGATCCAGGAATATGTGGATGATATCTGGCATCTTGACAAGGTGACGGTTGAGGTATAAAAGTTTTCACCCTTCCATACAGTGTATGGGAGGGTTTTTTTATGTGGATGAAATTGAAAAAAATGGGGTGTTATCTGATTATCATTATCCTTCTGCCCTATGTGATAACCGTATTCATTAATGGGCCAGGCATTACCGCCAACTCCAGGGTGGATCAGACCTATATCCGTGTCCAGGACGGGGCTGCACAGGAGACGGAGGATACACAGGAGGCCGGAAACACGCAGGAAATGCCACTGGAAGATTATGGAATCGGAGTGATGGCAAAGGAGATCCCGGCGGAGTATGAAAAGGAGGCGTTGAAAGCGCAGGCAGTACTGGTGCGGACAGACATTTACCGCCAGATTCAGGAAGGCGGAGGAAATGCGGTGGTTCAGGGAGAGTTCTGGAGCAGGGAAGAGATGAAGAAGGCCTGGGGAGCAAAGGACAGTGTTTATTACCGCAAATTTAGAGACGCCTGGCAGGAGACGGAAGGCGAGATCCTGACCTGGCAGGAGCAGCCTGCATACGCACCTTTTTTCCGACTCAGCAATGGATGCACCCGGGATGCAAAAGAAGTCCTGGGATCGGAAGATTATCCTTATCTGCAGGTCCGGGAATGTCCGGAGGATGTGGAAGCCAACGAACAGCTTCAGACGGTGGTCGTAGCGGATATGGATGCGGAAGTGACGGCCCTTGATACCGCAGGGTATGTGCTGAACGTCCGGGCAGGCCAGGAAAATGTAAGCGGAGAAGAGTTTCGGAAGACCTATGAACTGGCGTCCTCCTGCTTTACTCTGCAGCGCTATAACGGCAAGATGAGGATTACGACAAGAGGCGTGGGGCACGGTCTTGGCATGAGCCAGTACAGCGCGGATAAGATGGCAGAAGATGGACAGACCTATGATGAAATTCTGGAATATTTTTTTGAAGGATGTGAGCAAAAAGAAGTAGCAGAAATATTGCAGAATGCAGAATAACTACAGAACCTTCTGGCAAAAATATAGTCAGAGGTGGTGATAAGATGAATAAAAAGCAAAGCCCTCCACAAAAAAAGAGGGGAGCTACCGTCGCAGCAGTATTATGCTTTGTGGCAGCAATCGCTATAGTTGGAACATATACTCTGGGGAACAGCAGGGAGGCCCGGCAAAATGAAGAGCTTGCAAGGACGGAAGAAACGCAGACAAAGGATAACAGCACACAGGACGAAGATGAAAATGGCAGCGCAGAAGAGGCCGGAAGCCTGGTGATCGACAATCAAAGTGACACAGAGGACGGACAGGAAAACGCCGGTACAGATGAAAACAGTATAGGAGAAGAGACAGATGGTGCAGCGGATGAAAATACCTCCGCAGGCGGGACAGGCTCCGGCGGGAGCACCGGGCTACAGCAGACTGGCGGAAACGGCACCAACATCAATTTCAGTGAAGACAGCAAGCTGGTATGGCCGGTCAACGGGACCGTACTGATGAGCTACAGCATGGACAAGACCGTGTATTTCTCCACACTTGACCAGTACAAATATAACCCGGCACTCATCATATCCGCGGCTGAGAACGACCAGGTGATCGCCGGGACAACCGGAATCGTCAAATCCATCGACAATCTGGCCCAGACCGGAACAACCGTAAACATTGATATCGGAAACGGATACGAACTATTTTACGGACAGCTGAAAGACGTACCACTGAAAGTCGGCGATTACGTAGAAGCCAACAGCGTGATCGGCTACGTAAGCCAGCCTACAAAATACTACAGCGTAGAAGGACCAAACGTATACTTCGAAATGCGAAAAGACGGACAGCCCATCAATCCGGTAGATTATATGTAACCGAATGGGGACGGGGGATTTCCAGAAATCCCCCGTCCCCATTCGGTGTTTGAATTGACAATTGTGGAAAACTTTTTATAATTAATGTTGATAACTGGAAAAATAAGTGGAAAATGTGGAAAGATGAATTATACATATATTGTACAATGTAAAGATGGAAGTTTATATACGGGCTGGACGAATAACCTGGAAAAACGTATAAAGGCACATAATGAGGGAAAAGGAGCCAAGTATACGAAGGCCAGAAGGCCGGTAAAGCTGATGTATTATGAGGAATTTTCCTCGAAAGAAGAAGCGATGCGGCGAGAGTATGAGATTAAACATATGTCCCGGAAGGAAAAGGAGACGATCATTTCAATGGGGACGGGGGATTTCTGAAAATCCCCCGTCCCCATTGAAGTTATCAACATGGTTATCGCAATACGAATGCGTACATTACGATAAAGTGGCAGGCGCTGCCGCCCATGACGAACAGATGAAAGATTTCGTGGCTTCCGAAGTTTTTATGTCGGTTGTTGAAGAGTGGAAGCTTCAGAGCGTAGATCACGCCGCCGATGGTGTAAATGATTCCGCCTGCCAGCAGCCAGCCAAAGGCCGCCGGTGACATGGAGTTCAGGATCTGGGTGAACGCCAGCACGCAGGTCCAGCCCATGCCGATGTATAAGACGGAGGATACCCATTTCGGGCAGTTGATCCAGAAGGCCTTGATCAGGATGCCCACGATGGCAATGCCCCACACGATTGCGAGAAGGATCAGGCCGATCTTCCGTGGAAGGACCAGCAGACAGATCGGTGTGTAGCTTCCTGCGATCAGAACGCTGATCATCATGTGGTCGATTTTTTTCAGGATCGTGTTGATCTTTTCAGATCGGTTAAATGTATGATAAGTAGTGCTTGCCGCATACAATAAAATCAGGCTTACCGCATAGACTGTGATGGAGATGATATAGATCCTGTCCGGTTCATGCGCCGCCTTGATCAGCAGTGGAACTGCAGCGAAGATCGCCATGAGCATTCCGATGAAATGTGTGATCGCACTTCCCGGATCCTTGATGTGTTTTTTGATTACCTGTGCCATAATATACTCCTCCTGTTCTTAAAATCTATCGCTGAATATCCCGAAGGACATTTTTGGAAAATACAATATGTGGTTTTTAAAACTATATTATCTATATGTGTATATTATAACCCTTATTCCTAAAAAGCAAGCATAATCACAAAATTTTCATAAATATTCCAAACTGGTCTGGTTAAATATAGAATAACTGGATGTTTATAAGAAGACAGTTTGGTGCTACGATGGATGGGAATTAAGGAGGGAGTTGATAAGTTATGGAAAAAAGGAATCAGACTGTAGTGAAACTGGCCCAGACAGCACTGCTGGCAGCGCTTTGTTATGTTTCTTTTACGTATCTTCAGATAAAGATTCCGATGCCGGGAGGAGACGCCACATCCATTCACATCGGGAATGCGTTCTGTGTCCTGGCGGCGCTCCTTTTAGGCGGAGTTTATGGCGGACTGGCCGGGGCGATCGGAATGGGAATCGCAGATATCATGGACCCGGTCTATATTACCGGAGCGCCGAAGACGTTTCTTCTGAAGCTGTGCATTGGCCTGGTGGTAGGCCTGGTGGCTCATAAAATTGCAAAGATCAATGAGAGCAACGATAAAAAATACGTATTTAAATGGAGCCTGATCGCATCCATTGCCGGTCTGGGATTTAATGTGATCGCAGATCCGCTGGTAGGTTATTTTTATAAAATGTATATCTTAGGGCAGCCTCAGCAGATGGCAGAGGTGCTGGCGAAATGGAGCACGGCGGCAACTTTTGTAAACGCTGTTATCTCCACAGTTCTGGTCAGCGCCATGTATAACGCTCTGCGTCCGGTACTGCTTAGATCCGGTCTGATCATCAAGCCCGGACAAAAGAAAATGGCCTGAAAAGACCATCCATTTAAAGAGACAAAGTAAGGGAAGGCAAGAAGAAAATGGGAGAAAAAGAAGCTGTACAAAGAGATGAAAATATCAGAAAAATGGTAGTGACCGCCTTTTTTGCGGCGGTCACTTTTCTGGGGATCCAGGCATTCCGGATTCCCCTTCCGGCGGTAGTAGGGACACCCTTCGTACATTTCGGACACATTTTCGTGGTCATGGGAGCCCTCCTGCAGGGAGGAAAGAGAGGGGCTGTATCCGGAACACTGGGGCTGGTCATCTTCGATATCCTGAACGGATATCTGCAGGACGTTCCTCAGGTAATGATCGAAACCATTGTAAAATGTCTGATCATCGGCGCCCTCTTTGCAGCGTTAAAGAAAAAGGCCGGTGGCGACAGACAAAAAGAATACCGGGACGCCATGCTCTGTACCGTACTGTACGGCTGTATGAATATCCTGATCGAGTTCGTCATGGGAATCGTCAAAATGATGATTCTGGGAAGTGGTTTCGCGGCAGCGGCAGCAGGATCCGCGGCATCCATTCCGGCAACGGTGGTCAATGTGGTGTTTCTGATCCTGGCCATGGCTCTTCTGTATCGTCCGGTAGAACGACTGTACCGGCGTGCATCAGGGCAATAAACTCCTCCATGGCCCGGGTCTTGTATTTGTGATTCTTATAGTAAAAGTACACCTGGCGGAGGGATTCTTTCCCGGAAAGTTTATAATACACCAGGTTTTCAAAGGAAGGCAGCCTGCGCACCAGCATATCGCTGATAAAGGTAGCGCCAAGCTGAGTAGAGGCAGCCATATAGGCCGTAGACTGCTGCTGCAGCTCCAGGATGATCCTGGGAGAAAATCCGGCCAGCCGACAGAGCTGTTCGCCACGCAGCCGGGTATCGTTTCCGGGCGTCAGCATGATAAACGGAAGCCCGGAAAAAGAAGAAAGCGGCACCGCCTGGCAGTCATTGGCAAGCAAAGACTCTTTCTGAATATGTTCATAGGAGAGCTGGAAGTTTTCCAGCTCTTTATTAATGGAAAAATGTCTGGGAACTGCAAGAAGGATGTGCTCCTGGCAGTACGACTCTTTGTTGTACAGGGCGCTGTCGTAGTGATAGTTATCAATGACAAAGTCCAGGTATCCGTTGGACAACATGGTCTCCAGCTGATCCGTGTTTCCTTCTGTGATCTGGATGTCGATCCGGGGATATTTCTGCTTGAATCCGGCGATCAGCGGCGGAAGTACATAGGCGGCGAACAGATTGCTGGCGCCGATGGAAAGGTGACCGGATTTCAGAGTATTCAGGTTGTTGATGGCATTTTCTACTCTCTGTTCAATCTGAAAAATTTCCTCCGCCGCATCGATATAGATCCGTCCAGCCTCTGTAAGCTGCAGGGGAGAAGTGCTTCGGTCGAATAGAGGAACGCCGATTTCTTCCTCCACCTTTTTGACGCGGGCGCTCAGAGACGGCTGGCTGATATAGAGATTCTGGGCAGCCTTGGAAAAACTTCGTTCCCGGTATACTTCATATACATATTTTTTTCCAGTAAACATAAAAGCCTCCATTATAGTTAAAATAATATAACATATATATAAT
>OGRN01001569.1_pt1 | contig 19201 bp, 17 predicted proteins | sample 1553401 | NCBI WGS metagenome assembly OGRN01 (sample SAMEA2580096, study PRJEB22360) | human gut metagenome | biome: human gut; feature: human-associated habitat; material: faeces | place: Denmark | collected 2008/2010 | reverse complement strand
ACAGCTACAAAATGGCTGCACTTTCAGAAGATACAAGAAACAATATACTAGTACATGTAAAGGACGCACTCATCGCACATAAGGATGAGATATTTGCGGCAAATGCAAAGGACATGGCTGCTGCCGAGGAGAACGGGATCGCAGCATCAGTCAAGAAGAGACTGAAGTTCGACGAGCACAAGCTCGCTGACGTGACAAATGGAATCGATGAGCTCATAAAGCTCCCTGACCCGGTTGGACAGATCCAGCTCAAGAGAGAGCTTGACGAGGGGCTGGTCCTTCAGAGAGTCTCCTGCCCTATAGGTGTCATCGGAATCATATTCGAGGCAAGACCGGATGCGCTGGTCCAGATATCATCATTGTGCATCAAGAGCGGCAACTGCGCAGTACTCAAGGGTGGTAAGGAAACTGCCAACACCAACAAGGCTCTCTTCGATGTGATCTACAGCACAGCCGTTGCAAACGGAGCACCAGAGGGCTGCATGCTCCAGGCAAGCCAGCACAACGAGATCGATGAGCTCCTGTCATGCAACAAGTCCGTTGACCTGCTCATACCTAGAGGCTCAAATGCATTTGTGCAGTATATAATGAACAACACCAAGATCCCTGTCATGGGACACGCAGACGGAATCTGCCACACATACATAGACAAGGATGCGGATATTGAAAAGGCAATCCCTATCATCATAGACGCCAAGACACAGTACACCGCCGCCTGCAATGCAACGGAGACACTTCTCGTCCACAGAGATGTGGCAAAAGAAATGCTTCCGGTCATGGCAAAAGCACTTAAGAAACACGGTGTAAAGCTCCGCGGAACCGCCGAGGTAGCGGAGATCATCAATCAGGCTGAACGCAATATGAGCAGCCCGAACGGTATTGAGATCATAGGAGACGATGATTTCAATACCGAGTATCTTGACCTGGTGCTCTCAGTCAAGATCGTGAACGATGTGCAGGAGGCGATCTCACACATCAACCACTTTGGTTCACATCACACTGACTGTATCGTGACTGAGAATAACGAGACCGCCGCCCTCTTCATGCAGCTTGTCGATTCGGCCGGAGTATACCAGAACTGCTCCACAAGATTTGCCGATGGATTCAGATACGGATTTGGCGCAGAGGTCGGAATCAGCACAAGCAAGATCCATGCAAGAGGCCCTGTAGGACTTGAGGGACTTGTAACCTACAAATACAAGCTTTACGGACATGGACAGATAGTTGATGACTACGCAACCGGAAAGAAGCAGTTCCATTTCAAAGACCTGTAGAATAATAAACGATCATCAGCGGGGACTCTCTCATGTACATCAGTCCTCGCTGATGCATTTACTATATAAATAGGAATTACATAAAAATGAAAACAATACTGAAAATATTCAAAAACGACCTGATCGGTATCAAAAAAAGTATACTCACAATAGTTCTCGCCGTTGGACTGTGCATACTGCCTGCGCTGTATGCATGGTTCAACATATTTGCAAACTGGGATCCATATGCCAATACCGGCAATATCAATATCGCCGTCGTCAACCTGGACAAGGGCTACACAGATGCGGACGGCAACGAGATGAACATGGGCCAGTCAGTGGTCGATAAGCTGAAAAGCCAGACCAGTATCGGCTGGGTATTTCCGGGATCTGAAAAGTCCGCCATCGGCGGTGTGAAATCAGGCACCTACTATGCCGCCGTCGTCATTGATGAGGATTTCTCCTACAACATGTTCAATGCCCTGACGGACAACTTCGTAAATCCAAGCTTCACCTACTATGAAAATGAGAAGAAAAATGCCGTGGCACCTAAGATAACCGACACTGCAGTCTCAACGCTCAAGACAAGCATCAACGAAACCTACGTCAAGGCGATATCACAGAAGCTTATCACTGCCATTGACGACTCCGACACAGATCTGTCGAAGGATCTCAAGGGAACGGATTTCATCACAGCACTCAAGACCGTCGATGACAATCTCGCCGGATACCAGAAAACCATAGATTCCATAATCAAGGCAAATAACAAACTCAAGACCAGCACAAAGCTCAAGGACGCAACTGACAAGAGCAGCAAGCTTCTGTCCGATGCGGGTTCCGCCATTGATTCAAGCATGTCCGATATAGACTCAGTGGGCTCAACCTACTACACTGTCAGGAATTCTCTTCAGGATCAGATTGACAGCATCGCGCAGGACATACAGAATCTGAAAAGCTCTGCAAAGCTTATCCATATGAAGGATGATGCAGAGAACATATCTGCCGATCTTGAGAATATCAAGGCAGATGCAGACAAACTTCAGCAAAAGATCGATGCAGTCGACGAATATATCAAATCTCTTGACATAAGCAACACGAATGAGGTTTCAGATGCACTCAACAAGCTTGACAAGCTGAAAACAGAGGTTAAGAAGATTTCCTCTCTCACCGCTGACACCATCGATAGTCTGGATATATCTGCGATCACAAATGCAGAAAATGCCGTATCAGATAAGCTCGACCAGATCATCGACTCTGTCTCAGACATAGATGACACATTTACCAGCCAGGTCATTCCTGACATGGACAACATTATCCTGAACATCAAAAATGCACTGAAAAACGCTCAGGATCTGTTAAATACCCTGAATTCTACCATCAGCAGTGCAAGCTCTGTATTTGACAATTATAAGGTGACTATTGCATCAATGAACACCAGTCTCACAGACCTCTCCGATCTCATAAGTGGTATACGTGACAAGATCCAGACCGCCACAGACGAGATCAACAAGGCCGCCGACAGCGAGGTGACCGACATGATCATCGCCTTCCTCAACGGAGACTCAGAGGCGCTGGCGTCATTCCTGTCAAAGCCTGTTGCTGTCGAGGAACATTACTACTACAGCATTGCCAACTACGGCTCGTCCATGGCACCATTTTACTCAGTGCTTGCCATCTGGGTCGGAATGACAATTCTCGTCTCCCTCATGAAGGTGCATGTGAAGGATGCGGACTATCTGAAGGATGCCAGACCACACCAGTTGTTCTTTGGAAGATACCTTATTTTCTTCCTGCTGTCTCAGCTTCAGGTTCTGGTCATAGTGCTTGGAGATCTGTTCCTGCTGAAGATACAGTGTCTGCACCCATTTGCATTCTGGGCAACTGCGGCACTCGCAGGGCTGACATTTTCAATATTGATATATTCACTCACCATATCATTTGGCGACATAGGCAAGGCCCTCGCTGTTGTGATCATGGTGCTGCAGATAGCGGGGAGCGGTGGAACCTACCCTATAGAGGCTCTTCCGAACTTCTTCAGACAGGTGTACATATTCTTCCCATTCCCATATGCGATAAATGCAATGCGTGAATGTATTGGCGGAATGTATCACGCAGACCTGTTCAAATATCTGCTTGAATTGTCAATTTTCATTGTGGTTGCACTGGTCATAGGACTTATAATCAGAAAACCATTTATCCATATCATGCACTTCATCGAGAAACGTATGGAAGATACGGATATGATGTAATGCAAATAAGGAGGAACACCCATGAACGAAGATACAAATTCAAATACAACCAGCACCGAGCCATCTGACATAAAGTCCCAGGTGCTTGCATTCAGAGACAATGCCCATGCAGCAAATGTAAAAAAGCTGAAGGCGGGTATTAAGTGTATATTCACTGTTCCCGCATGCTTCCTTATCCTGCTCTTTCTGACCGGCAGCTCCAAGATCATATTTCTTGTTCTGTGGATCGCCAGCCTGTTCATAATCGCGGCGTATCTGATACATGTGGAATACTCGGATTACAAGGTACAGGAGATGGTTAACTCGCTTCAGGATACGGAAGATAATATTGACGGTCTCATCGACATCAACAGCATATATACAAGAGTCGCTGCACCGAAGAAGAAGCTGGACGACATAATAACAAATGTAAAAACAGACATTCAGACACAGATCACCGCCGTGCAGGACAAGGTGGCTGAGATGGCTGAGGCTGTGCAGAATGATCAGAGTGTGTCTGTGCAGTCTGATGAGCAAAACGAGACAGTTCAGACGGATGAACATGGCGACTCGGTTCAGACGGATGCACAGGATGAAGCCACAAAAAACACAGAAGCTGACAAGGAGGAATTATCATGAAAAACATTTGGCGTGTATACATATCTGATCTGCGCAGGATCACCACAAATGTTGTCGCACTGTCCATAGTCATGGGTCTGTGCATAATCCCTTCCCTGTATGCGTGGTTCAACATCCTGTCAAACTGGGATCCGTATGGAGAGTCCGCCACCTCACTCATGAAGATCTCCGTCTACTCTGAGGATGAGGGAATCGAGATGAGCGGAATAAATCTGACCATCGGAGACATGGTGATCGAAAGTCTTGAAAACAACAACACTATCGACTGGACATTTGCCGATAATAAAGATGAGGCACTTGAACTCATCGCCAGCGGGGAATGTTATGCCGGAATAATCATACCAAAGGACTTCACGGCGAACATGCTCAGCATACTAAATGGCAACATCGTCAATCCAAATATCGAATACTACGAGAACAGCAAGAAGAATGCCATTGCCACCAAGATAACCGGCAAGGTCAAGACTACCGTCCAAAACGAGATAAACACAAAGATCATAAGCACGCTGACCGAGGTATTTGCAAATGCCGGAGATTTCATTTCTGGAAATAACATAGACGGTTCAGACCTCGTTGCCGGTCTTGAGAGCAAACTGGAACAGATCTCATCCACGCTGGACAATTACGTCTATATGCTGAATACATTTTCACTGCTCACAGAGTCTGCATCAGATGCCATCGATACCACTCAGCTTCTGTTTCCAAGCATAGACAGCATGGCACAGAGCGGCTCAAGCAGTCTTGGAAATCTGAGTGACAGCGCAGGCATAAGCAGCGACGTTGCAGACACCTCGATATCACTGCTGAACACAGGTCTCGACATGATCTCTGACAGACTTACAGAGCTTGGTAAAACCGTGGACAGCCTCTCAAGAACCCACGATATCGGATCAGTGTCAATCGAAACTGACCTCAATGGTTCCCTTGGCACCAATGTTCTGGACACCATAAACCGATTGATCGAAGCCCAGTCACCTATAGTATCGGATGCCAAACTTCAGTTTGAAAATCTGAACGAAGACTTAGCAAAGCTTGTATCCGACACAAGCCTGTCGGACGAAGAATTTGCATCACTGAAAAAAGCGGTATCGTCCGACATAAAGAAGTGTACAAATGACATTGCTTCAGTGAAGGATCTCATAAATAACGAACTTTCGCCTGAACTGAAATCTTCGTTAGAGAATATCCAGTCATCTCTGGCGCAGGCACAGACCGTGCTGGCAAATGTTCCGGGAAACTTCAACGATATCAGCAAGTCCCTGACCGAGTATCAGGACATTCTGAAGGACGGAACCTCAGACATCGCGGGAACGATCAAATGTCTGAAGGATCTCAAAGAAAGCATAGACAAGATCAAGGCCGACATACAGACGATCACGTCTAACAGCAGCTACCAGGATTTCATAAATGCCATCAAGGACAATCCACAGGTGATAGTGAATTTCATCTCATCACCGGTACAGATGAACACAGTTGCTGTATACGAGATATCCAACTACGGATCAGCCATGGCACCATTCTACACGGTTCTGGCACTGTGGGTCGGTGCTCTCATACTTGTGGCACTCATACACGTTAAGGTCAAGGACAATGAAGAGCTTGAGGGCGTGAAGCCTTACCAGAAGTTCTTCGGAAGATATCTTAACTTCTTCGTCATCGGACAGGTCCAGACAATCATAACCGTTATGGGCGATCTGTTCTACGTGGGAATACAGTGCAAGCATCCGATAGCATTTGCACTTGCTGCCATGATGACGAGCTTTGTATTTACATTCCTGATCTACTCTCTCACCGTGGCATTTGGCAATATCGGTGAGGCCATCGCCGTGATCATCATGGTCATTCAGGTTGCGGGAGCAGGTGGAACCTTCCCTGTGGAAGTGCTCCCATCAGTGTACCAGTACCTGTACAAATTCATGCCGTTCTCATACTGCATGAACGCCCTTAGGGAATGTGTCGCCGGAATGTATCAGCACACCTACGGCAAATGTCTTGCCACCCTGCTGATATATGTTGCGATCTCAGCGGTCATCGGACTGCTGCTCGCCAAGCCTTGCGCAAAGCTTCTTGACAAGCTGGAGCACAGCAAGGAGAAATCCGGATTATTTATATAGTTAACGACTCAGGTAATTACTGTTTTTGACTGTTGCAATTTACGCCCATCTGCACTGTGTAATTTCACTGACAGGACTGTATCCGTATGAAGCTGTGGTTGTGAGGATATAATATGTGATTGACAGCGTTATTTAACTCCACATTCGGGTGATATGTCATCTCCCTAGGATTTTCTTATTTTGAGATAATTTGCTCGTCATTAGCACAAAAATATCTCTAAAATGATTATTTGCATGAAAAAAGGATAAAATTCCCTTGCTTTGTCCCAAATATCACTTTTTAGGACATTTAGCGAGAATTTTATCCTTTTTGCACATGTAATCATGCTAAAAGTTATAATATTTCTTACTTGAAAAGATTGTCGTTCTCAAAATAGTCAATCTTCATAGCACGGCGCACATCTGCAAGTGTCTCTGCTGCCTTTGCTCTGGCAACCTCACTGCCACTCTTTAAGATGTCGTATACATCCTGTGGTCTCTTCTCCCACATCTGACGGCGCTCTCTGATAGGTGCAAGCTCAGCCTGAAGAACATTGTTCAGGAACTTCTTGACCTTTACATCGCCGAGACCACCTCTGGTGTAGTGCTCCTTGAGCTCATCCATACCACTGTAGTCTGGAAGGAACTCCTCAAAGTACTCTGGCTTGCTGAATGCATCAAGATATGTAAATACTGAATTGCCCTCGATCTGACCAGGATCCTCTACACGGATGTGGTTTGGATCTGTGTACATGGACATAACCTTCTTCTTGATATCTGCAGGATCCTCTGACAGGTAGATACAGTTTCCAAGTGACTTACTCATCTTGGCCTTACCATCTGTACCTGGAAGTCTGAGACATGCCTCATTGTCAGGAAGAACGATCTTCGGATCCACAAGAGTCTCTCCGTATACTGAATTGAACTTGTGAACGATTTCCTTACACTGCTCGATCATAGGCATCTGATCCTCTCCAACAGGAACCTCTGTGGCCTTGAATGCTGTGATATCTGCAGCCTGGCTGATCGGATAGCAGAAGAATCCAACAGGGATACTTGCCTCGAAGTTTCTCATCTTGATCTCTGCCTTAACGGTAGGATTTCTCTGGACTCTTGCCACTGTTACAAGGTTCATATAGTAGAATGTGAGCTCTGTGAGCTCTGGTACCATTGACTGGATGAATATAGTAGACTTCTCAGGATCTATGCCACAGGCAAGATAATCCAAAGCAACCTGCATAATATTCTGTCTGACCTTCTCAGGATGCTCTGCGTTGTCTGTAAGCGCCTGCGCATCAGCCACCATGATGTAAATCTCATCATACTTTCCTGAATTCTGAAGATCGACTCTTCTCTTAAGTGATCCTACATAATGTCCCACATGAAGACGTCCTGTTGGTCTGTCACCGGTTAAGATAATTTTCTTCATTTTTTGTTCTCCTTAGCATATATTTTACATAATCTGTATCCATATACAATTACATGTCTTTATAATCTGCCTGCTTTCCTTATATTATCTATGCTTAAAGCGTAGATTCAAAGCAAGCAATATCTACGCAAGCAATATCTACGCAGGCAATATCTTTGTTCATTATAAGCTTTTCTTAAGAAAGCGTCAATACACGAACACAGTAATTCGTTAAACTGTAGGTTTAGGTTTATCCTGTAAATCTATATTATAAATCTATTCTTTTATTATTATGCTACACCTTGTTGTCCTTTCTTACATGCTACTTCGAATTCTCTTAATTTTCTTTTTGCTTCTTCACTCAAATTTCCCGGCACATCAATCTGAACCGTCACATATTGATCTCCATGCTGATTCTTATCTTTCATAGAAACAATTCCTTTGCCTCTCAAACGAATCTTTGTTCCGGACTGAGTTCCCGGATTAATCTTACACAATACATTTCCGTGAAGTGTCTCAACCTTCGCCTCACCGCCAAGTACTGCTGTTGTGAATGGAACTCTGACTGTTGTGTAAACATCCATGCCCTTCCGTTCATATCCTGGTTTTGATGCGACTTTCACTTTCAGAAGAAGATCTCCTGCTTTTCCGCCATTGATTCCCGGATTTCCTTTTCCGCGAAGCCGAATACTCTTACCCGTATCAATGCCGGCCGGAATCTTTACCTTCAATGCTTTGCCTACTGCTTTTCCATTATTTTCCGTCAAATGTATGACTTTCTCACAACCAAAGGCAGCTTCGTCAAATCCTACTGTAATTTCTGCTGTAACATCTGCTCCGCCCTGGCTGTAATTTGCATACGATCCACTTTCGCCAAAGCCACTTCCACTAAAACCAGTGCCGCCAAAGCCACTTCTTCCAAAGCCACTTCCACTAAAGCCACTCCTTGATCCTTTCGAAGAACTTCTTGTAGCGCCGCCAAAGCCACCAAAGCTTCCTCCAAAAATGTTCTTCAGGAAATCGTCCATATCGCCATTTCCTTCAAAATGATATTCATGGAATGTACCGTCCGGTCCTGCATACTGGTAAGTACCGCCTCCATTTCTGCTATAAGCGCCACCATAAGCACCACCTGCCGCACCGCTTCCATCGAATGCAGCATGGCCAAACTGGTCATACATTTTTTTCTTTTCCGGGTCACTTAATATATTGTAGGCTTCTGTTGCTTCCTTGAAGCGCTCTGCCGCCTGTGCATTTCCCTGATTTGTATCCGGGTGGTATTTTTTTGCCAGTTTCCGATATGCCTTTTTTATTGTGTTCTTGTCTGCATCCCGGCTAACTCCTAGGACTTCATAATAATCTCTTTTTGCTGACATAATCTGTTCCTCCCTTAGTTTGCTGTTTTTCATATTCAAGAATGTCTGAAGATTGTATTCTGATACCCTCTGATATCTTAAATTACCCCACAGGAATTTACCTGTGGGGTAATCATATCTGCCATAAAACATAATTTCTCGATTACTTCAGAACTCTTTTTGTTCTACTTGTAATATAACACTCATTTTTTATAATGTCAACATAAGATTATATTTTTTTAACGCCCGGAATTATTCATATTTACAACCAATAGGCTCGCCCATTTTTACCAATGTCTCTGCCTGTGCTTTTGTATTATGGATAATATCCTTGTCCGGTTCTGCCATGCCGGGCTCTGTCATCACCACAATCGTAGAACCACCGAATTCGAACATTCCTTTTTCGTCACCACGTTTTACCTGAGCAGAATCTTCTTCATGATTATTGATTTTTCCAACCATCAAAGCTCCTACTTCCATAAGAAGGATTGTTCCTAGCTCCTTTGTCTTTAGAAGACAGTATTCCCTCGAATTCATTTTGTAAATTGGATAGTAATCATTTGCCACTGGGTTCACTGTATGAAGTACGCCGCGAATCTTCCGCTGTCTTGACTTTCGTCCATCTGCCACATAGCAGTACCGGTGATAGTCATCCACTGTCAGACGGATCACATAAATCCAGCCGCCCATATAACGTTCTGCCAAACGCTCATCTTTTAAAAGCTGCGCTGCCGAGTACTGTGTGTGTTTGATCCAGAATCTCCCTTTCTGCGTGATTGGATATGCAGTGACTTTTCCGTCGCTTGGGCTGATCAGAATATTTTTCTGTTCATTAATCGGTCTTTGCTCCGCCTTGATCTTCCTTGTAAAAAATGCATTATAGGAATCAAATTCCTGCTTTTCATAAATGCCAAGATCAATGTGATTCTTTTTTACAAAGGAAGGGATTATCCTCCTGGAAAGTCTTGTACTTAAAAACTTTCCACAAATATCAGAAACTGCCGGAGACAAAAATGGGCGGAGCAGCATTCTGGTCAGCGCATGACCATAAATAACTTCTAACAGGTGATCCTGTCCAGTCGTTCCGTCTATTTTCGTTCCATCACGAGTGATATATGTCACAGCCATGTCTTTTCCCTCACTTAATGTTCAATCTCTCATATATTCTTTCACGATTCCACCTGGCTTTGCAGGAATTCTCTACCAGATATGCAGTCCATGCAGCACTGCCAGTGCGACAATGACAACCATGACAGTCTGTCCCAGCTTCTTCGGCTTGCGGAGTCTGAAATTTGTGATAAATAAAAGTCCGACGATCAGTACAAGCGCATGCAAGGCAATGATAAAATCTTTGCCAAGTATCGGACGGAACACATATAAAATAGGAAGTGCAACTGCCATAGAAGTAATCGGAAGTCCTTGATAACATTCCCTGTTTTCCGTGGTCTCTTCCTGACGGATTTCTTCAGACACATTATACCATGCCAGACGAATCAGTCCTGCCAGCACATAGAACATCAGAATCGTAACTCCGATACCATGGTTCATTCCCATACGATATGCGATCAATGTCGGACCCACACCAAAACAGATAATATCTGCCAACGAATCAATCTGAATTCCAAACTTTTTCTCCACTTCAGTACGATTTTTTTCGTCCGGGCAATCTTGCCGTCAAACATATCACAAAATCCTGACAGTGCCAGACAGACAATCGCCATTCTCGGATAACCATTCATAGAAAACAGCATTCCTCCCATCGAAATCAATACACTTACATAAGTCAGCACTACTGTGTAATCATATACACCTAACATCATTCATTTTCCTCAACTTTCTTATCCCTTTTTAACATTTCTTCCTATTGTAAAATTCGCAAAAATTGTAAGCAGTGCACTTAAGAGCAGCTCGGTGTAATATCCCAGGCCACGGCTTAAGAGCATTCCCGGAAGCAATAACTTACTTCCAAATATTGGTAAAAATATTCTTAAAAATAACTGTTCGCTGATTCCCATTCCTCCTGGCAGTGGCAACATATCCACAGCCACAGAGATAGTTCCCTGCAATATAATTATGACAAATGCAGAACTTCCGGAGAGTCCAAATGCTTTATATACAAACCAGGTTGCCGCGAACAATGCAAATCTCTGGAATACTGTAATTGCAAACACTTCCACAAGCACCCATACATGCTCCCGCAGATACACCGCCGTCGCACGGTACTGATCCATAGAAGCATTCAACTTTTCAAGTCTTGAACTCTTTTTCTTCATCAAATGCATTTTTTCCAGAAGGTCAAGTCCTTTTACAAGAATTGATCTTGCAAGCATCGGATGAAATACAAGTACCAGCATTCCTGACACACAGAATACATTGAGTGCCGTCCCCAGATAAAAAATGTGACGAACCCGGTAAAGGTGTTCCTTAATAAAGCCCTGACCAAAAATTGTCAGTGTAACTCCGATTACCACAAGTACCAGCTTATATGTAATAGTCACGATCATAAGAACAAGCGTAGACACCGGAATCGGAATCTTCTCTTTTTTCATATAATATATCTGAGCCGGCTGTCCGCCTGTCGCTGACGGAGTAATACAGCTAAAGAAAAAACCGACCGAGGAAAATAAAAAACAGGTCCATTTTTTCAGTTTGATTCCAAGCGTATGCATCATATAAAAAATGATGATGGATTCACCCCAGATAAAAATCACGACACAGATCACACCCGGAATCAGCCAAAGCGGATTCACTGTCTTCACAATGTGGACGATTTTTCCCAGATCCTCCCCATGAAAGACGCCATACAGTGTTCCGGCAAATACAAGGATCAGGAATACTATATTAAATATCATTTTTTTCTTATCTGCCATTCTTCCTTCCCCCTGTCAGCAGTTTCCTTTTGGCCCGAAAAAACAAATCCTTCCATACATGTTTCAGCCGGTTAATGATATGTTGCAGCCAATCTGACATATTTTCAATGATTCTCTGATAAATCTGATATCCATTCGTACGTCTGCTGATCTGCCATGTTACTTCTGCCACCATAATTCCACTAAATACATCAACCAGTACATGCTGTCTGAGCGCAAGGGTGGAAATAAATACCAGAACTGCGATAATCTCAGACAAATACTGGTACCACTTTGGAACATTTTCACATTTTCTAAGTCCTATACAGCAAAACCAGCTCGCCATACAGTGAATGGACGGAAACAAATTTATCGGCTTGTCAATCTGGTACAGGAAACGAACTGCACCAGTAAAGATATCACTGCCTGTAAGTTCCGGTCTTGTATTTGTAGTTGGGAAAAATACAAAACAGACAAAACAGATCAGCCGCGCATAAAAGTCAGCAGTAAAAAATTGATACCTGTGTTCCTCTTTCTGCGCCGCAATGAGTAGATAATTCACAACCCAGAATATATAGCATCCAAAATAAATTATGATGAATTGCGGCATAAATGGAACAATCCTGTCAACAGAACTCGACAGATTGTGTACCACAATTCCTGTTTTAATTAAGGGCGCACCCCAGTATACCACAGAATTCAACAAAAATGTAAATATCGGTGGCAATAAAATTCTTAAGATTTCTTTTTTCTCTTTTTTACACATTTTCTCTCTGCTTAATTTGTTCATAATACCTATTTTATACGCAGAAAATAAAATAACAACATACTTTAGAATATCTTAATAAAATTTATGAGTTTCCTTAAGAAACTGTGGAGTTTCGGCACTCTACTAAACTTTCCAGACCCTTTTGTCATATGCACACACGCTAAAAAGCCGACTAAATAAGTGATTTTCTCATTTAGTCAGCTGATATATATTTTCAAGACTCATTCATAATCCTCAATGTGAATTTTCAGTCTGCCTGGCAAACAGATTTCTTATAAGAAGTCCTTGCAGGATACAAGAAGGTCTATCTTCTTCCACTGCGTCTCTTCGTCAATACAGTTTCCTTCTTCCACGGAAGCAAATCCACACTGCGGGGAAAGTGCAATCTGCTCTCCCACTACCGCTTTTGCTTCCTCATAACGTTTCTTAATTTCATCGTGGGCTTCCAGAACAGGATTCTTTGTGGAGATCAGCCCTGCCACAAAGAGAGCGTCCTTATCTTTTAACACTTTCCAAGGTTCAAAAGAACCTGAGCGCGCATCGTCATACTCTACAAAGAATGCATCATACGGAATGTCTGCAATGACTGGTGCCACTGCATCATAAAATCCAGAAAATAACGGATTCCCTTTGAAATTTCCTTTGCAGAAATGTGTTGCAACAACCATATCAACAGGCTTCTTTTCCAGTGCTTTTGTGGACACATTCCAAAACCAGTTCAACACCTCTTTCTGCGTATAACCAAGTGCTTCTACTTTCTGTAAAAACTTCTCATCGATCAAGTAGGTCCATGAAGTATCGTCAATCTGCAGATAGCGGCATCCATGATCATAAAAATCCAAAATTGCCTCCTGATAAGCCTTTGCAATATCATCAATCAAAGCTTTTAAATCTCTTCCATAATACGGAGTTTCTTTGTTGCCAAGCTGAAGGAAGTGATCGATCAGAATCATATTCGGACCGGAAATACATTTCTTCGCAGTCACACCTTCATACTGGGATGCCAGCCTGTGAAGATAATCCCATGCTTCCACCTCCGGGTGAACCTTATTCTTGTCATAGAAAATCTTTCCTGTTACTGTTCCAAGCTCGATTTCATTACTCGTTCCATTGATTTCCTTCGTAAAATGAATTGTATCAAATCCATCGAACTCTTTCAGCCAGTCCAGATGCCACCAGCGGCGGCGGAACTCTCCATCTGTGATAAATGGAAGGCCATGCTCCACTTCTTTTTTAACCAGCTTTGCAATCTCCTCGTCCTCAACCTTTTTCAAATCTTCTCTTGTGATTGCACCACTTTTAAACTCTGCTCTCGCTTTTTTAATTGCCTCCGGGCGGAGGAAAGAACCTACAATATCATACTTTATCTGAATCATATCAAAATCTCCTTTTCCCATGTTTTTTGTTATCCTCTTCATGCATTACACTATACAAGAGAAAAGAAGATTTGAAAAATACATAAAAAGCGCAGTTTGTCATAACTTCAAGTTATGGCAAGGTGCATTTCTTAAGAAATCATTTTTCCATTGTGTCTGTTGGTCAGTATCGTCTAAATCTTCCTGATCTTGTGAAATATAATCGTCTCGAACAATATCTGCACTTTCTTCATATAAATGTTCCAGCGCCTCGAATTTTTCTTCAAACTGCCCGGAAAATTTGTTCCAGATCTGTGCACGATATTTCTGAAACCCGAAAAGATCTGTCAGATAACTAAACCGCTCCAAATCCTCAAATGTCATTTTTCTATTTTCAAGTAAAATATCTCTGTCCTTCTCTCCACAAAAATACAAAAATGCATATTTTTCAATATCTGCCTGATTCATATTCCGCCTCCTCTTTTTGTTCCGTTTTGCCTCACTTTTACAACCGATTTTATCTTGATTCAACTGCAAAATCAATAGAAAAGGTGCAAAAAACGAGACAAAATTTGAGACCAATAAACGATACATTACAGATGTCGAAATCAATGCATTTCCTATATATTTTGATACTTATCTTCGTGGTGCTCCAGCCAGATAAAGACACCAACACAAATCACCACAGAAATGAGTGAGCCTGCCGGAGCTGCACATCCCATTGGGAACAGCGTATCCTTAAAATGCACTGACGCATAGTAGGATAGTGGGATTCTCGCACACACACTCGATATCGAATTATGAATGAACGAAATCACTGACAGACCATATGCATAGAAATATCCACTCAGGCAGAAATGAATTCCTGCGAAAATGCAGTCTGACGCATAGCTGCGAAGATATCCGGCTCCACTTACTGCAACTGCACCATCATTTGTAAATAATCCTACCAGCGGAACTGACACAAACTGTACGATAATCGTCATAATTAATCCATATGTCACCGTAATCATCAGCACATATTTTAATGTCAGCTTTGCACGGTCGTGTTTTCCCGCTCCGATATTCTGCGCCACAAGTGCTGAGATTGTAGACATCATAGACGATGGAACAAGGAATAAAATACTGATGATCTTCTCCACAATTCCAACTGCTGCCGCATCTGTCAGTCCTCGCTGGTTTGCAAAAATCGTGATCACAACAAAAGATACCTGGATGAAACCGTCCTGCAGACACACCGGAACTCCGACCTTTAAAATATTTTTCATGGTCATGCGTTTCGGTCTGAAATCCGATTTTTCCAGACGAATTCCACCCTTTCTTTTCAAAATCACAACCATCGATACAACTACACTGATTGACTGTGCGATCGTCGTTCCAAGGGCAGCACCGGCTGCATCCAACCCCAGCAACCCAATAAACAGATAATCCAATCCGATATTGGCCGCACATGCCACCGCAATAAAATACATCGGACTTTTAGAATCCCCCATCCCCCGGAAAATGGAGCTGATAATATTATAAGCTGTGATAAAAGGAATCCCTATAAAACAAATAGTCAGATAACGAACTGTCCCTTCTACTGCCTCCGCCGGAGTAGACATAATCCCAACAATTGGTCGGACAAGCACAAGAAGGACTGCCATCAGAACCATAGATATTCCCATAAACATCGTCACCGTATTTCCGATACATTCCGCTGCCTGCCGTTTATTTTTTGCACCGATACTACGACCGATCATCACTGTCGAACCCATGGCAAGTCCCACTATCATTACCGTTAACATATGCATAATCTGACTTCCGATCGACACTGCTGTCGTACTGCTGACTCCTCCGAACTGCCCTACAATGAACAGATCTGCCATTCCATATAATGTCTGTAAAAAGTATGACAACAAGTACGGTAAAGAAAAATAAACTACCGTCTTGAACACACTGCCACTCGTCAAATCTCTCTCCATAATAAAAATTACCTTTAAATCCTACTTCTGTATTTTCTCCATTTTACATATATTCTGGATTATTTCTTTCCATACTTTCTCTTTAAGCCCGGCATCTTTTCTTCCATCATTTTCAAGAACCTGTCTTTTTCTCCTGAATCCATTCCATCTTTCGCAATAATTGTAATCTGCCACTCCTTTGTAAAGAGAAGGAAATAATGCTCTGTCTCAATTAATGTATCCATAACTTCATATCTGACTGCATTTTTCCCACCGGAAAGCGGATTCTGGATCAGAATATCTGCATCGCGAAATACAATTGGTGCGATCACTTCTTTTTTTCCATAAAGCTCATCCAATTTTTTCAGGAATCCTTTAATCTGTTTGCTCTCGATCATTTTTAATTCCCCATAAAAAATGACAATTGCAAATACTGCCAGCAACATCGTAGACGGTCTTCCTGCCAACATACAATATGCTGCCAGCAGCACAAATGCTGCACTGGCAATTGCACTGATCTTACGGATTCCCGGCTTGATCAGATATTTTCTCGCCTCTTTTAATGCTGACTCATTAATAACCGACTGTACTTCCATTTTAACCTCTCCTCATATTTTATTCCTTATCACTTTTCAGATATTACAGCATATTTTTCCAAGCCTCAGGCTGCCTCTGCCTCAGACTCGATTATTTCCTTGAAAAAATGTGTTTTATAAACACATAGAGTACAATTACAGATGCGCCTAAGTATCCAATTGCACCAAGTGCCGGGATGCCCAGAATCTTCGGCTTCATATCTGTCGTGCAGATAATGCTGGAACTAATAAGTAGCGCCATGACCCAAAGACCCATGACCACATTTCTCGTGACGCGGCGCAACAAATTCGCCAGGTCTTCTCCTGCATGCAGATCCAGATTGATCCTCGTCTGACCTTTCATGTAACCGTCTAAAAGATCTGCCACAAGAGCCGGAATATCCACTGCTTTTCTCATAGACAGATAAATGCTCTTCGCCCCGGATTTTGCTTCTTTTTTCCAGTCATGATTCTGGATAAACTGACTTTTCAGCCGGGATGCTGCAATCTCTACCATATTAATCTGCGGACTGATATCCGCAAGCACCCCCTCTACATGAGCAAGTCCTCTCGCCAGCATAGTCAGTCCGTGGGGCATGGTGATTTTATTTTCCTTCATGACATCCATGAGATCCTGAAGGACTTCTGCCACGTCAATATTTCCCATATCTGCCGTTCCATACTTTGCCATCAAACCTCGAATGTCCTTATAAAGCTGGCTTGGATCTGGCTCTCCGCGAAATTCTCCAAGCGCCAGCACAGCATCCTGGATCATGCCGATATCATTAAGGGCAACACCTTCCACTGCCTTGGCAATCTGTTCCCGGTCGCGTTCTGTAAGTCGTCCCATCATACCCATGTCAATCCAGACAATCTTACCATCCCGGATTCGTACATTTCCCGGGTGCGGATCCGCATGAAAAAAGCCGTCGTCCATGACCTGTTTGATGAAATTGTCCACATATTTGCTTCCTATTTCATTCATATCATAGCCATCTTCCAGCAAATGTTCCTTATCATCAATGGCATAACCATCAATGTACTCCATCACAATAACCGAAGACGTGGTGTATTCTTTAAAAAGAACCGGCGTATCCACAAATGCAACGTCCCTGTTCTTCTCTTTGAACTCTTCCATATTCCCGGCTTCAATGATGAAATTCATTTCCTCTTGAGTGACCTTCCACAGCTCATTCAATACCATTTTAAAATCCACCATGTCAGTGATACTGATTGGTGGAACAAGGGATACCAACTTGTGCATGAGTCCGATATCTCGCGCCATGGTCTCATAAATACCTTTTCGCTGTACCTTAATGACCACTTCTTCTCCAGTTTTTAACCGTGCCCGATGCACCTGCGCGATAGACGCTGAACCAAGCGGTGTCTCATCGATCCACTCAAATTCTTCCTGCCACTCATATCCAAAAGAGTCCCGAAGCACCTCCTCCACCTCATAAAAAGGCATCGGAGGTACATCGGAACACAACTTCTGCAATTCATCACAATAATTCTTCGGTAAAATATCTGATCTCAGGGACATCAACTGACCGACCTTAATAAAAGTCGGTCCCAAGTCTTCCAAAATCAACCTCAACTTTTCCGGAGTGATTCCTTTTGAAATTTCATGCTTGTGAAGAACCGCCGCTATTTCTCGAAATCTTCCTTTGTATCCATTTTCATTTTTCTTTTCGGACACGTTATTCTTCCTCTGTCTCAGTTTCTTCTACAGTTTCCATCTTACTGTCAGTTTCAGCTTCTTCTGTCTCCGTTTTCTCATGGTCATCGACATCTTCCACCTCAGTTGCTGAACCTGGAATATCATCGTCCTCTACGACCTCCGCTTCCACAACCTCTGCCTCATGTACCGTATGCATCTTTCCATTGGAAGCTTTGTAATCTTTGATCGTAGACTTCACATTATGCTTTAACTCTTTGTTGAGCACCTTTCCCTGCTCAACTGTCTCCTCACCTTTTTTTGCAAGAGTATCCAGAATATCTGCAGATTTTTCCACTGCATACGCTGCTGTTCCGATTCCTGCAAGTGCCAGTTTCTTTAATCCTTCTCCTAATCTTTCCATAAGTCATATCTCCTTTACGTCTATTCTAAAACTTCTATATCACGGAAGTCTTGTTCTAAATTGGATTACTGCAATATCTGCGCTATCTTCGGCAAAAATATAATGCACCCTGCGATTGCTGCCATAATTGCCGCAATGAGCACTGCTCCTGCTGCGGTATCTTTCGCAACTTTCGCCAACGGGTGATATTCTTCTGTCACCATATCCACCACCGCTTCCACTGCCGTATTCACATGTTCCAGCGCCATGACCAGTCCGAACAGCACCATACAGATGCACCACTCAATCGCTGAAATCTTCAAAATCACACCCGCAATCACAACAAGCACTGCCGCCACACAATGAATCTTCATATTCCGTTCTTTCCGGACACAAGTAAAAATTCCCTGAAAGGCATAGCCGAAACTTCGATATAGCGGATCTTTCTTTTCCATTTTCATTCGAATCACCTGCTTTTATATGTGTCACTATTATAACAAATTTCATTGATAATATCCAGTATGCCCGCAAGTTTTCCCTTTTCAAAATGTGTACCAAAATTGCACAATTCAAAAAGGGACAGGTTAAACTTCAATTGGGGACGGGGTTTTTTTCAAAACAATGTCATTAAGTTAAGGATAAAATTGTAATTATTGAGGCTTTGACACTTCTTT
>OGRN01001557.1_pt1 | contig 19274 bp, 17 predicted proteins | sample 1553401 | NCBI WGS metagenome assembly OGRN01 (sample SAMEA2580096, study PRJEB22360) | human gut metagenome | biome: human gut; feature: human-associated habitat; material: faeces | place: Denmark | collected 2008/2010 | reverse complement strand
GCACCCGGTAGGAGTTCCGGTTCTACGGCAGCGACATCGACTCGCTGCGCGCCGCGGCTGACGGCCTGATGGCGCAGATGCGCCGGATGCCCGAGCTGCAATGGGTACACTCCGACTACGAAGACCCCCGTTCGGTCATCGACGTGCGGCTGGATCCCGTCACGGCATCGCAGCTGGGCGTCACGCGGACGCTGGCCGCGGTCAACCTGGCGCTGGCTTCGGGCGACGTCCCGGTCGGATCGGTCTGGGAAGGCGATTACCGGCTGCCCGTCGTACTCAAGAACGACACACGGCAGGGCGAACGCTCGCTCTCCGGCATCGGGGACACCTACATCTCATCGCCGGTGCCTTCGGTCAGCGTGCCCCTGCGCCAGATCGCCGACGTGGAGCCCGTCTGGAGCCAGAGCAAGATCGTACACCGCAACGGCATGCGCTGCATAACCGTCACGGCCGACCTCAAACGCGGCGCCAACGCCATGCGGATGACTTCGCGCATCAGCGACATCATCGACCGGGAGCTGGTGCTCCCGGCAGGCGTCACCACGGAACTGGGCGGCGCCCATGAATTCGACTGGGAGACCATCCCGCCCATCGCATCGGGACTGTCGATCTCGCTGGTAATCATTTTCTTCTTCATCCTCGTCAACTTCCGCAAGTTCGGCATCACGCTGGTGGTCATGGCCTCGATGTCGCTGTGCCTGTTCGGCGCCGTCGTCGGGCTGCGGATCGCCGACTTCACCATCGGCCTCACGTCGGTGCTGGGATTCATCACGCTGCTGGGCATGATCGTGCGCAACGTCATCCTGATGTACCAGCACGCCGAGGACAAACGCAAGGTCTGCCACTGGTCGGCACGCCTGGCGGCCTACGACGCCGGCAAGCGGCGCATGGTGCCGATCTTCCTCACGACCGCAACCACGGCCGTAGGCGTCGTGCCGATGATGTTCGGCGGCAGTACGTTCTGGGCACCAGTCGGCGTAACGATCTTCGCCGGTGGCATCGGTTCGCTGATCCTCGTAGTCACGATCCTGCCCGTACTCTATTCCAAAATTTACAAATGATGAAAAAGACCGTCCTATTCCTCCTGCTGTGCATGGCCGCCGCCCCGGGCCTGTCCCAGACGCTCACGCTCGACGAGTGCCGTGCCGCGGCCGAGGAGCATAACCGCACGCTCAAAACCAGCCGCCTCGACCTCGACGCCGCCCTCCAGGCGCGCCGCGAGGCATTTACCACCTATTTCCCGCAGGTCTCGGCCTCGGGCGGCGTATTCCAGGCCCAGCACGGGCTGGTGCAGGCCGATTTCGCGATCCCGCAGATGGGGTCACTGCCCCTGTCGCTGGTAAAACGCGGCATCCTGGGTTCCGTCACGGCCGTACAGCCCCTGTTCGCAGGGCTGAAAATCGTCAGCGGCAACAAGCTCGCCCGGTTGGGCGAAGAGGTCGCACAGCTGCAACTGCAAAAGACCGCGGCCGAGGTGCGCGAACGTACCGACACCTATTTCTGGCAGGTGGTATCGCTCAGGGACAACCTTTCGACTATCGAAGCCGTGGAGCGGCAACTGGCGGAGATACACCGCCAGGTCGCACTCTCGGTCAAGGCGGGGCTCGTGACCACGAACGACCTGCTGCGCGTGGAACTGCGCCGGCAGGAAGTAGCCTCCAACCGGTTGAAGGTCGAAAACGGACTGAAGGTGTCGAAGATGCTGCTCGCACAGCATATCGGCGCCGACTGGCATACGTTCGACATCGCGGCCTCAGACTTCGGCGAACCGGAGGCCCCGGCAGCCTATTACGTACCGGTGGACGAGGCGCTCGACCGCCGCGCGGAATACCTGCTCTCGGAAAAGAACGTCGAGGCGCAGAAATACCGCAAGCGCATGGAACGCGGCAAACGGCTGCCGACCGTGGCCGTGGGCGCCGGGTACCTCTATTACAATGTGACCGACAAGGACGTGGACGACGGGATGGTTTTCGCACAGGTATCCATCCCCATTTCCGACTGGTGGGGCGGGGCACATGCCCTGAAAAAGGCACGCATCGACGAGATGCAGGCCGAAAATGACCGGCAGGAAGCCCGCGAAATGCTCGCCGTGGAGATCGAACGGACATGGAGCGAGGTACAGGAGGCCCACGCACAGATCCTGCTCATGCAGCGTTCGGTGGCATCGTCCACCGAAAACCTGCGGCAGAACCGCAATTTCTACGACGCAGGGACAGCGACCCTCACAGACCTGCTCGACGCCGAGACGCTCTACACCCAGAGCCGCAACAACCTCACCTCGGCCTATGCCGCCTACCACACCTCGCTCGCGAAATACATGCGCGTCACGGGGCGGTAAGGGTACGGCAGGCATTCGACAAGTATATTCGGCAGTCTGGCGGATCGGTCGTACTGCCTGATACCGGGTGTTTTCCGAGGCGCCGCATGAGGGTCGCGATATTCTCGCGTTTGCACTGGGTGATGAAATCGGCCCTGTCCGCCGCGAGCTCCCCGATAAGCGGGCGGATAATGGGGTAGGTGACGAACGTGAAGATATCGAGCGAAAAGATATCCAGCATGAGGTGCCGTACGTCCACACGTTCGATTTCACCCCGGCCCGCCGCGATCTACGTGGTGCGGGCGCCTTCGAAACCTTTTTTCAGCAGCTCTCCCGGACAAGAAAAAAACAGGCACAGCGTACGCCCCACCGCAAAAAACACTATATTTGCGACCCGGAGCGGCACTGAGGCAGACCGGACAAAAGGTGCCGAAGTCGTTTACCCGCCCCAAATAACTTCTACCCATGTATTGCGTCCGTTTTACCGTCGTATTCCTCCTGTGCCTGCCGGCCACCGGCTGCCAACCCATCCCCGAAGCCATTCCACAAGCCGAGGCGATCGTCATGGAGCATCCCGACAGCGCCGTGCGGCTCCTGCAGGGAATCCCCGCCCCCGCGAAAAACCTGTCTCGCCGCAACTATGCCCGCTACGCACTCATCTCGACCCAGGCGCGGTGGCTCGCGGGCGAAAACTTGACCGGCGACACGCTTTCCGACGTCGCACTCGCCTATTACAGCACCCACACGAAGGATTTTGTCCGTGTGCACAAGGCTTATTACTATGCGGCCAAGATCGCCGATCGCCGCCACCAACCCGAAATCGCCATGTCACTGCTGCTGAACAGCCGGCAGGCGCTGCCCGCGGCGGGTGAGTGGCAAAGGCACTATGTGGTGGAAACGTGGCTGGGCGTCTTCTGCGGCAAGCAACGGCTCTACGAGGAGAAGGTCGGCCACGCCATGCGGGCCTATGCCTACGCCGACAGCCTCGACAGGGACGGCTGGCGTTGCATTTCGCTCGGCGACATCGCACATGCGTACATGGGGCTCGGCAAATACGACAGCATGGAATACTATGCGCTGAAGGCGCTCCGCCTGGCCGAAGAGAAGGGAATCACCGAAAATACCTCCCAGAAATGGGCCATGCTGATCGAAAACGCCCTCCGGCGCGGGGACTACGCCGCTGCCGAGGAGTACTGGGAACGGGGATACGAATTCGCCCCCGAACGGGCCCGCTTTTCGTGGATCAAGACCAAGGCAGAAATATATAACAAGCAGGGGCGCTACGACGTGGCGCTGCGTCTAATCGACAGTTCGCGGATGATGTGCCCCGACACATCCGACCTCACCGCACGGGCGCTGTGGGCGTTCCACGCCTCGGAAGCCTACGAAGGGCTGGGGCAGGCGAAGAAAAGCCTCGAAGCGCTGAAATATTATTGCAGCCTCAGGGATTCGCTCGAAGACGACATACACAGCGCCGATGTGCTCCACATCCGCGAATTGTGGCAGTACGAGCACCTCAAAGCCCGGAACACCGCCCTCGAGGGGCAGAAACAACTCCGCGAACGCCTCGCATACCGGACGATACTGGCCTGCGGCGCGATCCTGCTGCTCGGGGCATGGCTGGGGATGCGCATATGGCACCGGACAAAACTGCGGGAGATCGTCCAGCAAAAGCGCCTCATGAAGCAGGCGAACGAGCTCGACGAAATGCGCCGCAAGGAAGAACAGCTGCGCACGGCTTTCTTCCGCCAGCTCAACAGCCGCTTCATCGCGCAGGTAAAGCAGGCCGGGGAGTCGAAGAAATGCCGGATGTCGGATGAAGACTGGAAGACGATCTACACCCACGCCGACGCCGTGTTCGATAATTTCACGGTTCGGCTCCGCCAACGGTTCCCGTCCCTGAACGAGGAGGATATCCGCTATTGCTGCATGGTACGCATGCATCTGTCGCAGGCCGAGATCGCCGGCGTCGTCTGCCTGGAGAAGGACTCGGTAAAAAAACGACTGAAGCGCATCCGCACCGAAAAACTGGCCTCGGCAAAGGGCGCAACACTGGAAGATGTCCTCTCCAAATTGTAAAATGTCCCCCTCTTGTCCCGCCTCTCGAACATGGAACGAAAAGAGAACCAGTTGGTTGAAAAATAATCCCCCCCCCGCAATATACCCCTATATACCCATTCGGAACAGGTGCCCTGCAATTAACTTTGCACCGAATACGACCGTCATGCCGCGACTGCCGTAAAGGAACATCCCGCGCATAGTCCGCCGGATAACGCGAACGGGCATCATTCATCCAAATTTACAATAAAAATAAAAATGCAGAAATTCAGCTACACCCCGACCAACCCCTTCAGCGGGTCGCTCTCATCGCTGGCCATCGGCGCCGGCATGGTCATCGTACCCCTGGTATATCCTTTCGGCATCCGCATCGGCCGCATGCCCATCCTGGGCGCCACCGCCACGACGGTCATCTTCGTTGTCGGCGGGCTCACACTGCTGGCATTCACCGCACGCGAGATCATGCAGGCGCGCAGGCTCATCGCTCAGGGCGGGGAAATCACCGTCGACGGCGACCTGGTCACGATTCCCGTGGTGAAAAAAGGCACCGTAACCAACGAGTCGTTCAGGCTCCCGGACGTCGAGTACACCAAATTCGATGCGGAGGAAAACGAATTCACCATCTCGCTGCCGGCCGCCCACCATGTCATCCGCGGCGCATTCTTCGAAAGCTCCGATGCGTTCGACGCCTTCAAGTCCACCTTCAAATAACAGAATATACACCACGAACAAACAACGTTTTGCAATACACGACACGTCCGCTAAGCAAAACATTTTATCAATTAACGTTATAACCGAAAAGACAATGCGACACATTTTCAAACTGCTCGCCGCGAGCGTCGCTGCGGCAACGATCTGCTCCTGTTCCTCGCTCACAGGCTATCCGACGGATGCCGAGGCGAGTTATGCCAAAGCCATCGAAATCGCAAAAAAGAGCGTCGACACCGACAAGTTCAAGGTCTATTCGCTTTCGTTCATGGAGGGTGAACCCCTGTCGGACAACCTGTTCCTCATCTCGGTAAAACTGGTCAACAAGGACAACCAGGCATTTTCGCAGTCCTACTACATGACCGGGCTCGAACCGACCGCCCTGAGCGACGTACAGCGCACGTTCGAGGCCCCCGAATACGAAACCACCGTCGGCATCGACCTTACGAAGCTCGACGCCGCGCAAATCGCCGCACAGATCGCACAGGCCAAGACCATGCTCCCCGAAGGGCACTCGTTCAAGTCGGTAGGAAGCTACCAGATCGAGGAGGATGTCCCGGCAGGCAACTCGGTATTCAACCGCAACAAGACATTCGGGAAGCAGCACACGTCCTTCGTCGTCCGCTTCACCGAGGACGGTAAGGAGACCGAGAGCAGCGCGGGCAAAACGTCGTATATCTACTACGAGGCCGAGGTGACCGTGGAACCCGACGGCACGCTTTCGATCGAAGAAAATTAAGTTTTTCGCCCGGGAGCGCGGTTTTCTCCCGATTTTTCCTAAATTTACAGGACAGATGCCCCGACAACCGGGCATTGCCATAATGAAAACTACATGAAAACTACCCACCCATTCGTCGCCCCTGTCCTCGGCTCGACCCAGAGCAAGGTCAACATGGAGGCCTACGAGCAGGCCATAGACCAATACAACGAGGGCAATTACCTCGGGGCGTTCTATCAGCTGCTCGACCACCTGAACCCGGAGTTCCGCACCAAATACGGCAATGCCGACGGCACGGAGTTCCATATCCCGCACGGTTCCATCCTGGTGAACATCCGCATCGCGGACGACAGGCTGTATATCAGCGCCGATTTCCTGGTACTCCCCGAAAAGGGCCGTGTGGCCATGCTGCGCCAGGTCGCCGACCTGAACATCAACCGGCTGATGCTGGCGCGTTTCCGCAAGGAAGGCGACAAACTGATGATGGAATACGCCTGCCCGCTGTCGCAAAGCCATCCGCACAAACTGTACTTCATACTGCGCAACATCTGCCACGTCGGCGACCGCTACGACGACGAGTTCTGCACAAAGTTCGGCGCCCGGCGCAGCTACGAACCGCAGGTGACGCCCTATCCGGAAGAGGAGGTGGCGCGCATCCACGAAGCCGTCCAGCAGACATGCCGCGAGACGCTCGACGCGGTGAAGGAATACGAGACAGAACGCAAGTACGGCTATTCGTGGAACGTGATCGACATCGCGCTCTACAAGATCGCCTATTTCGCGCACCCGCAGGGGCAGTTGCTCAACGACCTCGACAAGGCGGTCGACGACATGGACAAGGAGCTTCCCGTGGCTGAACTGGTGGCCAAGGGCAAAGCGTTCCTCGAACGGCTGCTCGCAATGCCGCGCGAGGAGATGGCGCGCGACCTCTACCTGGTCGACACGCTGGTTTCGACCAAGCGCCGTTCCTCGCTCAACAACGTGCAGGAAAACTTCAAGGAGGTGTACCAGGAGGCTACCGAAGCCATCGAATCGGAAAATTTCGAGCGCAGCACCGTGCGCATCCTCTACAAGTTCTACGAAATGTATTACTACAACGACGTGCAGGACGACCTGAACGCCGTCGTGGCGGGGGCGCTCGGCAAGTCGGCCGGGAAAACGATGGAGGAGGCTTCGGAGATCCTGTACGAAGCACTCGAAAAAATCATGGAGGACGACCTCTCGGCGGACGACGGGGATTTCGACGCCGGGGAGCTGGGCATCGCCGGTGCGGCCGCCGCGGAGCAGGTGCAGCAGATGGCCGCCGCCATGCAGGGCCATGTCGCGCAGATGCAGGCCGCGATGCAGGAGGCACTGGCCAAAGGCGACATGGCCGAATACATGCGGCTGGCGCAGGAATTCCAGCAAAAAATGATGGAACAGGCCCTCGGGCAACAAAAATAACCGCTCTAAACCCGTATATCCTATGGAACAGAACAATATTTACAAGACGGTATTCAAAGTGACCCATTCGGGCGGCTCGGGCAGTTGCTTCTACCTCAAGGCCTATGACCTTTTCGTAACGAACTACCACGTGACCGAGGGCTTCCGCACCGTCGCCATCCACGACAACGAGCGCAACCCGTACCTGGCCAAGGTCGTGCTGGCAAACCCGGCGATGGACATCGCCCTGCTGGCGGCCGAAGGGGATTTCTCCTCGCTGCCGGACATTTCGCTCGCCGAGGACGACACGCTGACGATCGGCCGCAAGGTCTACGTCGCCGGGTATCCCTACGGCATGCCCTTCACGATCACCGAAGGTTCGGTGTCGTCGCCCAAGCAGCTGATGGACGGCAAATACTACATCCAAACCGACGCCGCGGTGAACCCCGGCAACTCGGGCGGCCCGATCCTCGACGAAGACAACCGGGTGGTGGGCGTGACGGTGAGCAAGTTCACGCAGGCCGACAACATGGGCTTCGGCATCCGGGTCGAGACGCTGCACGCACTGCTGGATACGATCGGCGACCTCAACCGCACGGTATTCCAAGTGCAGTGCGGCAGCTGCGAGGAGCTGATCGCCCAGGAAGAGGAGTATTGCCCGTCGTGCGGCGACAAGCTGCCCGAAGGCGTCTTCGAAGAACGCGAACAATCGCCTTTGGGCGGGTTCGTCGAATCGGCCATCGAACAGATGGGGGTCAACCCTGTGCTGGCACGCGACGGCTACGACTCGTGGTTATTCCACAAGGGAAGTTCGGAGATTCGCATCTTCGTCTACGACAACAACTACCTGTTCTCCACCTCGCCGATCAATCTGCTGCCCAAAAAGGAGGTGGAACCGGTGCTGGACTACATGCTGAGCGAGGATTTCGGCCCCTATAAACTGGGGATCGAAGGCCGCCAGATCTACATCGCATACCGCATACACCTCTCCGACATCACCGACGAATCGGAGGAGGAGATCCGGAAGAACATCGTCGACCTGGCTTTGCGGGCCGACGCCATGGACAACATGCTGGTGGAACGCTTCGGGTGCGAATTCTCGGAATATTCGAAGGCGGACGCGCAATAGGCGCCACCCGCCAAGACAAGGCGATGCCGGGCTTTGCTGGAAAGCCCGGCATCGCGCTTCTTGCTCCGGCCCGCACAAACCTGCGCCACAGGCTCCGGAAAGATGCCTGCTGCTCATACGCCGACGCGCAGAGCCACCATCGCCGGAAGCTTCGCTGCGGGATCCCCGGCAGAAGACAGTGCGCGGCATTCCGCAGGAATCCCGGATACACGGCGCCCGCAGGCGGAGGGCAGCCGAAAAAAGAGCCCCGCAGGCCGTGCTGGCTGCGGGGCCGGAAGGCCTATAGGTTATCCTGTTTGAGATGTTCGGCGAACAGGTCGATGCGGTGCAGTTCCTGCGGGATACGGATATTCTGCGGGCAATGCGGCACGCACTGGTTACAGCCGATGCAATGGCTGGCCTGGCGGAGTTTGGGGACGCTGCGGTCGTAGCCCACGAGGAACGCCCGGCGCGCCCGGCGGTAATTTTCGTCCTGCGACGAGGTGGCGACGTTCCCTTCGTTGACGCACTTGTTGTAGTGCAGCAGGATGGCCGGGATGTCCAGCCCGTAGGGACACGGCATGCAATACTTGCAGTCGTTGCAGGGGATCGTGGGGTAGCGGAGCAACAGCTGCGCCGTCTCCTCGAGAAACTCCTTGTCGGCATCGGTCAGCTCGTCGAGCGGCGAGTAGGTACGCAGGTTGTCCTGCAAATGCTCCATGTAGGTCATGCCGCTCAGCACGGTCAGCACCCCGGGGAACGACCCCGCGAAACGGAACGCCCACGAAGCGACGCTCGACGACGGGCGCCGCTGTTTGAGATGGGCGGCGATGTGGTCGTGGACATTCGAAAGGCGCCCGCCCAGCAGCGGCTCCATGATGACGGCCGGGATACCGCGCTTCTCCAGTTCGCCGTACAGGTACTCGGCATCGGTATTGCGCGTGTTGACCTCCTTGGCGTGTTTCCAGTCCACGTAGTTGAGCTGTATCTGCACGAAGTCCCACTTGTAGCGGTCGTGCTGCGCAAGCAGGTGGTCGAACACCGCGATGTCCCCGTGGTAGGAGAACCCGAGGTTGCGGATACGGCCGGCCTCACGCTCGGCAAGCAGGAAATCCAGCATCCCGTTGTCGATGTAGCGGGCTTCGAACTCCTCCATGCCGCTGCCCATGCCCACGCCGTGCAGCAGCAGGTAGTCGATATAATCGACCTGCAGCTCGCGGAACGAATTGCGGTACATGGACATCGAGGCTTCGCGGCTCCAGGTCGAGGGCGCGAAATTGGACAGTTTGGTGGCTATGAAATACTTGTCGCGGGGATGGCGGCTCAGCGCCACGCCCGTGGCATGTTCGGAATGCTCCCGGCAATAGGCGGGCGAAGTGTCGAAATAGTTCACCCCGTGGGCAATGGCATGGTCGACCAGCGCGTTGACCATCTCCTGGTCGATGTCGTCGCTGCCACTGACGGTCGGCCAACGCATACAGCCGTATCCCAGCAGCGACACCCGGTCTCCCGTCTTGGGGTTGGTACGGTAAGTCATCTGCCCCTGCTGTGCGCCGTCTGCCTCAGAGGCGCTTCCCGCAGAGCGGGGCTTGCAGCCATACAACGCCGCCGTCGTTACGGCGGCACCGGTACCTGCGACTTTCAGGAACTCCCGGCGACCTATCTTTTTCTTCTCTTTCATACGTTTGAAGCATTAAACGGTACGGTGATTCTGGTGCCCTTCGACATAAATGGCGCTGAACGGACGGCTCGGACAGAGGTTCTCGCAGGCGCCGCAGCCGATGCAGCGTGCCTCGTTCACGACCGGAATACGCGGGGAGTCGGGCTTCCCGGGCTCCTTATGCACCATCTGGATAGCCCCGGCGGGGCAGTGGCGGGCGCAGTTGCCGCACTCCACGCCGTCGGTGTTGACGACACAGTTGGCGGCGATCCATACGGCGTGGCCGATCTGCACCGACGACTTGTCCTCCTTCGTGATCGGGCGTATGGCCCCCGTGGGACAGACCTCCGAACACTTCGTACATTCGGGGCGGCAGTAACCCCGTTCGTAGGACATCTCGGGTACCATCAGCGACATCAGCTTGCCCGACGGCCTCAGCACCTGGTTGGGACACACGGCCACGCACAGTTGGCATCCGGTGCAGTGCGCCTCCATATTACGCACGGCGAGCGATCCGGGCGGGGTAATGGGCGTCGTACGCCGGGGGACTTTCTTCTGCTCGATCACGGCCAGACCGCCGTCGACCTTCTTCTCCTGCGCCCTGACCGTCGCACAGGCCATGACCCCGACCAGCGAAAGGAACTTGCGGCGCGAAGCATCGGCCGGTTCCCCCGCCGCAACGGCCGCCTTCACGATCGCAGGTTCCACGGCATCGGGTTTGCGGCCGGCAGCGGGTTTGCGCGAAAAGGAGATCGCTCCCTGGCGGCATTTCCCCAGACAGTCCATGCAGGCCACGCAACGGCTGTAATCGATCCGGTGCGCCTTCGCGTCGATGCACGACGCCTTGCAGTTGCGGGCACAAAGGCCGCAACCGTTGCATTTCGAGGCGTCGATACGCGGCTTGAAAACCGCGAAGCGCGACACGAGTCCCAGGATCGTGCCGACAGGACAGACCGTATTGCAATAGGTTCGGCCGTTGCGCCATGCCAGCACGGCCAGCACGATGAACGTCACGGCCGCCACGGCCAGCGTCGCGGCGCCCTTGACCCAGACATCGACCGTGTAGAACGCATAGCTGCCGGCTCGCTCGGCCAGATAGGCCAGCAGGTTGTTGCCCCACAGGTAAAGGGGCGCAAAAAGGTTGGACACGATACGCCCGTAGGCGCTGTACGGCGCCAACAGGTTCGACACGGGCTTGAAATGGGCGGCCAGCGCCACGAGGAACAGCACCAGTATGCCGTAGCGCAGCCACGACAGCGCCAGCGAGTAGCGGAAGCGGTTCTTCCGCCGCCGGGCGGCCGCCCGCGACACGACATCCTGAAAGACGCCCAGCGGGCAGATGACCGAACAGTAGACCCGTCCGAAAAGCAGGGTCAGCAGCACGAGTGCCGCGACCACGCCCGCATTGACGGCCAGGACGGCGGGCAGCAGCTGCACCTTCGCCATCCAGCCGAACCACGCATGGAGCGTCCCCGTGAAATCGAGCAGCAACAGCGTGATCACCGTGAAGAAAACGGCCGCAGCCGTGATTCTGATTTTGCGTAACATCCGTTTTCGTTTATTTTGACAAATTCATTCCCCCGATCCATTTACCGACGGCATCCCGCGAGCCTTTCACGGCACTGCCGCGCACCGGCAGCCCGCCCAGCAGGGTAGCCCCGGGACAGAGCTTTTCGATGTCGTCCTCGCTGCGGCCCATGCGGCTGCCCCCGTGCGTCATGAACGGCGCAACGGTCTTTCCCGACCAGTCGTACGCGGCAAGGAACGTCGCCACGGGCGGCGCGACGGTGCCCCACCAGCAGGGCGAGCCGACGAAAACCACGTCGTATGCGCCGATGTCGGGCAGGCGCCCCTTCAGCGCGGGCCGGTATCCCCGGCCAATCTCGCGCTTGGCCTGGGCCGTAACGGCATCGTATTGCGCAGGGTAGGCGCTCTGAGGGACGATCTCGAAAAGATCCCCGTTCGTAGCCTCGGCAATCTGCCGCGCCATTTCGCGCGTGTTGCCGCTATGTGAGAAATAGGCGACGAGCACCTTTTTGCCGGAGGCCGTCTGGGCCTGCATGTCCATGGCCGGGAATAAAACCGCGACGGCCGCTATTAAAACCGATAATCTCATAATCCGTAATTTTCAATCCGTTTATACGCCGCGCCCCATGGCATAGGCCTCGTCCATCGCGGGCATCCCCTCGATGTCGCCGGCACGCCATGCCCCGACCCCGTAGACCACGCCTTTCTCGCGGGGGTCTTCGAGGCAGTCGAGCAGGCCGCGGAAACACTCCACCGTGCGTTCCATCATCGGGACGCTCTCTTCGGCGGCCGTCAGGATGAAATAAAACTCCTTGCCCTTCATCTCCAGGTAGCGGGCGCAGCAGCGGTCGATCAGGGTCTTCATCTGTGCGCTGAGCGTATAGAAATAGACCGGCGTAGCCATCACGATCACGTCCGCTTCGACCATCTTGCCGATCATCCCGGCCGCATCGTCTTTCTGCGGGCAGGGCCCGGCACCGCCGTAGCAGGCACCGCAACCCGTACAATAGCCGATCCTGCGGTCTTTCAGGAAAATCTTTTCGACCTCGTGTCCGGCCTGCTGCGCCCCCGCCATGAAACGGTCGCAGAGCCGGTCGGAATTTCCCCCGCGCCGCGGGCTGGAGGAGAGTATCAATACTTTTTTCGCCATAATCTTCATCTTCATTCATTCCCGGGCGCCACTTCATTCAGGCAGGCAATCGCGTTGAGCGACCGCGGATAGCCCACATAGGGCAGCAGCTGCGTGATGACGGTGAGCAACGTCCGTTTGTCGTTGCCGACATTCAGGTTGCCGCGGATATGCCCCTTGAGCTGCGGTTCGCAGCCGCCCAGCGTGAGCAGCATCGAAAATGTCAGCAGCTCGCGCGTGCCGGTATCCAACCCGCCGCGGGTGACGAAATCACCGAAACAATTCATCGACAGGTAATCCTGTATGTGTTTCTGGCCTTCGGGGGCCGCTTCGCGCAGGGCGTCGATATGTCCTGCGCCGAAAATGGCCTTCTGGACGGCCAATCCCCTTTCGAACCGCGTCCCCGGCGAGGTCGTCGACTGTCCTTCGAGCGGAAGCGCCACGCCGCGCGTCACCAGCACATCGTTGGCGATATGTACGAAATCGAGCACCTTGGCCATCCCCACGTACGGCACCGCCTGGTAGAGGACTTCCTTCGCCTCGACGGGCGTCACGCCGGCGTTGAGCGCCCCTGCGAGCATCGTCCGGAACTCGGCCTGCCCCTGCGCGGCGATACACGATGCGAGGATGCACATCATCCGCGTAGGGGTATCGAGGTCGCCGTAACCGGCGACTTCGCCGAATGCAAAGTTATCAAAAATTTCGATTAATTCAGGATCCGTCGCCCCCAGTCCCGAGGCATCGCCCGAGAAAAGTTCCGCACGGTTGCGGAGCGCCTCGGCGCCCAGCTGCGGAACGAGGGCAGCCGCAGGGGCGGTCGCCGCGGCATACTGCGCGTCGTCGACCGGCTCCAGCCACGTATTGCGGTTCGTCTGCGGGTTGGTCTCGACGGCCAGGTGCGAAAACCAGCTGTCGGGGGCCGCGCCGTGCCAGTGCACCACGCCGGGGCCGATCTCGACCACGTCGCCCGGCAGCAATTCCCGCGCAGGTTCGCCCTTGGCCTGATAATACCCCCGGCCGCTCACGGCGACGAGCAGCTGCCCGCCCGTGTGGCTGTGCCAGTTGTTCCGGCACCCCGGCTCGAACGTGACGTTCGAAACGGGGCAGTTCAGGGCCTGGTCATGCGTCAGCCGCGCAAGATAGGCCTGCCCGGTAAAATACTTCGCAAACATCTCCGGCAGCTTCTCCCCCCGGGGGAAAACCGATCCGTATATCCTCTCCTTCGTTTCCATGTTACCCGTATCGTTGGTTTGTGCGTAAATTTCCGCCGTCAGCGCCAGCGCCGCGACAAACGCCGCAAGAATTCCTTTTTTCATCCGCAGGCTATTTATCGAGGTCGTACTTCATAGTCCCGAGCCATTCGACCGTCTGCGGATCGCGGTGCGAGAGGAAACAGCTCTGCTTCATGTCGAGCGCGGCGATCCGTGCCATATCCTCCGGCGGGAGGGTGAAATCGAACACGTCAATATTCTCGGCCATACGCTCCTTATGCACCGACTTGGGAATGACCACGATGCCGCGCTGGATCAGCCAGCGCAGGACGACCTGCGCGACCGATTTGCGGTGTTTCGCAGCCAGGTCTGTCAGCACCTCGTTCCCGAACAGGTTGTTGCGCCCCTCGGCAAACGGCGCCCATGCCTCGGCCTGCACGCCGTATCGGGCCATGATGCCGGCCTCCTCCGCCTGCTGGCAGAAGGGATGCGTCTCGACCTGGTTCACGGCGGGCACGACCTCGTTGTGGAGGATCAGGTCGACCAGTCTGTCGGGCTGGAAGTTGCTCACGCCGATCGCACGGACTTTCCCCTCCCTGTAAAGCTCCTCCATCGCCCGCCACGCGCCGTAGACGTCGCCGAAAGGCTGGTGGATCAGGTACAGGTCAATGTAGCTGAGGCCCAGCTTCTGGAGGGAGGTCTCGATGGCCTTCTTAGCGCCCTCATAACTGGCATCCTGCACCCACAGCTTTGTGGTGACAAACAGTTCTTCACGGGGAACGCCGCATTTCTTCAGAGCGGCACCTACCGCCTGCTCGTTCATATAGGCGGCGGCGGTGTCGATCAGGCGATAACCGAAACTGATAGCGTCCAGAACCGCCTGCTCACACTGTGTAGGGTCGGGAATCTGAAAGACACCAAAACCCTCCAGGGGCATTTTTAGGCCATTGTTCAGAGTGATATCATCCATTCGGGAGAACCTCCTTGAATTTTATGATGTCATGATAGCAAGAATTTTTGGGAAAGTACAATATTTATTTCCAAATATGCTATAATTAAAACAAATACTGAGAGGGGCCTATGATGGAACTTTATTTATTGGAGCAGCTTATAGCCTTTTCCCGGCAGGGCACGTTGTCTGGGGCGGCGGAGAAACTGCATATCTCCCAGCCTGCTTTAAGCCAATCCATGAAAAAACTGGAGGAAAGTCTTGGGGTATCTTTGTTTGAACGATCAAAGAACAAGATTGCTCTTAATGAGAATGGCATCATGGCTGTTCAGTTAGGAGAAAAATTGCTGGAGCAGAGTAGGGAGATGGAGGAGAGGCTGCGCCTTTTTGACCGAAGCCGCCGCACTCTCTCTGTGGGGGGCTGCGCCCCGGTGCCTCTCTGGGACTTGTTGCCGCTGCTCTCCAAGCTCTATCCTCAAATGAACGTTTCCACGGAGATGAAAAACTCAGATGAAGAATTGCTGGCTGGTCTGAATAAAGAGATGTACCAACTCATTGTTACCCATAGTCCCCCGGATATTGATCTGTATGGGCAACCATTCCGAACAGAGCGTCTGTTCCTTTCGGTCCCTCTGGAGCACCCTTTAGCGAACCGAAAGACGCTTACCCCGGCGGACCTTGATGGGCAAAATCTTCTCCTGTATACAGATATTGGCTTCTGGCACAGCTTCTGTCGGGAAAAGCTGCCGAATGCACATTTCCTTATGATGAACGAATGGGACGCGTTTGGAGAAGTGGCGGGAACAGGAGCGTTTCCCTCTTTTATTACGGACGCTCATATGGAGCGGGACGGCGTTCCTCAAAATCGAGTTGTAATTCCCATTATTGACGAACAGGCAGAGGCGACCTACTACTGTGTGTGCAGAGCGGAGAGCAGAGACAGATATCGACAAGTATTTCGTGCGTTGGAAAAAATGAAATGAAAAGTGCTGTTCCTTGCACCGGTCAGGCCTATTTAAATGCGGGCGGTCCTTTTCGGCCTAATTGTGGTATAATATATCCGGTTAGCGCATGCGAGCCGCAGGCGAAGCATGAGTTTAGCGGCATAGATACCATGTTTCTTAGTGAACACGAGCGGTACGCGAAGTGCGAGCTTAGAAATATGGTATAATAACCTCAAGCCCGCCGCTTGCGCGGCCACGCGCACTTCGTGCGCTTAGAAATATGGTATAATATATCCGTTTGGCAGATGCAGACCGAAAGCGGAGCGGAAGCCTGGAAACAGGGTACGAATCAATGGCTTGTTTGGGTTTCTCCGCAGCGTGCAGATGGCGGGCCGCGCAGCCGCGCGCGGCAGAGGAGCGCGGCGAATTTTTAATTTCCCCGGCATGCCGGGGCGGCGGAACGGAGGCCGGAAGGTGACGGAGCAGTTACAGTCCATCTGGTATAATTTCATATTGAACGTCAAGGGGAATTTTAACCCCATCGTGGATCTTTTGGACATCCTCGTGGTGACGTTTTTAATTTACGAGGCCATCTCGCTGGTGCGCCAGACGCGCACCGCGCAGCTTGCAAAGGGCATCATTGCCGTGCTGCTGGCGTATGCCGTGGCAAATCTGTTGGGCATGCGCACACTGGCGTGGCTCATCAACAGTATCATGAGCTTCGGCATCATTGCGTTGGTGGTGGTGTTCCAGCCGGAGTTGCGCCGCGCGCTGGAACAGGTGGGACGCACAAGCCTGTTCGGCATGCAGCTGTTCAAAGGCAAGGCGGACCCGGGGGATCTGCGCGCCAAATGGCAGAGCGCCATCGTGGCGGTGTGCGATTCCGCCGAGCAGCTGGCCGATTCCCGCACGGGCGCGCTGGTGGTGCTGGAGCGCCGCACCAATCTTTCCGAGATCATCAAAACAGGCACCGTGCTCAACGCCGATATTACGCCGGAGATGCTGGGCACGATATTCTATGAAGGCACGCCGCTGCACGACGGCGCCGTTGTTGTGCGCGACGGCCGTATCGAGGCCGCGGGCTGCTTTTTGCCGCTTTCAAACAACCTGGAGATCGGCAAGGACATGGGTACGCGCCACCGCGCGGCCCTTGGCATGAGCGAGAATTCCGACGCGGTTGTCGTGGTTGTGAGCGAGGAGACCGGCATCATCTCGCTGGCCAAAAACGGCGTGCTCATCCGCCGGCTGGACAGGCAGAATCTGTTCAACCTGCTGGAGGGTGACATGGTCCCGCCGGCCGTCGAAGAGAAAAAACGCCCGTTCTGGAGGAGAAAGCATGAAAAACAACACGAATAACGCTCCCTCGAACGCGTCCTCCCAGGCCAAACCCATGGGCCGGTTTGAAAAACTGTTTTCCAACCGGTGGTTTGCAATGGCGGTTTCCGCAATGTTGGCCGTGCTGCTTTGGCTTGTTGTCATAGCGCAGGAGCCGAATAAAACCTATACGATCACCGGGGTCAGCGTTTCTTATGATTACAATTCAGCGCTGTATACAGGAGCATCCCTGGACATTGTGAAAAGTGATGACATCAAGGTGAGCGTGGTGGTCTCCGGCGACAGCAGCGCCATCGGAGGCGTGGATAAATCTGACATCGTCGTGTATCCCGATTATACCGAGGTTTCCCGTTCGGGCATGCCCGGCGAATACACGCTGCGGCTGCAGGCGCGCCGCGCGGATACGTCTTTGACAAAATTTGATATCGACTCCATCTCGCCCGCATATGTGGACGTGACGTTTGCGCAGATCGGCACGCAGAAATTCACCGTGGAAGTGGAAGCCAGCGTGGACCCGGCCGAGGGGTATTATCTGGGCGAAAAGCAGGCCTCCCCCGCCGAGGTGACGCTGCCTACCGCGCGCAGTACGGCCTGTCCGCGCTGACGGCCGACTGGGAACTGGCGCGCGTGGCGCGGGTGGTGGCCCGCGTGGAGAGCGATGAAAAGCGCGACCGCACGATGCTGGACAGCGCGGCGCTGGAATTTCTGGACGCGGACGGCCATGCCATCACAGACAGCAGCATCACGGTGCTGGAGGGTGAACAGGTGGAGGTGACGATCCCTGTACTGAAGCTGAAGGAGGTGCCGCTGAAGTTTGAGTTCAGCAATGTGCCGGCAGGATACGACCCCGCCGAGCTGAACGCCAGCATCTCCCCGGCGACCATCCGCATCGCCGGTGCGGCGGATACGGTGGACGGCATCGAAAGCGTGAACGCGGGCTTCATCAACCTGGCGCGGGTCCAGTTGGGCAAGGCCGAGACACTGAAGATCCAGCTGAGCGAAGGACTTGTGAATGTGGATGACGTGCAGGAGGCCACAGTTACTTTTGATACCAGCGGCTACGGCGAGCCGCGCGCCATCACGGTGAGCGATATCCGCGTGGTGAACGCGCCCTCCGGTGTGGATGTGAAGGTCATCACCGAAAGCATCAACAATGTAACGCTGGTGGGCGAGGCCGAGGAGCTGGCGGCCATCTCGCCATCGGACGTCATCGCACAGGTGGACGCCTCGGCGCAGAATATTACGGTAAAGGGAAGCGGACAGCAGCAATTCAGCGCGCAGATCATCGTTACGGGCACAAAGACGGTGTTCGCCACGGGGGCGTACTCCGTGCTGTGCGACATCACGGTGAAGTGACGATGCTGCTGGTGAGAGATATCCGCCTGCCGCTTGCGGCGGGCGAACAGGAGGCTGTGGCGGCGGCCCTGAAAAAAACAGGGCTGCCGCGTCACGGCATAAAAAATACGGGCATTGCGAAGCTTTCGGTGGACGCACGGCATGGAAGGCCCATCCTTGTTTACACCGTTGCCCTGGAACTTGCCGACGAGGGTGCGGAGCGTTCGTTCGAACGCTTTGCGCCCTATGTTTCAATAGCGGCGCCCGCCGCATTTACTGTGCATAACGGCACACGGCCGCTGGCGCATCCGCCGGTGGTGTGCGGCTTTGGCCCGGCGGGACTGTTTGCGGCGCTTCTGTTGGCGCGGCAGGGGTTCCGGCCCATCGTGCTGGAGCGGGGGCCGGCCATGGAGCAGCGCGCACAGGCGGTGGAGCGCTTCAACGCGGCGGGCCTGCTGGACGAAAACGCCAATATCCAGTTCGGAGAAGGCGGCGCGGGTACGTTTTCAGACGGCAAGCTCACCACACGCATCAACGACCCGCTGTGTGCTTTTGTCACCCGGACGCTGCTGGCGCATGGCGCGCCCCGGGATATTGCCTACAAGCAGAAGCCGCACATCGGCACCGATGCGCTGCGGGATGTTATTGTGTCTATCCGGCGGGAGGTCGAGGCGCTGGGCGGCGCCCCGGGCGTGCACTCGGCCCGTTACGCCACCGACGGCCACGACTTCGCGGCCAATAATCGCTTGCTGTTGAAAAACCTCGAAGGCGCAGAGAACCGCCGGGCGCGTTTCCGCACGGTCATCTCGCTAATTCTCGGCGGCGAGGAGCACCTTTTCGAAGGCGTCGTCGA
>OGRN01001538.1_pt1 | contig 19550 bp, 17 predicted proteins | sample 1553401 | NCBI WGS metagenome assembly OGRN01 (sample SAMEA2580096, study PRJEB22360) | human gut metagenome | biome: human gut; feature: human-associated habitat; material: faeces | place: Denmark | collected 2008/2010 | reverse complement strand
TATTATTTCACTTGTCTACTTAGAAGGGAGCATATCAAAAGTGTACGTCCCCGTTCGTGATTTACCCTGTCCCCACAGGAGTTATGCCTGACAGCCGGCGGTGGGGAAGATATTGTTTTTGTACTTTTTCAATGCGCTGTAAAGGATGAATCCAAGCACACCGCAGGATATTATTTCGCCAATCCCTACAGTAAGCATCATAAACGGAATCGGCAGCGCTACACCGTAGGCGAAGCGGAGTACAAACGGCACGATGAGTACGTTTGCGATGACGGGTGGCAGCGGCATCAGGAAGAAGCGCTGTTCCCTCAGCTTGTAGGTAAAGAATGCGCCGATCAGTGTCGCAAGGCTTCCGCAGATAATATCCGGAAGGACTGCGCCTCCGATGGTGTTGCCGATCAGGCATCCTACAAATAGTCCGGGGATTGCTGCCGGTGTAAATACCGGTAGAATTGTGAGAGCTTCGGCGATACGAACCTGAACCTCGCCAAATGAGAAGGGTGCAAACACATAAGTAAGCACCACATAGATGGCAGCGATCATGGCTGCCTGTGTCATGAAAGTGATGTTTTTGTTTTTCATTTTTTTCTCCTTTAGTTTTGTTTTACGAGTGGAAGGTCTCGAACACTCGGCACATTTTACGGCGGTGACCGCCGGCAAGCCCTTATAGACCTTGGTTTTTACAGGCTTTGCAACGGCTCATAGTATAGCATGGCAGAGCGGAAAAATCAAGACCGCCATCTGTTTTTCCAGATGACACCTGTACCCATAATTAATTATTCCATGGCGCGCGGCAAGCTTTTAAAATTGGGGACAATATGTTATAATGAGCGAAAAGTATGTTGAGAGTAAAGGAGCAGGTAACAAATGAATTTAACAGAGATCAGAGAAATATATAAAAACCGGGAAGCCTACCTGGACCAGAAGGTTACGGTAGGCGGCTGGGTCCGTAGCATACGGGATTCCAAAACCTTTGGATTTATCGTCTTAAGTGACGGAACTTTTTTTGAGCCGCTGCAGGTGGTTTACCACGATAAAATGGACAATTTTGCAGAGGTTTCCAGGCTGAATGTGGGGACAGCTGTTATTGTTACCGGAACCCTGGTGGCGACACCTCAGGCGAAGCAGCCATTTGAGATTCAGGCCGACAGTGTGGAAGTGGAGGGAGCATCTTCTCCTGACTATCCGCTGCAGAAAAAGCGCCACAGTTTTGAATATCTGAGAACGATTTCCCATTTGCGGCCCAGGACCAACACCTTCCAGGCAGTATTCCGCGTCCGCTCTCTGACAGCCTATGCGCTTCACAAGTTTTTCCAGGACAGAGGCTTTGTCTATGTGCATACGCCGCTGATCACGGGAAGCGACTGTGAGGGCGCCGGAGAGATGTTCCGGGTAACGACTCTGGATATGGAAAATGTACCGAAGACAGAGGAAGGCGCAGTAGACTATACCAAAGATTTCTTCGGGAAAGAGACCAGCCTGACGGTCAGTGGACAGCTGAACGCAGAGACCTATGCCCAGGCCTTCCGCAATGTTTACACCTTCGGACCGACCTTCCGGGCAGAAAATTCCAACACGACCAGACATGCGGCTGAGTTCTGGATGATCGAGCCGGAGATCGCATTTGCAGATCTGGAAGATGACATGATGCTGGCAGAGGCCATGCTGAAATATGTAATCAACTATGTACTGGAGAATGCACCAGAAGAGATGAACTTCTTTAACTCCTTTGTGGACAAGGGCCTTCTGGACCGGTTAAATAATGTGGTATCTTCTGAATTCGCAAGGATCACCTATACAGAGGCCATTGAGATCCTGGAAAAGGAGAACGACCGGTTTGAATACAAGGTTTCCTGGGGATCTGACCTGCAGACAGAGCATGAACGCTATCTGACAGAGGAAGTCTTCAAGAAACCAGTGTTTGTGACAGACTATCCGAAGGAAATTAAATCCTTCTATATGAAACAAAATGATGACGGAAAGACAGTGGCTGCAGTAGACTGTCTGGTGCCGGGTATTGGAGAAATCATCGGCGGAAGTCAGAGGGAGGACGATTACGACAAGCTTTTAACCCGGATGAGAGAGCTGGGAATGAAGGAAGAGGAGTATGGATTCTATCTGGATCTGCGCAAATACGGTTCGACCAGACACGCAGGATTCGGACTGGGATTTGAACGCTGTATCATGTATCTGACAGGCATGAGCAATATCCGTGATGTGATCCCGTTCCCAAGGACTGTCAACAACTGTGATCTGTAAGGGAGTGCTGCGCGGCAGCCGCCCTTAAAAAAGGAATGAGATGAGGGACGCCATTATTTTATCCCTGGGGGGACGAATAAGGAGGTTCACAGACGTATGAATATTTTGGTAGTAGACGATGAGAAGGAAATCGCAGACGTGATTGAGCTATATCTGCAGAACGACCAGTATAATGTATACAAGTTTTATACCGGCCAGGATGCGCTGGACTGTATCCACAGCATGAAGATCGATCTGGCTATTCTGGACATCATGCTTCCGGACATCGACGGATTTCAGATCTTAAAGCAGATCCGGGAAAAGTATAAGTTCCCGGTGATCATGCTGACGGCAAAGACCGAATATATGGACAAAATCACCGGACTGACGCTGGGCGCGGACGACTATATCCCCAAGCCCTTTAATCCTCTGGAGCTGGTGGCAAGAGTCAAGGCTCAGCTGCGCAGGTATACCCAATATAACGACGGCGGAAAGGAAGAGGGAGAGATCATTGATTTTGGCGGGCTGTTTCTGAACCGGACATCCCACGAATGTATTTATAACGAGGTTCCTCTGACGCTGACGCCCATTGAGTTTGATATCCTCTGGCTTCTGTGCGAGAACCGGGGAAAGGTGATCAGCTCCGAGGAGCTGTTTGAAAAAGTGTGGAATGAAAAGTATTATAAAAACAGTAACAATACGGTGATGGTGCACATCCGGCATCTCCGGGAAAAAATGAGCGCCCCCACCGGAAAATCAGACTTTATCAAGACAGTATGGGGAGTAGGTTATAAGGTTGAAGAATAATTATCGCAAACTTAAGTTCAGTGTACTTCTGCAGACCCTGCTGGTCACGGCGCTGACTGTTCTGGTGGGCGGCTTCCTTCTGAACTATGTGATCGACGGGATCTACAATGACAGTTTTGCAAAAATATTTGTAGATGTTCTGATGAGATTTCATGTGGACGAACAGACCGCTATCGATCTGTACTGGACTTTGATCGGCGACAATAAGACCTTCTACATGATCGTAGGGTTTTTGCTGCTGTTTGCGGCATTCTTCTATATTGCGCTTTCAAAAATGACCAGATATGTGGATCAGATCGGAGACGGGATCGAAAATATCGTCTCCGATTCTAATGAGCCCATTCATCTGATCACAGAGTTAAAGCCCATTGAGATTCGTTTAAATGAGATCAAAGCTACCATTCGTCGACAGGAGCTGGAGGCAGAAGAAGGGGAAAAGAAAAAGAATGATCTGGTCATTTTTCTGGCTCATGATTTAAAGACGCCGCTGACTTCCATTGTGGCTTATCTGAGTATGCTGGACAGCCATCCGGATATGCCGGCAGAGGAACGGGAGAAATATACCCATATCGCTCTGGAAAAGTCCATTCGGCTTGGCGAGCTGATCAATGAGTTTTTCGATATTACCAGGTACAACCTTCAGCAGATCCAGCTGGAGCCTGTGGAGATCAACCTGTCCTTTATGCTGGAACAGCTGGCTGATGAGCTTTATGGAGTCCTGCAGGAAAAGCACCTGAGTTGTGAAGTAAACGTAGAAGAAAATCTGATGGTGTATGGAGATCCGGACAAGCTTGCCCGGGTTTTTGACAATATTCTGAGAAATGCTATCGCCTATTGTTATGAAAATACGAAGATTGAAATCGAGGCTCAGGAAAAAGGCGGCAGCATTGAGATCATATTTACCAATCAGGGAGACCGGATCCCGGGGGATATGCTCCAGACGATCTTTGAAAAGTTTTACCGCGTGGACGGCTCCCGGTCCAGCGGCACCGGCGGGGCCGGACTGGGTCTTGCCATCGCCAAAGAAATCGTAGAGCTTCACGCAGGAAGGATCATGGCAAGGAGCGATGATTTGAGAACTCAGTTTATCGTGACTCTGCCAAGTAAGGCTGGAGAGGAAGAGGGAAAGACAGATGAAATTCATACACATCGCAGACGTGCATTTGGGGGCAGATCCGGCCGCCGGAAGCGCGTACAGCAAAAAGAGAAGTAGAGAACTCTGGGAGACGCTGGCAGAGGTGATCCGAACCTGTCAGAAAGAGGGGACGGATCTGCTCCTGATCGCCGGAGATCTGTTTCACCGCCAGCCGCTCAGAAGAGAGCTTAAAGAAGTAGATGGAATGTTTGCATCGCTGAAACATACGAAGGTAGTGCTGATTGCCGGCAATCATGATTACATCCGCCGGGATTCCTACTACCGTACTTTTTCGTGGAGCGAAAATGTGACGATGCTAAGAGAGGAGACGCTGACCTGTGCAGAATATCCGGAACTGGATACGGCAGTATATGGCCTGAGCTATCATGCCCGGGAGATCCGGAAAGCGCTCTATGAAAAAGAGAGGCCGAAAAGGAGACAGAAGTATGAGATCCTGCTGGCCCATGGAGGCGATGAGGCCCATATCCCGATTCATAAAAGAGAGCTGCTGGCACAGGGCTACGACTATGTCGCTCTGGGCCACATCCACAAACCCCAGGTACTGGAGGAAAATAAGATAGTCTATGCCGGGGCACTGGAGCCGATTGATATCAATGATACAGGAGTTCACGGCTATGTGGCCGGGGAATTTACAGAGCATGGGTGTAAGACCAGGTTCGTCCCTGCGGCCTCAAGGGAGTATCGCCAGATTGAGATTGTGGTGGATAAAAGAACTACCGGCTATGAGCTGGCAGGGAAGATAAAAGAGGCGATTGAGCAGGAAGGCACCCGGCATATGTATAAAGTCCGGGTGACCGGCTTTTGTGATCCGGAAATCCGGTTCGACTTAAGCGGCATGGACGCCTATGGCAATATCGTAGAAATGGCAGACGAGACAAAGCCTGCCTATGAATTTGAAAAGCTCCTGGAACAGAATCAGGACAACCTTCTGGGGAGCTATATCAAAAGCTTTCTGGGAGCAGAAGAAAACAGCGTGGAGTATCGCGCGTTGTGCGCGGGAGTACAGGCGCTGATGGAGACGAGAATATGAAAATTCTAGGACTGCTGCTTCGGAATTTTGGAAAATTTCAGAATCAGAAGATCCGCTTTGAAAGTGGGATCAACATTATCTATGGAGAAAATGAATCCGGGAAATCCACTATCCATACCTTTATCAAAGGGATGCTGTTCGGCATCGTGCGAGGGAGAGGAAGAGCTTCCCTCCATGACACCTACAGCATCTACGAGCCCTGGGAGAACCCCGGTTACTATTCGGGGATCTTAAGATTTGAAAGCGAGGGGAAGCATTTCAGGATTGACCGGAATTTTGATAAACAGAACAAAAAGGCTGAGCTGGTCTGTGAGGATGACGGAGAAGAGCTGAGTATAGACGACGGAGACCTGGAGCAGCTGCTGGGGGGAATGACTCAGGCAGGCTACGACAATACTATATCGGTGAAGCAGCTAAAGGTCCGGCCGGATCAATCGCTTGACGCGGCGCTGAAGGAATATGCGTCCAGCTGTTATGCCTCCGGAAACGGCGATCTTCGGCCAGAGCAGGCCATTGCCTGTCTGGAAGAAAAGAAAAAGGAAGTGGATAAAGAAATCCGGGAAGCGCTGTATGAAAGACAGCGGGAGCGAGAGACGGTAGAACAGGAAGCGTCCTTTGTCTGGAGAGAGATCCACCGCCTGGCGGAGGAAAAGGAACAGATCCTGGAGCGCCTTGATCAGGCAGAAAGATCCAGACAGGAGCAGGAAAGACACAGACGCCTTGTGGATGAGATACGCCCGCCAAAATGGCGGATTCATCCGGTGGAGATCCTGATCTTTCTTGCCTTTATCGTCGCAGCGTTTTTCTTGTTCCAGCGTCCGCTTAATTACCTGGTGGTCATTGTAATATTCCTGGCCTGCAGCGTCTATGTGTGGAACCGGCTGAAGGTAGGAAAAGGAAAGAATCAGGTATCTCCGGAGGAGATCATGGAGGAAATCCTGCCGGAAGAAGAAAGGGCGTCTGCCGAGAAATTAAACTGGGAGCTGGAACGGATCGCAAGAGAGCAGAAAGATAAGCAGATCCAGTATGAAAATCTGCAGGATCAGCTGGCGGAGATGAGCGTGGTCGGAGAAGAGGATAAAGCGTTGGAAAAGAAGCGCCAGGCACTGCAGATGGCAGTGGATAAGATGAATGAACTGGCAGAAAAGTTCCGGGACCGTCTGGAGGAACAGCTGAATGAAGAAGCCTCCGGGATTGTCTCTCAGATCACCAGTCAGGCATATACAAAAATCCGCATCGAAGAGGGGCTGCATATGGTGCTGTTAAAAGACGGTGCCAGGATCCCGATGGAGCAGGTAAGCTGCGGAACCGTGGATCAGCTGATGTTTGCCCTGCGGATGGCGGCGGCAGGGATCCTGCAGGAAGAAGAACAGCCGGTAATCCTGGACGATGCCTTTGGAAATTATGATGATGAGAGACTTAAGAGCACATTGAAATGGCTGAGTGAAAACAAGCAGCAGGTGCTTCTTTTTACCTGTCAGAAGAGAGAGATGCACTTGTTGGAAGAGATGGGAATCCCATATCACTGTGTTGTGATTGAATAAAAATAGATCAGGAAACAAAAAAGCTTCCGGGCCGTCTGGCCCCGGAAGCTTTTTAAAATACAGAAAAAAGAACCTTATACCTCTTCCCCACGATTGTAGCGGGCTACGGCCTCCTGGATCCTTTCGTTAGGAGAAAGGATGCTGCTGATGGAGCCGTCATGGTTCAGTGTATCGATCATCAGTGCGATATACTTGCTCATATCGCAGTTGATATAGTATGGACGCTCAAGAAGCTCCGGCGTCTGGTAGATCAGGTTGGTGGTCAGAATGGCATCGATAATGCCCTCCTCATAGGCCTTGTCAAACTTCTCCATGCCGTTGGTGAAAAGGCCGAAGGTGGCAGCGGCAAAGATCCGTTTTGCCTTACGCTGCTTCAACTGACGGGCAACATCCAGAATACTGTCTCCGGAGGAGATCATGTCGTCCAGGATGATCACGTCCTTCCCTTCTACAGAAGAACCCAGGAATTCGTGAGCCACGATCGGGTTGCGTCCGCCTACTACACGGGTGTAGTCCCGGCGTTTGTAGAACATACCCATATCCAGATTCAGTACGTTGGCCAGATAAACTGCACGTTCGGTAGCACCCTCGTCCGGACTGATGGCCATCATGTGCTGGCTGTCGATCTTCAGGTCGTCAAAACGGCGAAGCAGGCCTTTGACAAACTGGTAGGTAGGCCGTACAGTCTCAAAACCATTCAGCGGGATCGCATTTTGTACACGAGGATCATGGGCATCAAAGGTGATGATGTTGTCTACACCCATCCGCACCAGTTCCTGCAGAGCCAGCGCACAGTCCAGAGACTCGCGGCTGCTGCGGCGGTGCTGCCGGCTTTCATATAAGAACGGCATGATGACGTTAAGACGGCGGGCCTTTCCTCCGACAGCGGCGATCACACGCTTCAGATTCTGATAGTGGTCATCCGGAGACATATGGTTGGTATGTCCGGTCAGAGAGTAGGTCAGACTGTAATTACATACATCTACCATCAGGTAGAGATCCATTCCGCGGACGGATTCTTTAATGATTCCTTTGGCTTCCCCGGAGCCAAAACGAGGAACATTTGCATTGACCAGATAGGTGTCACGCTCATATCCGCTGAAGGCCACATCGTTCTTGTGGATATGTCCATCCTCTCTTCTCCATTTCACAAGGTAGTCGTTAACCTTGTGTCCCATGTCTTCGCAACCTTCCAGTGAAATGAGTCCCAAAGCTCCGATTGGAATGTTGTCCAGGTTTCGATCATTGCGTCGCAGCATCCTTTGTACCTCCCAGGTTTAATAATTTTTTTTGGATACGGATATCGTCCCCTGTAAGCCGAAGCAGCATATAGCTGCTGCTGATACGGGAAAAAGTCCGCTCCGAATAAATGCTTTTAATATCCTCCAATGCAAGATTGGTGGATATGATCGTTGACTTCTGTCTCAGTATGCGCTCATTCAGGCAGATAAACAGCTGAGATGTGGTAAAGGAATTGGAGAGCTCCGTTCCCAGATCGTCGATGATGAGAAGATCACAGTCATAGATGTGGTCAAGAGTCTCATCCTCCTCATCGGAGCGCCTGCCGAACACGCACTTTGCAAATATATCAAATAATCCGGCTGCTGTAAAGTAAATTACGGAAAAACCTGCATCCATCAGTTCTTTTGCGATGCAGTGGGAGAGAAATGTCTTGCCGACACCCGTATCTCCATACAGCAGGATGTTCTGAAATTTTTCTGAAAAATGGTCTGCAAAATCATGACATGACTTTAAAGCCGTCTGTACCGCTTCCAGTGCAGACCGCCCGGTCACAGGGTCTATATGATTGCTGGAATAATAATCAAGAGAAAAAGTAGAGAAATTCTCCTTGTCCAGGATTTCCTGCAGGTTTGATTGCAGATATAAAAGATCCGTCTCTGCCTTTTTAAAGCAGTGGCACTTCTGGGTGCCGATGTAGCCGGTGTCTTTGCAGTCCGGACAGGTATAAGAAAGCTCCAGGTAATCTTCCGGCAGCCCGTGGGATACCAGCATCCTTTTTTTATCGCGGATCTTCTGGTGCAGCTCCTCCTTCAGAGAGGACAGGGCGCCGGCATCGCCGTCCAGAAGGCGGCGGGCCTTATCGACACTTAATGAAGAGATAGACTGATCCAGATCCCTTAATCCGGGGATCAGTTCATATGCCTTCTGGTAATGGACCCGGAGCCTGTGCTCATCGTCAATCTGACGCTGTTCATATATACGCATTAATTGATCGTATTGAGAATTGCTTAAAGCCATAGTAAAATGGTCTCCTTCTGTCAGGATTACTGCTGGATCAGGCGACGCTCCAGATCATTCATATCATAGGAGCGGCCGTCAAAGTTATTGAATTTATTAGGTCTGGCGCTTTTCATGGAATGCTTCTCACGAGAAGCCGCCTTTTTTTCCTTTTCCTTCTGGAAGTCAGCATCCACGGCCTCGATATCCTTCAGATGTCGGACGTTTTTAGACTGCCAGTTCTTTAAGATCGAGTCTGTATACTCAAAATTAGGCTGGTGGATGGCGCTCATGGTCCGGGCACAGGCCTCCAGAATGATGTCCAGGGAGAAGCCATACTCATCGTTCCACTTGCGTATGTATGCAATCTCCGACGCGGCAGGGGCTCGTCCGCCGATGCCGTAGGCTTTCAGTACAGAATAATAGTTCTTATGGTACTGGACCGTGACAGACTTTGCCTCCTCTACGGTCCGGATATTCTGAGAATCCCAGGACAATGCTACGGCCCGGATATAATGCATGCTCTTGTGCCCGTTCTCCACACAGTATTCAATCAGATATTCGATCAGATCCGCCGTCATATTCAGGGAATCAAAAAAGTATGTGATCGTATCGATGTCTGTAGAAGACAGAGTTTTGCCAAGATACTGCTCGGCCACAAATAATAACTCCTTAAATTCCTTGTCGTCTCTGGAAGGACGGCGAGAAACAGTCTCACGGGACGGTGCGGGAGCAGCTGTGGGTTCGCCATATGCTTCGCTGTAATCCAGGATCCCCTGCTTTTTCCAGTATTTCAGCGCACGCAGTACATCTTTTTCTGTACACTCCAGCACATCAGCCATCTCTGAAATGGACAGCATACCAGAGGATTCTCCCAGATGGCGCAGAACCAGCAGGTATACCTTAACATATTCCCCGTTGGCCTTTACCATATACTGATCGATAAATTCATTTTCCAGCACAGTGACGTTATCCTGTGCGCAGTTTCTGAGTGTCAACTTTGTCATAATCTTACGCCGCTCCTTCTAACCTTGTGCAGTTTATTATAGCACCGGGAGGACGTTCAAAAAAGAAATTTCTGCCTCAAAAAACAGGTTTTTTGTGGATAAAATCCTGTGGAAAATGTGGATAACTACTCTTTGAGAAGCGCTTCCCCAATGTTTACAACGTCTCCGGCGCCCATAGTTATCAACAGGTCACCTTTCTGACAGTGTTCGCGGCAGAAGGTTTCAATCTCATCAAAGGAAGGGAAGTAGTAAGCGTCACAGCCCTTTTCCTTGAGTGCATCTGCAATATCAGCAGAAGAGATCCCAAGGGTGTCCGTCTCCCTTGCTGCATAGATGTCCGCCAGGATTACGTGATCAGTGATGGAAAGTGCTGATACGAAATCCGGGAACAAAGCCTTGGTCCTTGTATAGGTGTGTGGCTGGAACACGCACCAGATCTCCCGGTGCGGGTAGTGAACAGCCGCTTCCAGAGCCGCACGGATCTCTGTGGGATGGTGGGCATAATCGTCGATGACGGTGATGCCGTTAAATTCTCCCTTGTATTCAAACCGGCGGTTAGTGCCGGTAAACTCTTTCAGTCCTTTCTTGATCGTCTCTACAGGCACGCCCAGAATATCACAGGCGGCAATGGCTGCCAGTGCGTTGGATACATTGTGGTCTCCGTTGACTGACAAGGTGATGCGGTCTACAAAAATGCCGGATCTGACCAGATCAAAGGAAGCGTCGCCCATCTTGTCGTGCAGGATATTTGTCGCACTGTAGTCCAGAGAACTGTCGCTGCCGTAGCGGATGACTCTGCATTTCAATCCATCGGTAAATGCGTCCAGATCCGGGATATCAGCATTGATGATCAGTGTGCCGTCTTCCGGCAGAAGTTCAGCGAACTTCCGGAAGGAATGGCGGATATCATCGAGATCTTTGAAAAAGTCCAGGTGATCCGCATCGATATTTAAGATAATGCCGATCTTCGGGAAGAAGTGCAGGAAGCTGTTGGTATACTCACAGGCCTCTGTGACAAAGTATCCAGAATCGCCCACGCGGATATTTCCTCCGATCGCTTTTAAGATTCCGCCCACAGAGATGGTAGGATCCATATCTCCGGCCAGCAAAATGTGAGAGAGCATAGAAGTCGTAGTGGTCTTTCCATGAGTGCCGGATACAGCGATAGGCGTCTCGTAGTTTTTCATCAGTTGTCCCAGAAGCTCTGCCCGGCTTAACATAGGAAGGCCTGCGCTCACAGCCGCCTGGTATTCTTCGTTGTCTTCGTGGATCGCGGCAGTGTAGACCACCACGTCGATGCCGGGAATGATATTAGAAGCTTTCTGTCCATAGAACACTGTTGCTCCCAGACTCTCCAGCCGGTCAGTCAGAGCAGATTCCTTGCTGTCGGAGCCGGATACTGTAAATCCTTCTTTTAACAGGATCTCGGCCAGTCCGCTCATGCTGATCCCGCCGATACCGATAAAGTGTATGTGTACAGGTTCGCTGAAATTAATCTGATACATAAGTCTTCATACCTTTCTAAAAGTAATTGTCATAAAATAACTTTCTCTCCATATTATTATATACAGATATGGAGAAAAAACCAAGCTGTAAGTTTTTGTGATATTTTCATAAAAAGTCTTGAAAATGTTCAATTTATTTGTAAATATTGTTCACTGATTTTTATTTATATGATATAATAGGTGCAATAAATTACTGAAAAGGGGTGATGACATGCGAAAGAAAGAGATGATTGCGATGCTTCTTGCCGGAGGACAGGGCAGCAGACTTGGAGTCCTTACGGCAAAGGTGGCAAAACCGGCAGTTGCATTCGGCGGAAAATACCGTATCATTGATTTCCCGCTCAGCAACTGCATCAACTCAGGGATCGACACCGTTGGTGTATTGACACAGTATCAGCCGCTGCGTCTGAATGCACACATCGGTATCGGTATTTCCTGGGATCTGGACCGGAATTTCGGGGGAGTTACGATCCTGCCACCTTATGAAAAGAGCAGCAACAGCGAATGGTATACCGGGACGGCGAACGCAATCTATCAGAATCTGGATTATATAGAGACCTATCATCCGGATTATGTACTGATCCTTTCCGGGGATCATATTTATAAAATGGATTATGAGGTTATGCTGGATTACCATAAGGAGCACAAGGCGGACGTTACGATTGCGGCCATGCCTGTGCCGATAGAAGAGGCAAGTCGTTTTGGGGTCGTGGTTGCGGAGGAAAACGGCCAGATCTCAGAATTCCAGGAAAAGCCGCCCGAGCCCAAGAGCAATCTGGCGTCCATGGGCATCTATATTTTCAGCTGGCCGGTACTGAAAGAGGCGCTGGTAGCGTTGAAGAACGAGCCGGGATGTGATTTTGGAAAACATATTATCCCATACTGTCATGAGAAGGGGCAGAGGCTTTTTGCCTATGAATATAATGGTTACTGGAAGGATGTAGGGACCCTTGGCTCATACTGGGAGGCCAATATGGAGCTGATCGATATTGTTCCCGAGTTCAATTTATATGAAGAATACTGGAAGATCTATACCAACAGCGGGATCCTGCCTCCGCAGTATATTTCCGGACAGGCAGTGATCGAGCGCAGTATCATCGGCAACGGGTCGGAGATCTATGGAGAGGTGAGAAATTGTGTGATTGGTTCCGGTGTGATCATCGGTGAAGGAGCAGTCGTACGGGATTCCATTATCATGAAGGATACCGTGATCGGCAAGGGATGTGTGGTGGACAAGGCGATCATCGCGGAGAACTGCGAGATCGGAGAGAATGTCACGCTTGGCATCGGCAGCGATATCCCGAATAAGTTAAAGCCTGCCATCTATTCCTTCGGCCTGGTGACCATCGGTGAAAATACGACCGTGCCGCCGGGAGTGCAGATTGGAAAGAACACCGCCTTAAGCGGCTTTACCGTAAAGGAGGACTATCCGGACGGCGTGCTGGAAAGCGGTGAGACATTGATAAAGGCAGGTGAGCGCGTATGAGGGCACTAGGGATTATATTAGCAGGCGGCAACAACCACAAGATGCGGGAACTGACCAGCAAGCGTGCCGTAGCGGCGATGCCCATCGCCGGAAGCTACCGGGCCATTGATTTTACGCTGAGTAATATGACCAACTCGCATATCCAGAAAGTAGCAGTGCTGACACAGTATAATGCACGCTCGCTGAATGAACATCTGAATTCATCAAAATGGTGGGATTTTGGAAGAAAGCAGGGAGGGCTGTATGTATTTACACCGACCATTACCGCCGATAACGGATACTGGTACCGGGGAACGGCGGACGCGATCTATCAGAATCTTGATTTCCTGAAAAGAAGTCATGAACCCTATGTGATCATCACATCCGGGGACGCAGTCTATAAGATGGATTATAACAAGGTACTGGAGTACCATATCGCAAAGAAGGCAGATATTACAGTTGTCTGCAAGGAGCTGGATCCCAAAGAGGATCCCAGCCGGTTCGGAACGATCAAGATGGATGAGTCCATGCGGATCGAAGAATTTGAAGAAAAGCCAATGGTGGCGCACTCCAGCACGATCTCGACCGGGATCTATGTAGTCAGAAGGCGGCTTCTGATCGATCTGATCGAGCACTGTGCAGAGGAAGACAGGTATGATTTTGTAACCGATATTTTGATCAGATATAAGAATCTGAAAAAGCTATATGGTTATAAAATAAAAGATTACTGGAGCAACATATCAACGGTAGATGCATACTATCGGACAAACATGGATTTTCTGAGACCTGAAGTCAGGGAATATTTCTTCAAACAACGTCCGGAGATTTATTCCAAAGTCAGCGATCTGCCTCCCGCAAAGTACAATCCAGGAGCTGTCGTAAAAAACAGTCTGGTTGCCAGCGGAAGCATTATCAATGGCACCGTGGAAAATTCGATTCTTTTCAAGAAAACGTTTGTGGGGAATAATTGTGTGATCAAGAATTCCATTATTTTGAATGACGTTTATCTTGGGGACAATACCTATATTGAGAACTGTATTGTCGAGAGCAGAGACACTATCAGGGCAAATACACGTCATGTTGGGGAAAATGGTGTGAAGGTAGTTGTAGAAAAGAACGAGAGATATGCGCTGTAGAAATGACAGCAGCGCAGAAGGAAAGGGGCAGCAAGGATGCAGATTACAGATGTACGAGTAAGAAAAGTAGCAAAAGAAGGGAAGCTTAAAGCAGTGGTTTCCATCACCATGGATGAGGAGTTTGTGGTACATGACATCAAGGTAATTGAAGGCGAGAAGGGACTTTTCATAGCAATGCCGAGTAAGAAGGCATTGGACGGTGAGTACCGGGATATTGCACACCCGATTAATTCCGCGACAAGAGAGCGGATCCAGACTATGATCCTGGAGAAATACCAGGAGGCGCTGGAAACAGAAGACGACTTAGTTCAGGCATAAGGTAAATTAAAAAAACGAGGGAAAAGGGCAGCGCTTTTGCAGGGAGCAGAAGCGCTGCTCTTTTTTTGAAAATTCAAAAACAGGTGCTTGCATTCCGGACGGTTATTCTCTACAATGTGCTTTAGATGCAACAGGAGACAACAAGACTGTGAGACTGGAGGGTATGCAGGAAAATGAATTATGAAAGGATTTTGGAAGGGATTCTGGATATCGGAGAGGCCATGCTGTGCAGTGGCGCAGAAAATTTCCGTTTGGATGATACCTTGTACCGTATGTGCAAAAGTTATGGGTTTGTGCGGTATGATGTGTTTGCGATTCCCAGCAATATTCAGATTACGGTAAAGACGCCGGAGGGACAGATGCTGACGCAGATTCGTCATATTGAGTCAACAGGGATCAATTATGACCGGCTGGACTATCTGAATAATCTGGCCCGGTATGTCTGTCAGAATACGCCGGATGCAGAAGAACTTCATGAGAAATATATGGAAGTTATGAACCGGGAGGATCAGCCGCTCTGGATTAAATATCTGGCCGGGATCATGGGAGGCACAGGGTTTGCTGTTTTCTTTGGATGTGGCCTGACGGACGGCATTGTGGCAGCTCTGGTATCTTTGATGATTGTATTTGTCGGGAACTGGCTGGGAAAGAGGGAGAGTAATCTTCTGATCTATAACCTGATCCTGGCATTTCTTGCAGAAGTTGTGATTATCGGGATGGGATTTCTGGGAATCGGAACCCATCCGGACCGGATTATGATCGGAATTGTCATGCTGCTGATCAGTGCGCTCAGTACCACCAATGGTATCCGGGAAGTGCTGCAGAGAGACTTTATATCTGGTCTGATCAATATCATGAATTCAATCCTGGGAGCGGCGGGAATCGCATTCGGAATCGCTATCGCCATGCAGCTTCTGGGAGAGGGAGAATCCGATGGATTTATCCTGAACCACAGCGAGGTGATCCAGCTGATATCCTGTACCGTGGCCTGTGTAGGTTTTGCGCTGTGGTTTAAGATCAAAGGGAAACAGGTGATCTTTTCGGGAATCGGCGCGTTCTTCACCTGGGCGATCTATCTGGTGGTATTTGCGGTGTGGCCCAGCAATTTCGGGGCGACTATGGCGGGAGCTATTTTTGTGGCGGCCTATGCGTTCATCATGTCCCGGATCAATAAGGCTCCGGCCACGATTTTTCTGACAGCGTCCGCATTTCCACTGATCCCCGGACCCAATCTGTATTACATGATGTACGGCTGGGTCAGCGGCGACGCTGCCATGGCAGGCGAAGAGACCAGCGTCCTTCTGGAGACCTGCCTTGCGATTGCCTTGGGATTCCTGATCGTAGACGTCGTATCCAGAATCATCCTTTATGCTAAGAAGATGGAATATCATGTAGGGGAAAAGACTGTCTAGGCGGTTCAGCTGGTTCAGCCGTCTGGTTCGATATCGCACATAATAGACGCCAGCGCTCATGGGAAGTTAAAACCCACAGGCGCTGGCGTCTTCAAGTTCAAAAACCATCGGTTTTCCAGTCTTAGGATGGAGAAACGACAGCTTACAGGCACACAGATAAATCTGCTGCCAGCCATTTTTCCCCACATTCCACATCGAATGCGGATTATACTTCGTGTCGCCCACAATCGGACAGCCGATATTCGCAAGCTGCACCCGTATCTGGTGGTGGCGGCCGGTGAAAATGTGGATAAACAGCTCCGCCGGTTTCATTGGGGACGGGGGATTTCCGGAAATCCCCCGTCCCCAATGAAAGAAGTTATCCACAGTGGTGTGGAATTCAAGTCGGGCGAGTCTGGCTCCGGGAGTGGAGGCGTCACAGACCCGGGAGGTGTTTGTCCGGCTGTCCTTACAAAGATAATTTTCAAGAATCCCATGCTCACGAGCAGGCTTTTTTTCCACAAGTGCCCGATAGTATTTGCCGAAAGAGGATTTTTCTGGATCCTGCAGCTGACGGTTCAGTTCCCGGGCGGCAGCAGGAGTCTTGGCGAAAACCAGTATGCCGGAGACGGGCTGGTCCAGGCGGTGGATGACGGCCAGATAAGGTTCGTTTCCGGATCTGGAAGAGTGAGCAGCGCCGGAATGATAAAGGTGGGATTTGATCAGCCGTACCATATCGGGAGCGGCAAGGGAACGAGACTGGGTTGCGATTCCGTGGGGCTTGACACAGACGATGATCTGATCGTCTTCATATAAAATATTTAAAGCTGCCGGTTGAAAAGAGTGTGCCATATATTTCCTCCGTTTCATATTTTCTTCTATTTAAGCATAGTGTAGAAAAATATGCAAATCCTTAGTAACAGGGAAATCTGAGGGGAAAACAGCCTTGACAAATCCGAAGCGATAGATTAGAATTACGGTTAACTCAAGATTTTTGGGCTATGAAGAGGATTAGTACATGGGAACTGGCTCAGAGAGGGGATCAGATGGTGTGAGATTCCTGCCGGAAGTTTCGATGGAACCGGCCTTGGAGCCTCTGCATGAAAGTGCAGCGTTCTGCCAGCGTTATATGGTAAATGAGAGAACTGCGGACAGCTGCAGTTAACTAGGGTGGTACCGCCGAGCTTTTCGGTCCCTTTTTGGGGAGCGCGAAGATCGGCGTTTTTATATGTCGTAAAGCGCTTCTGATAAACAAATGTCTGGCAGAAAATGATGTCTGCCAAAGAAGGTGCAGGGAAGGAGCCCTGTGTATCATGCGTTGAAAAGGAGAGAAGAGACATGGCAAAGGAAAAATTGGTCAAAAACATTACGCCTCGTGATGAAAATTTCGCACAGTGGTATACGGATGTTGTCCGCGAGGCAGAACTGTGTGATTATTCAAGCGTAAAAGGATGTCTGAATTATCTGCCAAACGGCTATGCTATCTGGGAACTGATCCAGGCAGATCTTGACAGACGTTTTAAAGAAACAGGAGTAGAAAATGTGTATCTGCCGGTGCTGATTCCGGAGAGCCTGCTGGAAAAAGAAGCGGAGCATGTAGAAGGCTTTGCGCCGGAAGTTGCCTGGGTAACACACGGTGGAATGGAAAGACTTCAGGAAAGAATGTGTATCCGTCCGACTTCCGAGACGATGTTCTGTGATCTGTGGTCAAAGACAGTCCGTTCCTACAGAGACCTTCCAAAGGTATGGAATCAGTGGAACTCGGTACTGCGCTGGGAAAAGACGACAAGACCGTTCCTGCGTTCCAGAGAATTTTTATGGCAGGAAGGCCACACTCTTCATGCAACATACGAAGAGGCCGAAGAAAGAACGATCCAGATGTGGGAAGTTTATAAAGACTGTTATAGAGAGACCATGGCAATTCCGTTCGTAGCAGGAAGAAAAGCAGAGCATGAGAAATTTGCCGGAGCACAGGATACTTATACGATCGAAGCTCTGATGCACGATGGAAAAGCACTGCAGTCTGCAACAAGCCATTTCTTTGGAAGCGGATTCCCGGATGCATTCGGTATCAAATATGTAGATAAAAATAATCAGCTTCAGAGTGCTTACGAGACCTCCTGGGGATGGTCCACCAGAAGTATCGGCGCCCTGATCATGGTTCACGGAGACGATGACGGTCTGGTGCTGCCGCCGCACGTAGCACCGGTAGAATGCCGGATCATTCCGATCGCACAGCATAAAGAAGGCGTGCTTGACAGAGCATATGCCCTGCTTGATGAACTGAAAAAAGCAGGATATAGAGTAAAAATTGATGATTCCGATAAGAGTACCGGTTGGAAATTCTCCGAGCAGGAAATCCTTGGTATTCCGACACGTATCGAAATCGGCCCGAAAGATATTGAGAAAAATCAGGTGGTAGTCGTACGTCGCGATAACCGCGAGAAGATTGTGGTATCTCTTGACGAGATCGCAGTAAAACTGCGCGAGATTCTTGAACAGGAACAGAAGGATATGTATGACAGGGCAAACCAGTTCCTGCAGGATCATATTGATACCGCAGTCACTATGGATGAAATGGTAGAGAAATTCAAAGCAAACCGCGGTTTCGTAAAAGCATGCTGGTGCGGCGATCCAGAATGCGAAGGCGAAGTAAAATATGCCACAGGCGGCGCAGCGACCAGATGTCTGATCGAAGATGAAGAAATGATCTCCGATAAATGCATATGGTGTGGAAAACCCGCAAAGCATATGGTATATTGGGGAAAATCTTACTAAAAACTTTCATTGGGGACGGGGGATTCCCGGGAATCCCCCGTCCCCAATGAAGTTTTAATAAAAAACCATCCCTTTTTCCACAAAATGTGGAAAAGGAGGGATTCAATGGCGCGAGAGGCAAGGAAAGAAAGCAGCACGAAAATTTACCATCTTGTTAATCGAGGGATAGAAAGACGTTCTATATTTGCGGAAAAAAGAGAACGTACGAGGATGGAAAATATTATTCGTGAAAGCTACCGAAAATATGGAATAAATTTCTATGCATATTGCATTATGCCAAATCATTTTCATATGCTGGTGCAAGGCGAATTAGCAGCATTGGCACTATTCATGGCTGTAATCTCAGCAAAATACGCATTATATTACAACTATAAACATCAGAGATCCGGATATGTTTTTCAAAACCGTTACCGAAGTCAATGTGTAGAGACAGAGTCTTATTTTTGGAATTGTCTAAGATATATACATTTGAACCCCGTGAAGGCAAAACTGTCTCAAGATTTGATCGGTTACCGGTACGGCAGCATGAGGGAATATTATACGATTCTGAAAGAAGAAGACCAGATTTTATGTGCAGACGCTTATAAGAAAATAAAGGAACGGTTCGGAAGCAGCCAGGCGTTTATGGAATTCCATGAAAGTAAATGTCAGGACATTTTTATTGATGTTAAAGAAGACGAATTAGAACAGAGAGTAGAGATTGCGGAGCAGATCCTGAACGAGTGTGCCCTAGAAAAGGATGTTGCATTGCGAGAAATTCTGGATTGCGCGGAATTAAGAGCAGATTATGATAAAAAGGTCAAACAGGCTTTAGGCCTTTCCAGAAAAAATATGGAAAATATCCGGGACATAGTGAAAAACAAGATTCAGTAAGTGGATAATGTGGAAAAGGGATGTTTTCGCCTTAGGTGGGGACGGGGGATTTCTGGAAATCCCC
>OGRN01001536.1_pt1 | contig 19574 bp, 22 predicted proteins | sample 1553401 | NCBI WGS metagenome assembly OGRN01 (sample SAMEA2580096, study PRJEB22360) | human gut metagenome | biome: human gut; feature: human-associated habitat; material: faeces | place: Denmark | collected 2008/2010 | reverse complement strand
CCGTAATGGGTTTCCGATTGTTTTTCAGCTGAAGAATGCGGGCCTTGAAGCATATAAGCTTTGTCTGAAAGCACCAGGGGATATTATCAATGCCTATCTTATTACGGGCAGTGCAACAATAATCGGAACATGTCTTTCGGTCCTGATTTCCACAATGACCGGGTATGTTCTGTCCAGAAAAGATTTTCCGTGGAGAAATAAATTTTCCTTTTTCTTTTTCTTTCGCAAACATTCTTCATCCACTTCATAGATCGCATTCCCATCAATAATAATCCGGCTGCTCATTTAATAAAATCCTTCCATTAGTTCTTCCTTTGCTTTATTATATGTGGATCTCATATTTTCCGTCTTCTTTACATATATATTTATAACGCTGAACCGTGGAGGACATATGGAAAAGAAACCGCCCCTTGTCATGACGCCATTTGACGAGTCTCTCACGAATGATTTTCTGCAACTTGTCAAAATCATTCTTCCCTATCTGCCCGATCACGTTCAGCGTATAGCTGGCATTTATGTGAAACTTACGGAACTTATGAATGCCTTTTACTGTTTCCAACCTCCTTATTATCATAATCGCAGAGGGCGGCTACGAAAGCAGGAGAAAGATCCGGGCAGCATGTTTGAAGCAGTTGTACCCTATCTTTCTCCTGAAAAAAGAGAAATGTTTGATTCCTTTTCCGGAATATGGCAAATGATGGAAATGATGAAAGAGATGGACTTTAGAGATCCTGCAAATATGGCAGATATGATGAATGGATTTCAGGCAGCACAGGATATGACGGATATGATGAGTGGATTTCAGACAGAAAGGATGGATGAAAATGAACGAATGGATGGAGCATCCGGATCTTGCGAATCTGGATCCGCTGAAACAGGAGCTGATCCGGACAGCAGCGTTGAAAGCCGGCGGCAAGAACGGGAAAGCACTGGTCCCGGTGATGATGTCACTGATCGCCGGTGCGAATAAACGGGGAATCCGGTTTACCCCTGATGAGATTTCGCTGATTCTTTCAGCGATCAAAGAAGGGAAAAGCAAACAGGAGCAGGCACAGATCGACCAGATGGTGCAGATGATCCGGACAATACAGGCAGGAAAACAGCCACCAAGATCCGGAAGGCAATAAAAATTGCCTTGCCCGACAATCAATGCTATAATGAACGGCAGAAATGCACTTCAGGAGGAGCTTATGACAACGATCAAACTTACCATAGAATACGACGGAAGCCGCTATCCGGGCTTTTCTACAAAGAAAAAAAGCACCAGTATCGAATCAAAGCTTACACTGGCGATCAGGGATGTAACCGGACAGTCCACACAGCTTTTTGCTGCCGTAAAGACAGAACCGGGTGTTCACGCAGCACACCAGATTGTAAGTTTTCAATTAGAAAAAGAATCTTTTTCAGACAATACAGAACTGTTAAAAATGAAATTAAACGCAGCTCTTCCGGCGGATATTGCAGTCACCTCGCTGGAAATCGCAGATGAACGTTTTGTGGCTTCTCTCGCGGTAAAAAGCTGTACCTATACCTGCCGGATTGCCACAGATCCTGCTGCAGCATTATTTTCCCGTCCGTACACCTGTGTTGTAACCGAGTCTCTTGACCTGGAATCCATGCAGCAGGCAGCGCAGCTTCTTACCGGTACGCATGACTTTGCCGCATTTTCAAACGGACGTACCAGAAAAAGTACAGTGCGCACTGTAGAAACGATCAAAATTAACCGCGAAGACCAACTGATACAGATTCAGCTGACTGCAAATAGTTTTCTCCGGCATATGCCGCAGCTTCTTGCCGGTACCATTCTCACAGCTGGAAAAGAAAAAAAGACAGACGGAACTACGCTGACTCTCGCTGGTGTAGAATCAGTAGCTCCTGCCTGTCCTTCGCATGCATTCACCCTGACGGATGTACAACTCCGTTAATCTATCCTTCGATGATCTTCACATAAAAGGTACGGTTTCTTGGTCCGTCAAACTCGCAGAAATACAGATCTTGCCAGATGCCAAAGACGATCTCTCCATCATGGATGATCAGCGTCTGTGACGGTCCGACCACCGTCGTCTTCATATGTGCATGCGAATTCCCTTCTGCATGCTGGTAGAAGAACTGTTCTGCCGGAAATACTTTTTCAAAGCCACACAACATATCATGCACCACATCCGGATCTGCATTCTCATTGATCGTAAATCCGGCTGTCGTATGTGGTGAGAAGATCACAGCAATCCCTTCTCTTACACCGCTTCTTTCGATGTCTTCCCTTACCATTTCTGTTACCTTTGTCATTTGCTGCGATGCGTTTGTCGCAATCTGATGTTCGTACAGATGCATATGCACACCTCCTTATTTTTCCAGATAAGCTTTAAGTCTCGGAAGCTCTCTTTTCATCATTTCATAGCCATGATCGTAGAAAGTCATCAGCTTATCATAATCTTTTTCCAGTCTGGATACCGGCTTCATTTCCGGGCGAAGGACGAAGATATTTCCTTCTTTTTCCAGCTTTTCTATGTATTCTTCTGTCCGGTTATACATCACCGGTCTTCGAATACAGGTGCGGACAAGTGCCGGATATTTGCTGTACATCTTCCGGTATAACTTACCGACCGCTTTGGAAGTTGGTTTTTTGCGGTAGCCTTCCGGTCTCGTCAAAATGAGAACTATTTTTTTCAGTCCCTTTTCCTGCACATGCTTTACCGGAATGGAATCGGCAAGTCCACCATCCAGATACGGAATCCCGTCTATATTTACGATCGGACATACAAGTGGCATACTGCTGCTGGCGCGGCAGATCTTCATCAGCCGGTCACTGTCGTTCTCTTCGGTCATATATTCGGCATTTCCCGTAAGACAATTGGTTGTCACGATCTCACAGGTCATTCCATTTGAAAAATAAGTATCAAAATCAAACGGAAAGAGTTCATTCGGATATTTATTGAATATCATATCCATATCCAGAAGACTTCTTTCTTTTACGAAATCTTTAAGTCCGTAATAATAGCTGTATTCCTTTCCTCTGTGGATCATACAGTCCCTTGTCCTGCCGATCTGCTTTGAGACATAATCGACTGCGTTACAGGAACCTGCCGATACACCGACCACGTATGAAAAATACAGATCTTTTTCCATCAAATAATCCAATGCGCCGGAAGTAAATACACCTCTTGTTGCACCGCCTTCCAACACCAGTCCTGCTTCTGTCAAAACACTCGCTCCTTTCGTCCTACCATGCTGTATATTTCGTGTATGATTTATAAGTATACCACAAATTCTTCCTTATGTTAATGCTTATTCTCTTGCGAAAATTGTGCAGTCATGTTACCATAATGAACGTAATGCAAAAATTGAAACGATAATTCTATTTGAATAAGGAGAATTTTTATGATTAGTACAAGTAATATCACCCTCCGCGTAGGGAAGAAAGCCTTGTTTGAAGATGTAAATATCAAATTTACAGAAGGAAACTGCTACGGTCTGATCGGAGCGAACGGAGCCGGAAAATCTACATTTCTTAAGATCCTTTCCGGGCAGCTTGAGCCGACCAGCGGAGAAGTCATCCTCACACCAGGTGAGCGTCTTTCTTTCTTGCAGCAGGACCACTTCAAATACGACCAGTATCCGGTTCTTGATACTGTAATCATGGGAAATGCCCGTCTTTACGAGATCATGAAGGAAAAAGAAGTGATCTATGCCAAAGAAGATTTCACAGACGAGGACGGGATCAAGGCAAGTGAACTGGAAGCAGAATTTGCAACCCTGAACGGATGGGAAGCAGAATCTGATGCCGCATCTCTTCTGAACGGACTTGGAATCGAGACAGAGCTTCACTACAATATGATGAGCGAGCTGACCGGTGCACAGAAGGTCAAAGTCCTTCTTGCACAGGCACTTTTTGGTAATCCGGATATTCTTCTTCTGGATGAGCCTACCAACCACCTGGATCTGGATGCGATCGCATGGCTGGAAGAATTCCTGATCAACTTTGACAACACCGTTATTGTTGTTTCCCATGACCGTTATTTCCTGAATAAGGTCTGCACACAGATTGCCGATATCGATTACGGTAAGATCCAGCTCTACGCCGGTAATTACGACTTCTGGTACGAATCCAGCCAGCTGCTGATCCGTCAGATGAAAGAAGCCAACAAGAAAAAAGAAGAAAAGATCAAGGAGTTACAGGACTTTATTTCCCGGTTCAGCGCCAATGCGTCCAAGTCCCGTCAGGCAACTTCCCGTAAGCGCGCCCTGGAAAAGATCCAGCTTGATGAGATCCGCCCATCCAGCCGTAAATACCCTTACATCGATTTCAAACCGAACCGCGAGATCGGTAATGAAGTTCTGATGGTCGAAGGCTTATCCAAAACCATCAACGGGGAAAAAATCCTGGACAATCTTTCCTTCACACTGAACCGGGACGACAAAGTTGCATTTGTCGGTGGAAATGAATTTGCCAAAACTGTTCTCTTCCAGATCCTGATCGGAGAAATGGAGCCAGATGAAGGTACTTATAAATGGGGAATCACCACTACACAGGCATATTTTCCGAAAGACAGTGGAAAAGAATTTGACAATGACGATACCATCGTAGAATGGCTGACTCAGTATTCGGAAGAAAAGGATGTTACCTATGTACGAGGTTTCCTTGGAAGAATGCTTTTCGCCGGCGACGACGGTGTAAAAAAGGTTAAAGTTCTTTCCGGTGGGGAAAAAGTACGCTGTCTGTTATCCAAGATGATGATCTCCGGTGCCAACGTACTGATCCTCGACGAGCCTACTGACCACCTGGATATGGAATCCATCACTGCACTCAACAATGGAATGAAGAAGTTCCCTGGCGTACTTCTGTTCTCTTCAAGAGACCACCAGATTGTTGAAACGACAGCAAACCGTATTATGGAAATCCTTCCGGGTGGAAAGATGATCGACAAGATCACAACTTACGATGAATACCTTGCGTCTGACGCAACTGCCGCGAAAAGGCAGGCAATCCTGGATCTGAATACAGAAGAACAGGATGACTAAAAATTTATCTTGTCGGTACATTTGTGCTGATGTATAATAAATCAGGACTAAAACTCAGGTAGTTTCCCCGAACAATTGAAGTTCGGTCCGACACCCGAGTTTTAGTCCTTTTTTATCCTTTTATATTCTTTTTTTGCTCTATACTACAGGCTTCCAACAAACCGCTCAAATGCTGCCCTGCCTTCTTCTGTCTGCTTATAAACACCGGCATCTTCCAGCACCTGGTTAAACACCTGTCCGATTTCCTCATGGAGAATGTCCATGATATTTTCTTTCGTAATGTCTGTATATTTTGGAAGGAATTCTTCTACCCAGTCTGCATGCTTTTCAAGCACTTCATTGCTGCGGATGTCCTTTCCTTCAAGGATTGCATCTGCAAGCTGTTCCATCTCACTTTTCAGTCTTGACGGCAGCACTGCAAGTCCCATCACCTCGATCAGACCAATATTCTCTTTCTTGATGTGATGTAATTTTGCATGCGGATGGTAAACGCCAAGCGGATGTTCTTCTGTCGTAATATTATTTCTGAGAACAAGATCCAGCTCAAAATACCCATCCCTGATTCTGGCGATCGGAGTGATCGTGTTGTGCGGTTCTCCGTTCGTCTCGGCAAAGATAAATGCTGCTTCGTCTGTATAAGATCTCCAACACATTAAAATATGGTCAGCTGCGCTGATCAGACGTTCTTTGTCTTTGCACTGCAGACGGATAACAGACATTGGCCATTTTACCATTCCGGCGCGCACATCTTCATACCCCGGAATCACATATTCTTTAATAACCGGAGCTTTTGCCATTGCAAATTCATGATTTCCACCCTGGAAATGATCATGGCTTAGGATCGATCCTCCTACGATTGGAAGATCTGCATTGGAACCAACAAAATAGTGTGGAAACTGGCTGACAAAATCCAACAGCTTTGCAAAAGTTGCACGCTCAATTTTCATCGGCACATGCTCTCCGTTGAAAACGATGCAGTGTTCATTGTAATATACATACGGTGAATACTGGAATCCCCAGTCTTTTCCATCGATCCTGACCGGAATGATCCGGTGATTCTGTCTTGCCGGATGATTGACGCGACCGGCGTAGCCTTCATTTTCCTTACACAGCTGGCATTTCGGATAACCACTCTGTGTAGCATTTTTTGCTGCCGCGATCGCTTTCGGATCTTTTTCCGGTTTGGACAGATTGATGGTGATCTCCATCTCCCCATATGGTGTCTCTGTGATCCATTTCTGATCCTTTTTAATCCGGTATCTGCGGATATAATCGCTGTCCTGACTAAGCTTGTAAAAATAATCGGTCGCCTTTTTCGGTCCTTCCTGATACAGTTCATAGAATTTATGGCTTACCATGCTCGGCAGCGGGACCAGTTTTCCCATGATTTTTGTATCAAACAGATCCCGGTACACGATTGAATCTGCAATCAGTTCTTTTTCCACTGCATAATCTGTAATCTCCTTCAGAATCTGTTCCAGCTCCTCTGCACCCCTGCTTCCTGGTGTCTCCTCGTAAGACTCCAGACCAAGTGCCTCTAAAATCTGATTGGTAACAAATATTTTATCTTCCGGTGCTACAAGCCCCGTATCTAATCCATACTGTACCAGTTCTGTAATTGCCTGATCGATCATTTTTCTTCCTCCAAATCTTTTTGCTCGTCTTATATCCATCCATTTTCAATGCGGCACATTTTTACACCGAATCCTTTATTTATTCAGATAGCAAACTAAAATCTGTATTTATGTCTAACCTTGACAGCTAGCATATTTTCGTTTACGCGATTACTTTCATTCCGCCATATTTACGAACCTTTAATACGTGGCAGGATCCTTCTCCAAATACTGCATCCAATGCTTTTCTGTACTCTTCTACAAAATCATTCTTCACAAATGCCTGAATGGTTCCGGCAAATCCGCCTCCATGCACACGGCATACTCCATGGTTTCCGAGTACATTTTCGCTGACTGCAAGGGCAATGGATACTGCCTGGTTCTGCACGTCACGGTTAGTATATACATTCTGAAGATATTTGAAAGAGGAATCTCCGGATGCTTTGATCATATTAAGGAAATCTTCAAATCTTCCTTCGCGAAGGGATGCAACCTGTGCTGCAACTCTCGCATTATCACCGAAGAAATGCATAGCCCGAAGCACCGGACGGTCTCCAAGCTTCTCGCGGAGTGCCGGGATCGCTGCAAAAAATTCTTTTTCATCTACGTCACGGAGAACTTCTTTTCCAAAATATGTTGCAATAGCTTTCATATCCGCCGGAATCTGTGCATAATCCGGTGTCAGATCCTGATGAGAACCTTTGGTATCTACGATGCACAGACTGCATGCATGATTTTCAAAATCTACATCTACTTTTTCTACAACCGGAGCCTTTGGATCTTTGAAATCAATGTGGATCAGTCCACCAACCGCGCAGGCTGTCTGGTCCATCAGACCACTTGGCTTTCCAAAGTAAACATTTTCAGAATACTGACCAATCTGTGCAATCTCTACCATGCTGATCTGCATATCGTTGTAAAGTCCGGAAACAATGGTTCCAATGATTGTTTCAAATGCAGCAGACGAGGAAAGTCCTGCTCCGATCAGCACATCACTTGTCACATAAGCATTGAATCCACCAATCTTGTATCCGCGTTCTTTCAGTCCTGCAAGTACGCCACGGATCAGTCCGATAGATGTCCCTTCTTCTTTGTCAACCTTTTCTACATCATTCGCATCGATAACGATCATATCATATCCTTCAGATACCACACGGACGGTCATATCTTCATTTTTATTTACAATTGCGATCGCATCCAGATTAATAGAGGTTGCAAGCACCATTCCGTGCTGATGATCTGTATGATTTCCACCAACTTCACTTCGTCCCGGTGCGCTGTATACTTCTACTTCTCTGTCCCCATACAATTTCTGATACTCTGCCATCGCTTTTACATAGCGTTCTTCCTGATGTGCAATCACACTTTCATCAATATAAATATCTTTTAATGTATCACGGTACACGCCTTGTTTCATTTCTTCCATAAGTTTTGTAAGCTGTTTCATCTTCATTTCCTCCAAATACATTTTCGATTCTGCTTTGATAATTGCATTATAAAATATATTTAGTAAATTTGCAATATATATTTACTAAATATTTTGATAAATTTACTAGTGAATTTTTGTACAGTTCTACATAATTCTTTCACTTTCCATTTTTTTACTCCTCTGTTATAATAGAAGAATCAGAAATTTTTTAACAAGGGGGCCGCTTATGGCAACAATCAAAGATATTGCTTCTGCTGCCGGTGTTTCTGCCGCAGCAGTTTCACGTATACTGAATAATGATGAGACGCTCAATGTCTCACCGGAAACCCGACAGAAAGTACTGGATACGGCAAGAGAGCTGCATTATGTAAAGCGCGGACGTCCTTCTGTCAAATCACTTTTTACCCTTGGGATCATTCAGTGGTTCTCTTCCCAGCAGGAACTGGAGGATAATTATTATCTTCTGATCCGTCAGGGAATTGAAGATTACTGCCTCTCACACAATATCCAGATCGTGCGTACCTACAAAAGCGACATCAATTACATGGACGTTCTGAAGGATGTAGACTGTCTGATCTGTATCGGCAAATTCAGTCAGGAGGAAATTTCTTATCTGTATGAGATGAATTCGTGCATCCTGTTCCTAGATATGCCGGTAAACGATGACCGGATTTCCACGATCATTCCGGATTTCGGCGAAGCAGTTACAGAAGCTCTGGATTATCTGACTGGGATCGGGCACCGGGAGATTGGTTTCTTTACCGGAAAAGAATATATCGGCGAAAATCATCTCTATCCGGATTACCGAAAAAAAGTCTTTATTGATTACTGTGATGCACACGATTTGATTTATGAGCCTTATATCCAGGAGGGTGTATTCCAGATTTCTTCCGGTTATGAGATGGCATGCAATCTGATCAACGGTGGCAAGCTGCCGACGGCGATCTTTGCAGCAAGCGATCCGATCGCTTTTGGTGCGATCAAAGCCTTTACCGAACACGGGATCCGTGTTCCGGAGGATATTTCCATCGTAGGCTTTGATGATATCAATATGGCACAGTTTTCTGCTCCACCGCTGACAACGGTCAGTGCGCCAGCTTATCATATGGGAATGTACGGAGCTTCTATTCTGCAGCATCTCCTGAGGGAGCATCCGGGACCTGCACTTAAGATCAAACTGCCGTGTAAGCTGGTTGTCCGGAATTCGTGTAAAGCGATTGAAAAATAGCTCCTTATCTGTCTAAATATACCAATGAATTTTATCTAACATCAAAAAGCTCCCATCCAGAGAAGAAATGAGTTATAATTAGCTCACATTTCTCCGGATGGGAGTTTTTTTATTAAGCAATTTATCAGAAAGCCTTTAGGACATCAAATAACTTTCTACCAGTCCTGCACTGACTCTTGATAATAAGTCACATTTTCCTGTAAAATTTCTATTTTTCCATCTTTTACTTCCGCAATTGATACCGCACAGTTCTTATGTACCCCCTGCTGCCAGTACCCGGAAATCGGCAGACCTTTCATCAGGCTCAGAATCCCGCAAAGTGCTGCACCATGTGTGGATAAAAGTACATTTTTATCCTGAAGCTCTTCTTTCTGATAAAGCTCTTCCAGAAAATTATTCAGACGTGCACGCACTTCTTCAAAGGATTCCCCTCCTTTTGGCGGCTGGTACACTTCCGGTGCATTAAAAAAGTTGCGAAATCCCGGATCCGGAATATTCCATCCCTCTTCTCTGCAACAAAGTCCCTCAAATTCTCCAAAGCTCATCTCCTGGATCCGCTTATCCGGAACAATCGGAACCTCCCTGTCCCCCAGGACGAGCCGTGCCGTCTCTGCCGCCCTTTTCAGCGGGCTTGTGTAACAGACCGCAAATGGAACATCTGCGAGTGCCGGAGCCGTCTCTTTTGCAAGTAGTTTTCCAAATTCATTCAGCGGAATATCCACCTGTCCCTGTAATTTTCTTTTTTTATTCCAGTCCGTCTCTCCATGACGGATCATATATATTTTCATCTCTTAGTTTCCTCCTGCTATCATTAAAAACACACGCATCCTCCGTGCCAGTCAGCATAGCGATTGGCACGGGAGTTAACAGTAACGATTATAGCACATTTTTCACCTTTCTTCCACCAAAAGGCTTGTTATTAAACTTTATGACAGTTATAATGATGTTGGGGTCAAAAGGTATTTTGACCCCTTTGATACCAGATTGCTACGTGCTTTGCACTCTCGCAATCCTCAAAAACATTCGTAATCCGCTCATTTTTCTTTGAAAAATGGCTACTTACTCATGTTTTTGGCGGGTCAAGATGTCAAAAAACCTCTTGCAAGCAAGCTTGCATCGGCTTTCTGACCTTTTTACCCTGGTATCTTATAATAAACGTAGTACAAAAAGGAGATACTTGATTATGGAGAAAATTACCAGTTTCACAATAGACCATTTGAAACTTGTTCCTGGGCTTTACGTCTCACGTAAGGATTTTGCCGGCGAACAGGTCATTACAACCTTTGATATCCGCATGACCAATCCGAATGAAGAACCGGTTATGAATACTGCAGAGGTTCACACCATCGAACATCTTGGTGCAACCTTCCTTCGTAACCACAGGGACTACGCATCAAAAACACTTTACTTTGGACCAATGGGATGCCGTACCGGCTTCTACCTTCTTCTTGTAGGTGATTATGAATCAAAAGATATCGTTCCACTGATGAAAGAAATGTTTGCTTTTATCGCAGACTTCAATGGGGACGTACCGGGAGCTGCTGCAAAAGACTGCGGAAACTATCTGGACATGAACCTTCCGATGGCAAATTATATGGCAAAAAGATATCTGACTGAGGTTCTGGAAAATATTACAGAAAAACAGCTGGTTTATCCTGAATAAGCCTTACTATATGAACCTGAAAATGGGAGCCAAACATACCATCCATTGATTTTCTTCAAATGTTCCTGTATGTTTGCTCCCATTCCTGTTTTCAATCAAAACTCTCTATGATACACTTTCGGAATTTCTACCAGAACCTCTCTTCCGTTGTAACATAATCTGCCGGAAGATCAAATTCTTCGGTCTCAATTTCTTCTACAATCTGCATTTCATAAGCAGCTGCGATCCGGCAGATATCTTTCCGTTTTTCAAAATAACGATCATAAAATCCACCGCCATAACCGACACGGTTCTTTTTTCATCAAAAACACTTCCCGGCAGGATTGCCAGTGTAGTCTGCCCTTCTCCGGCTTCATAAACAGGGCATTCTTTTTTCGGCTCCAGGATGCCATAAGCCCCCTTTTCCAGATCCTCAAAAGAATGTATCTGATAAAACTCCATCTCTTTTCCCGCTACCCGTGGCACATAGACCTTTTTTCCAAGCTCCCATGCCTTCTCGATCAGTGTTCCGGTTGCCACCTCTCCACGAAAATCAATATACGCAAGAAGGTTATCTGCATTTTTAAATGTCTCTGTCTCTTCAATGCGTCTCATGATCCGCAGGCTCTTCTCCCGAACCTCTTCTTTTGGAAGTGCCTGTCTCATTTTCAGAATTTTTGCCCTAATTTCCTTTTTTCTGTCCATATTTCTCGCCCAGATTTGTAATGGATCCATCCTTCTCCTTGATTGAAATGTTATTAAGCTGTCCACGAAGATTTCTTTTGAATGCATCTACATATTCCCGTCTGAGAATCTGCTGTTCTTTTTTCTCTTTCTCTGTCAGTCCTTCTGCTTTTGATTTTCTATATAATTCATTAATGCGTTCAATTTTTGCTGTCTCCATTTTTCTTTTATCCCTTCTTTGTCTTTCTATATAATAATGTTATCTTTTTAATCAGCTGGAATAATTTTCCAGGAACCCATAAAGCTTGTCTTTTCCCTCTAACCGCTTTCCCTCCCGGATCTCATTCTGCAGTTCTTTCGGAAGCTCTTCGACACGGATATTCGTATATTCATAAATACTTGTCTGGTCGTCCAGATAAACAATCACATATCCGTTGCGGTTTTTCAGATAATACACCCCTTCTTTATGTGCGCCACCCTGAGTGCTGACTGTCTGTTCTGTTTTCTGCTGCTCCGTCTGTTCTGTCCTTGCAATTTCTTTCCTGTAATTATAATCTGCATAATATGCATAAGATAAGATTGCAAGAATCAGAAGAGTCCCCGTTAAAAGACCAATATGATATCTTGTTTCCATAAGGAACACTCCTTTTTCTACAAGTATTGGTCTGCTTGAAGGATTTTATTCATTATGGGGGAATTTTTAGGTTGTGATATCAAATCATCCACAGCTTAGTAATATCTGCGTTCTTTTAATAAATGGCATTTTTTGCAGACTATTACAATTTGGTGACCTTTTGGGAGACCGAGGAGTTCTTTTTCGGACATGCCACCCATTTTGAGGAGAACGACTGCGTATACCGCTACTGCCACGATGAGGGCAATCAGGGTTGCGATTCTTCCTCCGATGAAGGTGTCAAGTACGAAATGCACTGCCCATGCCAAAATTGCCATAACAGCTCCGGCGATAGACGGAATGACAAAAGTCTTACGGCTCTCCTGAAGATATCCACATGCTTCACGGATATCATGTGCATTCATGATACACATGCATAAAGAGAACACAATCTTACTTCCAATCAGTGCATAAATGCCCCATTTGAACATAACAAGCATAATAAACAGAGATACAATATGTAGTATCAGGGATACCATTGCATTTTTTACCGGTTCCATCATACGGTCCAGACCCTGAAGCACTGTATTCGTAACGGTTGAAAGTGAATAAAATACCAGAGAAATCGCTCCGATCTTCAGCATAATTCCCTGTGTTACATTATCTACATTCGGCCACAGGAAATCCATGATCGGCTGACCAAGTGCAAAGAATCCAAATGCGCTTGGAATCGCAATCAGCATCGTGTAACGGATAACTGTATAAATCCGGTTATGTAACAGTCTTCTGTCATGATTCTCTGCCGCGCTTACAAGCCCCGGGATCACAGATGATCCCAATGCACTCGCAACGGCAAGCGGTACGTTAAACAGGGTATAATACTGTCCTAATTTACCAAGAAGCTCTGCACAGACCGCCTCACTGGTTCCCTGTGCGCCCATGATCTTATTGAACATAGCACTGTCAATAACATTTGCACTGTTATAAATCGTTGTACTTAAAATGATCGGTGCGATCGTCAGAATCAGGATCTTGAAAATCGCACGGTAATCATCCAGTTCTTTCGAGGTGTCCCGTTTCATCTGCCGCATCATCGGCTTGCGGAATGCCACATAGCAGAACAGTAAGAACAGCAGACCGATCAGAGCACCGGCTACTGTACCAAGTGTACCTCCTGCTGCGGAATAGGCTGGTCCAAAAAGGTTATTCCCCTGCACCTTAGCCATCTGTTTTCCATTTTCCAGAAGAACGGCTGCACCTACAACACTGACAATCGCATTGAGAAGCTGTTCAATGATCTGCGAAATTGCAGTCGGGATCATCGTTCCCAGCCCCTGAAAATAGCCACGAAAAACTGCCATAATCGCACAAATCAGGAGCCCGGGAGCAAGCACCTTCAAAGAATAGCAGCTCATTTTGGCTCCCATCAGATATTCTGCGATCGCCTCTGCTCCAAAAAATACGATCACCATGATCGTGACACCAGATAGCGCAGCTATGATCAGCGATGCCTTCAATACCCTGAATGCATTTTTCCGTTCTCCTGCCGCCATTTTGAATGACACCAGCTTTGATACCGCAACCGGCAGACTGTAAGACGAAATGATCAGAGCAATAGAATACACCTGAAATGCCATATCATAATAGCCCTGTCCTTTAAGCCCCATAATATTAAGCATCGGGATCCGGTATACTGCCCCGATGATCTTTGTGATAATGCCGGCTGCCGCAAGGATGCTTCCCTGCATCAGAAAACTGCCGCCCTTTGATTTTTTCTTTTTACCCATACGTTAAAACCTCATACTTTTATCTATCTTGTAATTCCCAGCATCTCCAGAACTTCCCGCTGTTTCTTTTCCATCACGAGCCGTTCTTCATCTTCCATATGGTCATAACCTAACAAGTGCAACATACTGTGCGCAATAAGGAAAGCAAATTCACGTTCTACCGAATGGCCATATTCTTCTGCCTGTTCCTTTGCGCGCTCTTTGGAAATCACAATATTGCCGAGCATCAGTTCTCCGGTCTCCGGATCAAATGAACTGTCATCTGTATCCAGATATGCATAATCAGCCGGTGACGGGAATTCCGTCATCGGAAATGACAGGACATCGGTTGCACGGTCGATTCCGCGAAATTCCAGGTTCATCTGTCGGATCTCCTCATTCATCGTAAGAAGAAGTTCTACCTGCGCCTCGTACGGACACTTCTCATAATCCAGGACTGCATCTGCAACTTTTGTCGCCAGTTCTTCATAAGGCAGCTTTAAATCCAATGCTCCCTCATCCTCTAAAAATAGTCTCATCTTGTTCCTCGTTTCTTTCTGTCTCTAGTGTGGGATTTTTTCTGTTCCTGCTTTTGCTCGTATTCCTCGTACGCTTTAACAATCCGCTGTACCAGCGGATGTCTGACAACATCCCGGCTGGTCAGACGGCAAATCGAAATATCTTCCAGATTCTTGACTACACTCCCTGCCACATCAAGTCCGGATGTCTGTCCTGCCGGAAGGTCTTTCTGTGTAGAGTCTCCGGTGATCACGACTTTGGATCCAAAACCAATACGTGTCAGGAACATCTTCATCTGCGCCGGTGTGGTATTCTGTGCCTCATCCAGAATAATAAAAGCGTTGTCAAGGGTTCTGCCTCGCATATAGGCAAGAGGCGCAACCTCGATCAGCCCTTTTTCTGAATTCTTGATAAAGCTTTCTGCTCCCATGATCTGATAGAGTGCATCATAAAGTGGTCTTAAATATGGATCGATCTTGCTCTGCAGATCTCCCGGCAAAAAGCCAAGCTTTTCTCCTGCTTCAATTGCCGGACGTGTCAGAATGATACGCCCCACTTCATTGCGTTTGAACGCCGTGATTGCCATTGCCATCGCCAGATAAGTTTTACCGGTTCCGGCAGGGCCAAGGCCAAAGGTGATCATCTTTTCCCGGATCGCATCCACATATTTCTTCTGTCCGAGCGTCTTTGGTTTGATTGGCTTTCCCTGAAGTGTATGACAGATCAGGTCTTTATCAATTGTCAGAATATCTTCCGCGCTGTCTTCCATCGTAAGGGACAGGGCATAGTCTACATTCTGCTCCTGGATCGTGTTTCCTCGCCTGGAAAGCTCGGTAAGCTGCGACAATACCTGCTGCGCCCTCTCTACATTCTTTTCCTCTCCAAGGACTTTCACCTTTCCATTTCGTGCGATCAGTGTAACATGTAAAGCTCTCTCAATTTTTTTTGCAAATATATCGAACTGGCCAAACACATTTTTTTCATGTTCAGCCGGTATGTCTATCATGGTCTCAAGAATTCCCATAAATCAGTTTCCTTCCTGCTGTATATTTTCTGCATCTGCCTTCGGCAGTTCATGTACCGTTCCTTTTTGTACAATTCCGAACGGTCCGGATAAAACCAGTTTTCCCTTTGCCGAATACCGGTTCGTCTCCCTGTATATTTTAACATCATTCTCTGAAATTTGAACCCCTTTTTTCTCTAATCGGGCGCAAAACTTCTCAAAATTATAGGACAGAATTTCTCTTGCTTCCCTGTCTGTATAAGAAATCTCCTCTTTTCTGCTCTCTTTGCTCCGTTCAACTCTTACCGAGACCGGAAATGGAAAGTGTCTCTCCAAATACAGGATATATCTGCAGGTCAGCGCATTATATTCCGGGTAAGGTAGCTCCCGCCTGCCAAAAAGATACAGCCTTCCCGGTGTTTCTATCCAGAACCTCCAGCTCTTCTTGCCGGTATCTTTCCATACCGGATGCAGCCTGTCAAGAATATCTGTATACGCAACCGTTGTCTGTGCTATTATGTCTGCATCCGATACCCGGTACTGGTATCCTGTCACCTCATCTGAATCATTCTTTACTTCCACACTTCCACTCACAAGGATCTCTCCTTTTTTTACCTCACTGCCTTCCCGGACAAGCGGATTCCCTTTTCGTGTAATGATCTTCTGAATGATCCCGTCCGCTTCTGCCACAATATCCATCGGCGCTTCCGCCTCAGCTTCTGTCTGCAGCTCCTTCCGGTCAGGATTCTCCCTGACTTTAATCTTCAGGCAACTCCCATGAACATAGGCTGAAACCCAGATAATATCGTCGTATTCCATACGAATATCTTTTTCAATCCGGTCACAGTCTACATTCTTTTTTGCCATTCCACAGGCAATTCCCTTTTCTGTCAGAAAAGAAAGTAAAACCTCATCTGTCCTTGCAAGGTTTCCATCAATCTGAATCCTCCATATAAAAGAAGAAAGCAGAAAGATCAGACAGATTGCGATGACCGATCCTGTAAAAAAAAGCTTCCGTCCACGGTATTTATGTATAAAAAACGGGACTCCTCTTTTCTGGGTGATCCGTACCTTTGCCCTGCTCTTCCTGACCATTGGTCGCAGTCTGCGGAAATCCCGGACGCGGATATTCATCTCATATGCCCCTTTTGCCGGTCTCAGATTCCAGAGAAAAATCCCATGATAACAGCAAAGATTTAAAAAACGTTCCGGTGAATATCCTTCGACTCTGATGCGCAGGTATCCGGCAAGATTATTCAGAATATATCGCAGCATCTTCGTCATCCCTTCCTAAGAATACTCAATTTTCTCTACCTTTCCGGTAATCTTCATATCGGTTGTTGTATAGTAGTTGATCTCAAGTGATTTCCCTGTGATGCGAATCTGCCCGCTACGTACATTTATACGGATCAGCTGTTCGGTATATTCCAGAATTCCACGGTAATTCTCTATATTCACTTCATAATGCCCTGTAAGAGTCAGAATCGGGACACCCAGCACCACATCCTTCGGCAAATTTGCTGCATCTGCCATGCGATACCTTCGTGTCCCGTCTTCTTGTTCGGATCTCTGTCTCATATTGCCGCATATACCGTTTTGTTGACAGTGTATGCTTCAGAACCACATAATATTCCTATGCTGTATAATTGCTGAATTTTCCCGGGAGCAATCTTCCCGCACATGCATGAATTTCGATCCGACCTTTTTCTCCGGCAATAAACTTTAATACCGTTGTCTCATCTGACGGTTCCGGTGTCGGTCTGCCAATCGTAAGCACATTCTTCTTTGCGTAAGTTGTAAAGGTATATTCACTGCCCGGCTGCAGAGAACAGATGGGTCTGCCATTTAAGAAAAATGCATCCTGTCCGCCGGTATAACCGCCCTCTTCTTCGATAATACGGATCGTTGCCGGAGCAAAAAGGCAATCCGGTTCCTGCTGTGTCTGTCCCCAGACATTCTGTTGATTATCCCAGCCGTTCTGATTCCATCCATTTTGCTGATTATCCCAGCTGTTCTGATTCTGGTTCCATCCATTTTGCTGATTATCCCAGCCGTTCTGGCTCTGATTCCATCCACCTGACTGATTATTCCATCCATTTGGCTGGTCTTCTGGTCTGTAATTTCCCATCGGTGCTTTTTTTGCAACCCAGTAAGAAGCGAAACCGCCAATTGCAGCTCCGATAATTCCAAAAACATATGCCCCGTAAAATGCATTATCACCTGCATTCAAAAGCTGCATCAGCCAGGCTCCGACAAAAGTACCGGTAAATTCAAGGCCAAACCACAATCCCAGTGTCAATGCACGATATTTTTTTGGATTCTGTCCTCTTTCTATCGCGTGCTTTCCATTCACACGCCAAAGCCATATAAGACAAATAATTTCTAACATTTGTTTTCCCTCTTTCGCGCTTCTATTTTGTTACATAAAAGTATTATATCTTCAATCGCAGCTGAAAACAATCCATTATTCTGTGAAAACTTTATAAAATCGAACAGACTGGATCCTCCATGATCCGGATATACAAAAAATCGATCCTACTTTTCCTGTGATTGTAAGATCGATTTTTCATTTCTTTGTTATACTTGAATTCTCGCGGCGGCATCCTGGCTGATAGCGAACCGCTTCTGGTCAGATGCTATAATCATCATACCACTGGCATCATTCTGGATCACATGGATTTCGCTGCCCTCTTTGATTTTGAATTCCTTTAATTTTTCCAGCACCTCCGGTACTCCGAACATCCATTTGATCGTGTACCATTTTCCCGGAACAGCTGTTGATAATGCCTGCATTTTTACACCTTCTTTTTTTCTCCTTTGACTTTACTACAGTATACTCGTTTTCATATTGGTTAGTCAACGGCAATGTTTTTTAGTTATTATATACACAATTCCATTCAATAGCCATATTTAACAATTATTTTCAGAATTCAACTTCTGTTTTATCACCCTCACTATAAGCTGGTTCTGGAAGAAAATCTGATCAAGGCAGACGAGCTGGATGAAATTCTGGATGCTTATGCAATGACCGAACCTGAAGTCATACTCATAAAAGAAGCAATGTAACAAGACAAAAGCCCCAGGATCTATCAACTCATTACCCGTGATAAATCCTGGGGCTTCCTTCATTTAAAATACCACCGTTTCCCCTGTTCCAAGTGCATGTACCATTTCGCCAAGTTCTTTTTTCAGAATCCCGAATGCAATATTTCCGGTACAGTGACCGGTATAGATTTCCTCTACGCCAAGCCCTTTCAATTCCTGCGCAGTTTCCACAACCTCTTCCTCTGGTATGGCAAGTGTATCCATGCCCGAAAGCTTCATCATATGAAATCCACCGACAACCGCATAGACCTTTTGCCCGCCGAGTGCCATCTGCACTTCTCGCACAATATTGACAATTCCCCCATGGGAACAGCTATTAAATATCACCAGTCCTTTTCCCGTCTCAAAAACCACACTCTGCTCATGTGCAAAATCATCTGCAATAAACTCTTCACCGATTTTCCGGTACATGTGCGCCCTGCGTCCCATCTCATCCAGACCGCCGGTAAAATGCGGTACGACCCAGACGCCTTTTTCAACTTCACAGACTGCATTTAACGGACGGAACCGCTCTTTATAATTTTCCAGAAGATGCTGCGGAATTCCAATATATTTATCTTTTCCTTCTGTCCGGTAAAAACAGTTCTCAGCAGACGTCTCCTGCATATAGACCGCTGCTTTGTCATTCTCCTTAAAAAACTCCTCGAAACCGCCACTGTGGTCATAATGTGCATGGGATAAAAACGCCGTATCTACTTTCGAAAGATCAATCCCCAGCTCCTTTGCATTTTCTGCAAAGAGCGCTGTTGCGCCAGTATCCAGAAGGTACGTCTTTCCCTCATATTCGATATAAACCGACAGTCCATGTTCTGCACAAAGTCTGCATCTGGAACTGTTTTCTACTAATACTACCATCTTCATATGAATCAGCCGTTACTGAAAATTTATAAAAAGTTACAAACTTCTATGTTTCATTCCTACTTCAACGAGTATGCTTTTGATGATATAAATAT
>OGRN01001531.1_pt1 | contig 19613 bp, 20 predicted proteins | sample 1553401 | NCBI WGS metagenome assembly OGRN01 (sample SAMEA2580096, study PRJEB22360) | human gut metagenome | biome: human gut; feature: human-associated habitat; material: faeces | place: Denmark | collected 2008/2010 | reverse complement strand
GGTTCGCCCGGTTTTATAACCTGCCGGAGCTGATGACCTTCTTTAAGGAGCGCGCGGATATTCAGACCGCCGATATGCTGCAGCTTCCGGTTCCCAAAGCGGAATATCACGATATCGTACTTACTCCCTCGGAGCTGCAGAAACGGATGGTTCGGGAACTGGGAGAGCGTGCGGAAGCGGTTCGCAAAGGGAACGTGGATCCGACCAAAGACAATATGCTGCGGATTACGACGGATGGACGAAAGCTCGCGCTCGATGAACGGCTGATTGACGAGAGACTGGATGGAACGAATAGCAAAGCCCGGCGCTGCGCGGAAACTGCGTTGCGGATCTGGAAGGAAACCATGGAGCAGAAAAGCGCCCAGCTGATCTTCTGCGACCTGTCCACCCCAAAGGGGGACGGTTCCTTCAACGTCTACGACGATATGAAGCAAAAGCTGATGGCCCAGGGCGTACCGCCGGAGGAAATCGCCTTTATTCACGATGCAAAGACGGAGGTTCAGAAAGCGGAGCTTTTTGCAAAGGTGCGGAAAGGCCAGGTGCGTGTGCTGCTTGGCTCCACGGCCAAAATGGGCGCGGGAACCAACGTCCAGACCCGCCTTGCCGCGCTGCACCATCTGGATTGTCCCTGGCGGCCTGCCGATATTGAGCAGCGCGAAGGCCGTATCCTGCGGCAAGGGAATATCAATAAAACGGTCAAGATATATAAGTACGTTACGGAGAATACCTTTGACGCGTATAACTGGAGCATTTTGGAGAACAAGCAGAAATTCATCGGCCAGTTGATGAGCGGCAAAAATCCCTCCCGTTCCTGTGAGGACGTGGACGAAGCCGCTTTAAGCTATGCCGAAGTCAAGGCCCTGGCTTCCGGCGACCCGCGCATTATTGAGATGACCGATCTGGACAGCCAGGTGACGAAGCTGAAACTTCTGAAAGCCAACCATGAGGGACAGCGGTATCAACTGGAAGATCAGTTGATTCAGTTTTTCCCGAAAGCAATCAGCCGCACGCAGGAACAGATCACAGGATTGGAACAGGACTTGGCCGTCGTGCAGGCCCACCCTCTGCCGGATAAGGAGCATTTCTCCATCACGGTGGCAGGCCAGACCTACACGGAGCGCAAGGCCGCTGGTCAGGCCATCATTGATGCCTGTACGAAAATGACCGATGTTGCGGATCGGGTGCCCCTGGGCGAGTATCGCGGCTTTCCCATGACCCTATGGGCCGATACTTCCACACAGAAATTTCAGGTGACAATGAAGCACAGCCTTTCCCATACGATTGAGTTGGGGAGCGACCCGGTGGGCAACATCGCCCGTCTGGAAAATGCTCTGGCCGCCATCGCGGATAATTTGGAGCAAAACCGTGGTAAACTGGAAAACCTGAACGCGCAAATGGAAGAAGCAAAACTGGAAGTGAAGCGCCCCTTCCCCCAGGAGCAGGAATTGGCTGAAAAGACATCCCGCCTGAATGTGCTGCGGATTTCCCTGAATATGGATGGGAAATCCACCGGCAAGCGGGAACGGGACAAAGAAGAACTGGATGGAGGAAAGCCCTCTATCAAAGGAATGCTAAAACGCCTTGGGGTTGAATCTGAGGCTACCGCTTCCACCCCGCAAAAAGGCAAGGATATGGAGGTGGCAATCTGATGAAACCACGCAGTGGGCGCACCATTCCGCTTTATTTCAAGGTGTCGCCGGAGGAAAAGGAAATCATTGAGAAAAAGATGGCGCAGCTTGGCATTCACAACCAGCGGGCCTACTTACGGAAAATGGCGGTAGACGGGTATGCGGTGCAGGTGGATATGTCCGACTTCAAAGCCCTGGTGTCCCTGCTGCGAAACTGCGCCAATAACTTAAACCAGATTGCCAAACGGGTGAACAGCACGGGCAATCTTTATCAGGAGGATGTAGCCGACCTGCAGGAGCGATACCGGGAACTTTGGGGCGCGGTCAGTACCCTCTTAGGAAAACTGTCGGATTTGTAAAACACGCCTTTACTTTCGCGCTTTAATGTGATATAGTGAGCCTGTAAACAGCTTCAAAGGAGGTCGCGCCCTATGAGAATACTTCTGAAAATTTTGCTATTCCCTGTTGTTCTTGTTTTGACGGTTCTGGTGGCCTTCTGCCGCTTCGTCTGCCTGTTCTCCGGTATGATACTCGGTATCGTGGCGGTGCTGCTGTTCCTGATCGGGCTGCTGGTATTGTTCGCCGGTCGGATGGATGGCTTTATCGGGTTTATGATACTGGCATGGCTGGTCAGTCCCTACGGCTTGCCGATGGCAGCTTCCTGGCTGACGGAGCGGGTGGCCGACTTTAACCGGATGTTAAAATCAATCTAATCTATGTTCCATTGGGCGCAGTTCTTTTTATAAGGGCTGCGCCCTTATTTTTTTCGGAAAGGAGGGCCAGCAGATGGCAATTTCAAAAATCAAACCGCGCCACGCTAGTGAGGGCCGGAGTATTGCGGCGGTTTTGAAAGACCGGATTGACTATGACAAGAATCCGGATAAGACGAAAGGCGGGCTACTGGTATCCTCCTATCAGTGCGGCGCAGATACCGCATGGCAGGAATTTGCTCTCAGCAAGCAGATCTATGAAGCGGAAACCGGCCGGAAACGCGCCCCGGAAAACGATGTAATTTCCTATCTGGTTATCCAATCCTTTAAGCCTGGGGAAATCACGCCGGAGGACGCAAACAAGCTGGGGTATCAGTTGGCTTTAGAGTTTACCGGCGGGCAGCACCAGTTCCTTGTTGCCACCCATGTGGATAAAAAGCACATCCACTGTCACATCGAATTTAACAGCACTACCCTGGATTGCACCCATAAATTCAACAACTACCGGAATACCTACCAGACGATCCGGAAAATCAATGACCGATTATGTCGGGAACACGGCCTGTCTGTAATTGAAAAGCCAAAAGAAAAGGGCAAACACTATGCAGAGTGGGCGAACGCACGGCGCGGCACAAGCTGGAAGGATAAGCTGCGCCGGACGATTGACCGGGTGCTGCCTACGGTATCCAGCTATGATGAATTTCTGGCGGCCATGCGCCGGGAAGGATATGAGATTCAGACCACGCGGAAAGCATTGAGTTTTCGTCTGGCCAGCGAGGGGCAGGAACGGTTTACCCGTGCAAAAACGCTGGGGGCTGACTACACGCCGGAGGCCATAAAAGAGCGTATTGGACTGCCTGTAAAACGCCCGCGCCGGCGAGCCGCACCGCTTCAAAAGAATGGGCGGGTCAATCTGTTTTTGGACATTCAGAGCCGCTTGCAGGGACGCGGGCCAGGTTATGAACGCTGGCTGAAAATCCACAACCTGAAGGAAGCGGCGAAAACGCTGAATTATCTGACCGAGCATAACATCACGGACTATGAATTGCTGGCAGTGAGGGCCGCTTCCGTATCAGAGAATTTTGAAAAAACGGCAACGGTTATCAAGCAATACGAACACCGGATGGAGCAGATCGCTGATCTGAAAAAGCACATCATCAACTATGCAAAAACACGCGACACCTATGTGGCCTACCGGAAAGCCAGCCCCAGGGAAAAGGCACGGTTCCGGTCGGCCCATGAAGCGGAACTGCTTTTGCACGAAGCTGCCAAAAGAGCCTTTGATGAATTTGGAGAAAAGAAGCTACCGACGGTCAAAACCTTGCAAGCAGAGTACAGCAACCTGCTGGCGAAGAAAAAGGCCGCCTATGAAGATTATAAGCGGCTCCGGAAAGAGAACCAGGAATTGCAGACGGTGAAAGCCAATGTGGACGCGCTGTTGAGGATCGAGCAGGTGCAGGAGTACCATCAGGAGAAAGAAAACAATCAGGAACAGGGCCGGTAAAACCGCTTTGCGGGTTTACCGCCTTGTCTGCCCAAAAGCAAAAGCCGGGGGCTGTGTCAAGGGTGCGCGAAGCGCATTTATTTACCCTTGACGCGGCCTCCGGCTTTTGCTATGCCTCCGGCAGAGAAGCGTCCTTTTGGACGCGCAAGCCACCATGCCCCGCATGGTGTTCGGCCCGCACATTTTTGTCGGGCCGGGGGTTTGGGGAACACCCCAACAAGCGGGAAAGGATATTCCTTTCCATTGCTTGCAAAATAGGTCGTAGATACTCCACTTTCCTTTGACTACCCCAAAAGTCAATATATCTGCCATTACGCAAAAAGACGAAAATAAGGAAAATGGCAGAACTGCAAAAGCAGCAACACAGATGTGTAAACCCACACCTGTGCTACTGCTTCTCTTCTTTGCTATCTAACATTTGGTCGATGAGTGCCAAAACAAGTTCCTGATCTCGTTGGCTGCACTGTGTAATAAGACGTTTGATCCTATCGGCTGTATATTCCTCCGGAATTGACTGCGGCGCAAGCACTTCATCAAAAGATGCCCCAATGGCATGAACAAGCCGAATTAACACATCCAAACTTGGCTTGCGACGATCATTCTCTATCGCAGAAACAAAACGAGGACTAATCCCCGCACGTTCGGCAATTTGTTCGCGGGTATATTCCCGTTTTTCTCTTGCACGCCGGAGCGAGGAGCCAAAGGAATAAACGGTCTGTTGCTTTTTATTAGCCACGCTCCGTCACCTCACATATAGTATTGTACTGTGAATGTGAGGTATTCAAAATGATTTATGAGTAGCTTTTTGTTGGCTACTCCGAGTAGCCGATAATGGTGTGAGTTATTTGCCAGCATACCTAAATTGGTAGGTGTAGACTATAAATTCGGTATGTGAAAAAAGAAAGCTACGGAGCTGGTAATTGCTCTGTAGCTTTCCTTTTGAAGATTTTTAAGTATCCGTAAGATGCGTGTCTATCATCGAAGGTGGCAATCTTGGAGGTTTTAGGGTTATCCCTCAACAAGCATTTTGACTAAATTACACTGGCAAAAATCGCAAAATATATGTATTTGTATTACCACTCCTTAATTGTAAACTTTTTATTATGTGTTGCTATCTCCTGTCGTGTGTGTTATACTGTTATACATAGAAGCATAACAGTTGAAACAGGAGGGGGTGAGGATGGATTGAAGCTAATAATTTCAAATGTATCGGGCGTACCTATTTACGAGCAAATTAAACAGCAGGTCAAAGCCGCTATCCTGTCGGGAGAACTAAAAGAGGAAGAAGCCTTGCCTTCTCTCCGCACTCTGGCAAAGGACTTAAAGATCAGTGTTTTGACAGTTACAAGGGCCTATACAGAACTGGAACAGGAAGGGTTTGTCAAGAATGTTCAGGGCCGCGGTTGTTTTGTACTTGGTAGCGGCTCCGAACTTATGAAGGAGCAGCTAATTTGCAAAGTGGAAAATAGCTTAACAGAAGCTATAAAAGCAGCAAAAATTGCTAACCTATCTAATGAGGAACTACATCATCTTTTAGATATTTTATTGGAGGCGAATACAGATGACTAATTATTTGGAAGTAAAAAATCTGTCAAAATCTTTCGACAGTTTTCAGCTTCATAACATTACTTTTACGCTCCCCAAAGGCTATATCATGGGGCTGATCGGGCCGAACGGTTCCGGCAAAACAACTACAATTAAGCTCATTCTGAATATGCTCAAACGCAACGGCGGAGAAATCAAAATCATGGGCTTGGACAATATCGCCGATGAACAGAAGGCAAAGGCAGAGCTTGGCGTTGTGTTTGATACAAACTATTTCAGTGATGATTGGAAAGTTTCTGAGGTAGAAAAATCCATCTCTGTTTTCTATCCCAACTGGAACACGGAGCGTTTTAGTGAAATGCTACGGAAATTTCATATCGCTCCGACCAAAAAGGTCAAAGAACTTTCAAAGGGGATGCAGATGAAGTTGATGCTGGCTTGTGCGTTCTCCTATGACGCAAAGCTGCTGATTTTGGATGAACCTACCAGTGGTCTTGATCCAGTGTCCAGAGATGAATTGCTTCAGATCCTCTCGGAATATATCGAGGACGGGGAACACAGCGTTTTGTTTTCCACCCATATTACTGGCGATTTGGAACGAGCCGCTGATTATATCACATACATCAGCTATGGCGAACTTTTTTTCACCGGCAGCAAGGATGAATTTGTAGATATGTTCCGTATCATCAAGGGGGGTATGAATGAACTGTCTGCTGACTTGCAGGCGAAAGCCGTGGGCGTTCGTACTTTCCCGACTGGTTTTGAAGCTCTGGTCAAAGCCGAAGATGTTGGAGCATTTACTGGATTGGACATTGAACCGGCTACTATTGATGAAATCGTTGTGTTTACAAGCAAGAAAGGTGAAGATTATGAGTAATATATTGAAAGCCACAAAATTGGATTTTTCCCTTGTAAAACCGTATGTCAAAGTGATTGGTTTTACTATGCTTCTCCCCATCGCTTTTGCAGCAATCAACCGCTCTATATTGACAGGAGTTTCTTTCGCCATGTGCTTTATCGCCATGACAACCGGCTATACTTTCTCCGTCACAGAAAAAAATAGCATGGAACGCCTATATGGTATTTTGCCTGTAAAGAAAAGTGAAATGGTGATGGGACGGTATCTTTTTGTTGTTGTGCTTGGAGCTATCGCTTTGGTGGTGTCCCTTATCACACAGCCGATTGTATTACGGGCATTGGGAGAAACCGTTGAACCGTTTGACATTATCAGCGCGGCCATTGGCGGCCTGTTCTTGTTTGCGCTTTACACGGTATTTCAAATTCCCGGATATTACAAATTTGGCTCTATCAAAGGCCGGGTGTTCATGTATATTCCGGTTGCAGGTTTTTTGGTAACTTTGTTCCTACTTCCTGAACTGCCTGCTGACAATCCTGTTATCAATGCGATTGCCAATACCCCTGTGTTACTGATCGCCCTTGCCATTGCTCTGGTTGTAGTTATGTATGCTGTGTCAATCGGGTTCTCCATCCGGATTATGAAAAATAAAGAAATGTGAGGTGGATAGTATGGATTTCACGATTTTAGCAGTAGTGCTTCTGATTGGTGTCGGCGTTCCTATTCGGAATAAACTCATCCGTAAATATCGAGAAGAAAAAAAGAAAAAAGACGAAGCCAATAAGGATCGTTGAAGCCAATTTGACCGGGAGATAAAATGAAGCAAAAAATATTTATTATCGAAGATGACCCGTTAATACGGAACGAACTGAATACCCTGTTGCAAAGCAACGGTTATGAAACAGCAGCACCGGAGCTTTTTTCTAATGTGATTGACCGAATCAAAGCTGAACAGCCACACTTGATTTTACTGGACATCAAGTTGCCGGGAGCCAGCGGCTTTTCTCTCTGTACTCAAATACGCACTTTCTCCGATGTGCCAATCATTTTTGTGACAAGCTGCAATACCGATATGGATGAACTCAACAGCATTATGCTTGGCGGCGACGCCTTCATCACCAAACCTTATAACACGGCAATCCTGCTTGCTAAAATTGCATCACTGCTCAAGCGGGCATATCCGGCACAGCAAAACGAACAGTTGACTTATGGCGGTGCAATTCTACATCTGGAATCCAGCAGTTTAGAATATGAGGGACAGAGAGTGGAGCTGACCAAAAACGAGTTGAAAATCCTCTACTACCTGTTCAGAAATGCGGGTAAAATCTGTTCCCGCAGCGATATTGTAGAGTTTTTGTGGGATAACCAGCTATATGTAGATGACAACGCTTTGAGCGTCAACATCAATCGTATTCGTGAGAAGCTGGCAGGTATCGGCTTGAAAGATTTTATCAAAACGAAGCATCGGCAGGGGTACACACTATGAATGGAAAACTGTATTGGAAAAACCGGCTGCCTTTCTTGCTGACCAATTTGGTTTGTATGATCACACTCACCGTATTCCTATTCGTGTGCGGTAATTCTCTGTTCGCTGTTTTGCTGATCCTTATTGCATGGATTGTGATTGTATCGGTAGGACTGGGGTTTAGTTATTGGAAACGAAAACAACAGATGCAAAGGCTCTTGGACATGACTGGACAGCTTTCGGAACGCTATCTGATTTCCGAAGTAATGGAGTTACCAGAGCAAGCGGAGGATCAGGTCTATTATCGGATTTTGAAAATGGCCGGGAAGTCTATGCTGGAGCAGGTCAGCGAAGTTAAGCGGGAGCGCCTTGAATACAAAGAGTACATTGAGCAGTGGATACACGAGATTAAAACACCCATCACCGCCATGAAGCTGCTGTGCGAAAACCATCGGACAGACTGGACAAAAGAACTTCTACTGGAACTGGAAAAGACCAACCGCTTCACCGAACAGGCCCTTTACTATGCCCGCAGCGAGCATACGGAAAAAGATTACTCTGTTCGAGAAATGGCACTGTCCAATGTGGTGCATCAGGCGATTGCGGATAACAAATACTTGTTGCTTCAAAATGGTGTTCTTCTGGAAGTGGAGGAAATACAGGATACAGTTTATTCCGATGAAAAGTGGGTGCGGTTCATTCTGAACCAGTTAATTGTCAATGCGGTCAAGTACCGATCCGAGCAACCGTTTCTCCACTTTTCCGCCATCAGACAGCAGGATCAGGTGGTCCTTGCGGTGGAGGACAATGGAATCGGGATACCTTCCTCCGACTTGCCGCGTATCTTTGAAAAGGGATTCACCGGGCAGAATGGGCGCATTGTTCAGCAATCCACGGGAATAGGCCTGTACCTGTGCAAACGGCTCTGTGAAAAATTGGGTATTGGCATTACAGCGGACTCATCGGAACACGGCACAGTCATTTCCCTTTCATTTCACATTAACTGTCTGATTCAAGAAGTGCAGGGCTGAAGTTCTGCACTTCTTACATTTTTGTTAGAACTTCGTAAGAAAACTTGATACAAACAATGCTTGCGCTATTTTACAATAGAAACAGAGGTGATGGCATTATGAAAGAAGTTTTGAAGCTGGATCATATCCAGAAGTATTATGGGAATGGCGGGAATATCACAAAGGCGATACAGGACATCAGCTTTTCCGTTCAGGAAGGGGAATTTGTGGGGATCATGGGCGCGTCCGGTTCCGGCAAAACTACCTTACTCAACTGCATTTCCACCATTGATACAGTCAGCGCGGGACATATCTATCTTGATGGAACCGATGTGACCGAGATCAATGAAAAAGAGATTGCCCGGTTTCGCCGGGAAAATCTCGGATTCGTGTTTCAGGATTTTAATCTGCTGGATACTTTGACCATCAGTGAAAACATTGCCCTGGCACTGACCATCAACAAAGTCCCCGCAGGCGAGATCGATGGCCGGGTACGGGAAATGGCCGTAAAACTGAACATCACGGATATTCTGGACAAATACCCCTATCAAGTGTCCGGCGGCCAGAAGCAGCGGTGTGCTTGCGCCAGGGCAATCATCAATCAGCCCAAACTGATTTTAGCGGATGAGCCAACCGGCGCTTTGGACAGCCATTCGTCCCAAATGCTGCTCTCCACCATCCAGAGCATCAACGAAACGCTTGGAGCAACAATATTGATGGTGACGCACGATGCCTTTTCTGCAAGCTACGCCAACCGTATCCTCTTTTTGCGTGACGGTGCGATTTTTACAGAGATTCTCAAAGGCGGCGATTCTCGCAGGACTTTCTTTAACAAAATTTTGGATGTCCTCACCATGATGGGAGGGGGCGTGAGCGATGTACTCTAAACTTGCATTTCGGAATATCCGCAGGAGTTTGCGGGATTATATCATCTACTTTGTGACGCTCACCCTGACGGCGGCGCTGATGTACTCCTTCCTGACGCTGGGATTCTCACCAGACATTCTCGCCATGACGGAAAATATGTCGATGCTTACCACGGGCATTTTGATACTGTCGGTACTAATCGCCTTTATGTCCTCGTTTGTCATCGGATATGCCATTCGGTTCATGCTGGGTCAACGGAAAAAAGAATTTGCCGCCTATGAACTGATGGGCATGGAGGTGAAAACTGTCCGCAATCTGTTTTTGGTGGAAAACGGCATAATTGGCGGAGTGGCTTTTTTGCTGGGGACTCTGGTCGGAACCGGGCTATCCGGGCTATTGAATCAGGTGGTCCAGAATATTTTTGAGATTCCGCACACCTACCGGGTCTTGTTTTCTTTCCGCGCGTGGGGAATGACCTTGTTTTTCTTCATCTTGATGTATGGATTCGGAATGTTTCGCGCCGCAAAGGTTATCCGCCGACAGAAGGTAATTGATTTACTTTATGATAACCAAAAAAACGAGGAAATCCGTTTTCAGTCTTTACATCGAAGCGTTCTGACCGGTTTACTCTCCGTCGCCGCTATGATTGCAGGTGTGATTCTGCTGGAAAAAGGACTTCATATTCAGACCAATGAAGCATTGTTGTACTTTGGCGGTGCCTGTCTGCTGATTCTTGTGGGTGTTTATGAGCTGCACCGGAATATCCCGGTCTTGCTGTACCAATTCGCAAAACGAAACCCACACCGGAAATATCGAGAAGAAAATCTGTTTTTCCTGGGGCAGATCGGTAGGCGCATCCAATCTTCCGGGCGCACAATGGCCGTTGTGGCAATCTTGCTGACGATTTCCCTTGCAACGATGTTTTTGGGATTGACGATGGGTGCAGGCTATAAAGCCAACATGGAGGCGTATTATCCCTATGACGCCGGAGTCGCTATTGACGCGCCATTGACAAAAAATAGCATGGATTCCGTCCTCTCCTTTGTAGACGAACGCTGCAAGGTGGAGGACAGCGTAACCTATTACTTGTATGCAGTCCCCGATGAAGCCATTGAAGCCTTGTCCTTGTCTGACTATAACCACCTGCGGGAGATTTTGGGGCTTTCTCCTGTTTCCATAAACAACAACGAATTTTTTGTTCACTGTGATACATGGAACTATATGGATGACATTCGGCAGAGATTGGAACAGCAGCCGGAAATCACATTGAACGGACAGACTTTGACCGTAGCGGAAACGCCGATCCTGACTGAACCGATGGAACAGTATCAAATGGCTGGAACAAATGGGTATGTACTTGTCCTGCCGGATGAAGCGGCTTCCCAGCTATCAGGGGAGAAAATCCGGCTGGTAATGAAGCTGGAAGATGGCGGATACCCGGAGTTGAGAAGCGAACTAAGACAGTTTTTGAACAGCGGTAAATGGCTGCCAGACATCCAACCCGGACAGGAACTGCCGGAAAGAGTGACGATGGGGGTAACGGTAAAAGCGTGGGGGGTTGCCAATTCACTAACTGGATTCACAACAATCTCTTTCTGCGGGCTGTATTTGAGCATCATTTTCATTATACTTTCCTGCTCTGTTCTGGCCTTTGAACAACTTTCTGCCATAGACAAAAACCAGAAAAATTATGCTGTAATTGACTGGCTGGGCGTATCAGGCCAGAAGCAGGCTTCCCTGGTCCGCAAGGAATTATCCACTGTGTTCCTGATCCCGCTGTTTTTCCCAATCGTCCTTACTATTCTGCTGGTTGTGGGGACACAGCTCTTTTTCGGAGAAGCTATTTTACAGGAAGGACTTGTGCTGTTCTATGGTCTGGTGACAGTTCTGTTATTCTGTGCTATTTACCTGACCTATTTTGGAGCAACAATGTTCCTGTTCAAACGGGTCATTCTCCGGCCTGGATTGAGATAATAAGAAACAATATATAGGATTTTCCTGCCGGGCGACGGCAAAAGAAAAAAAGCCGTCGTACAGCAGGCAATCATCATGCCATCATTAAATTTCGCGGCGGCTTTGAACAAATTCAGGGCCGCCGTTCTTTTGTACCCCCCGAAGAAATGACGACCACACGCTAAAGATCACGGCGGCTTTAGGAGGGAGCCGCCATGAAGCAAGCAGTGTTTCGACAATTTACGACGGAATATGTACCGTCAAAAAAAGCACGTCCCCTGAACAGGGGAACAAGTGCAAAACACTGTTTGAAAGAAAACACCAAAATACATTAGATAGCGTCTGGCTGATAGTTGAACAGCCAGACGCTTTTTGTTGCTCACTATGTGTTCCAGTCGGATGCCGTTCTCCTCCGTTTGTTTGCCAGCCCACGCAGACAAACGACAGAAAGGAGAACAGGCTTATAGCCGAGAAAGATTGGGCTGCGATCCTCAAAGAGGAGGATCGTATCATTGCAAACTCTGACCGCCGGTTCCGGTATCACTGCTACTCTCTGGAAAGCATGAGCGAGGAACTTACATACAGGGAACGGTCTATTCATATCCAGAATGATTTCATCGAGCAACTGTTGGAGGAGGACTTTATTGACACCGTCCAAAATGAAAAGCTGGCCTATGGTTTGCGCCGTTTGACAGACCGGCAGCGGCACGCCATAGAACTGGCCTTTTGGGAGGGGTATCCGTACAAGGAGATTGCGGTTATCCTTGATTGCTCCCCGGCGGCGGTCACGCTTCTGCTTCAGAGAGCCTTTCACCGGCTCCGCAGCTTTTTAGCTGAATAAGTGAAAGCAAGGGCAGCATTCTTGTGATGCTGTCCTTGCTTTTGCCTATTCTGCCTTAGTCAAAAAATCATTGTACCCTTTAATTTTCTCGCCCTGGGATCTCCGATGTATAGAGGGACAAGCCCTCAGAAAAAGAATCGGAGGTGTTTTAAGATGCTGAAAACCGTTAAAGTAATTCGTCTGGCCCCTGGTGAGTCGCTTCTCATCCTGACCGATCACGGGCCGAACCCTGTGCCGCCGCCTGACGCTGCGGCTGCCCAGTCATGCCCGCTCCTTGTTGACCCCCAGGACGATGATAAGATCGTCGCTCTGGTTCGAGTTGCATAAGGGAGGGCACGCTATGTATCTTGTCAAAATCCTAAATGCTGATCACCGTCCCGTCGATGTGGAAGTATCCCTTGAAATCTACCGCGTTTATGAGGAAAGCCGAAAGCAGGAAGAACGGCAGCGGTATGAGCGTCGGAAGCATATCGAAGGAAGGTCTTTTGATGATTGCCTGATGTTCGATCTGGCTACGGAGCCCTTGGAGGATACTGTCGAACGTCTGGAAACCTTGCTGGAAATCGGCCAGGTATTGGAGAAACTTCCTCCGTTGCAGCGGTGGCGTTTTATTCTCCATTTTTTCTACGGCTACTCTTATTCAGAGATAGCGAAAATGCAAGATTGCAATAAATCAGCGGTCATGCGTTCCGTGCAGTCGGCTCTGAAAAAAGTCCGGAAAAATGTTGCCGCGTAACTATCAACGATTGCCCGTTTTCCCTCCTATATAGTGAAAGGGATTTTATAGGACCCCTTTGACTATGTACCTTGAAAAACAGCGGGCAATCCGCTCATAGTCAGTATTCAAGTTTTTGAGTGCTGCGTCGAGCATCGCATAGCACAAACGCCATAACCCCCTGCGGATGGTCAGAGCATCCGTCAATACGATAACATCAAAGGGGCCGAGCGGTTATTTGGTGGCTGATGACTGGCCTATGGTGGGCTGGAAAGTGCCAGGACGCGCAGCGCAAGGAACCGTGCCACTCACCGAAACTTACTGCGAATATGGTGCCAACCACCTATCGGCGGTATGCGGCGGCTTCAGCAGCCATCCGGCTGACTAACCCTGAACCGGCTTGAATATTCCCTGTATCGGGGGTGTGCCGATGGACAGTCCTGCTGTCCAGATAATACGATACAAAAAATAAAAAAAAGCGGTGCTGCGTCGAACTGACTGGCGCAGCACTTCTTTGATTATAGAAAGGTGTGATGCAACTATGGCGGAACAGAGTAACCCCGCCATGATTACAGAAACGAAAATCAATGGCGTGACCTATACTGTCCGTTCCAGCTTTAAAGAAGGCTGCACCGAAACAGCGGTGTCAAAGATGGCAAAGGTCTTAAAAAACGAATTGCGTGGCGATAAAAAGCGTTCATAAAAATTTTATCACTTTAATGTGTTAAACTACTTTTCGCGGCGGCCTGTCTGGTGTATAATAGAACTCGCAAAACCCACAATTTTGCGGGGCTGTCGGAATGGAGGTTTTTATGAAACAGACAGCCACGCAAATAAAAATGCCGGGTATGCTTAACGTACTGAATATCTCTCCCATCCGTTCATTCGATACGGAACCCTGGGCGGCCTTCTACTGCCGATTAAGCCAGGACGATGGTCTGGATGGTGAATCGAACAGTATCCAGCATCAAAAGCAAATCTTAGAGCGGTACGCAAAAGAACACGGCATTACCAGATATAAATTTTATGTAGACGATGGAATCAGCGGTACGACTTTTAACCGCCCTGGGTTCCAGGAAATGTTAGCCGATATTGAAGCCGGATATGTCAATATGGTTGTCGTAAAAGATATGTCCCGCTTCGGCCGTGATTACCTTCAGGTTGGAATGTACACGGAAGTGCTGTTTCCTGAGAAGGATATACACTTCGTTGCTATCAACGACGGGGTAGACAGCGAGAAGGGCGATAATGATTTCACCCCTCTGCGGAACCTTTTCAATGAATGGTATGCCCGTGACACTAGCAAAAAGATCCGCGCGGTAGTAAAGGCAAAAGGAATGTCCGGGAAACGTCTTTCCCATCTCCCGCCTTATGGTTATATTATGGGGGAAGAAGGAAATTGGGTGATTGACGAGGAAACCGGCCCTGTTGTAAAAGAGATTTTTGCGTTATGTCTGTCAGGTTTAGGCCCGACAAAGATTGCAAATATTCTCACTGCCAGAAATATTCCTACCCCCGGTACAATTAACTACCGGCGATATGGGAATAAGCAGGGCTACTGCCCGCAGGCTCCTTGTAAATGGGTTTATCAGACCGTCGGTAACATTCTGGAAAGAGTTGAGTATCTGGGGCATACTGTCAACTTTAAGACTACTAAGAAGTCGTACAAGAGCAAAAAGGTCATTATCAACGGCGATGACAAACGGATGATTTTCAAGAACACACATCCCGCCCTGATTGATCAGGACACATTCGACCGTGTTCAGGCTATCCGTAAAGGCAAATGCCGACACACCAAAATCGGCTCTGTCGGACTGTTCTCTGGTTTGCTGTTCTGTGCAGACTGCGGCTCGAAAATGTACCATCATCGCGGGTCTGGCATTAAGGAAAGTTATGAGTATTACACTTGTGCTGGCTATAGCAAACGGGTAAATCCCTGCACCACTCACCACATCAGCGTGAAAAACTTGAAGAAGCTGGTAACTGATGATCTTCGTAGAGTAACGCATTTTGCCGCTGAGAATGAGCGAGAATTTGTTACGATGTTGGTATCCTGCTCTATGCGAGAGCAGAAGCGGGCATTAGCAGAAATGCAGCGGGAACTGGAAAACAGCCAGAACCGATATGACGAACTGGACAACATTATCCAACACCTTTATGAAGATAAGATAAAAGGACAGTTGACGGATGAACGTTTTGCAAAGTTGTCAGCCGGTTACGAAGCAGAGCAAAAAGGTCTGGAAGGGACTATCAAGGAGCTTTCTGAACAGATCACCCAAAAGACAGATAAGACCATTAACATTGACCGCTTTATGAAGCTGGTTAAGAAGTACACCTCTTTTGAGGAACTGACACCAACTCTGCTCAATACCTTCATTGAAAAAATTCTTGTTCACGAAGTAGAAATTGATGCCGAGGGTAAAAAACATCAGGAAATTGAAATCGTCTACAATTTCATAGGCAGCGTGGAACTGCCGGAAGAAGCGACTCACGAAGAAGCATCTAAACCCGTTGAATTGCCGAAACGTGAGAGCCGAAGAAGTAAAAAGTCGGCGTGAAATACCGCCGACTTACATTCCACCCTTAGGGTGTCCCTATCACTACTATACTTTCGCTTGGGTACATTCCAGCTATCAGACATCTTCTATAACACAGTCGGCGGATTGCTCGGCGGATTGATGTATTGCGCGGTGATAAAGGCAAGAAAGCATCTGTAAAATGGGATGAAATTGTGATATACTGGGAGCGGTAGATCCCTGCGCTGCTCGTAATAATCACACACCTCTCCGTGGTGAGCAGCAGGCAACGGTCTTATGACTGGCTAAGAATGCGAAGGAAGAAGATTAGCTGAGGAGGATACAGTCTATGAAAAGAATAGCCCTGTGTATTGGCAATGATGCGTACTCTATTCTGCCAGCCTTGAATTGCGCTATAGCTGATGCAACAGCTATGGAAAAAGAACTAAAGGACCTTGGCTTTGACACGGAATTAAGGACGGATCTTGATAGAACTGGTTTAGCAGATGCAATTTTTTCATTTGCAGATAAAATAGAGAATTATGATGCTGCTCTTATATACTATGCTGGACATGGCTTCCAAGTTGACGGAGACAATATATTGGCCCCGATTGAACTTGATATCCAAGCTAGACCCGAATTGGTAAAATATAATGCTTTCCCGTTATCTGAACTAACTGAAGTTTTAAATCGATTTCCAAATCAAACCAAAATAGTCATTCTTGATGCTTGTAGAGAAATTATTGGGCATAGAGGCGCGATAAAGGATTTTGCACCAATTTCTGCTCCACAAGGTTCAGTTATTGCTTTTGCAACATCTCCTGGACAATCGTCAAAAGAAAATGTGGGGACTGGACATGGATACTATACAGAGGCATTATTGAAGTATATGTCCCTGCCAAGGGTGCCGATAGAAACAACATTTAAAAAAGTAAGAGAATTCCTCTTTGCTAAAACGAGCGGAAAACAGATTCCTTGGGAGCATTCATCGCTTGTTGGAGAGTTTTATTTTAATCCAGATACAATTTATGATGGTGCGGCATACAGTTTAGAAGCTTACAGTGATAATAGATTTAGATTTAGCACTGATAGTAAAATTAAAGGAATTGTTGATGGATTGAAAAGCCACTCGTGGCCACAACAGGAACCGGCAGTGCGATCTGTAAATGGAATTGATTTTCAGACTGCAAGTGGTAATGAACTGTTCGTTTTGGGACGAAATATTTACCAAGCGGCAGACGGAAACTGTTATGCTTGTCACAGATTTATAGATGGATTTTCGGAAAACAGTAAAATACCAACGCAAGCAAAATTACATATCTTGAATGGTATGGCTTATGAGATATATTTTGACTCATCAAATAAAATCCGGAATCTTTTTAAGTTGGGATATTATCAGAAGATCATAGACTATTTGGAACAGGCAGAGTTTTACGGGAGCAGAGACTTTATTGCGGCAAAATTAAGTTCAGTATCTGATAGACCAATTTATATTCCGGGTCAAAATGAAGCGATGGAATTTGTGATTCAGACACACAGTGAAGATATGGACAGATGTGTGGATGATATTACATATCATGGGAAATCTGTATTTTATGATGAAGAGGGAGTTGAAAAGCCGAAAACAATGGATTTTCCGAAAAAAACAACTAGCTATAGGTTGATGCAGGAAATTGCTGGGAAGGTTGCAGCTCCGATAGATAGAATAAAGCTACAATATGATACAGAATTAGGTGCAGATGCAAGCGTTATTATTCCACAATACGGTTTTGAAATCAAGTTTTAAATTAATACAGAAATGAGGTATACGTCTTATGCCCAGAACGAAAGGCAGCAAAAACCGTCCCAAAATCAATACCACCAACGACTACGCATCTCAGATTGCGGAGAAGCAGGAGACTATTGCGTCTCTGAATACCGAGATCGCATCCATCCAGAAAGCGATTGAAGAGCAGAAGAACACACTGAAAGAGAAGAAGACTGCTCTGAAGAAGGCCGAAAAAGAAGTGGCATCCCTGGAATCGAAGAAGGCAAAGGCAGATGCTAAGGCCGCTGAAGAAGCGAAGAAGACCGAAGCAGAGGCTGTGCTGAAGAAGCTGCTGGCCAGCAGCATGAGTGCGGATGAAATCCTCGAAAAACTGAAATAAGATCGGCCGTGTGGACAAACTGAACTCCAGGAGTTCACACGGTTTTTTTGAAGGTCGCTATATAGTTTATAACGGAAATAAAAGAAATGGAGTGTGACATAAAATGAATTTATCAAAAATACATCATATTGCAATCATCGTATCTGATTACGAAGCTGCAAAGGATTTCTATGTGAACAAGCTGGGATTCTCTGTTATCAGAGAGAACTACCGTCCAGAGCGTAAGGACTGGAAGCTAGATCTGCGTGTAAACGAACACACAGAGCTGGAGATTTTTGCAGAAGAAAACCCGCCGAAGCGTGTGAACCGCCCGGAAGCCTGCGGTCTGCGTCATCTTGCTTTCTGTGTAGAGAGTGTGGAGCAGACAGTGAATGAGCTGGCAGAGGTCGGGATTGAATGCGAGCCAATCCGCGTGGATGATTACACCGGCAAGAAGATGACTTTCTTCCACGACCCGGATGGACTGCCGCTGGAGCTGCATGAGTAAAATGAAGAAAACAAGAAAACCAGGCGGTGGCCGGAAGAAGCTGAAGCCTGAATACAATGCCGGAAAGAACCTGAAAGAGTAGATGGAAAGTGCTGTGGCACTTTATAATCCAAAAACACAAACTATTTTACACTACCAGAGGATCTTCCGGAATACTGCCGTACTAAACTGAAAAAATAATACTAAGCCATCTGATAGAGAATCTGGCAGACAGCCAAGAACAGTATCAGATGGCTTTTATAAGATGTTAATATACGAATGATTACCTAGTTACGAGACGCTTGCTTCAATTATTTCATATTTACGCAATTAAAAGGAGGATTACCATTTAATACATTAACTACTTCTTCGGCTACTTTTCTTTGCAATGTATGAATTGCAGTTTCGCTATACCATGCGCTATGTGGAGTTGCGATTACATTATCCATATGGAGTAATGGATGTTCTGGAGTAACTGGTTCGTTTTCAAATACATCTACTCCGGCACCAGAAATCTTGCCGTTTTGCAGTGCTTCGATAAGAGCGGCCTCGTCGATGATTCCGCCACGAGCTGTATTCACAAGAATAGCGTTTGGTTTTAATAATGTCATTTCTTCTTTCCCGATAAGATGGTAAGTATCTTTTGTAAGTGGGCAATGAACAGAGATAAGATCGCTATCTTTGAGAAGCTGTTCTAAAGTAACAGGTGTTACATTTAGCTCCTGAGCAGCAGTCTCATTTATATAAGGATCGTATGCGATCACTTTCATTCCAAATGCACTCATTTTGCGGGCAACCATTTTAGGGATGCGACCAAAGCCTACCAATCCAAGAGTGCATTCTGATAATCTTAAAAGAGGGACAACACTGGAATATCCCCATTCACCTTTGCGGAAAGATTTTGCTAAGATGGGTAGCTTTTTTCCTAAAGCGAGAAGCATGGTACACGCATGGTCGGATACTTCATCCACACCATAATCAGGTACATTGCACACATAAATTCCTTTCCTGGAAGCAGCTTCGCAATCAATATTATTTACGCCAATTCCGTACTTTATGATGATTTTACAATTCTGCATGTGTTCGATTACTTCTGCATTAATGTCAGAATACTGTGTGATGACTGCATCTGCATCTTTTACAACTGGAATAAGATCTGGAGTAGTTTTAACCTGGTAATCAAATAATTCATAACCTGCACCAGTGATAATTGAACGTTCTGAATCTATATTTTCGTATTGATAATCTGTAATTACAACTTTCATAATATATTTTCTCCTATATAATTTTACATTTTTCAGCTACAAGATATGCACCTAAAGCAGAAGCAGAAAATCCAGCTTCGGGTTCAAATATAGTTATTTGGTTACTTAGTTTTTCTTCTGTGAAG
>OGRN01001524.1_pt1 | contig 19732 bp, 14 predicted proteins | sample 1553401 | NCBI WGS metagenome assembly OGRN01 (sample SAMEA2580096, study PRJEB22360) | human gut metagenome | biome: human gut; feature: human-associated habitat; material: faeces | place: Denmark | collected 2008/2010 | reverse complement strand
CCGCCACTGCCGCCTGATAGGCGGCCATGGCCAGCGCCGCCGCCTGGTCCTTCGCGTTTTGTACCATGTTGATCATATCGTTCCCTCTTTCGTGAATGAGGAATTCAGAATGAGGAATTTTGGTGTCCGGCAAAGCCGGACAGATTCCAATTGCCACCTGCGGCGGCACCGCAATTCCTAATTCCCAACCCCTGTTTTTCCCGTTTTACCCGGGTCTTAAAGCTGTTTTTCCCTGTCACCGTGCGCTTCCCACGGGACAGATCCCGGGGGACCCCTTTTCTCGGAATCCCCGGGCGAAATGAATTCGCCCTCCGCCAAAGATTTTGGCTCCTCCAAAATACTTGGACGCGCTGCCGCACGGTTTGCCGGAACGCTCTCTTACTTTCGCTTTACCCGGATCTTGAAGCTGTTTCTTCCTGTCACCGTATGCTCGACCGCGATGGAGTACTTGATCTCCAGCAGGCCGCCCCGCTCGCTGAGGTTGTGCCGCAGGGCGCTGGTCTGGATATCCACCGACAGCTCCCCGTAGGGGGTCTCATACAGGGACGTGTGCTGCCGCCCCTCCTCAAACACCATCTGGGAGTTCACCGTGCCCGCCCGGCGCAGGATCACCTGGGGGCCGCTGACCTCAAAGGTGGTGGTGGTCCCCTCCATGCCGGTGAGGGCTGTCTCCTGATAGGTCAGCAGCAGGCCCTTCTCCGTCAGCTCCAGGGTCCCCTCCGTCGTCAGCTCCGTGGCATCCGGGTCCACATCGTCAAAATACTGCTCTCCCCGGATGAAGAGCAGCACCGGCAGCTTCTTCTGCCGCGTCTCAATATCGCTCAATGTCAATCCTCCGTGCTGTATGGCGCAGGTCCTCCTGCAGAAACAGCGAGGCCGTCCGCTCAAAATCCTCCACCCGGTCACTGACGTAGAACTCCGTCTCGCCGCGGCGGCGCTCGTCCGCCCGCAGCTCCCGGGCCTTCAGCATCCGTTTCAGCTCAAAGGCGGACTCCTCCCCGGCGGACACCAGCTCCACGCCCGGCCCCATCACGTCCCCGATCACATCCGTCAGTAGCGGGTAATGGGTACAGCCCAGAATCAGGGTGTCCACCCCCGCATTCTTCAGGGGCGTCAGATACTCCCGGGCCACGGTCTCGATCACCACGTCTCCCCGCTCCAGATAAGGCATCAGCTGTCCGATCACCTCGTCGACGGGCTCCCCGGCCCGGATCATCATCAGAATCCGCCGAGGCCGTCTCACCGATTCGACCAGTTCTCGGATCGAATGCGTTCCGACGAGCCGCTTGCCGCGGCCACGCCCCTCGACGAACCGGTCTACGGCATGTTCGCGTCCCGGCGAGCGACGGTTGTATACGGCTACGGCGTAGCCCTTGCCTTCGAAATTCAAAGCGAGATTCTCCCCCATGACGGCCAGTCCGATCAGGCCTATGTCTGCTGTTTCCATGTGTTGTGTCCGATTCGTGCTCCGACTCTTTCGTCGTCGAGCGGAACCGTTCAATTTTCACGCCATGTTTCGTCCCCGCTTCGTGGCTTCGATATGCGATTTCGGCCCGTGCGTCGATCGGACAGGAAAGCGGCGGACTTGTCTCCGGATCCGACCTTGCTTCGATTTCCGCTACAAAAGTTGAAAACGGAAAACACATATGGGCGGTTCCGGTAGTCGACGCGACAAAAGCATTCCGAGTACAAAACAATCCGGCCCTCTGCATAAGAAAATGCAGAGGGCCGGATTGTCGTGCGATCGCTTGCCGGCTACCGTTTCTTTCGGTGCTTGTCCGGATTGAAAATCATCAGACCGATCGATACGCCGATCTTATTGGGCAGCCATTCGCCCGAGCCGTTGAACGGGTCGGGATGCTCGGGCTCGTCCCGGCGATGCGGATGCCACTGGACCGTGCCGTCCAGATTGTATCCGTTGTACCAGCTTGCCATGTAAGCCCACCCGAAATAGACGTCCAGCAGCCACCGGTCGGCAAAACGGTACTCGTATCCGCCGCAGACGCCGAACATCAGGCCGTAACCCTTGCTGTAGCGATCCTGTAGCCCGAGCTTGCCGCCGGCGAACGTGGGCTTCGACATCTTGAACGCCATCATGCCGACATTCGCCCCGACATACCACCCCGTATTGTGTTGCTTGAAATAGCGGCGGTACTCGTTCATGAAGATTCCGAAAAGCATCGGCTTGTGCGCTCCGTTATGCTCGATGGATTTCCACGGCGAGCAAACGAACTCGGACTGGAAAGTGGAATGGGGACTCAGCCGGAACTCGACGGCCGGATTGATCACCCCGACCAATGCGTACAGCCCGTTGAGCTTTACGTACGTCTGCGCCTCGGACTGCTGTGCAGACAGCAGGATTCCCGCTGCCGCGAGCAGCATCCATTTCAAACCGTATTTCATCATATCTTCGAATGTTACGCCCGTTCGGACCGCCGAAGCGTTCCCTGTTGTCCTCGTTCTCGGACAGCGTCGGGCCGGTTAAACTTTTCCTTGACCGTTGTTGTCCGGGGCTTCCTCCGGTCCGTTTTCCGGATTCCCCATCGTGAAGCGCCACGAGCAGGCGCATCCGGGGTCGCTCACCCGAGGGAAACAGCTTACCGGTTCGCATACTATGCGATCGTCGATCGTTTTGGCGAAAAATGCGTATTCGCGGATTCCTACGGACAGACACGGATGCAACGGTATCCCTTTTCGCTTGCGCGCAGACTGTACCCGGCAATCTACCACACGGAATGTCAGGGAATCGCTTTCCCGTATCAGTTCGACCTGCCGGTTGGCGAATGCCGCGAAGCGGAGCGAAAGCGCCCGCTCCAGTCCGTCCAGTCCCGGCTTGTCGGGCAACTGCAGGAATCCTTTGATGCGCCGTGCCTCCGTTTGGGTGAAGGCTTGCCACACCCGCTCGTCGTGCCTCATGGCCCGGTCCATTCCGAGCTCGCGCTCGACGGACTGGAACCACACGCCGTCCAAAGCCAGCATGTTGCGCGCGTACGTTCTCACCAACTCTTCGAGCTGCTCCTTGGACAGCTTCGACAAGACATCCGTTTCCATTTCAGTGCGATGACAAGGCAAAAATAAGGATTTTTAACGGATTCGGTTCGGTCCGTGCGACGGATCGCCCGATATTTTCCCGCTCTGTATCCGCATACGTTCGGACTCAGCCCGTAGTCCGCAAGAGCATGCCCGGCCGGAAAAGGATGCGGGCGTAAAAACGAAAGCCTTTCCGTCATGAAGTCGGAAAGGCTTTCGGCAATCGGTTTTACCCCGAGCTTATTCGTTCCATCGGATCGTCATCAGCAGTCCCCGGTGGTCGCTCGGCCAATGCTCGCCGGCCTGATCGATAATGGGCTCCTGCGTATCGGCAGCCACGCGTTCGCCCCGGACGATCGTTCCGGTAGGACCTACCATTTTGATATCCACCAGACTGAATCGGCTGTCGGGATAGTAGTAAATGTAATCGATCCTGTCGCGTTCGTCCGCTTCGGCGGCCCATGCCAGATCCGATACGGGAATGCCTTTGTTGTTGACCGGCCACGTCAGGCCCGGGTGCGTTGCCGGATCGGGATACATCTGCCGGAAAGCATCGATGAAACCGCTCTCGGTCAGCAGCAGCGAAGTCTGCCAAGGTACGATGCAACCGTTATGCTCGAACATATCTTTCGTAGACTCGACCCAGTCCAGATGCGAGGGCTCGTTCAGGTCGCCTGCCAGAATGACGATAGCCCCTTTGTCCAACTCTTTTTTCGCATTTTCGACGAACTCCCGAGCCGATTCCGGACGTCCCGAAAGCGCATTGCGCTCGAGAATCTCGCTTACGTCGGTATTCGGACCGTCGGGTAACTTTTCCCAACCGCTGTTTCCGCCGCCGTCGTTATATCCGCGCGGATAGTAGCATGAATAGTAAACGTAGTTGGAATGAGACGGATAGATAGCGATCCGCTTGCCGTCCACGTTGCATACGCCCTTGAACATCCATGAATTGATCAGCTCCGTTTCCTCGATCGGATATTTCGACAGCAGTCCGCGCGCTCCGCCGCCGCCTTTGCCGAACCCGGTCTCGGCGTAATAGGTCAGCCCCCGCTCCTTCAAGGCTGCCACGAGTTTCTTCATGACCATGTCGTCCCCGTTTTTATACAGCTCACAGAAAGTCGCGAAGTCGGGCTCGAGAGCGACTATCTGGTCCACGAGCGCCTGGAACGCGCTGTAACCGTCCGTCGAGTTGTGCCCGCATTCCTCCCAGATATTGAGCTGGAAAAGCGTCAGTTCCTTACCGGCGGTCTGGCCGGCCTGTACGATAGTGATTTCCGTAGGCGCGAGGTTGTCAGCCGTGAATTTCACCACGGCCGTACGTTCTTGCTCGTCCGTATTGGCCGATATTTGGAACCGCACCGAAGATGTTTCCATTGCCGATTTGTTCTGAACCTGCGCGATCCAGTTTCCTTCCTGAACAATCGAGCATTGATAAGCTACATTGGCCGATACGTTGACCGTAAGCAGCGTGTCTCCGGCCTTTACATCATAGCGCCCTTGTTCGGGAACGACTTCTTCGTGCGTGCGCTGAGTGACCGAGATTGTCTTCTGTTCATTGCCGCACGTAACCGTCAGCAAAGCTTCGCGGTCCGTACTGTTGGACGGATTATTGCCTGCCGAAAGCGTCAGCTTGTGCTGCCCGGCGGCGCCGGACGTCTTGCTGACAGAGAGCCACCGCTCTCCTCCGGCGATGTAATCGGTCTTGACTTTCCACTCGCCCGGGGCCTGCAGGTCGACCTCCTCGGTCGCCCCCTGAGAGGGTACGTTCCATTGACTGACGGATAGCTCGAAAGGCAGATTTCCGCCGCTCGCAGAGCCTCCGTCTTTGTCGCATTGGCAAAAAGCCAGCGAACAAACGGCAAACAAGCTGTACAAAATGCTCATTTTCATCATGTTGAATTATGTCTGAAATCAAATTAATCGCACAAAGATGCTAATAATTTTACGGATCGGAGATGCTTCCGCAACATTTTCTTAACATTCCGTTGAAAATGCGTACGGCTTTCGAGGCAATCCTGAGCATAAACGTTTCAAAGAAAATATTATTGCCGATGGAACAGGACAAGTCGGGTAATTTCCAGCGAATTTTCGGAAAAAGTTGTTGAATTTTCGGTCGTTCTGCGACGAATCGTTATATTTCTTGCAGATATTGTCTGATCCTGAATTTTGTTTCATCTTTGCATTGCGAGCGCCGGACAGGCCCCGACGGGAAGCGGAACGTATTTCCGGACCGGGCCGTTTCCCGGCTATGACTATTATGAAAAAACTGCCGCTTTACATTACGATTCTGATCGGAATGCTCGTGGGAACCGGACTCGGCTTCTGGGCCGTAGCGGGAGGGTGGGAGCATCTGCTCACGGAATGGATCAAGCCTTGGGGAACGATTTTTATCCGGTTGCTGCGACTGGTCGCCGTTCCGTTGGTAGTCGTTTCCTTGATCAGCGGAATCACGAATCTGAGCGATACGAAGCATCTGTCGCGCATGGGGCTCAAGACGCTGGGCATCTATCTGTCGACGACCGTCTTCGCCATTGTCATCGGTCTGGTCGTCGTCAATCTGATCCGTCCCGGAGAAGTATTCCCTCGCGAGAAAACCGCCGAGTTCCGAAGCCGTTACGAACAGTCTGTTTCGGAAAAGGCTACCGCAGCCGAGAACATGCGCGAAGACAGTCCGCTCCAATTTTTAGTGGATATGGTTCCGGAAAACGTCGTCCGTTCGGCCGGCGACAATTCGGCCATGCTTCAGATCGTTCTGCTGTCCATCGCTTTTGGCATAGCCATGGTAGCCGTCGGCAGGGAAAGAGCCGACCCGGTCAAAAAATTGGTCGAGTCGCTCAACGAAATCATCCTGAAGATCATCGGATACGTGATGAAGCTGGCGCCGTTGGGCGTCATGGCGCTGATGGCCGACCTGATCGTCGGTTTCGCCGGCGACTCGGACCTGCTGCTGGCGTTGGGCTATTATGCGCTGACGGTCGTCATCGGATTATGCGTCATCCTGCTCATCTGTTATCCGCTGATCATCCGTTTTTTTACCGACATTCGGCTCCCGGACTATGTCCGCGCCGTATTGCCGGTCCAAATGCTCGCCTTTACGTCCTGCTCCAGCGCGGCCTGTCTGCCGGTCAATATCGAGCAGATGCGCAGGCTGGGACTCCCGCATAACGTGATCTCGTTCGTGCTCCCGACCGGCGTGACGGTCAACATGAACGGCACGAGCTGTTACCACGCCATCGCCACCGTTTTCGTCGCGCAGGTGATGGGCATCGAGCTTTCGCTCGCTCAGATGCTCTCGATCGTCGTGCTGACGACCGTCTCGTCGATCGGAACGCCGGGCATACCCAGCGGAGGCATGGCCGTGCTGACGCTCGTACTCGTCTCGGTCGGCATACCGGCCGAAGGAATCGCCATGATTATCGCGATGGACCGTCCGCTCGACATGCTGATTACGGCGGTGAACGTCTCGGGCGATGCGATGGCCGCATGCGTCGTCTCGCGGGGCGAACGATCCGAATCCGCCGAAACGGTTATTTCCGCTCACACGAATACAGAACAATCATGACTAACCTTAACGAGTCCAAGCGGCACAGCCGCTCCGTACGCCGTCTCGGCATGATAGCGTCCGGCCTTGCGCTGGCTCTGATCGTCCTGTGGGCCGCACGCGTGCTTGCCCCTGGCCGGATCGCATTCGTACGAACGCTCGGTCTTCCCGACAGCCTGCCCGGTTACCACGCCCTTGCAGACAGTCTCCGCGAAGGCCTGACGAACTGCCGCAATACCGTTGCTCTCAAGCTGGCGGCGCTTTCCGACCCGGCGCGAATCCCCGTTTCGGAAATACGGCCGTTCGATACGGAGGCTTTGGCTTCCGCGCTACACGGCGAACGCATCGGAATCGACGGTTCGCCCGACTGGATGCAAACGCTGAAGAAGTCGCTCCGGCGTGGGTTCGGGAAAACGAACGATTTGACGCTGACGTTCCGGAAGGATGCTCCCGATACGGTTCAATGTACCGTTTTTCTCGGCGAATCGATCATGACGGCCGACCGTTTCCCTCTCGGTCGCTGGCCCGTGTTTTTCGAAGAAATAGGAACCGCCGTATGGACGGCGCTGGACCCGGCCGTTGCGCTTATGGATCATTACGATCCCTGCCCGGCGGACGATTACATGGAGAAAATAAACCGGATGCGTCTGTACGAATCGGCGGACGATGCCGGATTGCTGAACGCTTCCGGCTGTTCCGATCCGCGCTCGGATCTCGTATCGGGTATCGTCTGCGAGAGCTTCGGCTATGCGGTTCAGGATACGGCCGCCCTGAACGCTGCCGCTGTCCGATACCGCCGCCTCGTGGGCTCTGACAGACGGCTCGCTGAAACGCTCGGCAGCCGGATCGACCGGATCGGAACCTATGTCGCCTCTTTAGAGGCGCCCGGCCGCGACGACGCGTTCGTCGAAAGTTTCTTGAACGAGCAGATTCGTTTGCCGGACAGTTGCCGTCAGCTGATACTCGTATACAACGACCGGCCCGACCGGGTTTCCTGCGTTTTCCGCCGTTACGAGAAAAAGAACGGACAATGGCGGGAGACTGCCTATCCGCTTCGCTCGAACGTCGGCCGGGCCGGCATCGCGCCTTACGGCGAGAAACGAGAAGGAGACGGTCGAACGCCCAGCGGAGCCTATCCGATGGGATTCGCGTTCGGATACGTGCGCGATATCGATCTGTCGTGGCCGTTCGTCGTCGTGAGCAAACAGCACTATTGGATCAGCGATCCCGAAGACCCGCTTTACAACCAGATGACGCAACAGACGCCCCGGACCGACAATTTCGAATACCTTCGCCGCGACGACGAGGTATACCGCTATGCCGCCGTGGTCGAATACAACATGCGCCCGATCGAGAAGTACAAGGGAAGCGCGATCTTCTTCCATATCGAGAGCGGCTTCGACCGCGGTACGGCCGGCTGCATCAGCGTCACCCGACGCAAAACCGTCGAGGTGCTGCAATGGTTCGATCCGCAGAAAGTCCCATACATGCTGATCGTTACGAAGCCGCAAGCTCTGCAGAACCCGGGGAGCCGATCTTTCGATTACCACTGAAAATGTGTTTGCAACGAAACGGGACGGGTCGTTACCCCTTCGAGAATCGCGTATTTGAAAACTCAATCGTACCGATTTGATTTTGCTGTCGAATTCTACCTTTCAAAAATAATTTAGGAGATATTTCTATGTCTATTCTATTCTTTGATACTTAGGATATCAAAGCAGAAAGTAATTTAAATAATATATTATCACCCTGCTAATTCCCGCCAAGAGGGATAATAACCCGAATCCACCTCGTATTTTGCGAGGTGGATTGTTTGTTTATAGTATCAAAACGAATATAAATGGAACGATAATTTATGCTTTCCCTGCGCCGTATATTGTTACTTGTTGTTCTTCTTAATGTTCCATAACTTGGTCAAAGACTCCGTCGTTATATTGCGGAGGATAACTTTTGTTTAACGAGACAGAAGAATATTTTTGATTCAGTTCAGCCCTTAATATTTGAATTGTTCAGTCAATCTGCAAATGATGATTGAACGTCAATAAGCTCCTTGATCTTTCCCGGAAAAAGTCTTACACTTGTCAGTGGATTATCACACCTTCTATATTCTTATCTTCGCCATACTCGAAATTGTGTTTGTTGTACGGGTGCGTAAGGATATCATAGAAAGCTTTTCCTTCAAATGTCAAACCCAATTTGCGGAAACTATCCTTGTTCTATCCTAATCCTACAAGAATATCAAGTGTCTGTTGTGTCGAATTTTTTATAATCTCATCTCTACAAAAGCTTCTTCGAGTAACAGCTTCGCGCTGCAGTTGTGATACTTGTCAAGAGCCTTTTTTCAGTAACGCTTCATATTTCTCGGCAGCAATTTTATACTCTTTAATCGATTGCGAAAAAAATGGCAAGTATCTCCAATTTTTTGCAGGTAACTTTAATTGCGTAACAAATTCAGGACTGAATAATAAAGCCGTTTATGTCGAAATATCCATTATATCTCCCCTCTTAAAACCAAGGTGGCACGCATACTATTTCAAAACAAGCATAGAGCAAGGTTCGTTTTAGGTGACAAATTCATCCTTATAGACCTTGTAATAAAAGTAATTAAACCATGAAAAAATAAATCCTTCCTTCATAAGACTTTTTTGGCTTATTTTTGATATGTTTTCTGCAAAAACGGTTACGCTCTGGTATTTTGAATAGAACTCATTATTAACTTAAATTTTGTCAACATGAAAAGAAAAACATTTACGGTAATGATGGTGACTTTACTTTGTTCCTGTATCGCCTTCACCTCTTGTATCGGATCGTTCAAACTGAGCAATAAAGTATTGAGTTGGAACAAACAAGTTTCCAATAGCAAGTTCGTCAATGAAGTCGTCTTCTTTTGTTTCTGGGTAATACCTGTATATGAAGTAACCACAATCGCCGATGTTTTGGTCGTCAACAGCATCGAGTTTTGGAGCGGCGACAATCCTCTGGCAGAAACTGAAACAGAAAAATCCATTCACGGTAAAAAGGGGGAATATTTGGTACGGTACAAACGTAACGGCTATCGCATCGTTAATCGCAACACCAAAACCAGTGTCGATTTAATCTATGACAAAGGTACGAAGACATGGTCCGCAATGGCTAAAAACAAACCCGTAGAGTTTATGACTTTCCTTGACGACAATACGGTCAGGGTATATCTGCCTGGAGGAAAAACCATGAATGTTGAATTATCCGAATCTGGTGTAGCCACATTTAGAGAAGTCATCGAACGTGATTATGCCATGTTGCGTTAAAAACCGATAAGGACAAATTTTTGTAAAGGGGATCATTCAAGTCCCCTTTACAAAGTCTGTCCCGCCTTGTAATCTGCCAGAACCGTATGTGGATCATTCGTAATTGAAACACCCGAACGTTTAAGCGCAGTCGCAAATGAATGTCTTGCGACATAGGGGGTCAAATTGATACTAATATTTAATTCTTTGTTTATCAACTTTAAACATAAATTTATTTTAGCAATTACTTTATGAGTGCAATTCCGTCGCTGTTGCTCCGTCGTGTGATAAAACGATAAAATCGGAAACAGATAGGGCGATTGGTCTCGACGGTTACGGACGACTATCTCCATTGCTTGAGATAACGAAGGTAATTTTATCATTTTGTGCTCCTTGCGCCTTATATAGATCAATCTATCTTCCACTATATTTTGCTGGGTAAGATAAGCCATGTCTACGAAATTGATTCCTCCCATATAATAGCTGAAAGCGAACAAATCGACGGCCAGTCGGACATAAGGACGATCGCTGGCATAGTTGATGATCCGAAATATTTCCGCTTTGCCGATAGCACGTTTAGCGGTCGCTCGGTGCAATTTCGACACTTTATAAGACTTGAAAGGGTAGTGTTCCGACTTGGCACCTTTCCCTCAATAGCGACATTATATACAACCGCAACGTGCGAAAACGTCGGCCTATCGTATTCTCGGAAAATCCCTGTCCACGCAACCACGATTCATAACGCTTCAGCCATGCCGTATCAATATCGGAGAAATAGATTCAAGTGGCCGTTGAATTTTAGCAATGAATGATAGCAATGAATGATGGATTTCCTGATGAGATAGGGCGTAACCTTCACGATGTTGTTTTTTCAATCGCTGTATTTGCAACAAAAACATATCGCCAACCATCCGACAGGGCGAATAACTGTCGATTTGTTCAACCAACCTTGTTGCAGTAAACTCCCTGTGTTCACTAATCAATTCAATGACGCGCTCCGAATACTGCCTGCTTTTCTCAGCTATGACCTTTTCGATCATATCTTTGTTAGGACAGTGTCGTTTGGGCTTATTCTTATCTGAATCCCAATACTGAGGCAAAACAGATATGCCAAGGCTGACATATTTCTTTTTGCCGTTTTTGCACACCCTAAATCATTAAAGGATGCTCACCATTTGAGAGTGTTTTGGATTTGTAACACAAAACATTAATACACCTGTATCCATTGCGGAGCCTGGTTTAACTCTGAGTCCCAAACCACCGTACAACCGCTTCGGGAGAGGTACAAAAAAGGAGTCGCATTTCTGTAACTCCTTGATTTTCAGTGGTGCCACCACGAATCGAACGAGGGACACAAGGATTTTCAGTCCTTTGCTCTACCAACTGAGCTATGGCACCTTTTCCGTTTGACGGTGCAAAGATATACATAAAATTCAATTAAACAATATTCCGAACGAATTTTAGTTCTAGACTAAAAATTATATCTTTGCGTAGTCTATACCAATGATAAAACCCGGACGCAATGAAAATAGCTCTTGCCCAACAAAATTACACGATTGGGGACTTCAAGTCGAACAAGGAAAAAATTGTCCGATGCATCGAGCAGGCCAAGTCCGAATCGGCCGATTTGGTCGTATTCTCAGAACAGGCTATCAGCGGCGCTCCGGCATACGATCTACTGAATAAAGTCACATTTTTGGAACTGTGCGAGGAGACTCTCGAAGAGATCGCGCGCTGTTGCGAAGGCATTTCCGTATTGGTCGGCATGCCCGCGCAGTGCATGAACAAGACGATCAGCGTGGCGGCTTTGATCGAGGATCGGAAAATCAAGCGGTACGTCGGGAAAAAGACGATCGAATCACGCGACGAAATGTGCCATATATCGTCGTCGAAAGGCTGCGAGTACATTAAGATTCGCGGCAAGAAGATCGCTGTCGTCGTGGGAGAGGATATCAAGACCGAGCAGGAATACGGCGAATACGCCGATCTGATCGTCAATTTGGCCCATAGTCCCTATTCGCGCGGAGTCGTTGAGAAACGCTACGACTTTTACCGTCAGATGGCTTTCATGACAGGCAAGACCATTTTGTATGTCAATAGCGTCGGCGGGCAAACGGATATTGTCTACGACGGCTCTTCGGCGGCTTTCAACAGCCGAGGAGAGGCGATCGCCCTGCTGAAAAGTTTCGAGGAGGACTTTCAGACAGTGGATGTGGACGGCAACGAAACGCCGAAAAAGATACCCGAGCAAAACAAAACCTATAATGTCTATAGGGCGATTAAGCTCGGCCTCGGCGATTTCTTCGTGAAAAACGGATTCAAAACGGCCTGTCTCGGCCTCTCGGGAGGTATCGATTCGGCCGTTGTTCTTTCGATGGCTGCCGAAACGCTGGGTCCCGAAAACATCCGGGTTCTACTGATGCCTTCTCAATTTTCCTCCGACCATTCGGTGGAAGACGCGCGCGAGCTGGCGGAAAATCTGGGCGTCGAATACCAGATCGTTCCGATCAACGAGACGTTCGCCGCGCTTACGGCAACGCTCGGTCCGGTCTTCGGCGAATTGCCTTTCAACGTAGCCGAGGAAAATATGCAGGCGCGCATCCGGGGCACGATGATGATGGCCATATCGAACAAGTTCGGCAACGTTCTGCTCGCCACCTCCAACAAGAGCGAGATAGCGGTCGGCTACGGCACGCTTTACGGCGATACGGTCGGCGCGCTGAGCATCATAGGAGACCTTTATAAAAGCGAGGTATACGATTTGGCCCGCTATATCAATCGTCAACGCGAGATCATCCCGCTGAACACGATCATGAAAGCGCCGTCCGCCGAGTTGCGGCTCGAGCAGAAAGATTCCGACTCGTTGCCGCCCTACGATGTGCTCGACGCCATACTGTACCGAATGATCGAAGAGGGCCAGAGCCGGGAAGAAATCATCAACGCGGGCTTCGACGAGGACGAAGTGTACAAAGTATACAATCTGGTCGTCAAAAGCGAGTTCAAACGATACCAAAGCTGTCCCACGTTACGGCTGTCGACCCGTCCGATGAGAACGGGACGCACCATGCCGCTGACTAACAAATACGGATGCTAGACGGTTTATATCAAAGAGCGAGTCGACCGTGAGCGGAGTCATTACACACAGGGGAGTCGTAACGGAAATTTTCCCCGATGCCATACAAGTCACCATTCGCAGCGAGAGCGCCTGCGGCGGTTGCCGTGTTCGGAAACAATGCGTCATGGGTGAGAGCGAAGATAAAACGCTGGCAATTCCTTCGGCGCAAGCTTCCTATTTCGAAAAAGGGGAAACGGTCGAGGTCGTCACCGAGCAAGCCATGGGTATCAAAGCAGTCGTATGGGCTTATGTGCTTCCTTTTCTGTCGGTCATGATCGCCTTGCTCGTTCTGCTGCAAGCCGGAGCAGGGGAATTGGTTTCGGGATTGACGTCGCTGGGGATATTGGCGTTGTATTATTGCGTGCTTTACCTGCTCCGACACCGTCTCGAAAAGGAAATTACGTTTAAAGTCAGAAAAACATCATGAGTGAAGTGCTGTTATTCACTGTCTTGACGCTATGTATCGTCGGAGTTCTCGCGGCGGTCGTGCTCTATTTCGTCGCACAGAAATTCAAGGTCTACGAAGATCCTCGTATCGATGCCGTCGAAAGCATGCTGCCCGGAGCCAATTGCGGCGGATGCGGATATCCGGGTTGCCGGGGATTGGCCGACGCGCTGGTAGGCAGCGACGATCTGTCGTCGCTGTATTGTACGGCCGGAGGCGCCGAGACGATGAAGAGGATCGCCGAATATCTGGGGAAAGTCGCCCCGGAAAAAGAACCGGCAGTCGCGGTCGTTCGTTGCAACGGCAGTTGCGAAAAGCGTCCCCGGACCAATATATACGACGGAGCCGCCTCCTGCGCGATCGAGGCGACCCTGTACGGCGGAGAAACGGGTTGTTCGTACGGTTGCCTCGGAGGGGGCGATTGCGTGTCGGTCTGCGCTTTCGGGGCTTTGTCGATCGACCCGCGAAGCGGGTTGCCCGTTGTGAACGAAGCGCTTTGCACTGCCTGCGGCGCGTGCGTCAAGGCTTGTCCCAAAGGAATTATCGAGCTTCGCAAGAAAGGAATGAAAGGCCGCAGGGTCTACGTCGGGTGCGTAAACAAGGACAAAGGCGCCATAGCGCGGAAAGCCTGCGCCTCTGCCTGCATCGGATGCGGCAAATGTCAGAAAACATGTTCTTTCGATGCGATTACATTACAGAACAATTTAGCATATATCGATGCGGACAAATGTCGCTTATGCCGTAAATGCGTGGAAGAATGTCCGACCGGAGCGATCCTTCAGGTCAACTTTCCGGCCCGGCCCGCTCCAAGCGGAACGGAAGTAAAGGCAAGCACATCTGCTCCATCAGTTTAGACTGCAAACCGAAATTTAACGAAATACAGTATGTTGAAGGGATTCAGCAAAGGTGGTGTTCATCCTCCCGGATTCAAGATAAGCCGAGCGGAGGCCATCGTTGAGTTACCGCCGCCTACGGTCGCCGTCATTCCGCTATCGCAACATATCGGAGCTCCGGCCGTACCGTGCGTAGCCAAGGGGGATCGTGTCGTGACGGGGCAGTTGATCGCTGCGGCCGACGGATTCGTATCGGCCAACGTCCACTCGTCGGTTTCGGGCACCGTGACAGCCGTCGGGGAAGTTCCCGATGCGGGCGGAGTCCGCCGGCCGGCTATTACGATCGCCGTCGAAGGAGACCAGTGGCTCGACATCATCGACCGAAGCGAATCTTTAGTTAAAGAATGTCATCTGACTCGCGACGAGATCATAACGCGCATTAAAAATGCAGGGATCGTCGGCATGGGGGGAGCCACTTTCCCCACGCATGTCAAGCTTTCGGTCCCCGCCGGGAAAAAAGCCGAGTTCCTGATCGTCAACGGAGTGGAATGCGAGCCGTTTCTGACGGCGGACCATCGCGTCATGCTGGAGAGGGGAGCCGAAATGCTCGTCGGAACCGACATTCTGTCCCGGGCTCTCGGAGTCGACAAGGCTTACATAGGCATAGAGAACAACAAGCCCGACGCGATCGAGCATCTGCGACAACTGAGCGCCGGTTATCCGGATATCGAAGTCGTCCCGCTGCGAGTACGTTATCCGCAGGGGGGAGAAAAACAACTGATCGAGGCCGTACTGGGCCGCGAAGTACCTTCAGGAGGCCTGCCGATCGACGTGGGGGCCGTCGTGCAAAATGCGGGTACGACCTTGGCCGTATACGAGGCAGTGCAGAAGAACAAGCCGCTGATCGAACGCGTCGTGACCGTTACCGGCCGGGCAATGTCCCGTACGGCGAACCTGAAGGTCAGGATCGGCACGCCGATCTCGTCGCTGATCGAATACGGCGGAGGAATGCCCGAGGACACCGGCAAGATCGTGAACGGAGGCCCGATGATGGGCCGGGCCGTAGCCAATCCGGAAGCTCCCGTCACCAAAGGAACGTCCGGTATTCTGCTGATCCGTCGCAAGGGCTCCGTGAGAAAAACGCCGCAAAGTTGCATCAAGTGTGCCAAATGCGTCGGCGTATGCCCCATGGGACTCGAACCTTACTTGATGTACGGGTTCGCCCGCCGGTTACGCTACGAGGAGCTCGAAGCGGCCCATGTCACGGATTGCATAGAGTGCGGTTGCTGTTCTTACACCTGTCCTGCCTACCTGCCGCTGCTGGACTATATCCGGCTGGGCAAGTCGGAAGTGGCCAAAATTCTCCGGGCGCGAAAAGCCCGATAGGTTAGGGGGCCGGCAAAAACGGATTGCGCAAACAACGAAGAACCAAGCATATATTCATGGAGAAAAAACTAATCGTATCCCCGTCGCCTCATATACACGGAGCCATGACGACCCGCCGGCTGATGAAGGACGTGGTGATCGCGCTGATTCCTGCGCTGATCGTCGCTACGATCGTCTACGGGACGAGCGCCCTGATCGTGACGGGAGTGTCGGTGGCAGCCTGCGTAGCGTTCGAGTATCTGATCCAACGCTTCATGCTGAAAGGCCCCGTCACCATCGGCGACTACTCGGCCGTCGTGACGGGCCTGTTGCTCGGATTCAACCTGCCCAGCTCGCTTCCTATTTGGATCGTGCTGATCGGCGCTTTGGTAGCCGTCGGAGTAGGAAAAATGTCATTCGGAGGGTTGGGAAGAAATCCGTTCAATCCGGCGCTCGTGGGACGGGTTTTCCTGCTGATCTCGTTTCCCGCTCAAATGACCAGTTATGTGACTCCGTCCGGAGTCGACTCGCTGTCCGGAGCTTCGATTCCGGTAGAGATCAGCGCCGAGATGAACGTCGATGCCGTATCGGGACCGACGCTGCTCGGCTATGTAAAAGAAGCGCTTGCCGGCGGTCAGACGACGGCCGATCTGACGGACCGTCTGAATTCTTACGGAGACATGCTACTGGGCTTCCGCAGCGGGTCGCTGGGCGAAATAGCGGCTTTGGCATTGCTACTCGGCGGCATCTACTTGCTTTGCCGCCGGGTCATCACCTGGCATATCCCGGTAGCCGTGCTCGGATCGATGGCCGTTTTCTCCGGCATTCTATGGGTTGCCGATCCTCTGCACTACATGAATCCGCTCTTCCATCTGCTGACGGGAGGCGCTTTGCTCGGCGCCCTGTTCATGGCCACCGATTACGTAACCTCGCCGATGACGTCGCGGGGCATGCTGATCTACGGAGCGGGGATCGGGATCATCACGATTCTGATCCGCGTATGGGGCGCCTATCCGGAAGGCATGTCTTTCGCTATTCTGATTATGAACGCCGTCGTGCCGCTGATCAACAAGTATGTCAAGCCGAAGCGCTTCGGAGCCGCTGCGGTCCGGTAACATTCAAAGAATACGAATATGGAGAGTTCGTTGAAAAATATGGTTCTTACGCTGCTGGCCATCACCTTCGTTTCGGCGGCGGCCGTGGGAACGATCTACGAGATCACCCAAGAGCCCATCGCCGCAGCCAAGAGCGCGAAGATCGGCAGTGCGGTCGCGCTGGTCGTGCCGCCGTTCGACAACAATCCGGACGAGACGAAAACGATCGACTCGCTGGACGGCAAGACCGTTACGGTCTATACGGCCCTGTCGGGACAGGACACGGTCGGATATGCGATCGAGACATTTTCCAACAGCGGATTCGGCGGTGAAATCCGCCTGATGGTAGGATTCACCGGGTCGAAACGCTGTCCCACAACGAGACGCCCGGACTCGGCGACAAGATCGACCGCAGCAAGTCGGACTTCTCGGTCCAGTTCGAGGGGAAGAATCCCCGAACGTTCCGGCTGGCCGTCCGAAAGGACGGAGGCGATGTAGACGCTATCACGGCCTCTACGATCTCATCGCGGGCATATGCCGACGCGCTGACGCGCGCCTATCATGTTTTCGAGTCGATACATCAAACGAGAACGAGCCATGAGTAAACTGCAAATTCTGATCAAGGGTCTGATTCGGGAAAATCCGACTTTCGTGCTGCTGCTCGGCATGTGCCCGACGCTCGGCACGACCACTTCGGCCCTGAACGGCATGGGCATGGGAGCGGCTACGCTGTTCGTCCTGACGTTGTCGAACATCGTCATATCGATGATCAAAAACGTCGTCCCGGACAAGGTACGCATTCCGGCTTTCATCGTCGTGATCGCATCGTTCGTCACGGTGGTCCAGCTCTGTATGGAGGCTTACATGCCCGACCTGTACAAGACATTGGGCGTTTACATCCCTCTGATCGTCGTCAACTGCATCATTTTGGGGCGCGCCGAAGCGTTCGCCTCGAAAAACGGAGTGCTCGACTCGGCATTGGACGGTTTGGGCATCGGCATGGGTTTCACGCTGTCGCTGACGCTCCTCGGAGCCGTCCGAGAACTGCTGGGAGCCGGAGCGATTTTCGGCCATAAACTCATCGCGGGCGACGGCATGCTGGTCTTCATTCTGGCTCCCGGAGCGTTCATCGCGCTGGCCTACCTGATGACGATCTTCAACAAACTGACGGCTAAACACAAACAAGGATAGTCATGGAATATTTCGTCATAATCATAGCCTCCATTTTCGTCAATAACGTCGTCCTGTCGCAGTTTTTGGGCATCTGCCCGTTCTTGGGCGTATCGAGCAGGGTAAGTACCTCCGTGGGCATGGGGGCGGCCGTCACGTTCGTCATGGCCATTTCGTCGGTAGTGGCCTATCTGATCCAATACTACGTGCTCGTACCGCTGCATATCGAGTACATGCAGACGATTATTTTCATTCTGGTGATCGCCGCGCTGGTACAGATGGTCGAAATCATCCTCAAGAAGCTCAGTCCCGCGCTCTATCAGGCTCTGGGCATTTTCCTGCCGCTGATCACGACCAACTGCGCCGTATTGGGCATCGCTATCCTGCTCGTCCAAAAAGAGTACAATCTGGGCGAATCGGTCGTCTTCGCGACGGCCACGGCGATCGGATTCTCGCTGGCTCTGGTGCTGTTCGCCGGTTTGCGCGAGCGGCTCGAGATGGAAGATATTCCCGCCGCGATGAAAGGGATGCCGATCGCCTTGCTCACCGCAGGCATACTGGCTATGGCGTTCATGGGATTTTCCGGCTTGGTCAGATAGCGCTTCGATTCAGGGAACGGATATTGTTACGGGCACAAAAGCGAATCGCTTCCTGTGCCCGTAACATTTTGCGTCGAATTTACGTTATCTTTAAAGTGTAGATTGCGTCCGATGGGGAAACTCGCTCCGATCATATTGGCTATCCTGCTGTTTTGCCCGCACGCCCGGGCGAACAGCGGGACGGATATGCCTGCGGCAGCCGACACCGTCGCCGACGAAAAGAAAAGGAGCGGATTGTCCCGGCTGATACAAAACACGATTTCGGCCCCTAAACGCGACCGACAGGCCGAGCTGGAAGCCGCCCGGAAAGATATGGAGTATTTCAGTCGGTACGATGGGAAAACGATCGGGCAAGTCGTCATCGTCCGCAACAACGTCTTCGACCGCGATACCGAGCGATGGGGCGAGCGGAAAGTCAACGCCATCCACAGGCTTACCCGCGAAAGCCAGATACGCAAGGACCTGTTCATCCGGCCGGGAGATGTCTTCGACGCAGCCACGATCATACGGAACCGGCGACTGATTCGCTCGCGGGACTACATATCGGACGTGAGTATCGAAGCCGTTCCGGCCGATGCGGACACCTCGACGGTCGATCTGATCGTCACCACGCGCGACAAATGGACGATCAGCCTCGACGCCGAGGTCAGCAGTAACGGCAACTCGTTCGTGAAACTGTACGACGACAACATACTGGGCTGGGGACACATGTTCGCGATAAGTACCTATATCAACTACAAGAACGGCCATTACGGAGGAAACGTATTCGAGTACGAGAATCCGAATATCATGGGAACCTTTTTCAGCGGCCGCCTGATCGCCGGGCACGGTTTCGACCATACGGACTACGGAGCCGAGATAAAAAAGGAATTCATCCGGCCGACCGACTACGGAGCCGGAGCCTCCTTCTACTACCAAAAAGAGCCTATCGGCATCTATCCGCTCGACAGCACCGTGCAGAGTCGGGACAGGGAGTGGAACCTATGGTTCGGCAAATCCCGCTATATCAGGGGGCTGAACAGCAGCTTTTTTTTTACGGGCCGCTACAACGACCTGCGGTTTACCCAGCGACCGGATGTCGCCGACACGCTGAACCCGTACTTTCACAACAAGCGGTCGGTTCTGCTGAGCGTCGGACTGTACCGCGAGCGATTCCGTACGTCCAATCTGATCTACGGCTACGGCGTCAACGAGGATATCGCCTACGGATTCCGGTTCACGCTGACCGGCGGCCACACATGGGGCGAATTCGGAAACCGGTGGTACGTCGGGGG
>OGRN01001523.1_pt1 | contig 19803 bp, 24 predicted proteins | sample 1553401 | NCBI WGS metagenome assembly OGRN01 (sample SAMEA2580096, study PRJEB22360) | human gut metagenome | biome: human gut; feature: human-associated habitat; material: faeces | place: Denmark | collected 2008/2010 | reverse complement strand
GCGCCACCGACCGCCTGCGCCGCATCCGCGGCACCGAGCAGCTCTCGCCGCGCGACGCCGAGGAGCTCGTGGCCGCCGTCTCGCGCGGCGTGGCCTGCCCCGCGGGCGAGTGCCCCCAGGTCCAGCGCCACGTGCGCCCCTCCGCAGAGACGGAGAGCGTCATCGACCTCATGTACGCCATGCTGCGCGTGATCTCCGAGAAGACCGGCGTGGCCACCCAGCTCATCGCCACCAGGGACGACCTGCAGGACTTCGTGACCAACCGCGGAAAGTCGCGCCTCTCGACCTCCTGGCGCTGGGAGCTTGCCGGCTCCACGCTGGCGCGCCTGCTCGACGGCGAGGTCGGCCTCACGGTCAAGGACGGCCGCATAGAGATGCTATAGGTCACCTGGGCGGCTCGCGACGCGCCCGGCACCATCCGCGAGGGGCGGTGGGGAGAGGTCCCTGCCGCCCCTCGTTTGCGTCCGGCCCTTGGGGTATAAGAGAACGTGCTGTCACTTCGATTGGAGCATCGCATGCCCTACTACGGCTATTACTACGGCGCTGACCTCGGCTACTATGCCGTGGTTCTCGCCTCCATCGTCCTGGGAGGCCTCGCGCAGGCCTTCATCAAGTCCACGTACCGCAAGTGGTCAAACGTCAGCGCCTCCATCCCCGGCACCGGCGCCGAGGTCGCGCGCCGTATGCTCGACGAGGGCGGCGCCTCCAACGTGGGCATCACCCGCGTCGGCGGCGAGCTCACCGACTACTTTGACCCGCGTGACGAGAAGCTCCACCTCTCCGACGCCAACTTCGGCGGTTCCTCGGTGGCCTCCGTCGCCGTCGCCTGCCACGAGGCAGGACATGCCGTCCAACGCCAGAGGGGCTTTGCCATGTACCGCCTCCGCACGGCGCTGGTACCCGTGGTCAGCGCCGCGGAGAGCCTCTGGACCGTCGTCCTTCTGGCCGGCGTCTTCCTCAACGCCTTCGGCCTGGTGAAGGTCGCCATCGCGCTCTATGCGGCTACCGTGCTCTTCTCGCTGGTGACGCTTCCCGTTGAGATCGACGCCTCCCGCCGCGCCGTCGCATTCCTGAGGGACCGCGGCGCCGGTCTTGACCAGAGGGGCGCCCGCCAGGTGCTCGTGGCTGCGGCGCTCACCTACGTGGCCTCCGCGCTCGTCTCGGTGATCCAGCTCGTGTACCTGCTGCAGCACTATGCAAACAGGGAGGAGCGCTAGCATGGCCGAGAACGTCATGCTCTCCGTCTCGGACGCGGTCGAGCTTGCGAAGGGCCAGGTCTCCCGCTGGCCGTCCATGACCGTCGTGGGCGAGGTCTCGGGCTTCCGCGGGCCCAACGCCCGAAGCGGCCACTGCTACTTCGAGGTCAAGGACGGCGGCGCCTCGATGTCCGTCATCGTCTGGCGCGGCACCCACCAGAAGCTCTCCTTTGAGCTCAGGGACGGCCTTGAGGTCCAGCTCACGGGCAAGTTCGACATCTACAAGGGCTCCGGGCGCATGTCCTTCGTGGCCAGCCGCGTGGAGGCCTCGGGCGAGGGCCTGCTGCGCCAGCGCATCGCCGAGCTCGCGCGCAGGCTCCAGGTCGAGGGCCTGATGGACGACCGCCGTAAGCGCCCCATCCCGGCGTTCTGCTCGCGCGTCTGCGTTGTGACGTCGCTTTCCGGCTCGGTCATCGAGGACGTCAAGCGCACCTTGGCCCGCAGGAACCCGCTCGTGCTCATCGACGTGGCGGGCGCAAGCGTCCAGGGTCAGCAGGCCCCCGCCTCCATCGTCCGCGCCCTCGGCGTCGCCGCGGCGTCGCGCCCCGACGCCATCCTTCTCGTTCGTGGCGGAGGGTCCCTGGAGGACCTCATGTGCTTCAACGACGAGCAGGTCGCGCGTGCCATCGCAGACTGCTCCGTGCCCGTGGTGACGGGCATCGGCCACGAGCCCGACGTCACCATCGCGGACATGGTGGCCGACCGCCGCTGCTCCACGCCCACCGCGGCCGCCGAGTCCGTGGCCCCGGCCATCGACGAGGTGGAGCGCCAGATGAACCAGAGGCACGTGCGTCTCGGCCGCTCCATGGCGGCGCTCCTCGAGACACGCGAGGCGTCCGTGGAGTCGCTCGCGCGTCTCTCGGCAAACGCCATGGCCGCGCGCCTCTCCCGCCTGGAGGTGCAGGTGGAGGGGCTGGGCGCCCGCAGGTGCCTGCAGGACCCCATGGCCCCGCTCGAGGCGCGCGCGGCAGACCTCGCCCAGACCGAGGAGCGCCTCCACGACGCCATACCCAGGAGCCTCTCCCGCAAGGCCGAGGAGCTCTCGGGCCAGGCGTCACGGCTGCGCGGGCTTGTCCCGCGCATGCTGCGCCCGGCCGAGGCCGAGCTTGGCCGGCTTGCCGGCACCCTGGACGCGCTGAGCCCGCTTAAGGTCCTCTCGCGCGGCTACGCCATAGCCACCGACGAGGCCGGCCACGTCATCAAGGAGGCCTCGGAGCTTCGCCCCGGCCAGCCCGTGGGCATCCGCCTGGGCTCGGGCTCCGTCACCGCGCGGGTCCTATCCGTCAACCCGTGAGAAAAGGGGACAGTACCTTTTTCTCAACCAAGCACCAGATTCCCCTGAGAGGAGAACCACCATGGCAGACCAGAAGAGCATCGAGGACATGACGTTCAAGGAGGCCTCCATCGAGCTGGAGCAGATCGTGCGCTCGCTCGAGGCCGGTGACCTGGAGCTCGAGGAGTCCCTCGAGCGCTACGGCCGTGGCGTCGAGCTGCTGCGCAGCCTGAGGGAGCGCCTGTCCAACGCCGAGCAGAAGGTCCGCGTCCTTCTGGACGAGGCGGGGGAGACCGCCGTCACCACCGACACCGCCTCCGCGCCCTCCACGGCCTATCTGGACGACTAGAATCAAGGCGTCAGGGCCCCGCGGGGCCATGCACTCAAAGGAGAGAATCCATGTCTGACTGCATCTTCTGCAAGATCGCCAACGGGGAGATCCCGACCGACCTCCTCTTTGAGGACGGCAACGTCGTTGCCTTCCGCGACCTCAACCCCCAGGCTCCCACCCACGTGCTCATTGTCCCCAAGGCGCACTACGCCAACATCGCCGATGGCGTCCCCGCCGAGGTGCTGAAGTCCATGACCGACGCCGTTGAGGCCGTCGCCGACGCCGAGGGCGTGAGGGACTCCGGCTTCCGCTGCATCATGAACACAGGAGCCGCGGCCGGCCAGACCGTCATGCACCTGCACATGCACGTCCTCGGCGGCGCCCCGCTCGGCGAGGGCCTTCTTCCCAAGGAGGCCTAGCATGGAGTCCCGCGTCTCCGACTGCGCCGCCCGCCACGCCCGCGGCTTCAACTGCGCGCAGGCCATCGCCTGCACCTACGCCGACCTCGTGGGAGCCGACGAGAAGACCATGTTCGCCGCCACCGAGGGCCTGGGCCTTGGCATGGGCGGCATGCAGGGCACCTGCGGCGCGCTCTCCGGCGCCTGCGTGATCTGCGGGCTGGCAAACAGCTGTGCTGACCTCGAGTCCCCCACCAGCAAGGCGGCCACCTACAAGGTCTCCCGCGAGCTCGTCCGCCGCTTCACGGAGGTCTCTGGGGCCACGCGCTGCGCCGACCTCAAGGGCGTCGAGACGGGTCAGGTGCTCTGCTCCTGCCCCCAGTGCATAGAGAACGCCGCCCGCATTCTTGAGGACGTCGTCTTCGCCGACGCCGAGTAGCTGCCTCGCCAGCGCTTCTCGCCAAGTGAAAGTCCTGTGATAGCCCCGCGAGGGGCTATCCTAATTTTACGTGTGTCTGTTCATGAGGAATCGATTCCTCACACGAGAGGAGAGCAATGAACGTCCTAGTCATCAATGCCGGCAGCTCGTCGCTTAAGTACCAGCTGCTCAACGTGGACACCCGCGAGGTCTACGCCAAGGGCAACTGCGAGCGCATCGGCATCGACGGCTCCTTCATCGGCCACGAGGAGAACGGCTCCGGCAAGCAGAAGCTCGAGGTCGCCCTTCCCGACCACAAGACCGCCATCAAGCACGTCTTCGAGATCCTGAAGGCCGTGGACGCCCCCATCGACGGCATCGGCCACCGCGTGGTCCAGGGCGGCTGGTACTTCCCCGAGTCCGCCGTCGTCACCGACGAGACCCTCGGCTGGGTCCGCGAGGTCGCCCCGCTGGCTCCCCTCCACAACTACGCCGAGGCCGACGTCATCGAGATCTGCCGCGACATGTTCCCCGAGCTGGGCAACGTTATCGTGCCCGACACCGCGTTCCACTACAACATGCCGGCCGAGGCCCACAACTACGCCCTCCCCAAGGAGGTCGTCGACAGCCTGCACATCCGCAAGTACGGCGCCCACGGCACCAGCCACCGCTTCATCTGGCGCTCCGTCGACGTGGCCTCCAACCACACCGCCCACAAGGTCGTGAGCTGCCACCTCGGCTCCGGCGCCTCCCTGTGCGCCATCGAGGACGGCAAGTGCATGGACACCACCATGGGCCTCACCCCGCTCGACGGCCTGATTATGGGCACCCGCTGCGGCACCGTGGACCCCGCCACCGTCTTCTACCTCTCCCGCGAGGGCCACTACTCCATCGACGAGATCGACACCATGATGAACAAGCAGTCCGGCCTGGCCGCCATCTCCGGCGTCTCCAGCGACTGCCGTGACATCGAGGCCGGCGCTGACGAGGGCAACGAGCGCTGCCAGATGGCCATCGACATGTGGAGCTACCGCGTGGCCTCCCAGTTCGCCACCATGGTCCAGGCCATGAACGGCGTCGACACCATGGTCTTCACCGCCGGCGTGGGCGAGAACTCCGCCCGCATGCGCAAGGAGGTCGTGAACCGCCTCGCCTGGATGGGCGTCAAGATCGACGACGACAAGAACGCCGTCCGCTCCGACGACCCGCGCGAGATCTCCACGCCCGACTCCAAGATTCACGTCTGGGTCATCCCGACCAACGAGGAGTACATGATCGCCCTTGACGTCAAGGAGCTCCTCGGCAAGTAGGCCTCGCCCCAAAGCGAGACTCTCAGGCCCCCGCGCCCTTCTCGACGCGGGGGCCTTCTTGTAGGACCGGGCGCGACGACCGGCACCACCGTGAACGTTCTATTACTTAGCCGCCAGGTAGGAATTAGCCACCACTGCGATTGGGTAAAGTAACGCCAACGTCCCGACCAGCTTTGTATTAGGGGACAAGATCAGGGAGGAACACCCATGAACAAGAAGAACCTCATGCTTGACCGCCGCCAGGCCCTGGGCCTCGGCGCCGGCATGTTCGGCGCCGCCGCGCTGGCCACCCTGGCCGGCTGCTCCGACGGCCCCTCCGAGCCCGCCTCCAACGGCGGCTCCAACACCGCCCAGACCTCCAGCACCGACATCGACAAGGACGCCTTCGACAAGCTCGTCGCCACCGTCGAGCCCGCCGACGACGCGACCATCGAGGCCAACGCCTGGGCCAAGGCCATCAAGGAGGCCGGCACCTTCCGCCTGGGCTCCACCCGCACCTCCGTGCTCTTCTCCCAGCTTGACGAGACCACGGGCAAGGTCTACGGCTTTGATGCCGCCATCTACCTGAGCCTCATCCGCTACATCCTGGGCGACGAGACCAAGTACGACTACACCCAGATGACCTCCGACACCCGCGAGTCGGTCCTGCAGAACGACAACGTGGACGCCGTCTTTGCCACCTACTCCATCAACGAGAAGCGCAAGGAGGTCATCTCCTTCGCCGGCCCGTACTTCACTACCCAGCAGGGCATCCTCGTTGCCGCCGACAACCAGGACATCAACGGCCTTGATGACCTCAAGGGCAAGAAGGTCGCCGTCCAGTCCGGCTCCACGGGCCCGCAGGTCGTCGAGGAGTTCGCCCCCGAGGCCGAGCTCCAGGAGTTCTCCAAGGACGACGAGTGCCGCGCCGCCCTGGAGCAGGGCCGCGTCGACGCTTACGTCGTCGACATGACCCTCCACATGGGCAACGTCGTCAAGAACCCCGGCAAGTACCGCATCGCCGGCGACGCCTTTGGCCCGGAGGACAAGTACGGCATCGGCCTCAAGCTCGGCTCCGACGGCGTGGACTTCGTCAACGCCTTCCTCGAGAAGTTCGAGAAGGACGGCAAGTGGGCCGACTTCTACAAGATCTGCATTGCGGACCGCACGGGCGTCTCCACCGTTCCCGAGCCTCCCGCGATTGGTGCCTAGCCTTTTGATTCTTTGGGCATATAACCAAAGATGACCGGCGGCCCAGGCTGCCATCCGGGGCCTTCCGTCCCAGCTGAGACGGAAGGCCCCTCGCATGTAAGGAGGAACGATGGGGCTCTCAGAGCTTCTCTCAACCTACGGGCCCAACTACCTCACGGCCCTTCTCACCACTTGGCGGATCACGGCCGTCTCGTTCGTGCTCGTCATGGCGCTCTCAATTCTGATCACGGTGCTGCGCGTCTGCCCGTTCAAGCCGCTGCGCGTCTTCGGCGACTTCTACGTGCAGGTCTTTCGCAACATCCCCGGCGCGGTCCTCATCCTCATCGTGGTGTACGCGCTGCCGCACCTCAAGCTCGTGCTTGACTACGAGCCCAGCGTCGTGCTCTGCACGGTGCTCCTGGGTGCGTCCTTCGGGTCCGAGAACTTCATGACGGGCATCAACACCATCGGCGTGGGGCAGATCGAGGCCGCGCGCTCCATCGGCCTCTCCTTCACGCAGATCCTGCGCCACGTGGTCATCCCGCAGGCGCTGCGCTCCACCGTGCTGCCCATGACCAACCTGTTCATCGCCGTCATGCTCACCACGGCTCTGGGCTCCCAGGTGCCCATGACCCCGCAGGAGCTCACCGGCCTGGTCTCCTACATCAACACGCGCGAGTCCGCCGGCGTGGTCACCTTCGCGCTCTCCGCGTGCGGCTACATCGGCACCGCCCTTGTCGCCGGCTTCGTGGGCAACAAGATCGACCAGAAGGTCAGGGTGATGCGCTAATGGCCAAGACGCAGTCCGCTATGACCATGCGCGACGCCCTCTACGAGGCGCCCGGCCCCAAGACCCGCCGCAAGATGGTCGTGGGCACCGTGGTCTCGCTTGCCGCCGTGGTCGCGCTTCTCGCCTTCGCGGTGTACCGCTTCTGGGTGACGGGGCAGCTCTCCTCCAGGTACTGGGAGCTCTTCAGCTGGAGAACCACGTGGATCTACCTCGGCCGCGGCCTGGTGGGCACCTTCCAGGTGGCCCTCACCGCGGGCGTCATCTCGCTCGTGCTGGGCATGCTCCTCATGCTGGGGCGCATCAGCCACGTGAGGCTCCTCTCGGTCCTCTGCGCCATCCTCACCAACTTCTTCCGCGGCGTCCCGAGCCTGCTGTTCATCTACGGCTTCTTCTTCGTGGTGCCGAGCCTGGGGCTCAAGATGGACTCCTTCTGGATGCTCACCATCCCCATCTCGCTCGCCGCCTCTGGCGTCCTCGCCGAGGTCTTCCGTGCCGGCGTCAACGCCGTGCCGCGTGGCCAGACCGAGGCGGGCCTGTCCATCGGACTCTCGCGCTGGAAGGTCAAGACCAAGATCGTCCTGCCGCAGGCCATCCGCTTCGTCATCCCGTCGCTGATCAGCCAGCTCGTGGTAGTGGTGAAGGACACGGCGCTCGCCTATGTGGTCACCTTCCCCGACCTCATGCAGAACGCCCAGGTCCTGCGCACCAACTACGACGCCCTCGTCTCCACGTACCTCGTGGTCGCCGTCATCTACATCCTCATCAACTACCTCATCAACAAGGCTTCCGCGTACGTCTCGCACCGCATGGGCGTCAAGATCATTCGCTAGCCCACCCACTTGGATAGGAGAGACATGACCCAGAACAACCAGGGCAAAGAGCCCATCATCGAGCTCCGCCACGTGGAGAAGCACTTTGGCGATCTTCACGTCCTGAAGGACATCAACCTCGAGGTCGACCGCGGCGAGGTGCTCGTGGTCATCGGCCCGTCCGGCTCCGGCAAGTCCACCATGTGTCGCACGATCAACCGCCTGGAGACCATCGACTCCGGCGAGATTCTCATCGAGGGCAAGCCTCTGCCGCAAGAGGGCCGCGAGCTCACGCAGATGCGCGCCGAGCTCGGCATGGTCTTCCAGAGCTTCAATCTCTTCGCGCACATGACCATCCTCGAGAACGTGACCCTCGGCCCCATCCAGGTGCTGGGCATGAAGAAGGAGGAGGCCGAGAAGGTCGCCATGGACCTCCTGACCCGCGTGGGCGTGGCCGAGCAGGCAAACAAGGTGCCTGCCCAGCTCTCCGGCGGCCAGCAGCAGCGCGTGGCCATCGCCCGCTCGCTTGCCATGCACCCCAAGGCCATGCTCTTCGACGAGCCCACGAGCGCCCTTGACCCCGAGATGATCAACGAGGTCCTGGACGTCATGGTCAAGCTCGCCCGTGAGGGCATGACCATGATCGTGGTCACGCACGAGATGAACTTCGCCCGCCGCGTGGCAGACCGCGTCATCTTCATGGCCGACGGCCAGATCGTGGAGACGGGCACGCCCGACGAGTTCTTCGACCACCCCAAGACCGAGCGCGCCCGTGACTTCCTCAACTCCATCAAAGGACACTAGGGTCCGCTCGTCCCAGGTGCGCCAGCCTTGCAACTCAGAACTAACTCCATCAAAGGAAAGGTCGCTTCATGTCCCGCCGCACTTCTCGCCCGCTCATCCTGGTCGCCCCGCGCTTCGAGCCCGGCCGCATCTACCGTGACGAGCAGCTGAGCCCCAACGAGGCCACCACCAAGTGCTACGTGGATGCCATCTTTGCGGCGGGCGGCCTTCCCCTCATGATGAATCTCCCCAACGACCTCATGGAGGCCGAGGAACTCATGCACGAGTACGTCGAGCTGGCCGACGGCATTTGCCTCCCGGGCGGCCCCGACGTGCACCCGACCTGCTGGGGCGATAAGAACGACTACGAGGGCTGCACCTTCTGCTCCGCGCGAGACACCTTCGAGCTGCCGCTTCTTCGTTACGCCATCGAGGTGGACAAGCCCCTCTTCACCATCTGCCGCGGCACCCAGGCGTTGAACGTCGCCCTTGGCGGCACCCTCTGCATGGACGTCCCCAACTACCCGCGCACGCCGGGCGCTGAGGTGCACGACCACGTCAACAGCCTGCACGAGACCTCCCACCCTGTCATGGTCGACGAGGGGAGCCTGCTCTGGCGCGCCAATGGCGGCCACACCGGCTACCAGGTCAACTCCGCTCACCACTGCTGTGTGGACGCACTGGGCGAGGGCCTTGTGCTCACCGCCCACTCCGATGACGGCGTGCCCGAGTGCATCGAGCGCCCCGACAAGCGCTTCGTACTGGGCGTCCAGTGGCACCCGGAGTACACGTGGTACAGGTCGGAGCCCGACTTGGACCTGTGGAGGAGCTTCGTGGCCGCAGCGGCGGAGTAGGGCGGTCGCAGCGCCGTCGGGTAGGCGAGAAGTACGTTTTGCCCGACCGTCGCACGCGCCCGGGTGTTTCTCTTCGGCTCAGTCCTCGCTTCAAATAGCGAAGCTGCGGAAGTCGCCGACGAGAAACACCCGGGCGCGTGCTGCGTTGATCCGGACGTACTTCTCGCCGGCGGCGCGGCGAGCGAACCTACCGGCGGGTTTGGTGTGGGGTCTCCCTCAATACTCCTGAATGCTGTTCGACTAAAACAGTTACCATCTGCGGAATCTAATAATCCGATGTCGTACCCATATTGACGTGGTATCTGAATTTGGTAACCTGTGATTTAGATTAAACCCTAGTTAAGCGCTAAGTCCTTTGATTGACTCTCGGTAATTGGGAGGCATGAAATGGATGAGTTCTTTATCATCTTGTGTAGGCTAAAGCGTCTTCGGTTGAGCTTCCGTCCTGTCATCTTTTGATATTTTGGGAGGTTCAATGAGACGCAAGTTGTATTCGGTGCTTGCTGCCATCGGAATTACTCTGGCCGTTTCTTTCGGTCTTTCCGCTCCGGCTCTAGCTGCCTATTCGGGCTCCTATAGCGGCACGATGGCTTACGGCAACACGAAGTTTGCCACGGGCGATCACGACAGCAGTTACAGCAGGGGAACGGTCTCGGTTGATACTGGTTGCTCCAAGGGCGGCATCTTCTGGTTCGAAGTCGTAGGTGGAGGTCGTTGCGCAAGCGCTGTGTCGGTTTCTCCTCGTATTAACAAAGAGCTGTACTTCACTTCAAGCTATTCAGGTGGAACGCAGCTTTGGGGAACGGCTGATGGGTCTGCGCCATACTCAATTTGGGGCACCTGGCGTTTCAACATCCGTTAGTACTGAACCTTTTAGCTACTGACTCGGGGCGGGCACTTTGTCGCCCGCCCATTCAATCGAGGAGGTGGATGCGATGATTTGCCGCAGTGGGATGCTGAAGCTCCAAATCAGACGGGCCTTGCAGTCAAAGACGCTGCCGTATGCGATTCTTGCCTTGATGGCGCTTGTGACCGTCTGCTTTGTTCAGTCCTGCCTCATGTTCTGGGGGCACGATAGGGGAGAGATCCCTTCTGCTGCGACGCAATGGGTGGGCAACGGGTTGAGGTCAAATGCTCAGCTCATCTCCTTTCTGGTCTCATATCTCCTCTTTCCCTTGACTTCGGCCATATTCTCCATGTGCCTCTTTGACGACAAGAGGGTCCGTGCCGCGTACATGCTTGCCCCTAGGTCGTCCATGCGGAGCTATCTATGCTCGGGTGCCCTCTGCTCCTTTGGCATGGCCTTTGTCGCTACGCTTTTCGTGCTTCTGATTTCTCAGGCACTGGCATTTCTGGCCTTTCCGGCTGGCACATCGGCGGATGCCTATTACGGTGCCCTTGGTCAGTTGGTAACGAGTCAAGACGAGTTTGCCCTCTTGGCAACGCAACCCCTCTCGTCCCTGCTGTTCGGTAATCGCTACCTTCTCAACCTTGCGTACTGTCTCTATGACGCCTTCTATGCTGGGGCTATGGCGCTTGCCGCTTATGCCGCCTCCATCTATTTCAAGGGCAATCGGATGTTGCTCCTCGGCCTGCCGACGGTCATCTTCCTTGCTGCTTCTGCTGTCATGCCACAGGGCTACAACTTTGCCGACCATCTGCTTCCCGGGATGAATCAGGTGGCGCCGGTTGCCTTTATGATGGCGGCGCCAGCACTCATCTCCCTAGTCTCCGCGTTGGCGGTTGCCCTCTCGTCCTCACTCAAGAGGGACGTGCTCCTATGAGCGCGCGGCTTACGACAGATAGACGCCTTGCCGTCTCACTCGCCGCGATCTTGGCGTTTGGGATTCTCAGGGTAATTGTTGCCTCTCCGCAGGGCTTTATCTCGCCAGAGGGAACACTCGCGGCTGCCTATCTGACGTTTGTTGGCCCTGGGCAGGCGACGGCACTTTACGTCCCACTCTTCGCGATCTGCGCCAGCGGTCTCATTGGACGCTCACTCGCGTCCTGTTCGATCAGCCGCAATAGCAGCCGTCTCGCAGCGCTCCGCTGCGTCGTCCTTCGTGTCGCGCACGTGGCGCTTGCCTTTGCCCTGGCGGTCTTTGTTCCCTCGCTTGTTGCGCTGGCACTGAAGTCCGGCATCTCGGCTTCGGCTGGCTCCTGGGCTTCCTTCGCCTTTCTCCAGCTTGTCTACGAGCTGCTCTACTTTCTCGTGGTCGGGCTCATTGCCTTGACTGCAGCGCTTCTGACCGGGTCAGATGTCCTGACATTGGCCTTTGCGGTCGTCTACGGCGGAGTCGACACGTTCATCGCGATTCTTGTTGACTACCACGGCAGCTGGTGGACGGGTTGGATGCTCATGGGCTATGCGGACCCGTCAAATCCGCTTCTTGCCGCAAGCGGGCTCCTCAGACTTCTTGCCCTCGCCGCAGCCTTTGGCATTGCCGCCTGGCGGCTCATGCAAGGCGTTGACTTCTATGAGGTGTCCCATGAGTAGGAAAGGGGACAAAGGCGGACTCAGCCTCGTCGGCCTGCGTCGGAACGCGCTATTGGGCCTGCTTGTGTGCGCCCTGCTCAGAGGGGCCCTTCTCCTCTGGATTGGCATCGGTGACCCGGGGACGTGCGTGCTCTTTGCCCTTGCAGGCGGTGCCCTTGTGCCGAGGCTCATCGGGAGCTTCGAACCCTTCGTCCAGGTCATGAGCGTAGCTCCTGACCTTTTGGCGCTCTTCCAGCTTTCGGATTACGTACCGTCGGCGCTGGGGAGAGAATCCTCATTTGCTCTTCCGAGGGTCGGCGGCAGAAGGCTCTGGGCTGGCGAGAAGTGCCTCCAGCTGGCGGCTTGTGTTGCCATCTACGAGACTGCCTCCGCGTCCGCGGTGCTTGCGATGATGGTCTTCTTGTCTGGGGCCGCTCCGGCCGTGCTTGCCGCACTGCTTCTGCCCGTGCTCCAGTGCGTACTTCTCGACTTCGCGCTTCTTCTCGCCCTTCTCTTGTGCGCCAACCTTCTCGCTCTTGGGAGAGAGACGATTGTCGCCTTTGCGACGGTCGCTGGCGTGCATGTTGCCGCGCTCCTTGCCCTGGCGGCCGTGCCGGGCGACGTGGCCAAGTCGCTCGCATGTTGGTTGCCGTCCGCCCGTGGCGTTCCGGCCTGGCACCTGAGCCTCTGCGAGCTGTGTGGCAACGCCTCTGACGTGGCGGTAGACATGAGCCTTGCTGTATCAGCCGCGGTGCTCCTTGCACTCTCCGCCGCACTTGCCCTTGCCCTTATCCGCTTGGTCCGAGGGACCGACCTCATCTGACGGGAGGCTATTATGGCAGACATCATCAGGGTCGCGGACGCGACGAAGGTCATTCGCGGAAGGACCGTGCTCGACCACGTAACCTTTGACCTCGAGCGCGGGGGAGTCTACGGCTTCCTCGGCGTCAACGGCTCGGGCAAGAGCATGCTCTTCAGGGCAATCTCTGGTCTTATCCATCTGACGTCAGGCACCATCGAGGTCTTTGGCGAGCAGGTGGGCAAGGGCGTGGACTTTCCCTCCAACATGGGCCTCTGCTTTGAGTCGAGCGGGTTCTGGGATGAGAAGACCGGCCTGCAGAACCTGTTTTACCTTGCGTCAATCAGGGGTGTCGTGGGCAACAAGGAGACAGAGTGCGCCTTGGAGCGCGTCGGACTTGACCCCAAGGACGTACGCCCCGTCTCTGCCTACAGCATGGGCATGCGTCAGCGCCTCACCATCGCACAGGCCATCATGGAGGCGCCGCAGCTGCTCATCATGGACGAGCCTACGAACGCCCTCGACGTTGATGGCATCGCGATAGTTGCAAATATCATCCAAGAGGAGTGTAGTCGCGGGGCAACCGTCCTTGTCTCCAGCCACAACGAGCCAACGGTGGAGGCGCTCTTTGACCGAACCTTCAAGATGGAGGCCGGACGGGCAAAAGAGGTGAGCTGACATGCGCGAGTACAGAAGCCTGACGCTGCCCCAGATGGGGAGAAGGACGTTTCTTGCGGCTTCGTTCGGACTTCTTGGCGTCTGCGCGGCAGCTGCGGCGGGCATGCGCATGAGCCTCACCGACTACAACGACGACCCGGGGGCGCTTGACGCGCTGAGCTACCAACTGACCCCATCGACCAAGAACATCGTCTCGCTCTACAGTGCCGAGCGCGTGCTTGAGGAGATGAAGGCCGAGGGCATTGACCCTTCGAGCTACTCGCTTGATGAGGCCAGAAGCCTTCTCACCCTGCCTGGAGAGGACGTCGAGGGGCTGGCAACCGTCATTCTCACGGGAAGGTTCACCGGTAAGAGAACCTACGTTTATCAGGCCTTCCGATCCGAGGTTGAGGTAACCGAGATCATTGGGGGAGAACAGATTGCCGCGGGAGACCTCATCTTTGTCTATGACCCCTATGAGATCCGTCAGCCCGGCTTCTTCTCTGACAGCGGCGGCATCTTCACCGACAAGCGCGTGGTCTCTGCAACGGTTGATTGCCACAACAACGGCATGGCTCCCATGAGGGAGGGGCAGGAGTACCTCTTCTTCCTCGAGAAGAAGGACTTTCCCGTAGAGATGGGCGTGCCTGAGGGGGACCGTCTCTTCCTGCTGGTCAACCACACCTACCCGCGGATTCCCGTTGACGTGGCAGGGCATCCCGAGCGCATAGACGTCATTGACTACAGCACCTTGGAGACGCTTGACCATGGTACCTGGGTCGAGACCGTCATGCCTGAGATGACGTTTGGCGAGGCCTGCCAGTACGACGTCTTTGTTCAGGATCAGGACGCCGCCGACATCTACCGCATGACCAGTGCGGCCATTCTCTCGCGCGTGCTCGACGGCTAGGCCAGCAGCTCGCCCAGTGCGCTTATCGCCAGATCGACGTCGGCCTCGGTGTTTGCCCAGCCCAGGCTGAAGCGGATGGTGCCGGCGGGGAAGGTGCCCAGGGTCTTGTGGGCGCTGGGCGCGCAATGGAGGCCCACGCGGGTTTGGATGCCGTAGCGGGCGTCGAGGTCGTGGGCCACCTGGGCGAGGTCATGGCCGGGCGTCTGGATGGAGACCACGCCGGTTCGGCCCTCTGAGGTGGGGAGTCCCACCATGCGCACGCGTCCGGCGGCCGCGAGAGGCGCCAGGCCGTCGATGAGCCGCTGGGTGAGCGCCTGCTCGTGGGCGAGGACCGTGTCCATTCCCGTCTTCTCGAGCCACCCAAGCGCGGCGGCAAGTCCGGCCAGGCCCGGCAGGTTGGGAGTTCCGGCCTCAAGCCGGTCCGGCATGAAGGGGGGCATCTCCTCTCTGTCCGAGCTGCTGCCCGTGCCTCCGGCGACAAGCGCCTCCAGGCCGGCGGCAAACTCCGGGTCAAGCACGCAGCCGCCCGTTCCCTGCGGGCCGAGGAGCCCCTTGTGCCCGGTGAAGCAGACGGCGGAGGCTCCGCACTCCCGCATGTCGAGCGGAATCACGCCCGCCGTCTGGGCGGCGTCCACCACGAGCGGAACCCCATGGGCGTGGCAGACCTCTCCCACGGCGTCGACGGGCAGGACCGTGCCGCAGACGTTGCTCGCGTGCGTCATCACCACGAGCCGCGTCCGGGGCCCGATGAGCCGCTCCACCTCGGCGGCGTCGAGCGTGCCGTCCTGCGCGCACCGCGCCCGGTCAAACGTCACGCCGCGAGCCGCCAGCTGCGTGAGCGGCCTCATGACGGCGTTGTGCTCCATGCTCGTGACCACAACGTGGTCGCCCGGGGCCAGCCATCCCTTGAGCACGAGGTTCAGGGCCTCGGTCACGTTGCGCGCGAGGACCACGTCCGAGGGGTCCGGCCCGCCAAAGAGGCCGCAGAGGGAGCTTCGCAGGTCAAATACCATGTCCTCCACGTCAAACGCGGCGGCGTACTCGCCGCGGCCCACGTTGGTGCCTGCCTCGGTCATGTACCTGAGGACGGCCTCGGCCACGCAGGGCGGCTTGGGAAATGTGGTGCTTGCGTTGTCCAGGTAGGTGCGCTCGGCCATGCTGCTCTCCGCCATGTACTCTGGTTAGGTTTTGTCTAGTATAACGGCTTACAATTTGTTAGGCTATCCTACCGTAAGTCATGGTAACTATTTCTCGCTCGCTATATCGGCGGTCGGGAGCACGGGCTCGGCGGAAGGGGAGAGACGCGTGAGGATCCTGAACATCAGCGCCCAGAAGCCCGACGGCACGGGCAGCGGGACCTTCCTTGCCCAGACCGTCGCGGCCCAGGTTGCGGCCGGCCACCTTACGGCCGTCATCTGCGGCATAGACGATGGCGACGCCACCGACGCACTGCCTGCCCAGACGCTCGTCTTCCCGGTGCGCTTCAACACGTCCGAGCTGCCCTTCCACGTATGCGGCATGTCCGACGAGATGCCCTACGCCGCCACGCGTTACCGTGACCTCACTTCGCTGATGGTGGGGCAGTTCGAGTCGGCCTTTGCGGCCCGCCTCGACCGCGTCGCTGCCGGCGAGGCCGCCGTGGGCATCACCTACATCGACAACACCCTTGACGACATCCTTGCCGACGGCACCCTCGAGGTCGTCTCCCCAAGGAGGGCATGCCCTACATCCCCGACGGCGTGGCCGCCTTCGCCAACGCCGACGACGTCGAGGACGCAAGGCTCTTCATCGAGTGGCTCTTCTCCAGCGACGACAACCTCAAGGCGCTCGCCGGCATCGACAAGAAGACCACCCTGCTGCTGGCCCTGCCGACGGTCTCCGGCCTGACGCTGGACTTTGACACGTCTCAGCTCATGGACGAGGGCCTCTCCAAGTTCGGCTCCGAGCGCGAGGTAACCCTGGCCAAGTGGGACGAGGCCACCACCGGCAAGGAGGTCGTCTCCTCCAAGTAGCGCAGGCCGCTTGCGACCTATACTGAGACCAACTGGCTCTGGGCCCCTTGCAGAAGCGAGGGGCCCTTTGTGGAAAGGAAGCTCTCATGGCAAACAACATGCAGGTAGACGCCATTGGCGACGCGTGCCCCATCCCCGTGGTCAAGACCTTGAAGGCCCTTGGCTCCCTCCGCGGCGAGGGCACCGTCGAGACCCTCGTCGACAACGAGGTGGCCGTCCAGAACCTGACTCGCATGGCGCACGAGAAGGGCTGCGAGGTCTCCTCCGAGCAGCTTGGCGAGAAGCGCTTCCGCGTGACGCTTTTCGCCCCGGAGGGCGTGACCGTGTCCGACGGCGAGGCCGACCAGGCCAGCTGCCTGGTGCCCGCCGCCAAGAACCTTGTCATCCAGGTGAGCTCCGACACCATGGGCGCGGGCTCCGACGAGCTTGGCCGCAACCTGATGAAGGCCTTCGTCTACGCCGTGACGCAGCAGGACGAGCTGCCGCGCACCATGCTCTTCTACAACGGTGGCGCGCGCCTCACCTGCGAGGGCTCCCCCTGCCTCGACGACCTTCGCGCCCTTGCCGACCAGGGCGTGGAGATCCTCACCTGCGGCACCTGCCTCAACCACTACGGGCTCACCGAGCAGCTCGCCGTCGGCGAGGTCACCAACATGTACGTCATCTGCCAGAGGCTCGAGCAGGCCACCAACGTGGTCCGTCCGTAGCAAGGCGCGTTCCATGAGGGTGAAGAGGGACTTTCTCGTGGTGAGCTTTCCCACCACGGCGGCGGCCATGGCCTGCGAGGAGCTCTGCCACGGACGGGGGCTCCCGGGGCGCATGATCCCCGTTCCCAGCCAGGTCTCCGCCGGCTGCGGGCTTGCCTGGAGGGTGCTCCCCGAGGAGCGCGGGGACATAGAGGTCGCGCTCGCCGGGGCGGGCGTCCCTTGGAGCGGCATGGACGTCGTGGGACTCTGGGAGCTCGTGAGGGGGCAGCCGTGATCTATCTGGACAACGCCGCCACGAGCGTCATGCGCCCGCAGTGCGTGGTGGACGCCGTCTGCCAGGCGCTCACGAGCCTGGGAAACCCCGGCCGCGGGGCCACGAGCGAGTCCCTTGACGCCGGTCGCGTGGTCTGGGAGTGCCGCGAGAAGGTCGCGACGCTCCTGGGCTGCCCGCGCGCGGACCACGTCTGCTTTGCCGCCAATGCCACGGCCGCGCTGAACGCCGCCATCCATGGGCTGGTCAGGTCGGACGCGCGCGTGGTCACCACGGTCACCGAGCACAACTCCGTCCTGCGTCCGCTCAACCGCCTGGCACAGGACGCCGGTGTCAGCGTGCGTTATGCCGGGGTCGACGCTCGGGGGGTTCTCGACTACGACGACCTGCGGCGCCTTTGCGCGGGCGGTGCGGACGTCGTCATCTGCTCGCATGCGTCAAACGTCACGGGCGACGTGGCTGACCTGGGGCTCGTTTCCGAAATTGCCCATGAGGCCGGGGCGCTTCTGGTAGTGGACGCCTCCCAGTCCGTCGGGTGCGTTCCCATCGACATGGCCTCAATGGACCTGGACGTGGTCTGCTTTACCGGTCACAAGGGTCTCATGGGCCCCCAGGGCACGGGCGGGCTTGCCGTGGGGGAGGGCGTCGACGTCCGTCCCTGGGCCGAGGGAGGCTCTGGCGTAAAGTCCTTCTCGCCGCACCAGCCCGAGGAGTGGCCCACGCGCCTCGAGGCAGGCACGCTCAACGCCCACGGCCTGGCTGGCCTTTCCGCCGCCCTTGACTACCTGCGGCGCATTGGCGGCCCCTCTGCGGTGGGCGAGAAGGAGCGGAATCTTGCCGCCTCATTTGCCAGCGCCGTGCGAGACCTCCCCGGCATCACCCTCTACGGGGACCTCGGGCAGCCCGGCCGCGCGGGAATCGTCTCCCTCAACGTGGCGGACCTGGACTCCTCCGAGGTCTCCGCCATCCTCTCCCAGGACTTCGGCATCCAGACCCGCCCCGGCGCCCACTGTGCCCCGCTCATCCACCGCGCCCTCGGCACCGAGCGGCAGGGCATGGTCCGCTTCTCCTTCGGTTGGTTCAACACCCCCGCCGACGTTGTCGCCGCCACCCAAGCCCTGGCCGAGATAGCCGAGTCCTAGCCCCTCCGCCCGCGGCTCCTTTGCGGCCGCTCGCCTCCTTGGGGGGTTACGTCTGTGGGAACGTTCTCCTAGCTTGAAGACTGACAAACTGTCTGTGACAAAAACAGATTGTCAGAATCCAACGAAGGAGAGGAACATATGGCACGTCTTCACGTGATGGAGCGCAGCCACGCCCAGGCCGTCATGGACGATCTGCACGACGCCCTGGGAAGGCGTCTGGCCGTGAGCTCGCTCGCGCCGTGCCCGGTTGAGTTCACCGCCGCCCTCGTGCGCCTGTGCGCCACGCAGAGCTGCGGCAAGTGCACTCCCTGCCGCGTCGGCCTGAGGGCCCTGGACGACCTTCTCCAGGACGTCCTGGAGGGTCGCGCTGACGACGGCACGCTCGAGCTCATAGAGCAGACCGCCCGCACGATCTACCTTTCGAGCGACTGCGCCATCGGCTTCGAGGCCGGCGAGATGGCCCTCACGGCCATCCAGGGCTTCCGCGACGACTTCGAGCACCACGTCCACGAGCGCTCCTGCGGCTTCGAGCGGCGGGCTGAGCAGGCGCCGTGCGTCTCCGGCTGCCCCGCCCACGTGGACATCCCCGGCTACGTGAGCCTCGTCGAGGAGGGACGCTACACCGACGCGGTGAAGCTCATCCGCAAGGACAACCCGCTGCCCCTGGTGTGTGGCCTCGTGTGTGAGCACCCCTGCGAGATGCACTGCCGCCGCGGCATGGTGGACGACCCGTTGAACATCCTCGCGCTCAAGCGCTTTGCCACCGAACACATGGAGTGTGACTACCGCCCGTGGTTCGCCCCAGAGACCCACAGGCGTGTCGCGGTCGTCGGCGGCGGCCCCGCCGGTCGTCTGGCCGCTCTCGGCGGCCTTGGTGGAAATGCGACGGCTCATATGATTTGTACGTCCTTTTGCCATAAATCCGTTTATCAGAGTTGAGGGCGGTGGTCCGGGCTCCGGCGCCGGGCGGGGCGCTCCGCGCGGACACGCCTCATGGTGTTACGAAAAAAATCATGCGGGGGAGGCCCGTACGGGGCGGCTCCTCAATCGGATGCTATAGTTTTGGTTTGTCCTTTTCAACGATTTTCAGTAGACAGAAACCCAAGGGGAGAGCCCGTGCCGTTTGGTGCGGGCTCCTGTTCACGAGCCATTCAAGACCTGCCCGCCCGTGAAGGGGCAGGATATCATAAAGGAGAACCGCGTGGCGGATTTTCGTAGCGCACTCGCCTCCGGGCGTACCCTGCTGCTCGACGGGGGCATGGGGACCATGTTGCAGGCAAGGGGCCTGCCCGCCGGGGAACACCCGGAACAGTTCTGCCTCGATCGGCCGGACGTGCTCCGGGGGATCCACGCCGACTACCTCGCCGCGGGCGCGGACATCATTCTGACGTGCACCTTCGGCGGCTCGCGCCTCAAGCTTCCGGCGGGCATCGACGT
>OGRN01001511.1_pt1 | contig 19915 bp, 15 predicted proteins | sample 1553401 | NCBI WGS metagenome assembly OGRN01 (sample SAMEA2580096, study PRJEB22360) | human gut metagenome | biome: human gut; feature: human-associated habitat; material: faeces | place: Denmark | collected 2008/2010 | reverse complement strand
GGCAGTGGGTTAACGGCAGCTGGTACCTTCTCTCCAGCTCTGGCGCCATGCTTACTGGGTGGCAGAGGGTTGGTGGCGTTTGGTACTACCTCTACTCCTCCGGCGCCATGGCCACCAGCCAGTGGATTGGTTCCTGGTGGGTTGGTGCAGACGGCAAGTGGGTCGGCTAGGCACATAGTGCGCGAGTTTGTTTGACGTGTTCAAGAAACTAACGTCGGGGGCTCCTTGCTTGGCGCGCTAGTTTGTTTTCATGGTCCCGCTTATGGACAATGTTGACTCTCGAATGCGGACGATTGCTAGCGTTACAGGTAAACGGTATTGATACGGGTAACCTACGGATTCTGCATCCAGCTAAAGGTCGGCTGTTCCATATGGACAGTCGACCTTTTCTTTTGGAAATTGCGATGACCTTGAGATTGTTCCTGGTCATCGGTTAACAAGTTCCTCTGCTCGGTGCCTGCGGGATGCCCTCGGCAATTAGCTCATAAACTTCGATGCGGTATGCTATCAACGACCCTGGTGGTCTGCGATGATGGTCTCTGACTCTGGAAACAGGTTCGCTCAATGCCTCATGCTCCAATGCGCGGACGGACGCCTTTTGCCCGTCTGCTTGTCTTTTCTGTCGTGCTTATCGGCGCGCTCATGCTGCCCGCCAAGGCCCTGGCCTCGCTGTTTGAGGCCAAGATTCATGTGCTGCCCTTCAACTACACAGAGGCTATCGTGGTGGAGTGCAATGGGCGCTTTGGCATCGTTGACTCTGGAGAAGACAACTCCTACCCGGACGGCTCTGATCAGCGCTATCCGCTGAGGGAAGGCATCATCATTGGCTGCGGGGTCGAGGACAAGGTCATCCCGTACCTGTGGAAGATTGGCGTCAGGCCAGGAAACCTGGACTTCTACATTGGCACTCACCCTTATAGCGACCACATTGGCTCCGCAAGCCAGATTATCCAGATGTTCAAGCCGTCGCGCATTTACACGCCTAGTTACGATGATAGCTACATCACCGACGAGGACCATCTCTGGGACAACCAGTACGTATACGACCGCCTCATCGAGGCGGCCCATGAGGCCGAGGGCGAGTACGGTGCCCAGCTGATTCAGAACTTCACCTATCTCAACAGGTCGTTCATGCTTGGGGGAGCGTTTATCCAGCTGTACAACACGGGAACGGACTATCAGACTACGGGGGTCTTTGATGCCAACTGCTTCTCTCTAGGCGTGAAGGTTACCGTTGGCACTCACTCGGCCTTCCTGGGCGGGGACATCAACGACTTTACCGGAGTCGAGGACGAGCTCGCCTCCCAGGTTGGCAGCGTCGACTTCCTCAAGATGGGCCACCACGGCTGTTCGGGCTCCAACACAGCAGGCTATCTTGACGCGCTGTCTCCCCTGTACGTCTTCCAGACCGGCAGGTATTCCATACTGCCCACCCAGACCGTGTGGTGCCTGGCCAACCTTGGGTCGCGCTACGCCTCCGCGGACGACGCATGCGACGATGGCCTTGACGCCTATGTGGTCACGCTTTCGGCCGCGGGCGTGACCACCAACTTCGACTACGCAAAGCCTCGCGTCTACTACTCCGAGGAGGCTGGCGCCTGTCGCTGCTACCAGGGCGGCCTGCCAAACGCCTCCTTTACGGGCTGGATTCGCGGGGATGGCGGCTGGCTCTGGTTTGACCGCTCGAGCGAGCCTTTCCGCAGCTCATGGGTGAGTGACGGTGGTGCCTGGTACTACGTGGGCGCCGATGGCCTCATGTGCACCGGCTGGAAGAGGATCGGGTCAAGCTGGTACTACTTTGACGCCTCCGGAGCCATGGCAACCGGGTGGCGCCAGGTGGACGGCTCCTGGTCGTTCTTTGCTTCCTCTGGCCAGATGCAGACCGGTTGGGTGCTTGACGGTGCCTCCTGGTACTGGCTGGACTCCTCGGGACAGATGCAGGTTGGCTGGCAACGAGTAGGTGGATCTTGGTACTGCCTTGGCTCTGGCGGCGCCATGGCGACCGGCTGGCTGCGTCTTGGCGGCAGCTGGTATTGGCTGGGGTCCTCTGGCGCCATGGCAACCGGCTGGCAGAAGGTGGCGGGGGAGTGGTACTACCTTGACGCTGACGGCGCCATGGTCACGGGGTGGGAGAAGGTCAGTGGCCTTTGGTACCATTTCTCGGGCTCTGGACAGATGAGCACTGGATGGCTCGACCTTGACGGCAGCTGGTACTACCTGGGCACTGACGGTGCTATGGTCATGGGTACCGAATGGATTGATGGCGTTGAGTACCAGTTTGGGCCGACGGGTGCCCTTCTGGGCGCGTAGACGCGTAGGTATTGGAGGAGTCGATGGCTTTCAAGGAATACGAGAATCCCGAGGAGCTTGTCAGGGTGCAGGAGCTCTCCACGCGCATCCTGGGCGAGTTTGACCGCGTCTGCCGCAAGCTGGGCATCAACTACGCGGTCTACGGCGGAACCGCCATCGGCGCGGTGAGGCACAGGGGCTTCATCCCCTGGGACGACGACGTGGATGTGTGCCTTGAGCGCTCCGAGTACGAGCGCTTTCTGCGCGAGGCCCCTTCCGAGCTGGGGGATGAGTTTGAAATCGTCAACTCCCGCACGAGGGATGATTTTCCCTGCACCTACTCGTATCTGACCCTCAAGAACACCGTCATGATTCCCGAGTTCTACAGGGCATGCACCTACGAGAAGCCTATCAGCATCGATGTCTTCCCGCTCGATGCCGCCTCCGATGACCCGTGCGAGTACAAGCGTCAGGCTCGCAAGACCTGGATTTGGGGCCGTCTCATGTTCTTGAGAGCTACGCCGGCGCCCTACCTGCCCTTTGATGGCCCCAAGAAGGCCGTCGTGCTCGCCGCGTGCGGCATTGCCCATGGTGCGCTCAAGCTGTTTGGGGCCAAGGCGCCTTGGATTCAGGGCAAGTGGGAAGCGGCAGCAAGGGCCTGCGAGGGCCGGCAGACCTCCTGGATCGCGGACTTCTCTGATCGCAGCCCCCTTGATTGGGCCGTCACCAGGGAGGAGTTGCAGGACACCATCGACGTGCCCTTCGAGAACATTACGGTTAAGCTCCCCAGGGCATACGACGCCATTCTCACCCGAGGCTATGGCGACTACATGAAGCTTCCCCCCGTCGAGAAGCGCAAGAACCACTATCCGTATCGACTGGACTTTGGCCCCTACCAGGAGCTCCTACTTGGTGATGACGGCCTGGTCCTTCTTGCCCCTCGATGCCAGGAAGAGAACGACCAGGCCGTATGCCGCAGAGATGGTGTAGGCGACGATGAGCGAGTAGTTGAGTCCGTTCATGTACCAGAGGTCGGTGCAGGGCTTGACCGAGAGCGCCATGAGGGCGAAGGCGATGCCATTGACCACGAATGTCTGTGTCAGCCTCTTGTAGACGATGAGCAGGTCGGTCAGGACGAAGTTGAGGGCAACCTCGGTGGTCACGATCATCGCAAAAGGCAGAAGGCCTACGTAGGGCACGATGGTTTCACCGTAGAGCAGGGTCAGCAGGGGTTCGGCAAAGATTGAGAGCGCGACGGAGAGTGCCGCCGCCACGCCGCCCACGAGCAAGAAGAGGCGCAGTGCGCTCGAGCGGGCTGCCTTGGCGTCTCTGGCGCTGACCTTCTCGGCAATGGGGCCAAGCAGAGGCGTGTAGAGATTCTGCGCAAGCACCTGGATAATGACGCATGGGGTGGCCACGGAGGCATAGATGCCCAGGGCACTCTCGCCAAAGGAGATGCCAAAGTACTGGCGCGCAGTAGAGATCACCAAGCCGCCGATGACGTTTCCAGCCACGGAGGGAAGGCAGACCCTTAGAAGCTTGAGGCAGCGCTCGCGCGTGATGCGCGGGCGAAGCGAGTCCACCACCGCAGATGTCTTACTGGTGTCAAAGAAGACAGTGACACTCAGACAGCCCAGGAAGATGAGGACGAGGGTGAGGGCTAGGCTGTCGGTGAGGAGCATTCCGCCCACGAAGATGCCCACGACCAGGCAACCCCTGATGATTTGCGACTGCCCCACGTAGTCCAGGCGCATGGCCTTCTGGTCGCAGCCGTACATGACGTTGACAAAGGACTCGTCCGCCTTGAAGAGCAGGAATGCCGCCACGACGATGAGCGTGGCGGGTGTTGGACTGACGGCAACGCCGTAGATGCCGCAGGCAATCAGCGCGCCGAAAACGGTGACGAACCTTAGGGCCACGTAGTTGCCAGCGCTGTTCTCGTTGTTGACGTCGGACACCTGGTAGGTCCTCATGGTGTAGGTGCCGAGAGCCGTGTAGATGTTGCCGATGCTCATGGCAAAGGCCAGCATGCCTGAGTTCTGGTAGTCGGCGCTCAGCCTGACCACAAGGACGGTCATGAGCCATAGACATCCCTGATAGAAGACCGAGCCAATGGTGTTCCATGCAATGTTTGCCTTCATAGAGGGGGCTGTCTGAGCGTGAGCCATAAGGTAACCAATCCGAGGTGCGGGGGCGTGATTTATGAACTTATCCATGATACTGATTGGTCTGCTTGGCTCACGAAGAAAGCAATCGCGGTGGAAAAAGGCAATGCAGACTCTATAATTAAAATTTGTCGATACGCGTGGCTGGCGGCGGTGACCCCGGCCTGTTCTTGGAGGTTTGCCCCATGGCTGACGCTCAGCCCATTGCCTTGAGCATCATCGTCCCCTGCTACAAGGTCGAGAAGTACCTGCCCAAGTGCCTTGACTCCCTCGTCAACCAGACGCTCGATAACATCGAGGCCATCTGCATCAACGACGGCTCGCCCGACTCCTGCATAGACATCCTTCGAGACTACGAGGCCCGCTATCCTGGCAAGGTCGTCGTCATCGACAAGCAGAACGAGGGCGTGTGGAAGGGTCGCTGGGACGGCATCGCCATCGCCAGGGGAGAGTACATTGGCTTCCTTGATAGCGATGATTACGCCATGCCCACCTTTGCGGAGTCCCTTTATCGCGCTGCCAAGGACAACGACGCCGACATTGCCGTCTGCGGCTTTGACCGAATCGAGCTTGACACCAACAAGCGCCTTTCCCGAGAGATGGCCTCACCTCGCGCTTCCTTCGTCATCGACGAGGATCCCGGCAGGCTCGTCGAGCTCAACGGAGCCCCTTGGAACAAGTGCTTCAGGGCTAGCGTCCTCAAGAACATGCGCAACCTCGAGAACCCGCCCACTGTCCTTGACGACCTCGCGTTCCACCTGCTTGCCTACTGCGACATGCACGGCAAGGTCGTCTTTGTCCCGGACGCCCTCGTTCACTACATGGTGAGGGCCGGTTCCATCATCAACACCGTTCGCAAGGAGCAGCTCGAGTCCATCCTCGCTGCGTTCCTCTGCATACGTGGCTACTACGAGGAGGCTCGCCCCGAGCTTCTGGGCATGCTCGATGCCGTTGCCTTCCTGCACCTGGGCGTCTCCCTGGTCTTCCGTCTCTCGTGCTCCAAGGACGTTGACATCAAGGCCGTCATCTCCGACATGACTGCCTATTTGGACAAGAACTTCCCCACCTGGCGTAAGTCCCCGTACATCAACTGGTCCTACGCCAGGCCTCGTGGCGGCGCTCTCTCAAAGCTCCTGGTGGTCCAGAAGGTCTACAAGGCCCACGCCATGCCTGCCTTTCTGGGGCTTTACCGCTTCATGATCGATAAGCTCCACGTTGACATCAAGTGGTAGGGGTTGGAGCTGCTCGCTAAGACTTGGGGGTCGCGACCTTTTGCCGGTCGCGCCCCCCATTCTTATTGGCGGCTCAGGTGAGCCTTGGCCGCCAGCACCTTGTTTCTCGCGCGCACCGCGAACGTGGCCTTCAGGTCGTCGAGTTCGCGTTCACGCTCGGCGAGGTCTTGCCGAAGCTCTTCGATTTGCTCGCGATGCTTGTTGGCCTCGTTCTCCAGCGCCCAGCGCTTCCAGTCACACCAGTCGGCGTACCAGTAGGAGTCTTCGAGCTCCGCGCGCAGGGAGACCGTCTGCTTGAAGAGGAACGTAGGTACTTTGTCCTTTATGAGACTTTCGTACTCTGCTAGTTGAGTATCGTTATGCACGAACTTACGCCGCTGTCCGAGAATCTGGTGCTTTGGCTCGACGCGCGCAACGACTGCCTCCTTGATGAGGCTGATGGAATCCATCGTGTGCACGGAGCTCACGTTTGCGCAAATGCCGTCCACAAGATGGTTGACAAAGGTCTCCTTGTATTGCGGCAGCAAATCGCTGGACTCTAGGTAGGAATAGAGGGCGTCGTATGCCTTGAGGAAGGAGAGAGGGTCGCGATCGTTGGTCGACTGCAGGCTGGTCTTAGTTGCCACGCGGTAGTGGGCAAAGCAGCGGTCTATCACTGAGATTAGTCGGGCTCTGGTCAGGGCCTTGCAGGTGAAGAAGAGGTCGTTGGTTCGGCTAATCTCCTGGAAGAGAAGGTCGTTCTCCCTGATGAGCGATGCGCGGAACAGCTTATTCCATGCATCGTTGCCAAAGACGTCGAACAAACGGTCCGAGATATCTGATGGCTTGAATGGACATTCCGGCGGAAGCCTATCCACCTGCAATCTCCACTTTGCCTGACGGTTTGACTGCTTGACCGTGTCGTAGACCCAGCTTCCGTAGACAACGATGTCGCTGCTGTCTTTCTCGGCCTGCTCAACTGCGGCTTCCAGCATGTCGGGCTCAAAGAAATCGTCTGCGTCAAGGAAGGAGAGATACTTGCCTTTGGCAGCTCTCAGGCCAATGTTTCTGGCTCCACCGGCGCCTAGACCAGGACTCTGCAGGACAGAAAGACGAGGGTCCTTCTCTGCAAAACCATCGAGAATCTCAGCGGAGCCATCGGTCGACCGATCATTGACGCAGATTACCTCGATGTCGCCGAGGGCCTGACCGAGGATGGACTCAAGGCACTGCTCCAGGTACTTCTCGGCGTTGTGGACAGGGACAATCACGGAAACGATTGGGTTGCTCACGATTATTCTCCTGAATCCGATGGGGCACTAGCCGCTTAGTCTCTTTTCCACAGGTCTCTGCAGTACACCTTTTGCTCAAAGGGGGTGAGTGCGTCTTCCCAGCGGTTGGCAATGATGACGTCGCTTTGTGCAGCAAATGCCGTGAGGTCGTTGACCACCTCACAGTCAAAGGCCCTTGTATCTTTGATGCTGGGCTCATAGATGAGAACCCCTACGCCAAGCTTTTTGAGAAGCTCCAACACGTCGATTGAGGCACTCTGACGAAAGTTGTCAGAGCCGGCCTTCATGGCCAGGCGATAGACGCCCACGACCTTTGGGTGGCGTGCAAGCACCTGCTTGGCGACAAAGCGCTTCCTTATCTCGTTTGAGGACACGATGGCCTGGATGAGGTTCTGGGGAACGTCACGATAGTTGCTCAGCAGCTGCTTTGAGTCCTTTGGCAGGCAGTAGCCCCCATAGCCGAAGGACGGGTTGTTGTATCCGTCCCCAATGCGCGGGTCAAGGCACACGCCTTTGATGATCTGCTGGGTGCTCAGGGAGCGGGATTCCGCATAGGTGTCCAGCTCGTTGAAGAATGAGACCCTGTGGGCGAGGTAGGTGTTGGCAAAGAGCTTGACGGCCTCGGCTTCCGAAGAGCCCATGACCATGATAGGAGCTGATTTGGTTTCGGAGGACTCAAGCAGAAGGTGCGCAAAACAATCTGCAGCGGCGCGATCCTTTTCCTTGGCAACGCCCACGATGATGCGTGATGGGTTGAGGTTGTCCTCCAAGGCGTGCCCTTCTCGTAAGAACTCGGGCGAGAAAATGATGCTCAGGCCGGGGTGGCGATGCGAGGCTGCCTCTGTGTAGCCGACGGGGATGGTTGACTTGATAATCACCATGGCCTTGGGGTTGCATGATTCCACCGTGGCGAGAACGTCATCAATGCTCGAAGTGTCAAACCGGTGGGTGCCTTCGTCGTAGTCGGTTGGAGTGGCAATCACGACGTAGTCTGCAATTTCGTAGGCGGCAGGGGCATCGCTGGTTACATGGAGTTTTGCGGCCTCGGACTTGAGGTATGCCTCGATCTTTGCGTCCGCAATTGGCGAGATGCCCCTTTCGATGAGGCCCACCTTTCTCTGGTCAATATCAACGGAAATGACGTTGTTGTCTTTGGAGAGCAGGCATGCGAGTGAAAGGCCTACGTAGCCGAGGCCAACTATGGCAATGGTCATGTTGCGCAACCCTTCGTGGGGAGGGATGTACTTAAATCGAATTTCGACAATTATACGGTACGCAACGTGCGTCTTCCCTGCTTGGATTGATGTTAATGACCCCTGGGGGTATGCGACCACTGCAATGAGCCTGCGCCAACTGTCGGTATCTGATGGTGGGGGAGTAATGAACGTATAATTATTAGGTTTTTGTATCAGCTGACTGAAAAGGGCCTTAGCTTATGTGGTTTCAGTTCCTCTGTGCCAGCGCGCTGTGCCTGGTGGCGCTATTTGCACCCGGCTTTGTTGCGCTGCTTTCGGCGGGAGCGTCCTTTGGCGCCTCTCTGGCCTGCGCACCGGCTCTCTGCGTGGCGGCTTATGCTGTTCTGGCAATTCTTTTTCCCGCTTTGGGTGTGAGCGCTTCTTTCCGTTCTCTCTTTTGCCCGGCGCTTGCCCTCGCCCTCCTGATTTCCTTGGTCTGTCTCGTTGCAAGGAGAAGACGGCTCAGACTTGCTGCCGACCTCCGCGAGCGTGCGGCTCTTTCGGTCGGACTGCCCATGCTCTACGCAATCGTTGGGGTTGCGGTCGGCACCGTCTTCTTCGTGCGCAACCTCGACACTGCAGCCTCCTTCTACCAGGCATTCGATAACGTGCATCACCTCAATTCCACCCGTTCCTTTGTGGACTCTGGCAACTACTCCTCTTTCAACTCGGCTGTCTACCTGGAGTCCGCTGGCTCCCTCGCCTCGCCGTACCTGTGGTCATCGAGCTCTTTCTACCCCTCTGCCTGGCATGGGCTTGTCTCCATGGTCGTCCAGGCGCTGGGCATTCCCATCACCGTTGGCATCAACGCCCTCAACACCATGCTTCTGTGCGTGGTCTTCCCCGTTGGTGCCTACGAGCTCCTCAGGGTTTTGACCAGGGACAAGAAGCTGGTATTTATTGGTGCCTTTCTCTCCGTCGCCTTCACGGCCTCCGTCTGGGACTTTGTGACTTTTGGCCCGCTTTACCCCATGCTTCTTTCCTATGCCCTGGTGCCGTCCGTTTCTGCCTGCTTCATCAGAGGAATCGGTCGCGAGACCTCTCGCTCGAGGGCGCTGGCCTCGCTTCTGGTCTTTGCCGTGGGTTGCATCGGAGTCGCCCTTGCGCAGCCCGCAGGTATCTTCCTCATGGGCGCCTTCCTGGCCCCCTATTGCGTGCACCGTGCGGCCGAGGTGGCACGGGAGGGGCGCGGCAAGGCCTTTGGTCGGGCGGTCGGCTGCGTCACAGCTCTTCTCATAGTGGCGTTCTGGGTGTTCTGCTACTCGCTTCCCCAGTTCAAGGGCACCGTCGAGTTCAACTGGCCCAAGACCTCCTCTCACTTCCAGGGTCTTGTGGACGTCCTTCTGCTCTCCTTTACGTGGCACCCCGTGCAGCTCGGACTTGCTGTCTTTGTGCTTGTGGGCTTTGTGCATGTTGCCCGTAGCAAGAGGCTTCGCTGGCTGGACTTCTCGTATGCCTTCGTTTGCATAACCTACATCGTCAATATCTCGACCGAGGGAACGCTCAAGCATCTGCTTGGCGGCTTCTGGTACACGGACGCGCACCGCCTGGGTGCAAACGTCTGCATCGTTGCCCTGCCTCTGGCGGTCATTGGCGCCCAGGCCGTTTTGAATTGGCTTGTCCGCGTCTTTGGCGCGCTTAAGGAGAAGTGCGAGTCTCCCCGTCGCCTCACTGCCTGCCAGGCCGCTGCTGGCTCCTTTGCCGTCCTGGTTGCCCTTGTGTACTGCCCGAGCTTTGAGATCAGGGGAGTGACCTCCGTGGACACCTCGTTTGGGCATTACGCCAGCATGACCGCCTCTGAGAACGACTTCGAGGCGGAGCACGTGCTGTCCACGCGCGAGCTTGAGTTTGCCCAAGAGGCGCTCTCGCTCATTCCCGAGGGCTCCGGCATCATTAATGAGCCCAACGACGGCAGTGGCCTTCTGTACTCCCTGCTTAACGCCAACATTTACTATCGCTCCTTTGACCTGCCTGCGCTCGAGAACGAGAGGGAAGAGAGCGTCGCCGTGAGGCGGGGTCTTGACAAGGTCGCCTTTGACAGCAGCATTCAGGACGCCGTTCGCAAGACGGGGGCCAAGTATCTCCTGGTTCTTGACCAGGGCAAAAAGCCTGGGGATACCCCTCACTTCTGGTCCTACTCCCCTGAGCAGTGGGAGGGCATCGAGGATGTCGATGACTCCACGCCAGGATTCTCGGTTGTACTCTCCCGTGACGATATGCGTCTCTACAAGATTGATGCGGTGAACTAGATGGCTGCCCAGACTAGCGCACAGGCTGGCGCCCCGTCTGCCAAGCCTCGCCAGTTCAAGTACGACTTCGTGCGTTTTGTTGCCATGACCTGGGTCATTGGTGTGCATGCGCTAACCGTGGTCGATACTGGGAGACGCCTTGGATCCTTGTACGTGGTCTTGTGCCAGGCAGTCTTCTTCACTGCCAACGCAATCTTCTTCATGCTCTCTGGAAAGTTCAATTTGGTTTGCAGGAACGGCGAGGACTGGTGCGGCTTCTACGTCAGAAAGGCACGCGGCATTCTGCTTCCGGTGCTTGTGCTGTTTCTCATCAGGACCGGTTATGACGTGTGGCCCGACCTTGGGACTCCGCTTCACTTTCTTAAGACGTTTGTGCTGAATGCTGCCGACTACTTTGACTATCGCGAGTACTGGTTTGTGTTCCAATTGCTCTCCATGCTTGCGGTGACGCCATTCCTCGTCCCTGTCATAGAGTCACTTGACCGGAGCAAGAAGAAGCTCCTCTTGTGTCTTGGCCTGCTGTGGTTCACGGCCAGCTTCTTCATGACCAACCTTGGCTATGAGCTTGGCTACTCTTTCATGTTCGGTGGCTTTTGGTTTGCTTACCTTATCGGCCCGTTTGTTGAGGAGCTCTTCGCGGAGGCTACGCGTCGACGCATTCTCATGCTCGCCGGGGTCTTGGCCCCCTTCGCGACCCTCGCCGCGGTGCTTTATGGATATTCCTCCGGCGCCTTCGACACTTCTCCGTTCTATCTAATCACCTACGTGGGGCTCTATTGCTTGCTGCTTTGGCTGGGAGACAGGATTGCGCCGTCTCTGAGGAGGCCTATCTCGTTCTGCGCCAAGCACTCCTTTACGGTCTATATGATTCACATGATGGTGCTGATACCGCTCTCCGCCGCAGTTCCCAAGCTCTATGGCGCCGCTTCGCTCGTCGAGCACGTTGGGCTGAGCGTCGTCACAATCGCTATCTGCGTTCTGCTCTCGGCTCTGCTTGACACCCTGCTCATTAAGCCCCTGCAGCGCCTGTTCGATATACTGGCTCAGAAACTGGCTAAGTGAGCGCCCTGAGGTCTGACTGCTTCTGCCGTCCGTTTGATTGTTCTGGAGGATTCTTCATGAGTGATACCCACTCTCCGCTCGTCTCCGTGCTCGTGCCCATCTGCAATGTCGAGAAGTACTTGGAAGAGTGCCTTGAGTCTGCCCGGACGCAGACGCTTGAGGACATTGAGGTCATCTGCATCAACGACGGCTCCACCGACGGCTCCCTTGGCATCATCAACTCCTTCGTGGAGAAGGACCCCCGCTTCAAGGTCATCGACAAGCCCAACAGCGGCTACGGCGACTCCATGAACAAGGGTCTTGAGTCCGCGAAGGGCAAATACATCGCCATCCTCGAGTCGGACGACTTCCTTGACCCCGAGGCCCTGGAGTACATGTACGGCGAGGCCGAGAGGCAGAGCCTTGAGGTCCTAAAATGCAACTTCTGGCTGTATTGGTCCGAGCTCGACCCCTCCCGCTCCAACAGGCACAACCTGTACTTCCCGCTGGCTTCCGCGGAGCTCATCGAGATGGGCCCCCATGCCCCCATTGATTACCCCTCGATCTTCTGGGCCAAGCCGTCCATCTGGTCTGCCCTCTACAACAGGGACTTCCTGGACAAGAACGACATCCGCTTCCTGCCCACCCCCGGCGCCTCCTACCAGGACTCCAGCTTTACCTTCAAGGTGCTTGCGTGTGCCAAGCGTCTTGCCTTCTCGGGACGGGCGTTCCTTCACTACCGCCAGGACAACGAGAACTCCTCCGTCAACTCCAAGGGCAAGGTCTACTGCGTCTGTGACGAGCATGCAGAGATTGCTCGTTTCCTTGACGAGGTGAGGCCTGACCTCAAGCAGACTCTGGGCCCCGTTCGCGCCCACACCAAGTTCCTCAACTATCGCTGGAACTACGACCGTCTGGGCGACCAGCTCAAGGGCGAGTTCCTCGATCGCTTCAGGGACGAGATGCGCCAGGAGATCGCCAGTGGCGAGATTGCCTCTGGGTACCTCGATGGCTCTATCTGGGACGACGAGCAGACCAGGGGCTTCCTCTACTTCGAGCCCTGGGAGATTGAGGAGATCCAGGAGATTGTCGAGGATCCCAAGTTCTACGCCGTCCACCGTGCCTGCGAGAAGAGCTCTGGCAAGAAGGAGACCATCAAGCGCTACTGGGCTGCCGGCGGTGCCAGCTACGTCTCGCGCGTGCTGACCAGCAAGTTCTCGAGGTAGGGAATGGCCGAGGATTCTGCCAAGGAGCCCGAAATCTCGGTCCTTGTCCCCATCTACAACGTCGAGCGCTACCTCTGCACGTGCCTTGAGTCTCTGCGCACGCAGACCTTTGGGGACTTTGAGGCTATCTGCATCAATGACGGCTCCACGGATGGCTCCCGTGCCATCATCCAGGAGTTCGTTGATGCGGACCCACGTTTCAAGGTCATTGACAAGGCCAACTCCGGCTACGGCGCCTCTATGAATCAGGGTCTGAAAGAGGCCCGCGGTCGCTTTGTGGCCATCCTGGAGTCCGACGACTTCTTTGAGCCCGACGCGCTTGCCAGACTGCACGACACTGCGGTTGCCGCAGATGCCGACGTGGTCAAGGCTAACTTCTGGCTTTACTGGTCTTGCCCAGAGGAGCGTCGAGAGCTCTTCCGTGTCGTTGATGCGCGGGAGACCTCGGGCGTATTTGTCCCGCTCGAGGACGTTGCCCTCTTCTTCCGCAAGCCCTCCATCTGGTCAGCGCTTTATAGGCACTCCTTCTTGGAGCAGAACGGCATACGGTTCCTGGAGACCCCGGGAGCCTCGTACCAGGACGCTGGCTTTAACTTCAAGGTCTGGTCTTGCGCCAAGCGTGTCGCCTGCCTTGAGGAGCCCGTTCTGTGTTACCGTCAGGACAACGAGGCCTCCTCAGTCAACTCCCTGAGCAAGGTCTTCTGCGTCTGCGATGAGTACGAGTCTATGGACAAGTTCCTAGACGCCCTCGACCTTTCCGCTGCTGACCTGCAGAAGCTTCGCGGCATCCTCACTAGGATGAAACTTGACAGCTATCTCTGGAACTACGACAGGCTCTCCGATGAGCTCAAGCCACAGTTTGTGGAGCGCGTGAGCGAGGAGTTCTCCCGAGACCTCTCCCGAGGTTTTGACTGGACCTTCTTTGAGCCGGGTGCCAGGGCCGACTTTGAGGCAATCGCGCGTAGGCCTGATGCCTTCCTGAGGTCCAGGAACGCCGGCGGCTCCATTGACAGGTTGCTTACGCTTGGCGGGCCCGCTCTCCTTGCGAGGACGGCGTTCTTCAAGCTGTTTGGGTCTTCCGCACGCAGAACTAACGAGAAGGGGGCTGCCGCATGAGCCGCATCTCCGTAATTGTTCCCGTCTACAACGTCGAGGACTATCTTGACTGGTGCCTCCAGTCCCTCTACGACCAGACGCTCAAGGACATAGAGATCGTTTGTGTCAACGATGGCTCCACCGACTCTTCCCGCAAGAAGCTGGACGAGTGGGCCGCCCGTGATTCTCGCATCGTGATTGTTGACAAGCCAAACGGCGGTCTCTCGTCGGCGAGAAACGCCGGCATAAGGGCTGCCGGCTCTCCCTATGTTTGCTTCCTTGATTCCGACGACCGCTTCCACCTCGATGCGTGCGAGGCCATCGTTGGCATCTTTGACAGCACTGACGCCGACGTCGTCACCTTTGGCGCTTGCTGCTACCCAAAGGAGGCGGGATACCCCTGGCTTGAGAACGCCCTTAGTCCCAGGGACGTCGTCTACGAGACCTTTGGCCTAGACCTTCTCTTCAAAGAGAACTCCAGGCCCTTCTCGTGGAGAACAGCATGTCGCAGGGACCTTCTGCTGCAAAAGGAGATCTTCTTCGACGAGACCATTCGCTTCGGAGAGGACCAGGTCTTCGACTTTGCCCTCTATCCGCGTGCGGGCAAGACGGTCCTGAGCTCCAAGAAGCTCTACGACTATCGGGTTTCCAGGGCGGGTTCTCTCATGGACAGAATCAGCGGAGACATCGCACTCAAGATGGGCGAGCACGTCAAGATTACTGACAGGATTCTTGATGACTGGCGTCGTGGCGGCTTTCTCGATGCCTATGGCGCGCAAATGGTCTCCTTCGTGCTGGACTTCTCGTTCTACGATGCACTTAAGCTGCCTGATGCAGAGTTTGCCAAGATCGCGGATGCCCTGAGCGGCGTCCTTTCCAAGTACTGGAGCACCGAGCAGCTTGGTGCGCTGGGGCTCAACAACGTTGACTCCAAGATGGTCTCTGCAGCTTTTGCGCCTAGCTCCATGGGTGCTCTCGCGCGCAAGAAGGTGGCTCTCGACCATTACGCCCAGCTCTATGGAAGGCGTGCCGCCATCCACCGTCTCATCGAGGTCCTGTTTCATTGATTTGCCAATTTAAGAAGAACCTCATCGCGTGGCTGCTGTGGTTCCTGCTTCCAATCGCCATGCTGTGCGCCGCTACGGCGGCTTGCGGCATATATCCGTTTGGGGCAGAGTCGTTTCTCGCCGAGGATCTGAGGTACCAGTACGTCGACTTTTTTGCCTGGTTCAAGCGGGTGCTTGCCGGGCAGGAGTCCGTGTTCTACTCCACCGCGTGCGGGCTGGGGGCCAACACCTGGGGCCTCTACAGCTACTACCTGGCGAGTCCGTTCAACCTGCTTCTGCTGCTGTTTGACCAGGAGCACCTGACGCTCTTCGTCTTTGTGGCGGACGCGCTCAAGCTGGGATGCATGCAGCTTGCCGCCATGTTCTACCTGCGGCGGCGCTTTGGCGTGAGCCGCGGGTGGTCGGGCGTGCTGGCGCTGGGCTACACCTGGTGCCTGTGGACGGCAACCAACCTGCGCAACCCCATGTGGCTGGACGCGCTCATCCTTCTGCCGCTGCTCATGTGGGCCGTGTGGGAGCTGGTGCGCCGCGGGCGCTGGCTGCCTCTGTGCCTGCTCACGGCGGCGGACGTTGTCTGCTGCTGGTACACGGCTTACATGACGGTGCTCTTCCTCATCCTGGTGGCCATCCTGGAGTGGTGGTGTGCGGGATGTTGTGACGAATCTGGCGAGCACGTACCGCTCCGGAAGCTCGCCCTGAGGTTTGCCCGCCCCATGCTGCTGGCTTTGGTGCTCTGCGCCTGGACCTTCGCACCCACGGTCATGGCCATGCTGGAAAGCGGCGGCGTGGAGGAGACGAGCCTTCTGGGCATTATCCAGTCAATTCTTGGGGCTGGGTCCCTGCGTAAGATGGTGTCCAGGCTCTTCACCACGACGCCTGGGTGCCTGTTGCGTGGCCTTGTGCCCGCTCTCTATGACAGCATGAGGCCGGTTCCACAGTTCTATTGCGGGCTGGTTTCTCTGGGCTGTCTCTTGGGCTTCTTTGCCTCTCGCAGGGTGGAGGTTCGCGCGAAGAGGGGCCTCGGCGTCCTGATAATTGTCATGCTTATGAGCATCATTCTTTCGCCGCTGCAGGCTATCTGGTGCGGCTTCCGCGCTCCAACGGGGTTCTTCTCTCGCGTCTGCATCTTTGTGGCTCCCGTGGTGATGTGGTCTGTGGGCTGGCTTTGGAGAACGCTTGCCCATGAGGCTGGCGAGCCCACTAAGCTGGGCCGCATTGTGCGGTCGCGCTGGGGCGTCGTAGGGTGCTGCGCGCTTGTCGCCTGTGACCTAGCCTTGGGCGCCGTTCTTGCGTGGCCGACGGTCTATTGCAGTTACACGCAGGAGTTCCATGATTCCTATGTCAGCCAGGCCTCTCAGCAACTTGACGACCTTTGTCGGCGTGATTCAGGAATGTGGCGTGCTGACCGCACGTTCACGCGTGCCGCCCTTGCGGCCCTGAACGATGAGATGGGCCGCGGCTACATGGGCCTATCGTCCTATTCTTCCGCCCACAACCAGGACGCCCTGGACTTCCTGAGCGCCTTGGGCTATAGCCGACCTGGTCAGATTTCCGTGAGGTATTCGCAACCGATTCTGGCTTCTGATGCGCTTCTGGGTGTGAAGTACGTTTGCTCATGGCAGTCGATTGCGAGGGAGAGGCCGCTTGGCGATATTGCGACGGTTGCTGGTGGGAGCACCTATGAGAATCCCTATGCGCGCGGGTTGGGATATCAGGTATCCAATGACGCAGTGAACGCAAAGCTGGAGGGTGAGAATCCCTTCGAAAGGCAGAATAGGTTTGCGAGCGCCTTGTGCGGTCATGAGGTTAACCTGTTTGTGCCTGCTCAGGCAGATGAGGTTGCTACTGACGCTGGCTCTTATGCTTGGGACGTGAGCGTTCCGGCTGGTTGCCTTGGCTATGCGTACGCTGACGTCCCCGCCGGCTATTCGGATGGAGTCCTGTTTGGCGTTGACGGGCAGGTTCAGCAGGATGGCTGGCAGTTCCAGCAGGGGGCGAGGCCGTTCGATTGCGTTGAGGGAGCCGACGGCGGCACCCATCGCGTGACGATGGCAAGTAATCTGAAGTCTAGGAAGCCGGTTCCGGCGGATTTGGTCAAATGTACCTTCTACTACCTTGACCTCTCCGTCCTGCAGCAGGTCACGTCCGAGCTCGCCGGGCACCAGGCCACGTTTGACTCCTTCTCCGGCTCCGGCATCAGCGGCGCCGTGTCGGCCGACTCCGACGGATGGCTCATGGTCTCCGTCCCGCACGAGGCCGGCTGGACCGTGATGGTCAACGGCGCGCAGGTGGAGACCCTCGGCGCGTTTGGAGACGCCCTCACGCTGGTGCCGGTCACGACGGGCCAGAACAGCTTCGAGATGACGTTTGTCTCGCCTGGGTTTGTGCCGGGGTGCGTGGTGAGTGCAACCGGCGCGGCTGGGCTCTGCGCATGGGCACTCTGGCGACGGCACAGGTCTAGGGGTTAGGGGGAGTTTGACCCCCGGGGTCCGTCTTGTGGTGGCGTACTTATAGTTTTATCGAACGTGAAGAGCGTTGATGGCTAAGCACTTCAAGACCCCCTGGGGGTGCGGGCCGCGAGTCAACGGACCGCTTTGAGCGCCTTCCCGCGCAGACCACGGCGCCGCGCCGCCGCAGCTGGGATGACGACGCCGACGTCACGGCCTCCGGTCCTGCCGCCGGCGGGACCATCAGCGACGTGGAGACCTCGGGCTCCGCGACCTTCTCCACGGCGCCGGAGGAGCACTCCCACAACGGGCTGCAGGTGTTCTACGGCGTGCTTGAGCTGCTGCCGCGCACCGATGCCACCGTCACGTACACGGTGACCACGTCGGCCGAGGCGGGCGACCAGCCGCTCACCGTGAGGACGACGCCGACCTGTCAGGCGGCGAGGTAACAGGCGTCCGGGGGAGGGGCCTCTCGCCGTCCCTGGACGGGCCGAAATGGGTTGTCAGCGGTTTCTTGTGGTTTGGCGACTGGTTTCGGGGTACTATATTCCTTGTGGCTCAACGCCACGGTATCGCGCGTGAGCGCAGCAATTTGGCCCTGCGGGGCTAAGAACGAAAGGCACGACATGGCTCAGGGTACTGTTAAGTGGTTCAATCCGGACAAGGGCTACGGCTTCATCTCTCGCGAGGATGGCGACGACCTGTTCGTCCACTACTCCGAGATTCAGATGGACGGCTTCAAGACTCTGGACGAGGGCCAGGCCGTTGAGTTCGAGATCACCACTGGTCAGAACGGCAAGCTCCAGGCAAGCAACGTGGTTCGTCTGTAACCCACCGCTTTCTTAAACAGGTAGCTGAAAGCCCCTGCGTGTGCTGCGCAGGGGCTTTTTTTGCTGCCTGGGCCCGCATATAGCGCTAGGAACGGTGGTTGGGCAGCAGCAGAAAACCCTGGCAGAAACAAAAAGGCGTCGCCCCCTTGCAGGGACGACGCCTTTGCAAACTTGCAAGCGCGGTCGAACCGACATAGCACACTCGGCGCTTGCGACCTGGGCTATCACCGGCCCTTGCAGGCCTGGGTTGCGCCCAGCGTGCTTACGCAGCCCGTTACTCCAGGTCGGAGCCCTTCTTTTCGGGCAGGAAGAACATGGCGATGAACGCAACCACGTAGATGCAGGCCACGCAGCCGATGGCGGAGCCGAAGCCGTGGGCCGCGGCGATGCGAGGGCGCCCCGCGTGCAAGGGGGTGGATAACACCCGGGCCCGCCCCGCCGCCGATGAAGCGGCCGGCGTTGTACAGCGCGGTCTGCGCCGTGCCGCGCACCTCGGTGGGGAACAGCTCGGCGATCAGCGTGCCGTAGCCGCCGATCATGCCGTTGGCGAACATGCCCATGAAGAAGCCGCCGATGAGCAGCGCCGTGGGATCGGTGAGCTGGCTATAGATGATAATCATTGCAGCAGCGCCAACCTGGAACGTCCAGAACGCAGGACGACGTCCAGCCTTGTCGGCCAAGAAGCCGAAGGCAGAAATGCCGATCATCATGCCCAGAACCGTCACGGCGGTCCACAGACCCGTAGACGTAAGGCTCAGGCCGAGCTCAGAGTTCAGGTACTTAGGAAGCCACGTCATAATTCCGAAATAGCCGGCATTCTGAACGGTGCACAGAATAATAATGATGATCGAAAACTTAGCACGCTCGGGCGTGGCGAACAGGTCGCTCAGCTTGCCGTGGGCCTTGCCAGAAGCCTTGTGCTCCTCATAAATCGGCGGCTCGGGAACGAACGCACGAATGATGATTGCGATAATGGCGGGAATAAAGCCGACCACGAACAGGCCGCGCCAGCCAAACGCCGCAATGATGGGCGCAGAAGAGAGCGAAGCGCACAACACGCCAACCTGGAAGCCCAAGCCAACGGCGCTCGTGCTTTTCGCGCGATTCTCGGGGCTCGAGACCTCGGCGGCAATTGCCATGCCCAGGCCGAACTCGGCGCCGATGCCCAGGCCAGCGAGGAAGCGGCAAAGGGCCATTACCTCGAAGTTAGGCGCGAAGGCCGAGCCCAGGGTGAACACGCCAAAAAAAATGACCGAATATGTAAGGACTTTAATTCGGCCATATTTGTCAGCAAGTTTTCCGAAAATCAAACCACCAAGGAAGGCGCCAGCCAACGTGATGGAGGTAAGCATGCCTGCAGTGGTATTGTCGACGGCGAACGTCGCCATGATGCCGGAAAGCGCGAAGCTCAAGATCATAAGATCCAAGCCGTCAAGCGCATGGCCCACAGCAGACGAGAAAACGGCCTTGCCTGCATAGTGCTTCATTTCAGAAGCCTTGCCTTTAGAATGAGTGCTCATTGCTCCCTTTCTGCCGATTATTGATAAACCTTCAGTATATTAAGGGAGGACGCCATAAAAATAAAGCCTAAATTTGCACATTTTTATGCATCTTGATGAATTAACGCGCAGGAAACAAACGCCTGTCCACCTATGACGCGGGGCACGCGCCTCCATACGCCGTGCAGCATTCCGACGAGCGGCGCTTGAGCCTCAAAACGACGAAGCTTAGCTGCGGCGCGCGCTGCCGGAGGCGGAATTCTTGCGCT
>OGRN01001497.1_pt1 | contig 20031 bp, 11 predicted proteins | sample 1553401 | NCBI WGS metagenome assembly OGRN01 (sample SAMEA2580096, study PRJEB22360) | human gut metagenome | biome: human gut; feature: human-associated habitat; material: faeces | place: Denmark | collected 2008/2010 | reverse complement strand
TTGCGGCGGTTGGTTTCAAACTGGGTTGCCTTTTTCAGCTCCCGCAGAACATTGTCCGAAGGATTGCTCCGCAGATAGCAGTCCTCCACCGCCATGTCCAGCACCTGATGCAGAACCGTGTGTACGCTGTCAATCGTAGAGACCTGCAAGCCCCGCTCGTCTGCCAGCGTGTTGTAAAACTGCTTCACATCCGACTTTTTGAGCGCAGACACCTTCGATTTGCCGAAATCCGGCTCCACGAACTGCCGATAAAGATACAGATAGTTTTGAAAAGTGTTATCTTTCAGACCCCGTTTCACCTTTGCCCACAGAGTGAACACATCATTCAGGGTAACATACCGTGCTTCTGCCTTGATGCCTTCCAGCGAATCTCGCTGAATGTCGTTTTCCTTTTCCCGAAGTTCCTCTAAGGTCGCGGCATAAATAGAATGCCGCTTGCCATCCGGGGAAGTCCAACGGAAATCGTACTTGCCATCTTTGCGCTGGGATTCCCCTTTGCGGAGAACCACACGCGCCTTGTCTTTGCGTTTCGTATTCTGAGTTATTGCCATGAGCGTTGCTCCTTTCTACATTGCGGTACAGAAAAGAGCGTTGTTCTGTGTTCATAGTACCACAGATACGCCATTCTCTGCAAGACGTTTTGAAAAATATCCGGGACATTTTCAAAACGAGTACATTTGCTCCGTGTATTCATCCAGCTTGCGCCGCTTGATGAGCCGCTTGGAACCCACCCACAGCACGTGTTCATTATCTGATAATGAACGCAGCTTGTTGATGCCAATGCCGGAGTAAGCCGCAGCTTCTTCCAGCGTCAGATTGCTCTTTTCCCAAATCGGAACTTGTCGGGACTTGCTCCCTCCATCTTGCTGATGCAAGACCGTTCCGTCGCTTAAAGTCCCCACTGGGGACTTCATTGCTTCGCAAACGCGAACTTCCTTCATAGGCAGACCTCCAATTCCTTGTAACCGAACGCCTGTAACCGGGCAGGAAAATTATCTTTTTCTGCACGCAGGGCATCCGGTGGGCTTTATACTTTTTCTTCTCTTTTTAAGGTTACATGGTTACAGAAAGAGGAAAACGCAGCAGTTATGCGGCTTTTGCGCTGTAACTGGGGTGTAACCGAATCTGTAACCAGACGTGTAACCGCTGTTCATCAGAAGGAAAAGCCCAGCTGCTGGGCTTCCGCATCCGTTATCTCGGAGAAATTTTCAGCCCCGGTTTCGGGGCTGGTTACGCGCTCCCAGCCTTTCTGAACACCGTACTTCGGGTAACGCTTGGCGGTCTTGTGCGCCTGCCAGCCTTGGATATCGCCGCGCGAAGTTCCTGTGTTCATGATCTCGCAGATAGCGCGGGTCTCCCACTCTGCCGGGATGTTGGTGTTGCCCAGTGCCTCCGCATAGAGCTGCTTGGAACACACCCGGTCACCCGTGTAGTCCTCCAGAAATGCGTAGATCATGCCCGCCTGTGCATCTTCCTGCATGAAGTCCTGCTGATGGGCTTGCAGCGTTTCCTGCATGGCAGGGCTGAACGCCAGCTTATAGTTGCCGCTGTTGTAGATGGTCATGGCTTCTGCCCAGAGCTGGTCGATATGGGCACGGGAATCTTCCTCGTTGTCCAGAATATGAGCTTCGGCCAGTTCCGCATCCACCGGGACGGGGATAAAACGGCGGTTGCCTGTGCGGTCACGGGGCAAAAAATCCTGCCGATTTGTCGTACCAGCAAAAACACACTGACGCAAACGGTCGGCAGGATGGGTCTCGTAGGGAACTTTATAGGTTTCCTTCTGCTTGCTGAGAAAACTCTTGATCTCCTCGATGCTCTTGGCATTGGCGGTGGCAATCATCTCCGACATTTCAATGATCCAGTGCCCCTGCAGCTTGCGATATACGTTGTCATCTTCCAACCGCCGCAGGTCGTCCGAGAACCATTCGTCCTTGACCGCCAGCAGTCGGAAAAAGCTGGACTTCCCCGCACCTTGCCCGCCCACCAGACAGAGCATGGTTTCAAATTTACATCCCGGCTGGAACACGCGCTTAATGGCTCCCAGCAGGAAAATTTTCATAGCTTCGCAAGTGTACTCGTCCTCCGCAGCACCGAGAAAATGGTGCAGAACGTGGGCTATCCGCTCTGTTCCATCCCATTTCAGGCCGTTCAGGTAGTCCCGGATGGGGTGGTAACGGTTCTCGTTGGCAACGATGCGGATAGCAGATTCGATTTTCTTTTCGCTGGAAATGCCGTATTTCTCCATCAGACGCAGGATATACTTCATGTCGGTGTCGTTCAGCGTCTTGCCGGAGCGGGGCCAGCCCACAGGCTTTACGATGTCGATGCGCTCGCTCAACAGGTTCAGCCGGATGGCATCGGCAAGCACATGGTCGTTCTGCAGAATCGTGATGCAGTTTTGGATCGTCCGCTGGATCTCTCCGTTGGAGTGCTTGATCAGCATTTCCTTCACATCTTCTACGGTTCTGGGAGTACGTTCTTCGTTGACTTCTTTGTTCAATAAACATCACCTCATACTATTATTGAAAACGATTTTCTGATTTTTGGGCGGTGGGCGGGACAGATGGCTTCCGCTGTGCCTGTTCTGCCTGCAAACGGCTCAGCAGTTGCAGAACGGAATCCCGTGCTTTCTCCTTGACCTGCTCCTTGCCTTTCTGCCGGACTTCTGGCTTCAGCAGCTTCTCCTGCAGACGTGCGGTGGTGGTCTGCATGGTCTTGAGGAACTTGTCCAGCACACTATCCAGATGTTTTGCAGTGTACTCTCTCGTGGCTTTGGGAGCTTTTCTCTCCGGCGATAACACCCACTTCTTTGTGTTCTCAATCATCCGCATATCTTCCTTCCGGGTCTCTGTGCGCACCACATCCGTCACGACCTCCACCGCCTTGTCATAGGCCGCAGCCGAAACATCTTCCAGCAGGGTCTCCATATCCGAAACTTTCAGGGTCAACTCATCCAGCTTGCTCTGCTGGGCGGCAAGCTGCTTCTTTTGCTTGGCAAGAATGAAGTCCTGCTTTTCCAGATATTTGCGGGTTCCGTACTCCGCTTCTTCTTCAAAATCCAGCCCATGCCGCTTGGCGATTTCAAACAGCATCTTTCGACAGGCGGCATCGAAGGTGATTTTGCGGTTGTTGCGGCGGCTGAGGGGCTTGTCCGGGTCGGGCAGCTCGAAGCCCAGTGCTTCCAATGCCTTTTCCTGCTGGGGTGCCACCTCGCCGTACTTGTTTTCGCAGTCGAACACATGACGCTCATGGATGTGGGGAGTGCTTTCGTCCAGATGCAGTGCCCAGTCCAGCAGGTGCACATGAGCACCAAACCGTTCATGAAATTCAGCAATGAACTCCGTTACCACCAGAACCAGATCTTCCACCGATGCGTGTTCGTCCAACGTTCCGAACTGGTAGATGGTTTCTTCCGGGCAGGTTTTCTTACCTGCAAGCAAGTCCTCTATGGTTCGATTGCGCTCGGTATGACGAATCTTTGCATTGCGAGCATTCTGGTTCTCCACAAAGTGAGAGTAGTGGATTTCATAGAACATCTTCTCCACATCGCTGAATGCAGCAGTCTGTCTATCCTTGTCGGATGCAGAACGGATGCCATGATAGCAGTCCCAGTAGATATTGCCCTTTGCTCGTTCCGAGTCGATGTGTTCACTGTTGGCAAGGTTGAAACTGCGGTCATTGTGCTTTGGGTTATAGGTGCCGTGGGTTCCAGCTCGTCCGTTGTGTCGTGTTAATTTCAGATAGACATCCCTCTTTTCCTGTATTTTTTGTGTATGGCCACTCGTGCGATCAAATCACAGGAGTGATACAATTCTTCTAAGCAACGGGTCTCGCATTTCAAGACCGTGTCTTGAAATCTTCTCTCGGAATCGAAAGGTAATCCTTTCGGAAAAGGATTTATGTGTTTGTTCTACTGCAAAGAAAGTGGCCTATCGCTCCTTCCCTCAGTGGGAGATCATGGCGTTTGTCGCTTTCTGCTTAGAAGAGTTTGCTTCTGCTCTGCAAGAAAAGTATAACAGAGAAACTCATACTCGAACAGGAACTGTGAGTTCCTAATTTTCGGTGAAAGTAGGAAACATCGTTCCCATTTCTTGTTGCATCGCTATTCTTTCTTTGCGGAAAATCACTAAGATGCTGCATCTCTGCAATTATTATAGCACCTGAAATCACTAAAGTCGTGGGCCTCGTAGGCCTATTATTGGCTCCCAAAGTGAACCTGTTTTGGTTACTTTTTCCTGATTTTAGTATAAGGTTTAGCGGGGGCTTCTTTCATTTCAACAGCTTGCCGGGAGAGAACGCAGCAGCGGAGCTGCTGGATCTGCCGCCGTTTTGCGCCAGATAATACCCAGTAGGATATGACGCACAGCGTCATATCACTGGGCAAGGCGTTCCCCCTTGACTCCCTTCAAAGGGCTGCGGTCTCGCCTGTCGGCTCGGTCGGTGCTTCAAAATACCTGCGGCCTTTTGAGGTCGCCACTGGCGACCCGCACCTCTGCACTCTTGCTTCGGGCAAGCTGACCTTCAGGACAGCTCGTCCGGATTTTTCAGTGGGCCATTTTGACCCACTGATTCTGTTACGGTCAGAATCAGGTTGTCATCTTGGCAACCTGATTTTCAACAGGCCTTGAGGCGTTACGGAAAAACGATGTGCTTATTTTGAGCACTTGCAGCATCTGTAACACGTTTTCGATGCAGACTGTGCGATTGCATCGCTGATTCGTTCAAACTCATCGCAGCCCTATATTATCGCTCACACTCCCGATCAGGATGTCAAATGCAGAAGCGGCCATCTGCATCTACGCAAACAGCCGCTTCATGATTCATTTTGTACTGGTCACTGCAGTACCTTATTCATCAGCTCTTGATAGCTGTCCACATGGTCGTATGTCACAAGACCATCTGACAATTTTGCGAAGAGCTTCTTGGCGCAGTCGATCTTGGACTTCTCGATTGGGCGCAAGTTCAGGCTTTCCATCGTGCCTTTGGTTTCTGCTACAAAATAGATGTGTTTCACCTTGCCCTCATGGAACACGATTGCCCAGTCCGGGGAGTAGTGTCCAACCGGGGTCGGAATATAGAAGCCTTTCGGCAGTTTTGCATAGATAAAGACTTCCTCTGCACCGTCCAGATTTTCCGCAAACTTCCGTTCCACGCTCTTTTCCGCTGTGCCATCGGTGAAAACGTAATCCTGAATCGCCTTTTGTGCCTTGTAAGCCTTATCCATCGTCAGAGCGTGTTTCTCTGCCGTAAAGATGCTGCTGTCGTAGCTGCCCTCAATGGTATCATAGGTGATATGCTCCACGATCATGGTAGCTTTCTGCTCCTTGACCAGCCGGATCACCTTTGCGATAAATTCTTCCGGGTTGTTCTGGTACATCGCAAAGGTTGTCGGCTTGATGCCCTGCAAAATCCGTGCAACGGTATGCCGGGTCAGCGTTGTGCCCTCTGCAATTTTGCCGATCAGGTCATACGCAACCTGACCTGCGTAGTCATGTTCTAATTTTTTTGTTCTGCTCTTGGCATCGCTGAAGCTGCTGCCTTCTCGCACCATATCGGCACTCAGGACATCTTTCTGCCCGGCATAGGTAACGGTATATTGCAGGCGACTGACGTACAGTTCCCTGTCGATGTATTCGATTGCTTTCCGGATCAGTTCCTCAGAATCAAAATCCACCGTATAGGCGTATTTGTGGTTGATCGTCTGCCAGAGCTTCTGGAACTCTGCCTTTTCAAACCGGTCGTTCAGCGGATTTTCCAGCACTTTCGGCTTGTTGCCATCCTCAAACATAGACTTGAGCATACTGTCATCATAAATTGCCTGCACAAGCGTGTGCACGCCCTCTTCAATGGGCTTCAGCGTCTCCGGCACCGGTGCAAGTGTTCCGTTCTGCACATCGTCCCGGTAGTCCTGCGTGACGTTATCCTGCTCATCCACATAGTTATTGCGGACAAGATACTGATAAATTGCCCGTGCCTGACGGTCATCCACCTTGACGATTTTGCCATCCAACCTGATGGTCTTGCCGGTGAAATATGCAATGTCTGCCTTGCGGGGGCGATCATACAGCACTGCTTCGGTCTGCTTTTGCAGTCCGTCTACAAATCCTGCATAGCTCTCGCTGGCAATAACGGTCAGGACGTTGATATCCTGCACCTTATCTCCCAGCACTTCCGCATCCATGCGGTTTCCGTCCTTATTCACGCACAGACGCAGACCACGGCCTACTTCCTGCCGCTTCTGCGTAGTGCTGTCGCTGTGCTTCAGGGTGCAGATTTGGAACACATTTGGGTTATCCCAACCTTCCCGCAGGGCAGAGTGGGAGAAGATGAACCGGGTCGGCTCTTCAAAGGACAGCAGACGTTCCTTATTTTTCAGGATCAGGTCATAGGCAGAAATGTCATCCGACATATCTGAGCCACGCTTGACCGAACTGTTGACGCTGTGACCTTTCTTGTCGATGCTGAAATAGCCCTTGTGGACATCATGCACATCGGTTGAATCCAGATAGGCTGTATAAGCAGGGTCGAACAGGGTGCGATGCTCATTCAGAACCGAAAGATACTCCTGCTCAAAAATCTTGCCGTACTCGCCCAGCAGCTCGTTTCCGTCTTCATCGTACTGGCGGTATTTTGCCACTTCGTCGATGAAGAACAGCGAAAGTGTCTTGATCCCCAGTTTGAAAAGTTCCTGCTCTTTTTCAAAGTGCGAAAGGATTGTTTCATGAATCTGTACCCGACGCATATCGTTTTCGGAAACGTCGCCGGTAACATCACCTTTGCGGATGGTGTCTCCGTTCGTAAAGGTCACAACGCCCGTGATCGGGTCGATTTCCGACACCACGAAGCCCTTGTACTGCTCCATTTTCTCGGAGATATAATAAAGATTATCGCCCACATCCAACGTATGGAACTCTCGCTTCGCACCGTTCTGGTGGCTGACTTCCAGCTCCACTTTTGCCCGCGGCGGATTTTTCGGGGAGATGATGATGCTTTCCAGATACAGATACTTGTCCGTACCACGCAGATTTTTGACCTCAAAGCCTTTGACTTCGATTTTCTTGACCAGCCGCTTATTGTAAGCGTCCAGCGCATCCAGAACGTAAATCAGATTATGCTGCTTGGCGTGGGTAGCAGAGTAATTCAGTGTGAAAAGTGGATTGAACTTTTTCAGGGCTTTCTGAGTGGCAGAGTCCTCTTTGCCCATCTTCTGCGGTTCGTCCAGAATCAGGATCGGGCGGTTGGCGGCAATCACATCAATCGGGCGGCGGGAGCCGAACTCATCCCGCTTGGTGTAGATAATTCTCGCAGCGGCATCACCCTTGCGGCCTTCCACGTTCTTGTCCTCGTTCATGGAGGCGGCAAACGCCTGCGTGTTGATGATCATGACATTGATGCCGGAATTGCTGGAAAAGGAATCCAACTGATTCAGGTTGCTGCTGTTGTAGATAAAGAACCGTGCCTTTTTGCCGTAGCACTCCATAAAGTGATCGGCAGTGATCTCAAAGGACTTCTTTACGCCTTCACGGATGGCGATACTCGGCACAACAACGATAAATTTGCTCCAACCATACCGCTTGTTCAGCTCGAACATGGTCTTGATGTAAACATAGGTCTTGCCTGTGCCGGTTTCCATCTCAATATCCAGAGAACACCTGCCCAGCGGTGCCACCAACTTGTCCGACTGATGGATGTTTGCTTCTGCTTGCAACGCGCGGATGTTCTGAAGCAGCTCCTGGTCGGTTAGTTGGAGTGCTTCGTTCTTAAAACCGGAATCGTTGATCAAATCCAGCAACTCCACCTGTGTTGCATCGTCCCCACTGGAAACAAGGCTCAACTGCTGCGGCTGTGCAGACAGACTTCCCATATCCCGCAGGTAAGACACACCTGCATTATAGGGCTGACCCTGAAAGACCCGTGCCACCGCATCCACAGCATCCGTCTGGTACTGCTGAATCTTAAAACTAAACTTCATCTTTGTGGTTTACCTCCTGCTCCAGCATCAGGAACCGGTCAAAATCGCTCTCATATAGGCGATCCTGAATGACACGATACTTTTCGTATTCGGTTTCTGCATGGAGTTTGGCCTGTTCTGCGCTGATTTTACCGGGGCCTGTCAGCAGTTCATTGCCGTTGAACTCCAGAAAACCGTCCAGCCGCTTTGCCCAGTCCTCCATGCTCATGGGGATCTTGCGCTCGGCCTGCAACTCGGCATAATCCAGATAGAGCGACACGATGCGTTCCAGATAATTCATTTCCTCTTTGCTCAGGTAGTTTTTGGCCACCGTCACATCCGCTTTCAGGATTTTCCCATCCGGCGCATTTTCCCATGTGGTAAGCCCCATGTGCTCCTTGTTGGCATCGGCACGCTCCACGATCAGTTCTGCCGCCGTGTGGCGATGCACAGCATAGTGCATCTTATTCTGAACCGTCTGGAAGAACAGGCGGGTCGTCTTGGCGTCCTTGTCGTAATCAAACGCTGTTGCGTATAAATCCGTCACTTTCTGATAGAACTTGCGCTCCGACAGGCGAATTTCCCGAATCTGCTGCAACTGCCGCTCGAAATATTCATCCGTAAACATGTGACCTTTTTTCAGGCGGTCAACATCCATTGTCCAGCCCTGAATCGTATGGTCTTTCACGATCTGACCCGCCCATTTGCGGAACTGCACAGCACGCTGATTATTCACCTTAAAGCCGACTGCAATAATCATTTGAAGATTGTAATGATCCTGCTTGCGGCTGATCTGCCGGTCACCTTCGGTTTGAACTGTCAAGTATTTCTTGACAGTTGCCTCCGGAGCGAGTTCCCCATCCGCATAAATGCGCTTGATATGCTGTGAGATCGTCTGTTTGGACACATCATATAAGGTTGCCATCATCTTTTGCGTCAGCCAGATGTTTTCATCCTCATAGCGCATTTCATAGCTGGTATCACTGTCTCCGGTAGAAGCCACGAAGGTCAAATATTCTGCCGCAGAGCTGTGAATTGCCTGTTCTTTATTCTTTTTTTCGGGCATTGTAGTCTGCCTTTCTTATCGTATTTTGATGCTCGACTGTTTAACGATATCCGGAGACATATTTTTAGATTTCAAGAGTTCCTGAAGTCCAATCTTGGTAAGTTCAGATGTAACAAACGGGCTGATCGTAATTTCTTCTATAACATCCGCAACGGGGAATTTTTTCAGTTCAAGCTGTGGGCGAATTGTATTTCCGACCAGCGTAAACTCTTTGGTCGCCTTTTCGCCCAAGTACTGATCTTCAAATGGAATGCCAAAGCGATATTCATGCTCAAAAGAAAAGTCTGGAGACTTAATTCTCAAGCAATATTGCAAGACGTCATCATAAATCATCTGTTCATTATGAAGCACCAACCAAAGTTTTATAACAGTATCCATATCTTGTCCGGCATTATAGCTGACAGGACCCTTTATTAAATTTGTAAAACCGTTTTTCAAATTATCATCACGGAGTGAATAGAGAAACTCATTCAATTTTTGACTATCAAATTTTATAGAGCAACCATCTTTGGCATACATCCGCCACATGGCAAGATCATCGTAGTTTTGTGACAGGGAAAGAATATAGTAATTCAGGTCGCACATATTCCATTGCAGATACGGCAGATCTTCACCAATCCCTTTGAGCCGTTCAACTTTTCCTTGCTCAATGTTTTCGATTGCAGTCAAAAGCTTTTGCACAAACTCATTTTCAGCCATGGGTTGAAGGAGTGCTTTCAACCAGTGTGTCGCATAAGAAAGCTCCTGCGTATCATTCAAAAATCGATAGTCTGTCAAACGAATTGTTTCATTCTGCAAAATAGCGAAAAGTGACGCCAGTGATGTATAGTGATAAAGGTCAATGTCCTCGTATTGAATTTTTGCTGTCATCTCACAACACCTTCCTTACCGTTTCCGGGCTATACGTTTCAAAAATCTGGTCAAAGTTTGTCGCAACGCTGTCGTTTGCCATGGAGCTGTCACGGAACACGGCATAGTAGGGCTTCATCTGGGCAATGGCCTTGACAGTCTCCTCCGTCACATCATGGTCGAAGCAGGCCAGCAAGAAGCCCTCTGCCACGTTGAACACCCTTTTGCCCGCAATCTCTTTCACCTCAATGGGGCTGGACAGCAACACACCCAGATCCAGCATCACCTGGAACAGCAAGTCCTCCGGGGTACGGTCTTCCTTCACGTTGTCCACCAACGAGAACAGATCCTGCTGACCGACTTCATCCGGTGTGTTGTACACAGGCTTCATGTTGCTTTCGTCCAGACGCAGGCAGCGGAAGCCAATATCCAAATCAGCCGGAGCCGTCAAACCGGCATCCTCTTTGATTTTCCGGCCAGCCCGGCGGATACGCTCCTTGCCGATTTCGCAGATGTTCTTGTAGCCTGCCTTGTAGGCTTCGCTCTTCTCGTCCGTCTTTTCCGGCAACTGCACCATAATGAACTTACGATGTCCACTATCCTCTGCATTCAGCTTCATCACAGCATGAGCAGTCGTAGCAGACCCTGAGAAAAAGTCAAGAATAACGGAATCTTTATCTGATGCGATTCGGAGCATTTTTTCAATAAGTCTAGTCGGCTTTGGTGTTGGAAAATAAGGAAGCCCAAGTTTTGTCAATTCCAATGTTGCGCCTTGAGTATGGTTCACATCGTCATAGTGCCAAAGAGTTCTAGTCACCACGCCTTTGTTATCTGTAATAAACTTCTTAAATCGCGGAAATTTTGCATGTCCATCAACTCCCCAGAAAAGCATATTATTTTTTATATGCTCCTGACATTGTTGCTCCGAATACGCCCAAACCGCCGTTTCTTTTGGGTAAATCTGTTCTCCAGTAAATGGATTTGTAATGGGATAATATAACTTCGGTCTTTCCGAACGACTTTTATTACAGGTGTACGTTGCAGAATTCCATGGACCACGAGGGTCATTATCCGGATTGGAATAATATTTAGATACCTGCTCTTTAGAAAGAGGGAGTCTGTTTGGTCTCCAAATGCTTTTATCCTTTGCATATACGAGAATATACTCGCAATCGTTAGAAAAGAATTGTGCATCGTTTGAAGGAGAAGCTTTCTTAAACCATGTAATACATCCGACAAAATTACTTTCGCCAAATATTGTGTTGCAAATATTTAAGACATTATTCAACTCATTATCATCTATGGAAACGAATATCGAACCGTCGTCTGCGAGCATATCTTTTGCAATTTTCAGACGTGGATAAATCATATTAAGCCAATCCGTATGAAAGCGGCCATTGCTTTCGGTGTTGGTCACCATGCGATTGCCTTCTTCATCGTACTGGCCGCTGTTGCCCATGTAATCCTCTGTACTCTGTGCAAAGTCGTCCTCATAGACAAAATCGTTGCCTGTGTTATAGGGAGGGTCAATGTAAATCATCTTGACCTTGCCTAAATAGGTTTCCTGCAAGAGCTTCAGCACTTCCAGATTATCGCCCTCGATATAGAGGTTTTCGCTGTCAAAACCGCCGGATGTGCCATCTTTGCCAACGCTATCCGCCACAACGGGACGCAGGGTTGCCGTGATGGGCGCATTTGCCGCCAGCATTGCCTTTTTCTTATCCGGCCAAGTAAACTGATAGCGTTCCTCCCTGCCCTCTACAATGGAGTCGGAAAGCTCCTGCCGCAGAACGTCAAAGTCAATGGCGTGTTCTACTTTGCCGTTGCGTTTCACCTCGGTAATTGCATTGGGGAACAGCTTGCCGATCAGCTCAATGTTGCGCTGTACACCGTCAAGGCTGTGCATTTTAAGGTTGTCCATTAGATGCCCTCTCGTTTTTACAAATAAAATTTAACGTTTTCATGTTTATATAGTGGCAAATCTTTTTCTTCAAATTCCAATCCTTTGCAAATGCCACGATAAAGTAGACAGCAAATCGAATCATAGTACAGATTTCGCCTCTGTACAAACATTCCTATCGACATGCTTCCAGTTGCCGACATAAGTCCCTCTGGGATATCATCATTTGGGAAATCCAACGTAAGAGATGGTTCCATCTGTATACTGAAGTTTTTTGCCTGATAGCATTGAGACTCTATTCCTAAATATTTTGAATTATCGAGACTATCACAAGTCAGCTTATAAACATATCTATTTTGAAGAAGATATTTATTTGTGTCAAAGATATTATGATACGTTTTTTCGTACAACTCAGGCAATTTAGAAAACAGTTTTCCGCATATATCATTGCACCTGGAGATATACTCTGGTTTATTGAGTTGAACTAAATCGTACCAATGATATCCCCAAACAGGAGTAATCTCTTGCACCTTCCGTTTTTCAAGTTCAAGAATCGCCAAAAGCCACCGTACACTTTCATCTGTCAAAAGCTCAAGCACACTTCCTCGAAGACGGTCTTCATCATCCCTTCCAGAAGCACAATATTTTTTGAAATCTTCTGGACATGAACGTGCGCACTCAAAGATATCGTAGAAATTTTTTCTTCCACGAGAGAGAATTTCATTTGTCCGTTTTACATACGCAATTTCCTTATCCGAAGACGCATATCCTGAGAGAATAAAGCACATGTAATTGTGCAGCAATACGAATCTACGACGAATATCAGACCGCAAGTATATATTCGATTTTGATTTTTCAAAGAAACAGTTGCTTTTTTCAATGAAGTCCTCCACCTGTTCTAACAGCACAAGTGTTGGTAAGCAGTCGTGCTGTATTCCGATTCTAAAATAGTTTTGAATAATTTCATGTAGTGTGTTTTTACTATATTTCTTCAAATCGGTTTCAGATATAAAAGAAAAATGTGTAAACATATTTTCTTTTATATTCCAGTCATATTCGTGCACTCCTGTGTCAAGATTTCCACGCATTTGAGGATACAACGCAACACACCCAGCAACTTGAATCGTTCTATCATTAACCTGAATATCACGGTTCGAGCTATACTTAATGCCAATCCTCCACAAATCCGGAAAAACACATTCCTTTATCTTCTTCAAGTCACCATTCAAGTGCTGGTTAAGGTAATCCACGGCATCTTGAAGTTCTGAAATCTGCTGAGGTGTTTTATATACAAAAAGTCGCTTGCGTTCTTGAGCGATATGCCTCATTTCTAAAATGAAATCATTGATATCAGAAATAAACTCTGTCTCCTGAAAATGATACGTCACTGTCTTTTTTCCTTCAAAATTCAATCGCATGAGCGTTTCATCTGAAAGATATATCCAGAATACCTTTTTGGTCGAAAGATCTACGACAAAGTAAATTGCCGGACATTCCGTCACCTTGTCCTTAACATACTGCAAGAAATTTGTTTTGAGTGAATAATCATATTTTCCAATGTTTATTCCTTTTGGATTCTGTATCAATTTGTCAACTTTTTTTATTTGGACGATAAATTGCTTGACAGGTTCACATTCATTGTTTACAAGTTCAAATGTTCCATCATAATTTGGAGTTCGATCATTTTCGCTAAAAAAAGTTTTAATTTCACGTGTTGATTCCAAAAGTTCCTCTAGAATTCTGATTGATTCAGACTCGTCAAAAGCTGATTTACTATGCTTTGAAATCATTGAATTAGACATCTTTCAGCCTTTCCTTTAACATTTTAATTTTTTGAACCATCTCAAATTTCTTTTTCGGTTGCTTTTCCTTGCGGATTTTGGCTTCCAGTGCTGCAATCTGCTTTTCCAGCTGCTCACGCTGCTTCTGCTGCTCAACGCTGTCTTTCAGGGATGTACTTTCCCCTGTGCCAAGCGCATCGCCTGCGATTTGACGGACAAAGTTCTCGTACACAGCATCCAGTGTAAGCCCTTCCAGATGCACCGGCAGGTCCTCCTCGTCCAGCCAGTCCGTAGAATAATAGCGATCAACCTTAAAGGCTGTCTTGCCCGCCGCAGCCTCCTTGTAGCCGATGACAGCACGATACTTGTCCTCGTATTCCAGCAAAAAGAGGATGTGATACGGAATTTCCCGGTCGATCTGGCGCAGCACACTCTCGTCCAGCTCCGGGGCAGACAGCCGTACCTCGAACACCTCGATCTCCGTCACCTGCTCCCCAGTCGCCAGATTCAGGGTGGTGGCAGCAATCTTATTGCGCCAGTAGATGATCCTGATCTGCTCGACAAAGGCTTTCTTCATAGCCGGAGTAACGGCGATGTTCTCATAGAACTTCTGCTTTGGGATGCGTTTATTGAACTCGGTAGTCATAGGCAAACCAAGCACATTTTTCACCTCTGTTCGTTCATTTTACAACAAGGAAGCAAATCAGCTCAAAATCATCCAGTCCGGACACCTGACTGAGCAATGCCGTTGTTCCGCCCGCAGAGAACAGGCTGTCGATGTCGCTTTCTTCTTTGACATCAATGATCGAGTCAATGGCTTCACTCAGCAATTCGGACATTTCTGCCATGTCCTTTCCATCGTCTGTTTCCCGATTGAAGCGTTCGTATACCTCTTTGATCGGCTCAGTCTTTCCACGGCACAGCAGCCGAATATCGTCCAACATCTTTTTGGGGTTCAGGTAGTCGCAGATGATCTGCCCATCCATGCCAATGTAAACCATGTAGAACGGATGGATGCGGTTCCGATTGTCCACATTGACGCTGTTATTGATGTTTTTCAGCACGAAGATCACGCCCTCCGGCAGTTCATCCGTAGCTGGAACCACCGCATGAAGTCCACGGGGCTTCTTGTCCAGATCGCCGTTGTGCTTGATGTAATCCAGCAGGTCGAGCCGGAACTCGTTCAGTCCCAGATCCATGATGGAGATGCCGTCCGACATATCCTCGATGTCAACGACCTCTTCCTGCAAGCGTTTCAGCTGTGCCTTGCGATACTCCAAATCACCCTTTTCTTCGGGGTTGATAAGGTCATCATCGCCGGTGGAGGTCATAACTGTGATTTTCATGCGGGTCTCCACACGGGATTTCAGGTTGATGTAATCGTCCAGCGTCAGATCAGGCCAGAAATTCACAAGCTGGATGTACTGGTTTCTGCTGCCAATACGGTCGATTCGTCCAAAACGCTGGATGATGCGTACCGGGTTCCAGTGAATGTCATAGTTGATCAGATAATCGCAGTCCTGCAAGTTCTGACCTTCAGAAATGCAGTCTGTCGCAATCAGCACATCAATTTCCGTGGCACTACCGGGCATCAGAACATCCCGGTCTTTGGAAATGGGAGAGAAGCAGGTCAGCACGTTGTTGAGTGTTGCCTTGAAGCCTTTGATCGTGGTACGTCCGTCAATCGAGCCGGTAATTACAGCGGTATTCAGCCCATATTTCTGCTTTACAAACGCACTCACATTGTCAAAGAGGTACTCTGCCGTATCCGAAAATGCAGAGAAAATCAGCACTTTTCTGTTGCCGGCATTGATCGGGTGCTCAATTTTTTCAGACAGCAGCTGGAACAGTTCTTGCAGCTTTGTGTCATGCTGCGGCGTGATATCTGCCACCATAAAGGTCAACAGCTCCAGAATTTCTGCATCTTTCCGAAGCTCCGTACGCCAGCTCTTCCAGTCCATATCCGCAAGGTCGATTTTGACTTTTTTGCCGACGGTGAAAAAATCAGTGTTTTCATCGTCCATGTCAAAATCGTCTCCGGCCATGTCGTATATATCCAGATCAGCGTGGCCGGAGCGTTCAAACTGGTCAATGGACTGAATCGTACCATCAATCAGTTTCTTGATGCGCATCAGGGTCAGCTGGAACGAATGTACAGAGCTTTCCAGCCGTTTCAGCAGGTTGATACTCATCAACCGACAAATACCCTGCTCACGGCCTCTCTGGGTCAGATTCTCTCCCTTATTGTGCGTCAGCTCCTGATATTTCTGGATCTTACTTGCGAAGATGTAGTTGGAGGGCATATAGACGCACAAGCTCAGCTGAATCAGCTGCTCATAAATTTCGTTGTAGTTGATGGCATTATTCAGGTCTGTCAGACATGGCCGAACAGAGATCGGCTTCAACCGCTCTGGGAACTTTCCGATAGCATTGGTGTTGTAGTACTTCTCGATATGCTTCCGAGAACGTGCGATGGTAACACTGTCCAGCAGCTCGAAGAAGTCGAAATCCAATGTCCGCAGCAGCGCATCCGTGGTTCTCTCTTCTGGTTTCAGTTTGCTCCATGCGTTAAAGGCTTTCTGCGCCTGCTTAAAGATGTCTTCAATGCTCTTTGAGGTGTTCAGCCTTTCATCCAGATATTCGGAGTTCCCCTCATAGGCAAGGGCCAACTGATTTTTCAAGTCAACAAAGCGGTTGTTGACAGGCGTTGCCGAAAGCATCAGCACCTTGGTCTTGACTCCGGCACGGATTACCTTATCCATCAGCCGCTGGTAACGATTGTCCTGCGTCTTGCTATGAGTTCCGATTCCATTACGGAAATTGTGCGATTCATCAATGACGACCAGATCATAGTTGCCCCAGTTCAGGCGATCCAGGTCGAGGCCATTCGACTTTCCGCCGCTTCTGGACAGGTCTGTATGGAACAGAACATCATAATTCAGCCGATCCGATGCAATCGGGTTGTTCACATAGTTATCCTTATAGGTATTCCAGTTTTCCGCCAGCTTTTTGGGACACAGCACCAGAACCGACTTGTTTCGATTCTCATAATACTTTACGACTGCCAGTGCGGTAAAGGTCTTGCCAAGGCCAACACTGTCCGCAAGGATGCAGCCGTTGTACTTTTCCAGCTTATTGATGATGGCAAGCACCGCATCCTTCTGGAACTCGTACAGCAGGCTCCAGATTTTGCTCTGCTTAAAGCCGGTTGCCTCATTCGGCAGTTCATCTTCTGAGATGTCGTCCAAAAACTCGCTGAACACATGATACAGCGTCATAAAGTAGATGAACTCCGGGGAATTTTCTGCATAAGCCGTGCTGATATTTTCCAGAACCACATCTGTGACATCCTGCATTTTGTCCCGGTCGTTCCAAAGAGAATCGAACAACTTCGTGTACTGCTGTGCGAACGGAGCCTCCATACAGTTGACCATGTTGTAGCTGTTATTTCCGCGTTCACAGCCAATATCGACCGTTGTAAAGCCGCCAATCGGCATATAAGCGGTCTGTGCTGCGCCGGAATCCACAGTCATAAAGCCAGCCATATTTTCACCGGTGGTGTTCGATTTGAACGTAGCCTTCCTTCTGATCCAGTCTGCACACTCCTTTGCGATGGCTCTCTGGGTCATCTCATTGCGCAGTTTGATTTCAAACTCTGTACCGTAAAGGCTTGTTTCACGGGAAATGCGGGGAATGTAGAACTCCCGCTTCTGCTTTTCAGCCTTTTCTTTCACAAACGTGGGGGATGTAAAGATAAATTCAAACTCGTCTATGGTTTCCAGCTGCTTCTTTAGCTCTTTGTAGGCATACATCGAAAAGCAGGCTGCCGCAATAGACACCCTGCTGCCTTTTTTGATTTCGACCCGCAAATCATCTCGAACGGTATTGGTGATGTTATCCAGAATTTTCATATCATCCACCGGCTTTATGCTTATCCGTATTTTTTATAGCCTTGACTATGAAAGCACTCTTACAAAACTCTATTTCTATTATACCACCCACTTTTTCCCCTGTAAACGAAAAAGCTGACGGTATGTAGCGTGCAGCATCCATCAGCTTTTCGTGACACAAAAATCGGCACCCGCTTTTCAGCGAGTGCCGATTTTGTTACCCTATAGTGCGCTTTGATTTTTGGCGTAAGTGGCGTAAGTTTGGCGTAAATCCGCTTTTGCGCGCTCCAAAAATCAAGGATTCATGCGGTTTTTGGGCAGTTATTAGTACATGCCGCCCATGCCGCCCATGTCACCACCGGCTGCGGGAGCAGCGGGGGGTTCGGGCAGGTCAGCGACCAGGCTCTCGGTGGTCAGCACCATCTCAGCGACGGATGCTGCGTTCTCCAGAGCGGAACGGGTGACCTTGGTGGGGTCAACGATGCCGGCGGCGATCATATCCTCAACAAAGACCTCGTTCTGAGCGTCGAAGCCATAGTTGGGCTTGTTGGCAGAGACGATCTTGTCGATGATGACGCTGCCTTCCAGACCGGCGTTCTTGGCGATCTGGCGCAGAGGTGCCTCCAGAGCCTTCAGGACGATCTTGGCACCGGTGCGCTCGTCGCCTTCCAGCGTGTCGCACAGGGCGCGCACAGCGGGGATGGCGTTGATGGGAGCAGTGCCGCCGCCAGCGACAACGCCTTCCTGAACAGCAGCCTTGGTTGCGTTCAGAGCGTCCTCGATGCGCAGCTTCTTATCCTTCATCTCGACCTCGGTAGCAGCACCGACCTTGATGACGGCAACGCCGCCGGCCATCTTGGCCAGGCGCTCCTGCAGCTTCTCGCGGTCAAAGTCGCTGGTAGCGGCCTCGATCTGGCTGCGAATCTGGGCAATGCGGGCTGCAATGGCGTCCTTATCGCCTGCGCCGCCCACGATGGTGGTGTTCTCCTTGGTGACCTTGACCTGACGGGCATGGCCCAGCATCTGGACGGTAGTGTCCTTCAGCTCATAGCCCAGATCAGCGGACACAACGGTGCCGCCGGTCAGGATGGCGATATCCTGCAGCATTTCCTTGCGGCGGTCGCCAAAGCCGGGAGCCTTAACAGCAACCACATTCAGGCCGCCGCGCAGACGGTTGATGATGAGGTTGGACAGTGCGTCGCCCTCAACATCCTCAGCGATGATGAGCAGCTTGCGGCCGGACTGGATCACAGACTCCAGCAGAGGAACGATATCCTGGAACACGCTGATCTTTTTATCGGTGATCAGCACGCTGCAGTCCTCGTAAACGGTTTCCATCTTCTCGGTATCGGTGACCATGTACGGGGTAACGTAGCCACGGTCAAACTGCATGCCTTCCACTACCTCGGTGTAGGTTTCAGCAGTGGTCTTGTTCTCCTCAATGGTGATCACGCCGTCAGCAGTAACCTTTTCCATAGCGTCAGCGATCAGCTGGCCGATCTGTGCATCACCGGCAGAAACGGTACCGACACGGGCGATATCCTTGCTGCCGTTGACTTTCTGGCTGTGTGCCTTGACGGCCTCAACAGCGGTGTTGACAGCCTTCTGGATGCCGCGCTTGATGTCCATCGGGTTTGCACCGGCGGTAACGTTCTTCATGCCCTCGGTAACAAGAGCCTGTGCCAGAACGGTAGCGGTGGTGGTGCCGTCGCCGGCAGCATCATTGGTCTTGGTGGCAACTTCACGCACGAGCTGTGCACCCATGTTCTCGAAAGCGTCTTTCAGCTCAATTTCCTTTGCGATGGTAACGCCATCGTTGGTGATGACCGGGCTGCCGAACTTCTTGCCCAGAACAACGTTGCGGCCTTTGGGGCCCAGGGTGATCTTAACGGTATCAGCCAGCTGGTCAATGCCGGCGCAAAGAGCCTTGCGGGCATCTTCGCCCTGCTTAATCTGTTTTGCCATAAATCAGCATCTCCTTTTATCAGTAAGAACAGTTAAAGTTTACTCAACGATTGCCAGGATATCGCTCTGGCGGACAATGGTGCATTCCTCGCCGTCAACCTTGACTTCGGTGCCGGAGTACTTGCTGGTGAGGACCTTATCGCCAACCTTGACGATCATCTCAACGTCTTTGCCATCGACATTGCCGCCGGGGCCGACTGCGATAACTTCAGCAACCTGCGGCTTTTCCTTGGCGGAACCGGTCAGGATCAGGCCGCCCTTGGAGGTTTCTTCTTCTTCAACGAGTTTGATCACAACGCGATCAGCAAGAGGTTTGATTTTCATGATGAAATATCCTCCTATAATTAAAGTTTCTTTGAAACATTTTGTTTAGCACTCTTTTCTCTTGAGTGCTAAATCTATTATAGCGTTCCTTTGCCAAAAATCAACCCCTTGAAGTATAAAATTTTTGTGAACAGTGTTTTTTGTCGTTTATTCGTTGTAATTTATTAGCGTTCCGGGCTGTTTTCTATCTGTTTTTTGGTCTTGGCTGGCAGACTGCCCGGCTGAATGGCACACTGGCACTGCAAATAAAGGCGTGCTTTGGTGGGGATCAGCCTTCGCCGGGGCGGTGCCAGTGCAGGGTA
>OGRN01001492.1_pt1 | contig 20055 bp, 17 predicted proteins | sample 1553401 | NCBI WGS metagenome assembly OGRN01 (sample SAMEA2580096, study PRJEB22360) | human gut metagenome | biome: human gut; feature: human-associated habitat; material: faeces | place: Denmark | collected 2008/2010 | reverse complement strand
ATCTCGGAATCGGGACACTGGAATCGTATCTGAAATTAAAGGCATATTTCGGGGAGCAGGCGATGGTTCCGCTGTATGTTGAGGTGGACGACGGGCTGCGGCTTTCGCGGGCACTGGAACGGGAAAGAAAACAGACAGAGCCGAAATACGCGGAGATGTGCCGGAGATTCCTGGCGGACTGTGAGGATTTTACGGAGGAGAAAATTGCGGAAGCTGGAATCGTCCGCAGATTTTCCAATAATTCTACGCCGGAAGACTGTTTTTCCGAAATTCAGAATTTTGTGGAACAACAGAAAAAGTTGTGATATACTTAATGCAGTATTAGTAAGAAATACAAAAGAACTCCAGGGGGTGATTTTATGCAGGGTTTTCAGAAGGTTGTAGGACATCAGGAAATCATAACGCATTTACAGAATGCCATTTCGATGAATAAAGTATCTCATGCTTATCTTTTTGGCGGAGAGAGTGGATCGGGAAAGAAAATGATGGCTTCACTGTTTGCGATGACGCTTCAGTGCGAGAAGCACGGGGTCGAGCCCTGTATGGAATGCCCGTCCTGTAAAAAGGCACAGAGCCAGAATCATCCGGATATCATTTATGTGAAGCATGAAAAGCCGAACACCATCAGCATCGATGAAATCCGCGAGCAGCTCATTAACGATGTGATGATCAAGCCGTACAGCAGTCCGTACAAGATTTATATCATCGACGAGGCGCAGAAGCTGACACTTCAGGCGCAGAACGCGCTGCTGAAGACGATCGAGGAGCCGCCGGCCTACGCAGTTGTCATGCTTCTGGCAGACAACCCGGGTGCGCTGCTTCCGACGATTTCGTCACGCTGCGTGCAGTTAAATTTAAAACCAGTGGGAGACCAGCTTGTGAAAGATTATCTGATGAACGAAATGCATGTGCCGGATTACCAGGCAGAGGTTGATGCGTCCCTGGCGCAGGGAAATATCGGAAAAGCAGAGCGGATTGCCCGTTCTCCGGAATACGAGGAGACGCTGGAAAATGCACTCCGCATGGCAAAGTACGCCGACAGTATGCCGCTGTATGAAATCGTGGAGACGATCAAAAAACTGACGGCCGAAAAAGACAATATTGATGATTACTTCGATATCTTTTCTTTATGGTTCCGCGATGTTCTGCTTTTTAAGGCGACAAAAGAGGTCGATTCCCTTGTGTTCAAGCAGGAGCTGAATGGAATCCGTGAGAGAGCAAATAAGAGCTCATACGAAGGCCTGGAGAAGATTATAGAGGCGATTCAGAAGGCGAGAGCCCGCCTGAACGCGAATGTTAATTTTGATTTAACCATGGAGCTTATGTTCCTGACAATGAAGGAAAACTGATAGCATGATAACAATTATAGGAGTACGTTTTCGAAACGTAGGAAAAGTATATTATTTCTCGCCGAGAGAGCTGGACATCTGCGTGGGCGACCACGTTATCGTTGAGACAGCGCGCGGCGTAGAGTATGGTTTCGTTGTGCTGGGGCCAAAAGAAGTTGACGATTCCAAGGTGATCCAGCCGTTGAAAGAAGTCATCCGCATTGCAACGCCGAAGGATGATGCGCGGGAGGAGAGCAACCGCAAGAAAGAAAAAGAAGCGTTTGAAATCTGCCAGAAGAAGATCCGGGCGCACAACCTGGAGATGAAGCTGATCGATGTAGAGTATACGTTTGACAATAACAAGATGCTGTTTTACTTTACCGCCGACGGAAGAATTGATTTCCGTGAGCTGGTAAAGGATCTGGCGGCTGTCTTTAAGACGAGAATCGAGCTTCGCCAGATCGGTGTCCGCGATGAGACAAAGATCCTCGGCGGAATCGGCATCTGCGGCAGACCGCTTTGCTGCCATACGTATCTGTCCGAGTTTGCACCGGTTTCGATCAAGATGGCAAAAGAGCAGAACCTGTCCCTGAACCCGACGAAGATTTCGGGTGTCTGCGGACGACTGATGTGTTGCCTGAAAAACGAGCAGGAAACCTATGAATACCTGAACCGCAAGCTGCCGGGTGTCGGCGATATCGTAACGCTGCCGGACGGCATGAAAGGTGAGGTTTCCGGTGTGAATGTGCTTCGTCAGCTCGTAAAAGTGCTGGTGGATGTGAACGATGAGAAGGAAATGCGGGAGTACCCGGTGGAAGAGCTCAAGTTCAAGCCGAAGCATAAGAAGGAAAAAGGCAAAGAGAAGAAAAAAGACAGAAACAGCTCCGGGGAGCAGGCTTCTTCGGAAGAGGCAAAACAGCCGGAATAAGATTGATTTGGAATGCATTTTGAAAAAAGTAAGCGCCGGGTAAAACTGACGCTTCTTTTTGTGTGATGCGGCGCTGGGCGGTCAGCAGGAGGAGGGATTTTCATTGGATAGAAAAGAAGAATTTTTGAAGCCGGGTGAGCGGCTCGATGATCTGCAGAACGGTTACTGGATGATACAGAATCCATCCCTTTTCTGCTATGGCATTGACGCGGTGCTGCTGGCATCCTACGCGAAGGTGAAGCGCGGGGAGCGGGCGATGGATTTCTGCACGGGATCGGGAATTGTGCCGATTCTGCTGAAGGCGAAGACAAACGGAGAGCATTTTTCCGGGCTGGAAATTCAGGAGTACAGTGCCGAGATGGCACAGCGGAGTGTGCGGTACAATCATCTGGAAAATGATGTTGAGATTTTCCAGGGAGATGTGAAGACGGCATCGCAGCAGTTTGGAAAAGAAGTGTTTGATGTGGTAACGTGCAATCCGCCGTACATGACGGGGCAGCACGGGCTGACGAATGCGCTTGAGGCGAAGACGATTGCGCGGCATGAGGTGCTGTGCTCGTTTGATGATATTGCGAAAGAGGCATCGGCGGTTTTAAAGACGAAAGGACGGTTCTATCTGGTGCACCGGCCGTTCCGGCTGGCGGAAATTTTTTCGACGCTGAAAAAATATCATCTGGAACCAAAAAGGATGCAGCTCGTTTATCCGTTTGTGGACAAGGAGCCGAACATGGTGCTGATCGAGGCGATGAAAGGCGGGAATCCGAGAATTACCGTGGAGAAACCGCTGATTGTGTATGAGACGCCGGGCGTGTATACAAAGGACATCCGGGAATTATATGGAGACGGGAGATAAGAACATGGCAGGAAAATTATATTTGTGTGCAACACCAATTGGAAATCTGGAGGACATGACCTTCCGTGCAATCCGCATTCTGCAGGAGGTCGATCTGATCGCGGCGGAGGATACGAGAAACAGCATTAAGCTGCTGAACCATTTTGAGATTCATACGCCGATGACGAGTTATCACGAATACAACAAATACGACAAGGGCCGCGAGCTGGTGCAGAAGCTACTGGCGGGAACAAATATCGCGCTGATCACGGATGCCGGAACACCGGGAATTTCTGATCCGGGTGAGGAGCTGGTGAAGATGGCGTACGAGGCAGGCATCGAAGTGACAAGCCTGCCGGGCGCATGCGCGTGTGTGACGGCACTGACACTGTCGGGACTTTCAACGAGAAGATTTGTCTTCGAAGCATTTCTTCCGCCGGATAAAAAAGAACATAAACTGGCGCTGGAACGGCTGAAAAACGAGACGCGGACGATGATCGTATACGAGGCGCCGCATCATCTGCTGAAAACGCTGCGGGAGCTGCTGGAGACGCTTGGCAACCGGCGGCTGACACTCTGCCGGGAACTGACCAAGAAACACGAGACGGCATGGCAGACCACGATTGAAGATGCCATCACTCGCTACGAACAGGAAGATCCGAAAGGCGAATGCGTTCTTGTCATCGAGGGCAGAAGCCAGAAAGAAATCGAGGACGAGGCGAAGGCAGCGTTTGAGGAGATTTCGATCGAAGAACATATGAAACGGTATGAAGATCAGGGGATTGCAAGAAAAGAAGCGATGAAACTCGTGGCGAAGGACCGCGGGGTGACGAAGAGGGATATTTATCAGTATTTGCTGGGGAAAGAATCATACAATGATTTTTGATCAGGCCATAGCCCAGTCTTGCGGCTTTTGCCTGCAGGGTGGGGTACAAGTCTTCTCCGCCGAAGGACTGGAAAGGCGTTTCGAGAGCGGAGTCCAGCAGATTGTAATCTCTGACTCCGTCGCTTCCGCCAGTTTGCTGAATCAACTGAGTATGCAGCATGAGAATCTGCTTTTTACTCAGTCTTTTCATTTAGCAAGTACCTCGTATGCTTCTTTGTTTTGTTCCATCAGGCGTTTTGAGATGCTTAACACATCCTCGTCGGATGCAGTGGTTTCCTGCTCGGCTTTGCTGAAGTCGATGACAAGATATCTTGGAACGTTATTTTTCAGAATCACAGCGGAACCACATTCGTCTACCAGGCGGGCGACTTTGGAAAAATTTTGGTTTGCTTCGGAAATGGAAATTAAAGTTTTTGTGTCGATAGTCATTTTGGGTACCTCCTTAAGACTTTTTTCTATAGTATATATAAATCTTAGGATAAATACAACCTAATTTGCCGTGTTATTTTTTGTTGCTTGCCGCAACGCCAGTTTTTATCGTATGATAGGCCCATCAAATACGAGGAGGACACAGTTATGCTGAGTGATAACATCAAAATACTGCGAAAGAAAAAAGGATATTCCCAGGAAACGCTGGCGGAGCAGCTGCATGTGGTGCGGCAGACGATTTCGAAATGGGAGAAAGGGATTTCGGTTCCGGATGCGGTGATGCTGGATCGGATGGCGGAGCTGTTTGAGGTGCCGGTGAGCGTGCTGCTGGGCGGCGGGCTGGAAGTAGAGGAGGAGCAGCCTTCGGAACTGAATGAGATTGCACAGCAGCTTGCGGTCTTAAATGATCAGCTGGTGCAGCAGGCAGTGCGGAGACAATGAGAAGCTGATCTTTAAGATCATGAAACGCGGAGAAAAGCTTAAGATTTCTGAGGCAAAAGAAGAAAATGATCTGGCGGACAGCGGCCTTCGCTATGATCTGACCGTGCCGCTGGCAAGATATTATTCTAATCATATGAGTGAACTGCCATCCCCTTTCAAGGCGCTTCAGATCGGAAGTGTATGGAGGGCAGACCGTCCGCAGAGGGGAAGATTCCGTCAGTTTACCCAGTGTGATATTGATATTCTGGGAGAGGGAAGCAATCTTGCTGAGATTGAGCTGATCCTGGCAACGACTGCGGTACTGGGAAAGATCAATTTCCGTAATTTTACAGTCTGCATCAATGACCGGAATATTCTGAAGGCTATGGCCGCCTATAGTGGTTTTAAAGAGGAAGACTATGATGAGGTGTTCATCGTCCTTGATAAGATGGATAAGATCGGAAAGGAAGGCGTTCAGGAAGAACTTCAGGAGATGGGATATCCGAAAGACTGTGTGGAACGATACCTGGGGCTGTTCGATGAGACGCCTGAGGATATCTCAGGAATCCGTTATCTGAAAGAAAAGCTGGGTGATTACTTAAGTGATGAGACGGCTGAAGGAATGCAGCAGATTATCTCCAGTGTAGAGGCGGCAAAGGAATGTGAGTTTTCCGTCCGCTTTGACCCTACGATGGTGCGGGGACAGTCCTATTATACTGGTACGATCTTTGAGATCCGGATGGACGAGTTCGGGGGCTCTGTTGCCGGGGGAGGACGTTATGATAAGATGATCGGCAGGTTTACCGGGCAGGATACACCGGCCTGCGGCTTTTCGATCGGATTTGAACGGATCGTGATGCTGCTTCTGGAGCAGGGATATCAGGTTCCGGGAAGACAGATGAAGAAGGCTTATCTTCTGGATAAGAAGCTTCCTGGAGAGGCTGTGCTTAAAGTGTTTGAAAAGGCAAAAGAGGACAGAAGCAAGGGCGGACAGGTTCTGATCGTCCAGATGAAGAAGAATAAAAAGTTCCAGAAGGAACAGCTTGCGGAAGAAGGATATGCAGAGATCATTGACTGCTATGCTGATTCCATAGACAGATTATAAGAAGGAATGTAAGGAAGGAGAAAAAAGATGGCAGAGTCGATGCAGGGCTTAAAAAGAACTCACCGCTGTGGAGAGCTTTCGGCCGCTTGCGCAGGGCAGAAGGTTACCATCATGGGATGGGTACAGAAAAACCGTAATAAAGGCGGTCTCGTATTTGTAGACGTGAGAGACCGTTCTGGAATCATCCAGGTTGTATTTGAAGAAGGAAAATCAGAGGAGGCGTTGATCGAAAAAGCGGCAAAGCTGCGGGCAGAGTTTGTGGTTGCAGTGACGGGAACAGTGGAAAAGCGTTCCGGCGCAGTCAATACTAATATTTCCACTGGCGAGATTGAGATTATTCCAGAAGAACTCCGGATTCTTTCAGAGTCAGAGACGCCTCCGTTTCCGATTGAAGAGAATTCCAAAACAAAGGAAGAGGTGCGGCTGAAGTACCGCTATCTGGATCTCAGGAGACCGGATCTTCAGAGAAACTTAAGGATGAAGAGCCGCGTGATGACTCTGACACGTCAGTTTTTTACAGAGGAAGGATTTCTGGAGGTGGAGACGCCTATGCTTGGAAAAACAACCCCTGAAGGAGCCAGAGATTATCTGGTGCCGAGCCGGATCCATCCGGGGTGTTTCTATGGACTGCCCCAGTCTCCTCAGCTTTACAAGCAGCTGTTGATGTGCTCTGGAATGGACCGCTATATTCAGATTGCCAGATGTTTCCGCGATGAGGATCTGCGCGCAGACCGTCAGCCAGAGTTTACACAGATCGATATGGAGCTTTCTTTTGTAGATGTGGATGATGTGATCGAAGTGAATGAAAGGTATCTTGCGCAATTATTCCGGGAAGTCCTGGGAGTAGAGGTGCCGCTTCCGATCCAGCGGATGACCTGGCAGGAAGCGATGGACCGTTTTGGGTCTGATAAGCCTGACCTGAGATTTGGAATGGAGCTTCATGATGTTTCCGATGTGGTGAAAGACTGTGGATTCGGTGTGTTTACCGGAGCACTGGAAAATGGAGGAAGTGTCCGTGGAATCAACGCTAAGGGACAGGGCGGCATGCCGAGAAAGAAAATCGACAAGCTGACCGCCTTTGTGAAGGATTATGGCGCAAAAGGCCTGGCCTATATCGCTGTTCAGGAGGATGGCAGTGTAAAATCTTCTTTTGCGAAGTTTATGAGCGAGGAGGAGATGGCCGCTCTTATTAAGGCTATGGACGGCAAGCCGGGAGACCTGCTTTTGTTTGCCGCAGATAAAAATAAGGTAGTGTGGGATTCTCTGGGAGCACTTCGTGTGGAGCTGGCAAAACAGATGGAACTTCTTCATAAAGATGAATATCGGTTTGTATGGATCACGGAGTTCCCGCTTCTGGAGTGGAGTGAGGAGCAGAATCGTTATGTGGCGATGCATCATCCGTTTACAATGCCGATGGAAGAAGACCTTCCCCTTCTTGACAGCGAACCGGGAAAAGTACGTGCGAAGGCATATGATATTGTGCTGAACGGCAACGAGATCGGCGGAGGAAGTGTCAGAATCCATCAGGATGATGTACAGGAGAAGATGTTTGAGGTGCTGGGATTCACAAAAGAACAGGCATATTCACAGTTCGGTTTCCTGCTGGATGCGTTTAAATATGGGGTTCCTCCTCACGCAGGGCTTGCCTATGGGCTGGATCGTCTGGTGATGCTGATGGCCGGTCAGGACAGCATCCGTGATGTGATCGCATTCCCGAAGGTAAAAGATGCGTCCTGCCTGATGACAGAGGCGCCTACTCCGGCAGATGACAAGCAGCTGGAAGAACTGGGACTTACCGTGACAGAATCCTCCAAAACAGACCTGTAAAGTTCAGGAAAAAAATCGCGAAAAAAAAGAAAAAAAGTTGTTGACAATCAAAGACACATATAGTATAGTAGTTATTGTTCTGAGGAACGATAACTACTAAATAAGCGACAGTGGCTCAGTTGGTAGAGTACGACCTTGCCAAGGTCGGGGTCGCGGGTTCGAGCCCCGTCTGTCGCTCTGAAAAGAGAGGAATCTTCATTGCGGAGGTTCCTTTTTTCATATTTAAAAAATTTGTATCTGGATGTATTCCTGTGCTATACTAAAGCATACGAAAAAGAAAAGGATGTGAAGGCGTGAGTGAAAAAAAGACAGTAAAGGCAGCACTTCTGGGGCTTGGAACCGTCGGAGGCGGAGTATATAAGCTGGCAGCCAGACAGAAAGAAGAGATGATGGATAAAACCGGAGCGGATCTGGAAATCAAAAAAATTCTGGTCCATAATCTGGAAAAAGAACGCCCGGGGATAGATCCGTCCCTTCTGACAGACACTTTTGAAGAAATCATAAGGGATCCGGAGATCGAGATTGTAATAGAAGTGATGGGAGGAATCGAACCGGCAAAGACGATGATGCTGGAGGCATTGAATGCCGGAAAACATGTGGTCACAGCCAATAAGGATCTGGTGGCAGAATACGGTCGGGAGCTTCTGGACGCGGCGGAAGCTCACGGCGCTGATTTCCTGTTTGAGGCGGCGGTGGCCGGAGGCATTCCGGTCATCAGACCTTTAAAGCAGTGTCTGGCTGCCAATGAAATAGAGAAGATTGTGGGGATTGTCAACGGAACCACTAATTACATTCTGACAAAAATGGCAGAAGAAGGGATGGAGTTTGATGAGGCCCTGAAAAAAGCGACAGAGCTTGGCTATGCTGAGGCTGACCCCACTGCGGATATTGAAGGATATGACGCCGGCCGGAAGGTGGCGATCATGGCATCGATCGCATTCCACTCCCGTGTGACCTTTTCTGACGTTCATACGGAAGGAATTACAAAGATTTCGGGAAGAGACATTTTCTATGCCAGAGAGCTTGGAAATGTCATCAAGCTGGTGGGAACCGCACATAATACAGAAGACGGGATTGAGGTGGCAGTGTATCCGATGATGATTCCGGTAGAACATCCGCTGGCTTCGGTGAGGGATTCCTTTAATGCGGTATTCGTACATGGAGATGCGGTAGATGATGTGATGTTCTACGGAAGAGGAGCAGGAGAATTTCCTACGGCAAGCGCTGTTATGGGAGATGTGATCGATGTGATGCGTGATATTTCTTATCATTGTACCGGGAGGATCAGCTGCACCTGCTACCGGAATCTTTCTGTGAAGCCTTTTACGGAGGTAAGCAATAAATTTGTTCTCCGGATGCAGGTAGAAAACAGGCCTGGAGTTCTTGCAGGGATTGCAGGCGTGTTTGGAGCCCATCAGGTGAGCATCTCTAAGGTGGTACAGAAAATCATTGCAGATGGTGCGGCAGAGCTCGTAATCGTAACAGAAAAGGTAAAAGAACGGGCTTTTCAGGATGCACTGGAGCGCCTGAAGGATCTGGAAGCAGTCCGGGAGCTCAGCAGCGTGATCCGGGAATACTAAAGCAGACGTACAGGAGGTGTCCGGATGAAAGAACAGATGTCCATAGGTCTGATGCTCAAGCAGATCAATAATGTGTATGAAAAAGATTTTAATAACCGCCTGCGGACTCTTGGGATTACTGCGTCACAGTGCGCAGTTCTGGACTATCTCCTTACCAGCCGTAAAGAGGAGATCAACCAGAAAGATATTGAAAAGGCACTGTGTCTTAAGAATCCTACGGTCACAGGCCTTTTAAAGCGGCTGGATGAAAAGGGATTTATCCTGGTGGTGCCAAGTACAAAGGACCGGCGCTGCAAAAACGTCTATCTTACAGAAAAAGCCTATGATATCCAGAAACGGATGGAGGCGGACCGGAAAAAGATCGATAAGACGCTGACACTTGGGATGAGCAAAAAAGAAAGGGCAGCACTGACAAAAATGCTGGAAAAAGTGTTGTATAACATCTCTGATCCTTAAGATGGTGTCATATTTTCAATATTTTCTATATCCGGCATTGCCATTACTATTTAAACAATGCTATAATTTACTATAGTATGGTTTCGAAAAACGTAACGAAAGAAGCAGGTGTCAGACTTGAAAAATAAAATCCAGAAATTTTCCAAAGGAGACTTTCAGTTAATACGACCTGATGTCATATTTGATGAAACAAATCTGGTTCTCATAATTGGGGAAGGGGAAGTATACAGGGGAAGTTTTACAATCAAGACGAACAGTAAAGGAACGATACGGGGACTGGTTTACCCGTCTTCTTTTCGTGTTCATTTTAAAGATCAGGGGTTCGACGGGAATCCCGCAAAGGTGGAGTTTACCTATGACGGCAGGGGACTTAGGCCCGGACATGTGGAGGAAGGCAAGCTTACTGTGGTCTGCAGCGGAGGAGAGTATGAGCTTTCTTTTACCGCGATCATTGAAAAGCCTTATGTGATGACGTCTTACGGGAAGGTACAGAGTACCGATGATTTCCGGAAACTGGCGATCAAAGACTTTTCTGAAGCGGGAAGGCTGTTCCGTTCCAGAGAGTTCTATGAGATTTTAAAATATGAAAATGAACGGATTTTTTATCTGTATGATAATATGCGCAAGTGGTCCCTGGGAGATCAGGCCATGGAAGAGTTCCTGGTGGGGATCAAGCAGAAGGAATGCATATTCCTGACGCTCCCTGGAGAGGGAATGTTGTTTGAAGATGTGTCAGAATCCACAAAAGGCACACTGACTCTGATGAAGAATACCTGGGGATATATGCCTATCCGGATCGAGGCGGAGGGAAAGTTCATCCGGATAACGCGTTCAGAGATCAGCACAGAGGATTTTGTGGGGAATACTCATGAGGTGGAGTATCTGATCCGTCCGGAGTATCTGCACGGCGGACGCAATTATGGCAAGCTTAAGTTTGTGACTCCTTATGAAACTTTGTCTTATGAGATCGAGGTCCTGCAGAATCAGAAGGAATATGATGAGAACCGCAGGATGCCGGAGCTTTTGCTGGCCCAGATCGTTAAGGAATATGTGGGCTATGTTGCCGGCAGGCTGGAACTGTCAGCCTGGGTGGACAGCGCTGTGGAAAAGATGAATACATTACGGAAGCTGGATCCGCTGAGTGAGATGTACCAGCTTTTGCAGGCCAATATCTATCTTATTGGGAAACGAGTAGAAGAGGCAAAATGGATTTTGGAAAATTATAATTACAACCGGTTTGCCATCGGAAAAGACCCGATCACCAACTGCTATTATCTGTATCTGACCGCTCTTGTCAGAGGACAGGGCAATCATATCGAACGGGTACTGGACGAGATCGGCAAGACCTATATGCGTCATCAGGACTCATGGATGCTTTTGTATATGCTTCTGGACCTGGAGCCTAAGTATAAAAACGCGTACAAGAGAATCGAAGTGCTGGAACAGCAGTATGAGTATGAGATCCACAGTGTCCTGTTCTATCTGGAGGCCTACCTTTGCTACCAGGAAAAACCTACTTTGTTGAAGAAGCTGGGTCCTTTTGAACTTCAGGTGTTGAATTTTGCATCCAAGTACCGTCTGATGACGAAGGAACTGGCTCTTTATGTGTCGAATTTTGTGAGTCAGCAAAAGCGGTACAATGAAGCCATGTTCCGGATTCTGGAACGGATTTATAAGATGTACAGTGAGCCGATGATCCTGAATACGATCTGCACGCTCCTGATCAAGGGAAATAAGACTCAGAAGCGTTATTTTGTATGGTATCAGAGAGCCGTGGATGCGGAATTGAAGATTGCGCAGCTGTATGAATATTATATGATCACGCTGGATGAGGAAACGGTCAGAGGTCCTCTCCCGAAGTCTATCCTGCTCTACTTTATGCATGGAAATACCCTTAATTATAAGAAAGCGGCCCTTCTGTATGCCAATCTGGTGACATATGAAGAACAGGCAGGGGATCTCTACTTAAATTACCGGGAACAGATGGTGGAGTTTACCTGGGACCAGTTGATGAAACGACATATTACAGAGTCCCTGCGTATTCTGTATAAGAGATTCTGCCGGGAAGAGGAGATGGACGCAGAGCGCATGGAGGCCATGAGAGATGTGTGCTATGCCTATGAGGTGCGCACCAGAGTGCCGAATATGAACTGTGTGCTGGTGATTGAAAAAGACGGAGAGATTCGCCAGCGCGTTCCCTATGATCCGGAAAATGGCGCAGTGATCTATCTCTATGATAAAGAATCACGGATTGTCTGGGAGTCTGTGGAAGGAAGGCATTATACAGATTCGATCGCCTATGAGACCAAGCGGCTGTTCTACGAGCCCAGGTTTCTAGATATGTGCCGGAAATATGCGGCTTCTGCAGGAATCTGGGAAAAGGAAGGGGAAAAGGCAGAGCTGACCTTTGAGAACATTCAGGAAAAGGGCATCGGAGCCTTTGACGAGAGAGATGTGTTCCGTATGTGCAGCCGGCGGATCCGGGAAGACAACTACGAAGAAGATGAGTTCCTGACATACCTGTGCTTTGAGCTCTTCCGCAGACAGCAGTATGATAAAGTTACGCTGATGTATCTGGCAAACTACTACTGCGGAGCCACAAGAGATATGAAGGCTTTGTGGAAGGTTCTGAAGGATTATGGAATCCCGGCTCACAAGGTGGGCGAACGGATCATCACACAGATGGTTTTCTCAGAGAATTTGTTCGAAGAAGAAGAGATTTTCGAAGATTACTATATTTCCGGGAATGTCTATTTCCGGCTGAAACAGGCATATCTGGCTTATGTATCCAGAGAGTATATGGTCAGCGGCAGAGTCTTAAAGCCGTGTGTATTTGAGATCATCGCCAATGAGTGCGACCAGAAGGAGGATCTGCCTGATATCTGTAAGATCGCACTTTTGAAATATTATTCCGGACAGGATTATAAGACGGATGTGGAACAGATTCTGCACTCCGTTCTGAGGGAAATGTGTGAAAAGCAGATTGTATTTCCTTTTTACCTGCGGTTTAAGGAAGAGTGGATCCGGGAGGTTCAGCTGCATGACAAATCCATGGTAGAATATCAGGCGGCGCCGGGAAGCCGGGTAAAATTATATTATAAGGTAAAAAAGGGAAACAGAGAAGAACTGGGATATCATTCAGAAGTACTGATGCCGGTTTACGATAATCTATATGTCAAGCAGTTTATTTTATACAGTGACGAGTCGGTGACCTATTATTTTCAGGAAACCAGGGGGAGAAAAAACACGGTCACGGAAAAGCAGGTGCTGGATAACAGTCACAGCGCAGTGGGCGCAGGAAAATATGGAAAACTGAACGACATGGCGTCTATGAGCCCGGCAGTCCGGCATCTGGCGATGTTGGAGTACGAAGAAGAGGAAAGACTGGCTGAACAGTTTTTTCAGACTTATTAGGAGGAAATGTTCATGCAAAGGGGAAGTATTCTGGGGTATGATTTGAACGAGAAAAGTTGTCAGATCAGCTACTATGATGAAAAAAAGGAAGAGCCGCAGACCCTGGAAACGGCGGTAGATAATTATCAGATTCCGCTCCTGCTGGGGCATTATAAGGACCGCTGGGTATTTGGGAAAGAGGCGAAAAAGCTGTCAGTGATCCAGGAGGGCGAGGTGGTCACAGATCTGTTTCAGAAGGCCATGCACCGGGAGAAGGTTCATATCGGTGGAAAGAATCATGATGCGGTCTGGCTTCTGGCCAAGTTTGTAAGCCTGACGCTTCAGGATTTTGAAGAGATCAGCCAGATCACTTTCGCGGTGCCTCATACGGATATCGATGTTTCAAAGATGTTAAAGGGCATCGGAAGTTTCGTAGGTGTTCCCAAGGAATGCGTGAATGTACAGGATTATAAAGAAAGCTTCTGTCAGTATATGTTCTATCAGCCGAAGGAATTGTGGCAGTATGAGTCTGCACTGTTTTACTGTGACGCTCAGGAGATCCGTGCCTACATGCTCCGGAAGCTGAATACGATCAGCGGACGGGGAAAGGATAAGTTTGTAACTGTGGATGAGGTGGCCAGCGCGAAAATGAAGGAGCTGGCTGCAATTTATCCGGTGCTGAATGTGGATAAAGCGAAAGATGCAGATGAGCAGTTTAAGTCCTTTATTCAGAATGTGTTTGAGAAAAAAGTGGTATCTTCTGTTTTTCTGACGGGAGAAGGATTTGAGAATAACTGGTATCCCAATTCCCTTAAGGTTCTGTGCAACGGAAGAAGAGCCTTCCTTGGAAATAATCTGTACAGCAAGGGAGCCTGCTATACCTCTATGCGGAAGGTTTTTTCCTATGACGAGGGTCCGGTCTATCTGGATGAGACAAAGATGACGGAACAGATCTGTCTGCGTATGAGGGTGGGAGGCCAGGAAGGATGGCACCCCATCGTTTCCTGGGGAACGCACTGGTATGAGGCGGACGGACAGTGGGAAGTGATTCTGGAGGACACTTCGGATATTGAGATTCATGTAGAGACACTGGCGGGAGAAGAACTGCAGGTGGAGACAGTTTCTCTGGAAGGTCTTCCTGAGAGAAGAGATTATTCCCTCAGACTTCAGATCGATGTGATGTTTCTGGATGAGGAGACCTGCAGGCTGACGTTTAAAGATATCGGATTTGGAGAGTTTTTTCCGGCAACGGATTTCTGCGTGGAGAAGATTTTAAAATTAGGAGGTATCCATGGGCAGTTTAATTCTATGTCATAAAAAAAGAGCAAAACAACCCTATGTGATATCCAGGGTTCACATGAAGATCTATACTATTGAAGAGTTGTGCTATTATATCTGCAACAATCTTTACCTGATTGATTATACCATTATTAATCAGCAGCTTTGTGACTGGATCGGCAGAGAGCTGGAAATGGAGGATCTGGCAGAGCATTTAAGAGAAGAACTGAGGAAGAACTGTTCAATGGAGCAGTTTATCCTGACAATCCTCCGGGAATCCACGATCTATGCCCAGTCCGATATCAATCGGATCCAGAATATCCTGGAACGGCTTCAGAATCAGAAGGATGTGGAACGGACCAAGCATAAGGCAGACAGTCTGATGCAGAGTGGCGAATATGAGTCGGCGGTGCTGGTGTACCAGTCGATCATCGGAGGAGAACGGGACGATTCAGTGGACAAGACCTTCTACGGAAAGGTCTATGCATGCCTTGGCGCCGCTTACGGACGCCTGTTTTTATATGAGGAAGCATCAAAAATGTATGAGGCGGCTTATGAGATCTGTGAGGATGCGGATATGCTCAAGGCGTATCTCTATTGCTGCAAACGGGCTCTCCCAGAAGATAAATATGTAAAGATGCTTTCCGGCAATCCGGCCCTTTTAAGCATTGATCCTCAGATCAGGGAAAGTATCCGTACAGTCCGCAGAGAAATAGACCCGGATCTGCCGGAAGAGAGATTTGAACAGTGGAAAAAAGCATACAGAAGGATTGACAAGAATCAAGGAATATGCTAAGATAACACCGATTTAGCGTGGTAAAGTGGTCAATTGACAGCGAAGTGATCTGACATATTTTTGGCCCTTTCCGTGTATAAAGAGGAGGATCAGATTATGAAAAAGAGACTGGCAATGATTCTTGCGCTGGTAACGGCAGCTTCTATGATGGCAGCAGGATGCGGCGGACAGAAAAGCGGCAGCGAAGATAGTGGAAGCAAAGATGAATCCGCACAGAAAGAGACGGCTTCGTTTGAAGAAAAGAAGGAAGGAGATACCTTCACGGTAGGTTTTGACCAGAATTTTCCACCTATGGGATTTGTAGGAGATGACGGTGAATATACCGGATTTGATTTAGAGCTGGCCCAGGAGGTCTGTGACCGTCAGGGCTGGGAGTTTGTGGCGCAGCCCATTTCATGGGAGACGAAGGATGCAACCTTGAATTCCGGTGAGATCGACTGCATCTGGAACGGGTTTACCATGAATGGAAGAGAAGATGACTACACCTGGTCCGAACCATATCTGGACAATCAGCAGGTGTTTGTCGTAAGATCTGATTCCGGGATCGAGTCTCTGGATGATCTGGCGGGAAAGATCGTAGATGTACAGACAGAGTCGTCTGCACAGGCTGCATTGGATGAGAAGCCTGATCTGGCCGGAAGCTTTGCAGCGCTGCAGGTAGTACCGGATTATGATACCGGGTTCATGGACCTGGAGTCCGGAGCAGTGGATGCGGTAGCGATGGATATTGTGGTGGCAGGCTATCAGATTGAGTCCAGGAATGCAGATTTTACGATCCTGGATGAGCCGATCGCATCTGAGGAGTACGGCATCGGTTTTGCCAAAGGCAATGAGGCGTTAAGAGATACCGTACAGGAGACCCTGGAAGAGATGGCGGCGGACGGAACCATGGCAGAAATATCTACCAAATGGTTCGGAGAGGATATCACGACCATCGGAAAATAGATATCAAAAAAGTTTTGGAATGAGGGCTGTCCTTCCAGGACGGCCTTTTTCTACGAAGAGAGGGAAATAGTATGGCAATTTCGGTTATGCTTGGAAAACTGCTGGAAGGAATGTGGGTTTCTGTACTGATCTTTGCGGTGACTCTGGTTTTTTCCCTGCCGCTGGGGCTTTTAGTCTCCTTTGGCAGAATGTCAAAGAATGTTGTGATCCGCACCATTGTAAAAGTATATATATCTGTGATGCGGGGCACACCTCTGATGCTGCAGCTGATCGCAATCTATTTTGGACCCTATTATGGATTTGGAATCCCTAATACGCCGGAGTGGAAGAATATGGCGGTGGCCATCGGATTTATTTTAAACTACGCTGCCTATTTTGCAGAAATCTACCGGGGAGGCATTGAATCTATGCCTGCCGGACAGTATGAGGCGGCAAAGATCCTGGGTTACAGCCGGGTACAGACCTTCTTCCGCATCATCCTGCCTCAGGTGATCAAACGGATCCTGCCGGCGGTCACGAATGAGACGATCACGCTGGTAAAGGATACGTCCCTTGCATTTACCATTGGCGTACTGGAGATGTTCACGGTGGCAAAAGCGCTGACGGCGTCCCAGACGTCCCTGCTTCCGCTGGTATTTGCGGGCATTTTCTATTATGTGTTCAACTTTATCGTAGCGTTTGTGATGGAACGTATCGAGAAAAAGCTGAACTATTATCGTTAGGAGGAGAATGTGATGAGTCTGCTTGAGATGAGACATATCAAAAAAAGTTTCGACGGAACAGAGGTGCTGAAGGATATCTCCCTGGCGGTGGACAAGGGGGAGGTTCTCGGGATCATCGGCCCGTCAGGTTCCGGAAAATCCACACTGCTCCGGTGTGCGACCGGACTTGAAAATCCGGATTCAGGCGAGATCCATTATGAAGGAACGTTTGGCCTGGTGTTTCAGAATTTCAATCTGTTCCCCCATTATTCTGTGATGAAAAATATTACGGATGCCCCGCTGCGCGTGCAGAAGAGAAAGAAAGATGAAGTGTTTGCAAAGGCCAGGGAGCTGCTTGCAAAAATGGGCCTCGAGGATAAGGAAGATGCCTATCCTTATCAGTTGTCCGGCGGACAGCAGCAGAGGGTCTCGATCGCCAGAGCGCTGGCCATGAACCCGGACATTCTTTTTTTTGATGAGCCTACATCGGCTCTGGATCCGGAGCTGACTGGAGAAATCCTCAAAGTCATCCGGGATCTGGCTGCGGAGCATATGACAATGGTGATCGTGACTCATGAGATGAATTTTGCAAGGCAGGTATCGGACCATATCATTTTTATGGACCGTGGATATATTGAATTAGAGGGTGCGCCGGATGAGGTGTTTACATCTGATAATGCCAGGATACAGGAATTTCTGGGGAAGTTCCGGGAGAATTGAAGGCAGAAGGAATATTGCTTTTCCTTCTGCCTTGTATTATACTTAACCTGTATACTGCCCGGAAAAGGGCAGACTAAGATTTAAATTAAGGAGTTGCATTCATGGACGAATTTGAAAAAGTAACAACTGGTATGGGAGAGGAATGCGGCGTTTTCGGTGCTTATGATATGGATGGGGGTGATGTGGCGCCGTCGGTGTATTACGGGCTGTTTGCACTGCAGCACCGCGGACAGGAAAGCTGTGGAATCGCGGTGACGGATACCTATGGAGAACGAAAAGTTCATTCGAGAAAAGGGCTGGGGCTTGTCAATGAGGTGTTCGATGAGGATTCACTGGCCGGGTTAAAAGGTAATCTGGGGATTGGTCATGTGCGTTATTCTACCGCGGGAGGAACCCGGGCAGAGAATGCGATGCCGCTGGTCTTAAACTATGTCAAGGGAACTCTGGCCATTGCCCATAATGGAAATCTTACGAATGCAGTGGAACTGCGGCATGAACTGGAGTATACCGGAGCGATCTTCCAGACCACGATTGACTCAGAGGTGATTGCTTACCATATCGCCAGAGAACGGCTCCGCACGCCTGATGCGGAGGGAGCTGTGAAAAACGCGATGAAAAAGATTAAGGGAGCCTATGCCCTGGTGGTAAGTTCTCCGCGGAAGCTGATCGGGGCCAGAGACCCGTTCGGACTGAAGCCGCTGTGTATCGGGAAACGGGACAACACCTACTTTCTGGCTTCAGAAAGCTGCGCCATTGCGGCAGTGGACGGAGAGTTTATCCGGGATGTAAAGCCGGGAGAGATTGTAAGTATCACAAAAGAGGGGATCGCTTCCGACCTTTCCATGGCAATCGCACCGGAGAAACAGGCCAGGTGTATCTTTGAGTATATTTACTTTGCGCGGATGGACAGTACGATTGATGATGTGAATGTCTATCATGCCAGGATTATAGCCGGAAAAGCGCTTGCACAGTCTTATCCTGTGGATGCGGATCTGGTCGTAGGCGTACCGGATTCAGGGCTGGTGGCTGCAAAAGGATATTCAGAGTATTCGGGGATCCCTTATGGAATGGCTTTTCACAAAAACAGTTATGTGGGACGGACCTTTATCAAGCCAAAGCAGAGCCAGCGGGAAAGCAGCGTTAAGATCAAGCTGAATGTCATTGAAGAAGTGGTCCGGGGAAAACGGATCGTTATGGTGGATGATTCGATTGTCCGGGGAACAACCTGTGCAAATATCATCCGTATGCTGAAAAAGGCAGGGGCAAAGGAGGTCCATGTAAGGATCAGCTCGCCGCCATTCCTGTATCCCTGCTATTTTGGGACAGACGTGCCTTCCAATGAACAGCTGATTGCTCATTCTCATACGACGGAGGAGATCCGTGAGATGATCGGCGCAGATTCTCTGGGTTATATGAAGATTGAGAAACTAAAAGAGATGGTAGGAGACCTGGGGTACTGCGACGCCTGTTTCTCGGGGAATTACCCCATGGAAGTGCCGGGAAGAGATATTTCCCATGCTTTTGAATAAGACGATAAAAAGAACGTAGTAAAAGGAGAGAATAAAATGGCAAACGACAGATATCAGAGTCCGCTTTCAGAGCGTTATGCAAGTAAGGAAATGCAGTATGTATTTTCACCGGACAAAAAGTTCCGCACCTGGAGAAAATTATGGATCGCTTTGGCTGAGACAGAGAAAGAACTGGGCCTCCCGATCACGGAGGAACAGATTGAAGAACTGAAGGCGCATGCAGAAGATATCAATTATGATGTGGCAAAGGAAAGAGAAAAGGTAGTCCGCCACGATGTTATGTCTCATGTGTACGCATATGGACAGCAGTGTCCGAAAGCAAAAGGGATTATCCATCTGGGAGCAACCTCCTGTTATGTGGGAGATAATACCGATATCATCCTGATGTCAGAGGCCCTGGATATCGTCCGCAAAAAGCTGGTCAATGTGATCGCGGAGCTGGCAGATTTTGCAGAGAAATACAAAGATCTTCCGACCCTTGCCTTTACCCACTTCCAGCCTGCACAGCCTACAACTGTAGGAAAGAGGGCAACACTTTGGATGCAGGAGTTTGAGATGGATCTTGAGGACCTGGAGTATGTTAAAAGTACACTGAAGCTGCTGGGCTCCAAGGGCACCACCGGTACGCAGGCCAGCTTTCTGGAACTTTTCGACGGAGATCAGGAGACCATCGATAAGATCGATCCGATGATCGCAGAAAAGATGGGATTCAAAGCCTGCTATCCGGTATCAGGACAGACATATTCCAGAAAGGTAGACACCCGTGTGCTGAACGTTCTGGCAGGGATTGCAGCCAGCGCCCATAAGATGTCCAATGATATCCGCCTGCTGCAGCATCTGAAAGAAGTAGAAGAGCCTTTTGAAAAGACCCAGATCGGTTCTTCTGCCATGGCATATAAGAG
>OGRN01001484.1_pt1 | contig 20115 bp, 20 predicted proteins | sample 1553401 | NCBI WGS metagenome assembly OGRN01 (sample SAMEA2580096, study PRJEB22360) | human gut metagenome | biome: human gut; feature: human-associated habitat; material: faeces | place: Denmark | collected 2008/2010 | reverse complement strand
ATAGGCTCTTTCTGTCATTGGAAGCTGGCGTTCTCCTTTTTTGGTCTTAGGCGTTAAGCATGGAAGTCTCATTCAACTGATTCTTGGAGTGTTCAATGGATTCATCAATCGTCTCCATCTGCTCTTCTACAGCTTCATATTCCTGCTTCATTCCATCATAATCTGCAGAAGCTTGCTCCAGCTCTTCTTTAGTAAGCTTAAGCTTGTCTTCCACCTGACCGGAAAGATCCTTAAGTCTCTCTGTCTCCAGAAGAAACATATTAATATCGTATGTTTTGAGCGCTTCTTTCTTCTTCAAATATTCTCTTGCCTTTTCCGATTGTCGTTCCAGTGGACCGATCTGTTTCTCCAACTCAGCAAGAATATCATTGACTCGCAGAAGGTTCTGACGCTCTTCTTCTAACTTCTTAACAGAAGTATTCTTCCGTCTCTTAAACTTAACGATACCTGCCGCTTCATCAAAAAGCTCTCTTCGTTCCTCCGGCTTTCCGCTTAAGATCTTATCAATCTGACCCTGTCCGATGATCGAATACCCTTCTTTACCTATTCCGGTATCATAAAAGAGTTCATTGACATCTTTCAGCCTGCATGTACTGCCGTTGATCAGATATTCACTTTCGCCGGAACGGTATAACTTTCTTGTTACCGTCACTTCCTCATAATCAATCGGAAGCTGATGATCAGAATTATCCAACGTAATCGCAACCGATGCATAACTTAAAGGCTTACGGTTCTCTGTCCCGGAGAAAATAACATCCTGCATCGTGCCTCCACGCAGTTGCTTAATTCGTTGTTCACCAAGTACCCACCGGACGGCATCTGCAACATTACTCTTACCGCTTCCGTTCGGTCCGACAATTCCGGTAATTCCGTTATGAAAGTCAAACTTTAATTTGTGCGCAAAGGATTTAAATCCATGCACTTCAATACTTTTTAAATACATACCTCACCTACTCAATGTTCTTTTTCCGAAGTGCCAGTATACTCTGGTAAGCAGCCTCCTGCTCCGCTGCTTTCTTTGTGCGCCCGGAGCCGACTCCATATCTGTCGTCACCGATCTGGACAGCCACTTCAAACACTTTATTATGATCCGGTCCTTTTTCTCCAAGCAGCTCATAGGACACAGGTTCCTTAAAGTTTGACTGTACAATCTCCTGCAGGATAGTCTTGCTATCATAAAAGAGCTTCTTATTTTCCAGATCTTTTAAAATAAATCTCTCAATAAACTCTTTTGCATTAGCAAAACCACCGTCCAAATAAATTGCACCGATCAGTGCCTCCATCGCATCTGATGTAACAGATTCTCTCTTTCTTCCGCCGGTTGCATCCTCACCTTTTCCGAGCAGCAGATATTTACCCAGCTCAATATCTCTTGCACAGAAAGCAAGCGCAGGTTCGCACACCATACTTGCGCGCGTCTTTGTAAGCTGCCCTTCCGGCATCGTCTTGTGCAGGGAAAATAAAAATTCACTGGAAATAAGCTCCAGCACCGCATCTCCTAAAAATTCCAGACGTTCATTGCACTCGTATTTTGGAAGATGCTTCTCATTTGCATAGGAACTGTGTACCATCGCTTTTTTCAGAAGTTTATCATCATGAAAATGATAGCCGATCCGATCCTGTAACTCTTTTAACATATTATCCATAAATTATCTACCTCATAAAACGAAAAAGCCCGCTGTGGGCTTTCTCGTCTTGTTCATGCCTAGTCATTTGTTGCGTTTTTTATCTGTTCTACAGCATCTCCGACTGTAACAATCTTCTCCGCATCTTCATTATCGATCTCGATATCAAAAGTTTCTTCGATTCCCATAATAATCTGGAAAATATCCAGTGAATCTGCTCCGAGATCATCTACAAATGTAGAATCCATGTGAATATCATTCTCATCAAGATTTAATACATCTGCGATAATTGCTTTCAATTTTTCAAATTCCATATCTGTTCATCCTTTCTGCTCTTCTATCTATCCAACGGAAATTACTCCGGCTGAATACTTTCTTTGATCTTCTCATTGATCTTCTGTTCTTTAAATGTAACACACTGTATAATCGTATTGCAGATTTCCTTCGCAGTAGAGCTGCCGTGTGTCTTGACAACGAGACCGTTGAGTCCCAGAAGTGGCGCTCCTCCATACTCAGACGAGTCAAAACTCTTCAACGCCTTCTTCAGTGCCGGTTTTACAAGAAGCGCACCGATCTTGCTTCTTAAGCTTCCCATCATGCCTTTCTTGATCTCGGAAATAAGCACACTTCCGACACCTTCGAATAATTTAAGAATAATATTACCGGCAAATGCTTCACAGACAATGACATCAGCCTGTCCATGCGGAATCTCTCTTGCTTCCACACTTCCAATAAAATTGATATTCTTCTCTCCTTTTAATAATGGGAAAGTCTCTTTTACAAGCGCATTGCCTTTCTCTTCTTCTGCCCCGATATTCACGATGCCGACTTTCGGATTCTTAATGCCGACAACATGCTCCATATAAATGGAACCCATCTTCGCAAACTGTACAAGATGAGACGGTCTTGCATCTACATTGGCTCCACAGTCAACCAGAAGGCTGACGCCTTTCTCCGTCGGGATCAGCGGTGCAAGAGGTGGTCTCTCCACGCCTTTGATCCTGCCAACGATTACCTGACCTCCAACTAGTACAGCCCCGGAACTTCCGGCAGAAACAAAGGCATCTGCCTGTCCTTCCTTCACGAGCTTCATACCGACCACAATAGAAGAATCCTTCTTACGACGGATCGCATTCACCGGTGGTTCTGCTGTCTCGATCACTTCCGTTGCATTTACAACCTCGATACGTGCTTTATCATACGTATACTGTGCAAGTTCTGCACGGATCACATCTTCTTTACCTACAAGGAGTACCTGCACGGCATCTGTTTTCTCAAGTGCCTGCACAGCTCCCTTGATCATTTCTTTTGGGGCATTGTCCCCGCCCATAGCATCCAGGGCTACTATTGTTCTATCTGTCATCTTAATTCCTCCCAGAACTACTAGAATAATTCTACTAGACATCATTATAAAAATCAATCATTTTATAATGATATAAAAAGATTGTGTCAAAAAAAATCAAGAGCGACAAACGCCGCTCTTGATTTTAACTTCATTCTCAAAATTAGTCCTGAGCAATGATTTCTTTTTTGTTGTACGAACCACAAGCTTTGCATACTCTGTGAGGCATCATTAATTCGCCGCATTTGCTGCATTTTACCAGGTTCGGAGCACTCATCTTCCAATTAGCTCTTCTCTTATCTCTTCTAGCTTTTGAAGATTTGTTCTTTGGACAAATTGACATAGGTTACACCTCCTTAAAATTCTTAAAAACATCGCGGATAACTGACATTCTCGGATCGAGGCCTGTATCTTCACAGCTGCAGGTACCCTCATTTAGGTTTTGACCACATATGCTGCAAATTCCTTTACAGTCTTCGCTACACAGAACTTTCATCGGCCATCCTACCAATATCTCATTATAGAGTAATTTTTCTACGTCAAGATGATATCCGTCAATATAATTATTTTCGTCTAATTGATCCGCTTCATCCGAAGCGACTTCTGCTTCTTTTGTCTCAACTTCTCTTGTAAAATCCAGTTTGAAATCAACCGGGACCTCTTCAAGACATCGATCACACGGAATTCCAATCGTCAGATTTGTCAGACCGGATACTCTCAGCTTCTGATCACCTGCATATTCAACCTGAATATGCAACTCATCTTTTGAAAGAACCGGATAAGTCTTTCCTCTGAGTTTGAATTCATCCATCGAAATCGAAACATTCTTATCCACAGATTTGTGCTGTTCAGACAAAACATTGGATAGGTCTAATAACATAATACTATCACCCCTATTCATACCTAAATTATTATATCATGGAAAATTGTTTTGTCAACTGGTATTTGATATATTTTTCCTATGTTTGTCCACATTTTTTCAAAAACTGCTCTAAAACACTTAATCTGTCAAGTCTTCTGTTACAGATTTAAGGTTCAGGAAGTTTATCAGATAATCTGCTGTTCCTGTCTTCGCATCTGTTCCGGACATATTAAATCCTCCAAACGGATGCTACAATACAACAGCTGCTGTAGATTTACGGCTGAACTTGCAACACCTTGGGCTGCCTTTTTAATATTTGCTGAAGAATCAACAATGATCGCATTCTTTCCACTCATCTCAGCAACAACACGTTTGATCCATTTTTCCGTCTCCATAAAAAAATATGTGCATACTGCCGAAGGATTTTTATTTATATGAAGGGAATGAAATTTCCTATCACGCAACAATAAAAAATAAGCGAACAGCCACAATATTCACGGTAGCTGTCCGCTTACTCTATGATTCTGTTTTGTTATCTCTGTATTTACAGCCTGCAATCTTATATTCTGTATGCGATGCACACTTACAATTTATTTCCATTTCAGAGAATACCATCCTGAAGATTTGGAATTACCACGGTATACTTTAATATAATAAGTTCCTTTTGACCATTTGCCTAATGACTGTAAAGTATAAGAAGAATTTGAATAAATCAATGATCGAGTTCCGATCGCTCTTCCTCCCTGATATACGGTAATCTTCATTGTATCATTGGTCTTTGCTTTCCATAAAATCTTCACACTCTTCTTGCTGGTCAGTTTGAATTTGTACCAGTCTGCCTGTGAGCTTCCCGCCTGCAGTGTTCCGCTTACAGTCTTGCCTTTCTTTATTGTTACAGCTTTTCCCTTGCTCTTGCCACTCTTTTCAGAAACTTTGTAATTCTTAACTTTAAAGAAATATCCACCATTGCTGTTATAGGATGACGCTACTTTAAAATAATATGTCTTTCCTTTTGTTACTCCATAAGAAGGATTGTATCCAACCGCTGTATAATCGGAATAAGCTTTTTTCTTGCTGTTACAAAGTGCAACCTTTACTGAATATTTGCTGTCTTTGCTGGCAAATGCAGAGACGTATCCCGTCTGTGTTGCTTTGAATTTAAAATAATTTGTCTGTGGCTCTTTTTGTCCAACCGCAATCTGCTTATTATGCAAAATCGTACGGTCTGCACCGTTATAGAAACCTGCTGCAGCCACAAATCCCCAAGCATCATAGACTCCATCTGAATAAGTGTCTGCATAAACATAGATTCCAAGATAATATTTTCCCGGTTTCGGGACTTTGAACATGCGGGAAGTTGTCTCTCCCAGCTCATCACAGAACTGATAAGAATCTACCGGCTTTGTTAAAGCGGAATCATAAAACAATCCGTAAGTAGCTGATTTCTGCTTTGCACTGTCTGATTTTGCCGAATAATTCATTGCGAAATCCAATGTACCTTTCGTTTTGAATGTTACAGCCTGACTGTACTGATAGTGATTGCCTACTGTTCCATTCCGGGCCGCAAGTATAATCTGACCTACTTTGTTGACACTCTCGTTTCCTGTATTCATCATGATAACCGGAATACTTCCATCTACAACTGTTGTTTTCGTTGCTTTCACAGTTGCGCTCTGTGCGCTTACCGGACTCACTTTTGCAGCCTTCACTGCCTTTACAATACTGCTCTGTGCTTCCAGACTCTGCGCCTCTGCCTTCACTGCATGTGTATTCTGTACTTTTGTCGATGTATCTGCCGCCTGTACTACACTTCCTGAAGAAACAGTAAGGATAGCCGCTAATACAAGTGACAATACTTTGCCTTTTCTCTTCATCATAGCCTCTTTCTCCTTTTCCTCTATTGTGATATAAAATCAGGGACAATCATCGTAATATCATCCTATTTAAAATGGTATTGACAAAAACTGCCCCTCTTTTTATTCATTATAATATAAATATCTGATTATTTCCATCTTAAAATATACCAACCGGAAGATTTTTCTGTATCAGTATATACTTTCAGATAATATGTATCTTTTGGCCATTTTCCAACGGACTTCAGCTTGTAGGAAGCATCTGCATAAGTCAACGTCTTTGTATCAATCTTTCTGCTTCCCTGATAAATAGCAAGTTTCATCTTTTCATTCGTTCTTGCTTTCCAGGAAAGTTCCACACTCCGTTTGGATGTAAGACGGATCTTATACCAGTCCGCTCTTTTCATTCCTGTTTCCATTGTTCCTTTGATTGTGGTATTTTTCTTAATCTCCACAGCATTGGATTTACTGCTTCCGCTTTTTTCTGAAATCTTACGGTTTTTTGCCACCAGCGTATAACCGCCATCTTCACTCGCCGGAGACCATACTTTAATATAGTAAGTTCTTCCCTTTGGTACACCATATGTGACACCATATTTTGCAATTGTACTCTCTGTAAGACGATTCTTCTTACTGTCATAAAGAACAATCTTATTCTTCGGATCACTTGCAATCACTGTGATATAACCGCTTTCTGTGGTTTTCATTTTAAAATAATTCGTCTGCGTTGTTTTGTGACCGACTGCAATCTTCTTATCACTGGTAATCGTACGATTATTGCCATTCCAGTAGATCGCTCCTGTCGTAAACTTCCAGGATTCGCTCTTATCTTTTGCATTGACCATTGTATAGATGCCGATATAATAGGTTCCTGCTTTCGGGATCTTTACAACGACTGTCTTGTGATCGCCTTTTTTCGTTACAACATCAACGCTTGACTTATCAATCGGATCTTCCAGGGATGCCTGCTTGAATACTCCGTAGACAACATTACGTCCCGCCGTCTTTGCTTCTGTACATTTAACAGAAAATGAAAAAGAACCCTTGCCCTGAAATTCAACTTTCTGTGAATAGAGGTATCTCTTTCCCATCGTGCCATCTGTAGTTCCGACAGAATTACCAAGCGCAACATTGCCCTGCTTGCCTTCTTCTGAACCTGTTACACCTTTGACTACCGGAATATAACTCATATTCTTCTTTGTTGTTGCTTTGGCTCTGACATTCTTGCCGGTAAGTGCTGCTTTTTGCTTTGCGGCGCCTGTCTGGATTGCAAGTTTCTTCTGGCTCTTCCCGGTATCCTTTGTCAACACGTCTGTTGTCAGCGCATTTCCTTTTTCTGCACGAACTGTCTGAAGTCTGACACCGGATGTATTTCCTGCCGCCTGTACATGACCTGCACTTGCCAGAGATGTAACACTGAGAATTGCTGTAAGTAAAACTGCTGCATACATGTTCCTTTTTTTCATTCTATATCTACCCCTTTTTATTTTATCTCCTATCTTAAGAACAAGCACATTATACTTGATATTTCTCTCAAATTCAATTCTCTTTCCGCTCATTCCCGGAATCTTAAGAAAAATATTAGAAATAATGTTCTGCCTCTTCGCGCGAGTGCACATCCTGCCGACGGCTTTATATCTGTCGAAAGCTTTATATATAAAGAAGGCTGCCGCTTCCGCGACAGCCTTCGATATACCTCTCAATTCTATGATCGTTCAACTATGCTGATTAAACTAATGCAACAGTCTCTCTTGCAATTGCAAGTTCCTCATTTGTAGGAATTACAAATACATCAACTTTAGAATCCGGAGTTGAGATTTTCACTTCTTCACCATGTGAATCATTTGCTTCTTTATCGATTGCAACTCCAAGGTATCCAAGGTATTCCATAACTTTCTCACGTACAAGACTTGCATTCTCACCAATTCCTGCTGTAAATGCAATTACATCCACACCATTCATGGCAGCTACATAACTTCCAACGTACTTAGCTACACGGTAGCAGAATACATCAACTGTTGTAGCAGCAATCTCATTTCCGCTCTCAGCAGCGCTTGTAAGATCACGGAAATCACTGGATAAGTTATTAGAAAGACCAAACACACCAGATTTTTTATTTAACATTGTCATAAGCCCTGCAATATCAAGGTCTTCTTTCTTAGCGATGAACTCTAAGATAGCCGGATCGATATCTCCGGAACGTGTTCCCATTACAAGACCCTCCAGTGGAGTCAGTCCCATAGATGTGTCTACGGATTCACCATTCTCTACAGCACAGATACTTGCACCGTTACCAAGATGACAAACGATTGTCTTCACTGCATCATATGGTTTTCCAACAAGTTCAGCAGCTCTCTTGGATACGAAACTGTGGCTTGTTCCGTGGAATCCATAACGTCTTACTTTGTATTTGTCATAATACTCATATGGCAGACCATACATATATGCCTTTGCTGGCATTGTCTGATGGAAAGCAGTATCAAATACAGCTACCATCGGCGTACCCGGCATTAATTCCTGGCATGCATTGATACCAATCAGGTTAGCTGGGTTGTGAAGAGGTGCAAGGTCATTACACTCTTCGATTGCTTTCATAACTTCATCTGTAATTACTACAGATTTGGCGAACTTCTCTCCGCCATGTACAACACGGTGTCCGACTGCCCCAATTTCCTTTAAGTCTTTTACGACACCTGTCTTGTCATCTGTCAGTGCGTCAATAACGAACTGAATAGCCTCTGTATGAGTCGGCATAGCTTTGTCAGATTTGACTTTCTCTCCGCCTGCCGGCTGATAAGTAAGGCTTCCATCAATTCCGATTCTCTCGCAAAGTCCTTTTGCAAGAACCTGCTCTGAATCAGAATTGATCAGCTGGAACTTCAATGAAGAACTTCCACAGTTGATTACTAATACGTTCATAATCTTTTTTCCTCTCTTTTTTATTCTTCAGCCATACACTGTACAGCTGTAATGGCAACAACACCTTCAATGTCTTTTGCGCTGCATCCTCTTGAAAGATCATTAACCGGCGCTGCAATTCCCTGTGTTAAAGGACCGTAAGCTTCTGCTTTACCAAGTCTCTGTGCAAGTTTGTATCCGATATTACCAGCATCCAGGTCTGGAAATACGAGTACATTTGCTTTACCTGCAACCGGGCTGCCCGGTGCTTTGGATGCTCCAACTTCCGGAACGATTGCTGCGTCAAGCTGGAACTCTCCATCTAATAATAAACCTTCTTTTGCATTTTCTTTTGCAATACGTGTAGCTTCTACAACTTTGTCTACGTCAGGATGTTTTGCACTTCCCTTAGTAGAGTGTGAAAGCATTGCAACGATTGGCTCTTTTCCTGTCAGCAGTTCGAAAGAATCTGCAGAAGAAAGTGCGATTGCTGCAAGTTTCTCTGGATCCGGATTCTGCTCCAGACCGGAATCTGCAAATACAAATGTTCCGTTGGCACCATACTGACAATCTGGAACTACAACCAGGAAGAATGCTGATACGATTCTTGTTCCCGGAGCAGTCTTCAGTGTCTGAAGTGCTGCACGGAGCACATCTGCTGATGCATTGATCGCACCGGCAACCATACCGTCTGCATCATCCTGCTTAACCATCATACATCCAAAATATAATGGGTTTGTTAAAAGCAGTTCCTTGGCTCTTGCCTCGGTCATGCCCTTCTTTCTTCTCATCTCTACAAAAGCATCCACGTATTCATCAAATTTCTCATAATTCTTAGGGTCAACAAATGATGCTCCGCTGAGATCGATATCACCAGCTCTGCTCATGATATCTTCCTTGTCTCCAACCAGGATAATGTTCGCAATGCCCTCTGCCAATACCTTGCCGGCTGCCTCGATTGTTCTCATGTCTGATGTCTCAGGCAGTACGATAGTTTTCTTATTCTGTTTGGCTTTTTCTTTTAACTGATCAATAAACTTCATGTTTATTTCCCCCTTTGAAATAATGAAAACACACATAGTTAAAGTTTAACTCATTGCCCCATTATTCTCAATAGAAATAGCCAAAAAAATTGTCTTTTTATCCGTACAATCCGTGATAATAACTAAAAAAATCTAACACTCAATTCCCATCGCCAGCTTAAGCTGGTTTCTCAATTTTTCTAAATTACCTGAATTGTCTATCTTTTTTGAACAATTTTCCTCATAATAGCTGTCAGGATCCTGCGAAGCGATGACTTTTCTTGCTTTTTCATCGGTAAATCCGCGATAAGCACACAAACGTTCAATTCGTTTTGAAACGTCTGCATAGACATACCACATCTCATCGCAGATGTCCAAATACCCATCCTGGATAAGCAGTGCAGCTTCAAGAACGTATAGTCTGCATCCTGACTTTTTCTGCTCCTCCATGGATTCAAGAATGGCCTTTTTTACATTTGGATGGGTTATGGAATTGAGGATATCGAGCTGCTTCTGATCGCTGAAAACGACCGCTGAAAGCTTTGCTCTGTCGATCCTGCTGTCTTCATCAAGAATATCTCTTCCAAAGTGTTCCACTATGTCATTGTATGATATCTGTCCCGGTTCCATGAGTCTGTGAGCCAGGGCGTCGGCCTCCATAATGAATGCTCCGTAGTCTCGCTGCATTATATCAAGCACAGCAGTTTTTCCAGAACCGATACCACCAGTTATTCCTATGATCTTCATATTATTTTGCCTCATACCAGTTATTTCCTGATGCAACGCCCACCTCAAGAGGTACGGTCATATCTGCGGCATGCATCATCTCATCAACGAGAAGCTTCTTCACTATGTCCACTTCATCCTCGGCAGCCTCTATAAGAAGCTCATCGTGTATCTGCAGGATAAGCTGTGACTTCAGTCCGAGCTCCTTGAGCTTCATGTTAACTCTCACCATGGCGATCTTGATTATGTCCGCAGCGGTTCCCTGTATAGGCGAATTCATGGCAACCCTCTCGCCAAAACTCCTCTGCATAAAGTTGGATGACTTCAGCTCAGGGATAGGCCTGATCCTTCCGAACATGGTCGTCACATAACCTTTTTCCTTTGCGTGGGCTACCTGTTCATCCAAATACGCTTTTATACTCTTATAGGTGTCATAATACTTTGCAATGAAATCTGAAGCCTCTTTTCTGGATATACCCAGATCCTCACTCAGACCAAATGCGCTGATTCCGTACACGATTCCGAAGTTGACAGCCTTTGCATGCCGTCTCTGAAGAGATGTAACCTCATCGATAGGAACCTCAAACACTTCGGATGCGGTTGTGGCGTGTATGTCCACGTTGTTAAGGAAAGCGTTCTTCATAACCTCATCTCCCGACAGATGGGCAAGTACACGAAGCTCTACCTGTGAGTAATCGGCATCTACAAATATATATCCCTCCTTAGGGATAAATGCCTTTCTGATAAGTCTTCCGAGTTCCAGCTTCATAGGTATATTCTGAAGGTTAGGCTCTGTACTGCTGATTCTTCCCGTTGCTGTGATCGTCTGATTAAACTTCCCATGAATTCTCTGATCATCCTGAATAAAGTTTGCCAGTCCATCTGCATACGTTGATTTTAATTTGGTCAACTGTCTGTATTCTAAGATCATTGGAATGATCGGATAGAGATGTTCAATCTTCTCTAGCACTTCCACACTCGTAGAATATCCAGTCTTAGTCTTCTTCGCACCTTCTAATTTCATATGCTCAAACAAAACAACACCTAGCTGTTTTGGAGAATTGATATTGAATTCTTCGCCTGCTTCTTTGTAGATAGAATCCTGTAATTCTTCAATTCTTCCAACCAGCTGATCTCCATACTCTTTCAGTGCTTTTGAATCTACATGAATTCCACGAACTTCCATATCATGAAGTGCAAACATCGTTGGTATCTCAATTTCACGATAAAGATCCATCATCTCAAGCTCTGTTAATTTATTACTTAATGGTTTGATAGCCTCTCTTGCAACATAAGCTTCATACCCCATGATCTTCTTTCCAGCATCACTTAAAACTCCATCAGATACCATTGGATGCTTCTTATCGATCAATTCTTTTCTGGATGGAAGCATCATAGATTTGTAATCTCTTGCAATATCATCATATTCGTAAGTACTTTTTAATGGATTTATCAGATAAGCAGCCAAAGAAACATCAAAAATGCTCTTTGTCATCTCATTGATCATTAAATGAGACAAATGCTCTTTCACTTCCATCATCGCTACATGTTCCATCTTCTGATATAAATGATCGACTTTCTCATACAAGAAATCTTCTGTTAAGAATCCAAATCCCTCACAGCTAAATAGGTATACTTCTTCTCCTTCTGTATTTAATGCAACCCACATCGCATCATTCTCTTTATAAATAGAAATCCCAGCTTCTTTTTTCTTCGCTGTCTTTGCAAAAATATCTTCCGCCTCTGCAAGATCAACAATCTCTTTGATCTTGACTTCAAAATCTTCCTGTTCTTCCCCATCAAAACGCTTTAAAATCGCCTTAAATTCCAGTTCTTTTAACATATGATAGGCTTCTTTTGTATACAAGTTGCCCAGTTTTGCTTCTTCAAATGTAATATCGATCGGACTGTCTAACTTGATCGTTGCAAGTTCCTTACTCATAACACCCTGATCATAATATTCTTGTAGATTGTTCTTTGCACGATTTGGTTTCACTTCATCGATATGCGCATATGCATTTTCAAGAGTTTTAAACTCTTTGATCAGTTTCGTTGCCGTCTTTTCACCAATTCCTGGAATTCCTGGAATATTATCGGATGCATCACCCATCAAAGCTTTCACATCGATAAATTCTTTTGGTGTTACCTGATATTTTTCCAATACATCATCTTCATAATAATCTTCAACAACCGTTCCCGCTCTGTTTGTCTTTGGAATACGGATCTGCACTTTCTTCGTTGCAAGCTGTAAGAGATCTCGGTCTCCAGATACGATCTTCACCTCAAATCCTGCTTCTTCTCCAAGAACAGACATCGTTCCAAGAAGGTCATCTGCTTCATAACCCTCTTTCATCATCAAAGGAATGTTCATCGCCTGCAGTACTTCACGGATTACAGGCACCTGTTCTCTTAATTCATCTGGCATCCCTTTTCTTGTTCCTTTATAATCCGCAAACATTTTGTGACGGAATGTCGGTGCCTTTAAATCAAATGCAACCGCTAAGTGTGTTGGATTTTCTTCCTCTAAAAATTTAAACATGATATTTAAAAAACCAAGCACCGCATTCGTATGAAGCCCCTGACTATTTGTCATATCTGGAAGTCCATAAAATGCACGGTTTAAAATGCTGTTTCCATCGATCAATAATAGTTTCTGTTCCATGCCAGATGTCTCCTTTTCTCTAATTCTATACTCTGAAATATTTTAACACAAAGATTGTTGGATTTGAAGTAGGCTTTCATATATGTAACAAAAATAAGATAAGAACACCGATTTGACGAGATGTTTAAAATACATTCAAAGCTTCAATCCTCTGTCTGAGAAATTCCTAATTTATAGCCAATAACATTCTCCACACGTGTTCGGTAGTGGTTTCGATCACGTATAATATTCCACCAATAATTTCCATCATCAACCACAAATTAAAATCTATGAAAACAAAGGAGTTGACAAATATCGATCCCCATTATCAGGAAGAAATGCTACAATTGTTTTTCCTTTATTTTCTTTCCGTTTTGCCACCTGAATTGCCGCATAAAGTGCTGCCCCAGAAGAAATTCCAACTAAAATTCCTTCTTCCAATGCAATTACTTTTCCATAATCAAAAGCGTCTTCATTTTCCACTGGAATGATTTCGTCATAGATATCTGTATTTAACACTTCCGGCACAAATCCGGCTCCGATTCCCTGAATCTTATGCGGTCCTGCCTGACCTCTTGAGAGCATTGGAGATGTTGCTGGTTCAATTGCAATGACCTGCACATCTTCTTTCTTGGATTTTAAATATTCTCCAACTCCTGTAACAGTTCCTCCCGTTCCAACTCCTGCAATAAAGATATCAACATCTCCGTCTGTGTCTTCCCAGATTTCTGGTCCTGTTGTCAAACGATGAACTTTTGGATTGGATGGATTAATAAACTGTCCTGCAATGAAAGAATCTTCGATTTCTTCCGCTAATTCTTCTGCTTTGGCAATCGCTCCTTTCATCCCAAGCGCACCATCTGTTAAAACAATTTCTGCTCCATATGCTTTTAACAGGTTTCTTCGTTCCACACTCATTGTCTCTGGCATTATAAGAATGACTCTGTATCCTTTAGATGCACCAATTGCAGCAAGTCCGATCCCTGTATTTCCTGATGTTGGCTCGATAATAACTGATCCCTCTTTCAGCCTTCCTGCCTCTTCCGCATCCTGGATCATCTGATATGCGATACGATCTTTAGCACTTCCTGCTGGATTATATCCATCTAATTTTACTAATAATCTTGCTTGCAGTTTAAATCTTTTCTCTATTTTTTCAACTTCTACTAATGGGGTTCTCCCGATTAATTCTGTAACATTTTTATATATGTTTGACATTGTTTTGCTCCTTTTATTTTAATTTTCATATATTTCCTATCTTTTTAATATGTTATTAGTATAACAGATTCCAATATAATGTCAAATATTTTCTTGCCCATTAACATTTTACCCCTAAAAAGGAAAAAGACCATGTGATCTTTTAGATCACATAGTCATTTCCACCTTTGATTCTTGCTTTATTCACAATATCTTCTAAAGTAATTGCACTTAAATATTCTTCAATTACCTGTCCAAGTCCTTCCCAAATCTCAATCGTTGGGCATTCATGATAGCGGTCGCACTGGTTTACTTCATCATCCAAACATGCTACTGGCTGTAAACTTCCTTCCGTTATTTTTAAAATCTCATAAATTGTATAATCTTTTGGATCTCTGGAAAGCTGATAACCTCCTTTAGGTCCTCGTAAACTCTTTAAATATCCTCTGATACTTAACTGTCTTACGATCTGTTCTAAATATTTTACTGATATCTCCTGTCTTCTTGATATGTCTTTTAATGCAATCCAGTCACCCGTATGATGCATTGCAAGATCGTACATTAATCGAACGGCATATCTTCCCTTTGTTGAAATTTTCATAAATCATCTGCTCCATTTTCTTATTATTCTTTAATATCCAGCAGCTGTATCGCTGTTTTTAAACTGCGGACATCTTGTGCTTCATCAAATGTCAGTTTATTATTTGTTGTCAGGATTGCTGTATAATGACCATCCTGTTTATAAATTTTGTAATAGTCATAAGTATATTGTACATATTTTTCACTACCATAAGCATCTCGTGTGGAATCTTCCACATAGTAAAATTTACCATCTACATTCGAAACATATTGAAGGATCGGATCTCCTTCCACTGTATACTGACAGATTACAATTGCACAATCTTTTTGATCTTTTACATCTTTTAAAAACTGATCCCAGATTTTTTTACTCGCTTTATCAAATGACTCATTCTCAATTACTACAATTTCTTGATCTGAGGCCTCTTTTGATGTCATTTCTTTGGGGTATTTTGAAAGCAACTTCTTGATCTGATCATATTTTGAAAGTATTTTAATTTCAATCTTCTCTTTCTTTTTTGTTTCTTTCGTGGTTTTCTCTGTTTTCACAGCTGTCGTTGTTTCTTTTGTATGTTTGGCTGATTTTCCACAACTTGTGAACGAAACTGCTATCAGAAGTGTTACCGTACTTAGCACAGTCATCATAATTTTCTTTCTCATCCTGTCTCCTTTTTTCTGTAATCTCCCTATTTCATATCGCTTTAGTATATAATACTTGTTTTTGTATCTATTGTCAATCTTGTTATGATGCTTTACAATAGAATATACAGGAGGTACAACCTATGAGTAAAATAAACAAGATCACACCTTTAACGAATGTAAAATTTTTAAATCTTTATGAATTAGAAGCTGAAAATAAATTTGGGAATACACACCCTTATTATGTTGCAAGCCGAAAAGACAAAAATACAATGATGGCAGCTACAAAGAAAGTAATCCCTGATGGTGTTGTTATTTACAGTTTGTTCGGAGAAAAAGCTGATAAACTGATCATGGTAAAACAGTTTCGTTATCCTTTAAACGATTATACATATGAACTTCCAGCAGGACTGATTGATCCTGGAGAATCTGTGAAAGAAACCGCAGTCCGTGAGATGAAAGAAGAAACAGGACTTACTTTTACTCCTGCCGAATTTGATGATTTCTTAAGTCGTCCTCATTTTTCTTCTGCCGGAATGACGGATGAAACTAACTGTACCGTTTACGGAATTTCTACTGGGATGCCAAATCTTGATCATTTAGAGCCAAATGAGGATTTATCAGTTGAATTAGTAGACAAGACTGAGGCAAAACGTATTTTGAAAGAAGAAAACCTTTCTGTAAAGGCTTATTATCTCTTGTTACATTTCATACAGAGTGATCCTTCTGATCCTTTTGCATTTTTGAAATTGAACTAAAAATTAAATGATAATAATCTCTGTGACATATTCTTATTCTTCACAGAGATTATTATTTAAATAAAGTTTGATAAAAATCATTGACATTGAGATAAAGAAATGATAATATATCTTAGGTCGAATAATTGAATCTGCCGATGTGTCGGAACTGGCAGACGAGACAGACTCAAAATCTGTTGTTCTTATGGACGTGTGGGTTCGAGTCCCACCATCGGCATTAAAAAAGAATCTCTTTCTAGAGATTCTTTTTTTATTTATAGATTCTGTATTAATTCTTCAATCTCATCCAAACAGGCACCACAGACAGTTCCTACTCCTGTTACGTCTTTGATCGCTTCAACTGTTTTCGCGCCTTCTTCATACGCATCAATGATCTGCCCTGCTGTGATATCAAGGCATGGACAGATAATCTGATCTCGATCCATAAAAATACCTCCTTTGATTTATAGAAGTATTATGTACATTTTCGTCAAGGTATATCCACATTCTTTTTCTTAATCTGCTTATTTACAACTTCTGCAAACAACTGATACACTACAGAACAAAATGGAATACTAAAGAGCATTCCTGCAATTCCTGCGATATTGCCTCCGATCGTTACCGCAGCCAACACCCACATTGCTGGAAGTCCAACAGAATTTCCTACGACATGCGGATAAATGACATTTCCTTCAAACTGCTGCACAACGACAAACATAATAATAAATATGATTGCCTGCTTCCAGTTTACCATCAAGATCAGCAATACGCCTACACAACACCCAATAAATCCGCCGATGATCGGAATCAATGACATTGTTGCAATAAAAACTGCTATCAAAACTGCATATGGAAGTCTTAATAAAGTCATAGATGCAAAAATGAGACTTCCAAGAATTACAGCCTCTAAACACTGTCCGGAAAGGAAACTTGAAAATGTATTATTGGATAATCTTCCAACTCTTACAATATATTTCGCAGTCTTCTCTGGTAGAAAAGCCACTAATACTTTTCTCACCTGCACAGATAATCTTTCTTTTTGTAATAACGCATTCAGTGCAAAAACAAAGCCTAATCCAAAACTTACGACAACCTGTACTGCATTCGAAATGACACTCACTGTAGAATTCAGCATATTAGTAGCACTATCCTGCAAAAATGATATCAATCCTCCACTAATTTTATCCCAGTCAAAAGTAATCTGATTTACATACTTATGTACCATTGGCTTATTGATCGAATAATGTTCTAAAAAATCTTGTATTTCTTTTACATACCCTGGAATATTATTTGATAATTTGAAGATTGTTTCAACAAGTTCTGGAATGATCAGTCTTGAAACTAATATGATCACACCAACAATGCTTAACAATGCTGCAATAAGACTTAACGCTCGCTTTCCTTTTCTCACCTTATGAAACACTCGATTTTCAAAAAAACGCATTGGAACATTAATTATAAAAGCAAGGCAACTTCCCAAAATAAACGGAAATGCAACAGAACTCGCATAGGAAATTCCAGAAAACACAATCTTTAGATTGCTTAATATCAAATATAATGTAATTCCAAACGCCACTAATATAAATGGTGTTTTATCATTTTCTTTAAAAAATTTCACAAATTTTCTCCTTTTTATTTTATAGTTTATTTCTTTCGCAAATTTTTAAAAGGGACTGCTAAAACTAACAGTCCCTCACTTTATCTTTTGCATATCATATACCCGGAATGCCGGTCTCGCAATTTTGACGCCTAGCAGAGCTAGGTGGGTTTTCTCGATCAACGTTCTGCCGTCCCCCAGTATCAGGGCTTGACATCCAGTCAATTATATGAAGTCCCATGACAAATAAATGTAGGTTCAAAATAGCAAGTTATCGCACACCCCAGGCTTCTTATCTCATTTACATTACATATTATACTGTAAGTATGTTAAGATTTCAAGTCACAGATACATGAAATTCTATCCAATTTTAATATTTTTTGAAAATGGCTGAAATGGTGATATCTTATCATAACCACTGATGTCCTCTTTCAAATCCTTTTTCAGGTATGCAAATGTGTATTTTTCGCCTTTTTTTGCATACATCTTCAAAAGTTTTAATAAATAATTCTTCGATGCATCGCACATGATCGTTGCTCCAATTCCATGTTCGAAATATTCAAGCGGACTCTTCTGGTCAAACTTATCACCATTATAAATCTTTCCGGCACTGACTCGGTCTACGAACATCTCTGCCATATACTTCTTAGGAATCTTCATTCCCACAAGTCCCGGATGTTCTTTGTCAATACTGTAATCAATCCAGTATTCGAAATGATGACGATTACGACCTTTGTGATGAAGCCATGCGGTAGAAATTCCTTTGTCCATTCTTTCTGCATTATTCGGACTTGCCGTTCCCTGATAGTATTTTGCACCTGCCAGAAATTCAGTTGGCGAATATTTTGACATATCATGCATAATCCCCTGATAATATAGTCCTAACTTGAAACAGCCTTTTGCTACCAGAATCTTATGTCTTGTGATTGTTTTAAAATGTCCAATAAAATGCATAACTTACATCTGCTCCCTCTCGATATCTTCTCTAAGAATCTTTTCTCTATCGATTATCATAGCAAAAACTATTCCAATTGAAAAGAGGTTATCGAAAAAAAGTGATGTCAGATGATATATTTCTATCTCTGACATCACTTTTACTTTTTCCAGTAAGATTACAGGTTTGTATATCCCATTAACCGTTTGTCAACTTCACGAGCTGCATCTCTTCCTTCACGGATTGCCCATACGACCAGTGACTGTCCTCTATGCATATCTCCTGCAGTAAAGACATTCTCGACGTTTGTAGCAAAGCTATCTGGTTTTGTTTCTACATTTGTTCTCTGGTTTACTTTGACACCAAAGGCTTCTGTAACATATGCTTCACTTCCTAAGAATCCTGCTGCGATCAGTACTAAATCTGCTGGAATTTCTTTTTCAGATCCTTCCACTGGTACCATCATCATTCTTCCAGTTTTCTCGTCTTTTTTACTTTCAAGACTTACTAAAACAGCTTTTGTTACTTCGCCTTTTTTATTCATCTTAAACTCTTTAACGGTTGTCTGATAAATACGAGGATCATGTCCAAAAACAGCGATTGCTTCTTCCTGACCATAATCTGTCTTGCAGATTCTTGGCCATTCTGGCCATGGGTTATTTTCTGCACGTTCGTCTGGAAGTTTTGGCATCATCTCTAACTGAGTCACACTCTTTGCTCCATGACGGATGGATGTACCAACACAGTCATTTCCTGTATCTCCACCACCGATAACGATGACGTTTTTGCCTTTTGCAGAAATAAATTTCTTATCTTTTAATCCAGAATCTAACAGACTCTTTGTTGTAGATTTTAAGAAGTCAACTGCAAAATAGATTCCTTTTGCTTCGCGTCCAGGAACTTCAATATTTCTTGGATTAGAAGATCCACATGCTAAGATCACTGCATCGTAGTCTTTCTTTAGCTGTTCTGGTTTGATATCTTTTCCGACGTTTGTATTTGTTACAAAATGAATTCCTTCTTCTTTCATGATCGCAATCTTACGTTCTACGATATGTTTTTCCAGTTTCATATTAGGAATTCCATACATTAGTAATCCACCAAGACGGTCGGAGCGTTCGTACACAGTCACTTCATGTCCACGTTTATTTAAAGAATTTGCTGCAGATAATCCAGAAGGTCCGGAACCAATGACTGCAACTTTCTTTCCTGTACGAAATTTTGGTGGTCTTGCTTTGGCAAGTCCGTGTTTGTATCCATATTCGATGATACTTAACTCATTTTGTTTGGAACATACAGGATCCCCATTTAATCCGCATGTACAAGCATTCTCGCAGAGTGCCGGACATACACGTCCGGTAAACTCTGGAAATGGGTTTGTTTTTTTAAGTCTTAAATATGCCTGTTCCCAGTTTTCTGTATAAATCAGGTCATTCCATTCTGGTACCAGATTGTTTAGTGGA
>OGRN01001482.1_pt1 | contig 20125 bp, 18 predicted proteins | sample 1553401 | NCBI WGS metagenome assembly OGRN01 (sample SAMEA2580096, study PRJEB22360) | human gut metagenome | biome: human gut; feature: human-associated habitat; material: faeces | place: Denmark | collected 2008/2010 | reverse complement strand
TAGTCATAGCAGCCTCATGGTCAATACGCTGATATTGAATACCTAGCTTGTCTAAGAAATCATAGACGCGGATTTCTTTGTTCAGACGGTTATCTGTATTTTCGGGTCTTCCCTTTTGTAATTTCATTTCATAACTCTCCTTTTTTTCATTTATCAGTTAATTTATATTCTACCATAAAAAAGTAATAAAAGACTGTTTTAATTAAAATCTTATTTATTTTTATTCTAAATCTATCAATACACTGAAAAATGTTAGATTATCTTCGAAATTATGGTTGTTTTTCTGACAAAGTCTGGCAGTTTTGATAGGTAAAAAAGGCTTTATGACGTGTTTTATAGATGTTTTCTAATCTTATTATTTTGATAAGCTGATATTCCAAGATAGATAAGAAAAAGCACTTTCACTCATAATGAGAGAAAGTGCCTAATTAGTAAATAGTCGCTTTTAAGTTCCAATATTTTCTAATAAAAACATGTAGAAAACTATTCTTCTGCCTCTTCTGGAGCTGCCGTGATGATTACCTTAAGTTTGGTTACACGACCATCCTTAACCTTATCATTGATAAATTCGAGGTGTTTGTCCTTGTTGATAACTGCATAGTGTTCCTTGACTTCTTGAGTTGGAATGGCTCCCACACCAGTCAAATAATAACCTGCGATAGTATCAACGTCATCACTCTCAAGTTCTGTATCAAAATGTTCATTGAAGTCGTTAAGAGTCATAGCTCCCTCGACAATATAGGTATTCTCACCAATTTCACGAACTTCCACACTAGATTTATCTGTTTCGTCGTCAATCTCACCAACGATTTCTTCCAAAAGGTCCTCGAAGGTAACAAGACCAGCAACGCCACCGTATTCATCAAGCAAGATAGCCATCTGATTATTGGTGTTACGAAAGGCTGCCAAGAGATCATCTACGAAGATAGTCTCAGGAACAAAGAGTGGTTCATTCATGATTCGACGAAGTTTGATATTTTCAAAACCAAGTTCAAAACCTGCTTTTAGAAGGTTTTTAGTATGAATGACACCGATAATCTTATCCTTGTCATCTTCGTAAACAGGAATACGAGAGAAACTTTCCTTGAGAATAGCTTGGATATTTTCTTGAGTGTTGTCTTCAATATCAATCATGAAGGCATCTGTACGAGGAACCATAACCTCACGCGCCATCAATTCATCAAGAGAGAATACCCCTTGGAGCATTTCAATTTCTTCAGCCTCAAGTGTATCCTCACTCTTTGTCAACATGTACTCAATCTCATCACGTGTCATCTGTTCATCTGCATCATCAAAGGTCGCAGGTGTCAAACGAGACAAAAGATTGGTTGACGCCGAAAGAATCCAAACAAAGGGACTAACAATCTTACCTGTAACAATAATGACAGGTGCCGAGTAGATGGCTAGATTTTCCTTGAGATTCATAGCGATACGTTTTGGATAAAGTTCCCCAAAAACGATAGAGATATAGGTCAAGACAACCAAAGAAATCATGCTACCCGCTGTCTTAGCCCAAGCTGCATGACCAAACCAAGTTGCTATCACTGCACCTAGTGACGCAGAGAGACTGGCCCCCTGTAAGAGGCTAATAAAGGTAATACCAACTTGGATAGTTGATAGGAAGTTGTTTGGATTTTCAAGAACCTTGAGTAGGCGAATAAATTTCTTATCGCCTTCTTCTGCCTTTTGCTCTACACGTGAGCGGTTAAGTGATACGAGAGCCATCTCAGATGCTGAGAAAAAGGCTGTAAGCAAGGTTAAAATTAGTAGTAAAATAGATTGAAATAATAAGGACTGACCACTCGAGTCTTCCATTTTTTCTTCTCCTCTAAAAAAAATTCTGACTTTTATTATACCATAATTTCCCAATAAAGGTGTCTATTTTATGCTATAATTAGAGTAATTTATCATCAAAGGAGAGACTTATGTCACTTATACGCTTAGAAAATGTCAGCTTGGCCCGCCAAGAGAAAACACTTTTGTCTGGCCTTAACTGGACAGTTGAAAAAGGTCAAACTTGGGCTATCCTGGGACTTAACGGTGCTGGAAAATCAACCCTCTTGCGTTTGTTGACAGCTGAATTTTTCCCTTCTGAAGGGAAGGCTGAGATACTTGGCTACACCTTTGGTAATGGAGACATCACAGGTCTTCGTCAACATATCGGTATCGTCAGCTCCTTCATCACTGAGCGTCTTCCTCAACATATGACAGCTGAAAAAATCGTCCTTACAGGTAAATACAAGAGCTCAATCCTCTACAAAGCCTATGGAGACAAAGAGCTACAAGAAGCCAAGGATATGCTGACTTCACTTGGTGCTGGAGATTTGATTGGTCGTAAATACCGTGGTCTCTCTCAGGGAGAAAAGCAAATCTGTTTAATTGCTCGTAGTCTGATGGAAGATCCCGACATCATCATCCTTGACGAAGCAACTGTTGGCTTGGATCTCTTTGCCCGCGAAAAGCTCTTACGTCAGATTGACCGTATCACTTCACTTCCACATGCTCCACTGGTTCTTTACGTCACCCACCACGCTGAAGAAATCACTGAAAAAATGGACCACATTCTCCTACTCCGTCAAGGAAAAATCGTGGCACAAGGACCAAAAAATGATATCATCACACCGGAAGTTTTAGCTGACTTCTACCAAAATCCTGTTCAAATTATTCCAATTGATGACCATCGTTTTTACATTAACCCTCTTCTATAAAAATCGCTCAAAGAAACAAGTCCCCCAGATAATGTCTAGGGGACTTGTTCTTTTATCACTACTCCTCTTTTATTTTCGATACGCCATACAAAATTAAGGCTGGAACGATAAGTTGTTCTATAAAAATATATGAACAAGAAGCCAAAATTTTTCTTGGCTTCTTTTTGTGATAACATTCATTGCTTAAGCTCGACCTCGAGCCAGATTAATCATATCATAGGTTAACGTGTTGCTAGTTTCTTTGAGAGAGTAATCCTCCAAAGTATTGACTTCCTTACGAAGCTGCTTGGCATAACGGCTAGAAATAAGTTCAGCCTGCTCGTACTCGTTGATAACCTTACGTTCCAAATAGTAACCTCGCAACATTTCATCAATATTGTCTGGATGAAGGTGGGTGATAACCCGCTCAACAAAGGCACCTGATTGAATAATCTCAGCCTCTTGAAGGCGACTGCGTTTCAGATAAGACAAGAGATCTGAGTGATAAACACCTTCCAAATTACTCAAGGCTTCCAAAATCTGCTCAGTATTTGTCAAATAGAGCTCAGTCATATGGTCGCGGTTTTCTTCCGTCAACCTAGGACCTCTTCTCGTTTCATCCTGATTAATACGAAACTTGAAAGTAAGAGCTAAGTGTAACAATCTACGAAGGCCACGCACAAAGACAGCTAGGGCATAAGAAAGGCTAGAGACAAATCCACGGTTGATACGACGTTCCAAGCCCTTGATATAACGTTGGTAGAGATTGTATTCGAGTTCTGAAATCTTACCCTTCTTGTAGGCATATTCCAGACCCTCACTCTCAATTTCCATAATCATGACTCGGATATTGGCCAACTCTTCTTTGACATCATTTGATTCCTGCTCCAAGATTAAATCTTCCAAGCGTTGATTATAATTGTCAATAGTTGCATAGATAGCTCCTTGATGTTTAGACTGCTTGAGGTCCTTCTCTAGCTCTCCAACCACATCATTGAGAATGGCAATCTGCATATAATGGTTGGTCGTGTGGGCTGGTCCAGTGGCTAGCTTAGGTAGGACTAAAATCCCTGTTAAGAAACTTAATAAAGTGACACCCGCTACCGTAAAGAGCAAGAGACTATGTTCCAAAGCCGTCATATTGGCAACTGGAAGCAAAAGGATGGTTGCAATGGAAACCGTTCCTTTAACACCTGAAAAGGTTAACAGAGTAGCACCCTTCCAGATTTTTTTCAGTGATCGTTTGGCCCTCCAAGCTCTTTGGGCAAATACCGCACTAATCATAACAAAACGAATGCCAAACATGGTCGCTGTTAAAAGGACGATAGCAAGAAGCATCCAGAGATTATCATAGGTAGTGCTACGCAGTACTGGGGCTGCTAGGGTTGGAAGTTCTGTTCCCAAGAGGAAAAAGACCATGCCATTAAGCATGAAGGTAATGGTTCCCCAAATCGTATGAGAAACACTATCCAACTTGGCATCAAAAACGGTGATTTTTTTAAAGCGACTGGCAAGTGAAATCCCTGCTACGACAACAGCAATAATTCCGGAAGCATGAATTTCCTCGGCTACAAAGTAAGAGGAAATCGGTAGTACCAACTCTAGTAAGAGAGCACCTGTGACATCTGCAGCATCCATATTATCCAAAATGGTCAAAAAGAGACGATTAAATAAGGCTGTAATCAAGCCAACCAAAAAACCACCAAGCACAGAAATAAGCAAATTCCAGCTTGCTCCAAGGAGGGAGAAGGCACCTGTTGTCAATGCAGTCACTGCCACCTGAAAGGCGACCAAGCCAGAGGCATCGTTTAGAAGTCCTTCACCCTGCAAAATATAGCTAATCCACTTTGGAAAACTGAAGCGTTTAGAAATAGCTGAATAGGCCACTAAATCCGTTGGCCCAAGAGCCGCCCCAATGGCTAGGCAGGCAGACAAAGGCACAGCAGCAGGCAAGACGGCCTTAGCAAGATAACCGATTCCCAGCGTAGACACGAAGATGACTGGAAAAATCAAAAATAGAATGAGTTTCCAGTTACGTAAAATACTGGTAATATCACTTTCTTCACCCTCACGAAACAGCAAGGGAGCAATAATGAAAGCTAGAAAAAGTTCCGTTTCAAGCTCGAAAGCACGTTCCTTAAAAAGAAAACCGATACCCACTCCAAAAATAATTTGAATCAAGGGTAGGGGAAGACGTGGAAAGACACGATTGATAACGTTCGATAAAATCAAGCTAAAAAGAAGAACAAGCAAAGCTAACGATAGATGCATAGCTCCTCCTACCCTTCCTTATGACAACAGTTTGAGAATAGTTCTTTTTGCTTACTAATTTTTTTATCAATGGCAGTGACATCTTCTTTGGCCAAAAGTTTATGGCAACGTTCAACCTCAAGACTAGCTAACTTTTTCTTAATTTTAGCCGTTTTACGATTATCAACCTTTTTTAAAGTATCCTCGGCACTTTGCTTATCTATATATTTGGCCTGCATATCTGCAAGCTTCTCTTTAATATCTGTAATCATTGTAATTTCTCCAACATCACCAAAAATGGTGGGGTATTAATTTGATTAAGGGGTTGGTAAAGCATAGCTGTGAAAACACGCTGGTCCAAACCGATAACGTACTCAAGCACAGCGTCCTTCTCCATATCACCACCATCATGACCGTAGTAAATCATAATAGCCAAGCGCCCACCAACCTCTAAGCGGTCAAGAATTTTCTCAATGGCCTCAAGAGTCGTATGGGGCTTAGTGATGACACTTTTGTCTGCAGATGGCAGGTAGCCCAGATTGAAAATAGCTGCACGAATCGGTTCCGTGACATAACGGTCCAGATTTTCATGACCATCTAAAATGAGTTCCGCATTTTCAATTTCCAAGTCCGACAAGCGTTGACGAGTCTTTTCGAGCGCCTGCTCCTGCACGTCAAAGGCATAAACCTTCTTGGCAAGACCAGCCAGAAAGGCTGTGTCATTACCGTTTCCCATGGTTGCATCGACAGCAACACTCTCATCATCCAGCACTTCTGCTAGAAAGTCATGAGACAGATGAATTGGTCGTTTAATCATGCTTTTTCCTCCTTCTCGTTAGCTACTTTGCACCCTTGCCATGAGTCACGACGTTCCATCTCTTTGTCAATGGCATTAAGGACTTCCCACTTGTTGAGACTCCACATAGGACCAATCAACATATCTCGCGGCGCATCACCAGTAATCCGATGAATGACGATATCCTTAGGGATGATTTCCAACTGGTCACAGATGATGGACACATACTCTTCCTGACTCAGCAATTTAAGACGACCCTCGTGGTAGTCCCTTTGCATACGCGTATTGGTCATCAGGTGGAGGAGGTGGAGTTTAATCCCCTGAATGTCATTGTCCGTCACACAACGGCGAACATTCTCCACCATCATCTCGTGGGTTTCCCCTGGCAATCCATTAATCAGGTGCGATACAATTTCAGCCTTGGGCGCACGCTCACGCAGGCGCTTCACGGTCTCCACGTAGAGTTCATAGCTGTGTGCTCGGTTAATGAGTTCTGACGTTTCTTCATAAGTCGTCTGCAAGCCAAGTTCAACGGTCACATGCATACGTTCTGTGAGTTCTGCCAGATAATCAATCACATCATCTGGCAAACAGTCTGGGCGGGTACCGATATTGATACCAACAACACCAGGCTCATTGATAGCCTGTTCGTAGCGTTCCTTGATAACTTCAAGCGGCGCGTGGGTATTGGTAAAGTTTTGAAAATAAACCAGATATTTCTGAACTTCTGGCCACTTGCGGTGCATAAAGTCAATCTCATGGTAAAACTGCTCACGAATCGGTGCCTCAGGAGCTACAATGGCGTCCCCAGACCCCGATACCGTACAAAAGGTACAGCCACCGTGAGCCACTGTGCCATCACGGTTGGGACAATCAAAACCCGCATCTATTGGTAGTTTGAAAATCTTTTCGCCAAAAATTTCACGATAGTAATCATTGACTGTTCTATAACGTTTTTTCATAAAGACTATTATAACACTTTGACCTTAAAAAGAGAGTAAGACTAGGACAAAAATCATGGATTTCTGCCTGTCCTACTCTCTCTTCTTACTTAGTCTTTTTCAAATAATCAATGGCTTCTTGAGCTGTTTTAACAGGGACGATTTTCATCTTGGTTCCCAGTTTCTTGGCAGCTTCCTTGGCCTCTTGATAGTTAGTCTTGGCATCCGGATCAGCCTTTTTCATTTCCTTAGTTACTGGATTATTTGGCACGAAGAAAATATCTGCGCCACTATCAGCCGCTGATTTCACCTTAAGGTAGGCACCACCGATATCACCGACAGAACCATCCTTTTCAATGGTTCCTGTTCCAGCAATCTTACGACCAGCCTTAAGATTTTGACCAGACACCTGATCGTAAATAGCTAAGGTAAACATAAGACCCGCACTTGGGCCGCCAACACCATCAAGTTTAAACTTCACGTTTTCAGGACTCTTGACCTCAGTATGATCCGTCAAACCAATACCGATACCATTTTTACCATTAGCAATCTTAATGATCTTACCAGTGGCAGTCTTTTCTTTGTCCTCTGTCGTATAAGTGACCTTGACTTTTGAACCCAACTTAAGTCCCTGGACGTATTTAATCAAGTCAGTAGAATTATCAAAGGTCTTGCCATTGACAGCTGTCACCGTATCCGCAATATTAAGGACACCCTTGAAACTAGAATCATCAGCCACCTGAAGCACATAAACACCCATATACTCCAAGCTAGCCTCCTTACCAGCCAGAGTCAAGCCCTGATAAATCGCCTGGTTTTGGGAAGTCTCCATGTAAAACTGGTTAATACGCATGAAATCTTCGTCAGAGTAATTTCCAGTCGCCTCTTCAGCCGTTTGAAGCTTTGCAAAATCATTAAGCTGAGCATAGAGCATGAGGGCCAGAGTTGCCTTGGTTTGGGCCACCGCCACAAAATTGTAGGATCCTTTTGAATCATCAGCTTTCTTATCTACAGTCAAGACTTCCTTGGTATCAAAAGCACCACCCGGAAGCTCAACATAATAATTATTTAGCGGGAAAAAGAGGGCAAATAGGAGGAAAAGTACCGTAAAAATACTTAACAACCACCACTTAATCCGCCAAATTTTCCCTAATAGTGATTTAGATTCGTTCTTGTTTGCCACGCTTGGCCTCCACTTCCTTAACAACTGCTTGAGGAACATAAGAACTAATGTCCCCCTCAAAATAAATCAACTCACGCACACGACTTGAAGAGACTGGTGTTACCTCATGACTGGCAATCAAATAAACTGTTTCTAACTCAGGTGCCAACCCCTTATTGAAATAATCCATATTGGCTTCATAGTCGAAATCTGTCGCATTACGAAGGCCTCTAACCAGATAAGTCACCCCAAGATCTCTGGCGACATCTACAGCCAGACTATCGTGAGCCGTTATAACCTTGACATTGGGAAAATCTGCCACAACCTCTTCCAAGATACGCTTGCGAGTCTCAATGTCCCAGAAGCCCTGCTTATTTTTATTATAAAAGAGACCGATATAAAGCTCATCAAAGAGCTTGCTGGCTCTGGCAATAATATCCATATGCCCATTAGTAATCGGATCAAAAGACCCCGTAAACATAGCAATCTTTGTCATAGCATTCCTTTCTACAACTTCCCTATCAAAGGCTAACGCACGTAAACGGTCACCTTACTGATACCATAGGTTTTCTGCTTCCAAATCCCAAAGTTTGAAATTTCTTCAGGCAGGTCCACAGCCTTATCAGTTTCACAAACCAACATAACTTCCTCAGCCAAGAGTCCTTGCTCCTCTAACTGAGTAATATTGGCCACAATCTGCTCTTTGGCATAAGGTGGATCTAAAAGCACCAAGTCAAACTTTCCTGTCAATTGTGTCAGCGCACGTACTGCATCCATCTTCAAAAGCTGGAACTGTTTCTCACTCTTTGTCATCTTAATATTTTCCTGGATAACAGCCTGTGCCCGACGATCCTTTTCCACGAGGACAGCAAAAGACATGCCACGACTAATTGCCTCAATGGCCAGACTACCGCTCCCCGAGAACAAATCCAAAACACGTCCTCCATCAAAGAAAGGACCAATCATATTGAAAATAGCACCTTTGACCTTGTCCGTTGTTGGACGAGTCGTTTTGCCTTCTAACGTTTTAAGCGGACGCCCGCCAAAATCACCTGCTACAACACGCAAGTCGGTCACCTCGTTTTTACTGATTTTTAGTAAGACTTTTCTATTATAACAAAAAATCACACTTAGATGTTGGTCCAAAGGGGACTAGACAAGCTAAACCCCCCCAAGAGAACACAAAAAACTCGAGAAGCTCCCGAGTTTTCATTCATTTTACTTATCACCAAGTGCAGTCACGTAGTTGTAGGCTTCGATACCAGCTGTGGCACCATCCCCTACGGCTGTTGTAATTTGGCGAAGGTCTTTCTGGCGGACATCCCCAATGGCAAAGATACCAGGAATACGTGTCGCCATCTTATCATCTGTAATTACCCAACCATCTTGGTCAGTGATGTCAAGACCTGTCAAGTAATCTGAAACTGGATCAAGTCCCACATAAACAAAGACACCGCCAAATTCGTGGTTAGTCACCTCACCAGTTTTGACATTCTTGATATCAACACTGCGAACCTTGATATCATCACCCTTGATTTCTTCAACGACTGAATCCCAGATAAACTTGACCTTTTCATTGGCGAAGGCACGGTCTTGAAGAACCTTTTGGGCACGCAATTCATCACGACGGTGAACAATGGTCACGCTATTGGCAAAGCGTGTCAAATAAATTCCTTCTTCAACGGCAGAGTCTCCACCACCAACAACCAAGAGGTCTTGATTACGGAAGAAGGCACCATCGCACACCGCACAGTAAGAAACACCACGGCTGTTGTACTCTTCTTCACCAGCAACACCAATATGACGGTGTTTGGCACCAGTCGCAATGATAACTGTCTTGGTTTGGTACTCCTCATCACCAGTTTTGACAACTTTATAGTCACCCTTGTCTTCGATACCAGACACAATACCATAAAGATTTTCAACGCCCAATTTTTCCAAGGGTTCAAACATCTTCATTGACAATTCTGGACCAGAGATACTTTCAAAACCAGGGTAATTTTCAATATCAGACGTGTTATTCATCTGTCCACCAGGAGCACCTTGCTCCAAAGTTGCCACTTTAAGGTTGGCACGAGCTGCATAAAGTGCTGCAGTCATCCCCGCAGGACCAGCTCCAATAACAATTGTATCGTACATGAGTAACTCCTTATATGATTTTCTTGTAGAGATATCTTACACCTAATGTGCCAACAAAGCTAGAATTATGCATTCAGCACGATAAGAATCGCCATAAAAGCAAATGCCAAAACTGGAATCGAAACCATCGACATCATAATAGCATCATAGAGGGCACCTTGACGCTCCTTAACAGTTTTGTCTGCACGACGTAACGCACGCCATCCAAGCCAAATGGCACCAATCACCAAGCACACAAAGAAAGCAATCACAAGGCCTAAGAGATAAAATTTAAAAATATTTAATAACATAAATCATCCTAAAGTGAGAAATAGAAAAGGCTGAGATAACATTCTCCAACCTCTAAATTCGACTAGTAATAACTGCACGATGCAGTCTCTGATTGGACACTTAGTCGCCTTTGAAACATTCAAAAGTTCCTAATCATCCTTGTGGGATTTTGACTATGGACTAAACTGTAGTCCTATCCCACTACCTTTTCTATTGTAACAAAAATCCCATCTTAAAGATATTGTTTTGAATAAGAAGCGAAAAATTCTTTTGTTCGTTCTTCTTTTGGATGGTTAAAGATTTCATCAGGTGTTCCCTGTTCAAGGATACGACCTTTTTCAAGGAAGAGCACCTTGTCAGCCACTTGATAAACAAAGTTCATGTCGTGACTGACCAAAATCATGGTTTGACCTGACTTAGCCGCATCAGCGATTGATTTTTCAACCTCACCAACCAACTCAGGGTCAAGAGCAGATGTTGGTTCGTCAAGCAAGAGCACATCAGGCTTCATTGCAAGGGCACGAGCCAAGGCCACACGTTGTTTTTGACCACCCGACAAGTGACGTGGGTAGTGATTTTCACGATTAGAAAGCCCAACCTTAGCGAGCTCTTCTTTAGCAATCTTGGTAGCTTCGTCGTCAGAAAGTTTCTTAACAATCTTAAGACCTTCCTTAACATTATCCAAGGCTGTACGACGTTCAAAGAGGTTGAACTGTTGGAACACCATGGCCAACTTACGACGAAGAGTAAGGATTTGTTCTTTGGTAATTGTTTCAAAATCTACCTTGAAATCATCAATGATAATGGTACCAGAATCAGGTTGTTCCAAATAGTTTAAGCTGCGAAGAATTGTTGATTTCCCTGCACCAGAGGCACCAACAAGAGCTACAACTTCACCCTTTTCAATGTCGATATCAATACCATCGAGAACCTTTTGACCTGAAAATTCCTTGGTCAAATTTTTGATACTAATCATTAGCGGTCACCTCCAATGCCAGAAATGTCAGTCGCTTCAGGAGCCTTAATGGCCATGTGATTTTCAACTGAACGACCAATGTACTCAATCAAGATTGAGATTGCCCAGTATACAAGGGCAACTGAGATATAACGTTCAAAGTAACGGTAGTCGGCACCACCCAAGATTTGAGCCTGTGCATACATTTCGACGATACCTGCACTAAAGGCAAGTGATGTTCCCTTAGTCAAACCAATCAGACTGTTAATCAAACTTGGTGTCGCAATAACCGCCGCATTTGGAATGATGACACGACGGTAAACTTGTGCTGATGTCATCCCAAGAGAACGGGCAGCTTCGATTTCCCCAGCGTCAACGGCCTGAATCGCTGCACGGATGGTCTCACTCATGTAAGCTGCTTCATTAAAGGCAAAGGCTGTAATAGCGAAGATAGCTGGTGGAATCTCATTAATGTTCCAATCTAAGCCGAACTCACCATTCAAGTAACGAAGGAAGAGTGGAATACCATAGTAAGTCAACATGAGTTGTACAAGGATTGGTGTCCCACGCAAGAAGCTCACAAAAACGGCTTGAATTGGATAAAGGATACGTACTCGATTAATTTTAACAACCGCAAAGACAAGGGCCAAAATCAAACCGAAGAAGGCACCTGCAATAGTCAATCCCAAAGTTAAAGGCAAGCGTTCCACAATCTTAGGAACAGCATCGAAGACAGCCTTCCATGAGAAGAGCTTACCAGCTGGCATCCAAGATGAAATCCATTTGAAGACAACCGTAACCAGTTGCAAAACATAGCCCCAAAGGATTTCCACTAGCCATGATAAGGGAATGGCTAAAGCAACAGCTACTGCCAAACCAACCAAACCCATGATAACTTGGAGATACCAAGGTGACCGATTAAATGCTTCTATACTCTTTTTCACAATGTCGCCCTTTCTTTCTAAAAAAGTCGGTTAGCCTAGTGCTAACCGTTCAAATATCTTATCATAAATTTTATAATATTCATTTTAGCACGACTCAGAAAGTCTGTGAAATAGTCTTTTCTTATCAAAGCGATAAGGAAATCATATCACTGATAATTCAGCTTTATTAACGTCAAAAAGCTGAGACAGCAGTCTCAACTTTTAACAGTATTATTTCAAATCACTGACGTAATCGCCACCGAAGTATTCCTTGCTGAGTTTGGCAAGGGTTCCATCCTTCTTAAGCTCTTTGATACGTTTATTGACAAAGGTCTTGAGTTCCTTACCTTGCTTATCATTTGAGAATAGAAGATATTCAAGACCATCAGTCTTCATACCGATATCGTCTTTAATCTTGTTTACAGCTAGCTTATAGCCTTGATCTTTGACAATATACTCAGACGAAATCGCATCGTAAAGGATAAAATCAATTTTTCCTTCTTGAATATGTTGAATACGTGTTGAAAGACCCGTTGAGCTAGAAGCATAGTTGATAGTAATTGGTGTCTTGTCCGCATTGGCATGGTTCCAATTTTCAAGCAACTGAGCATAGTTAGAGCCAGGAAGCACCTCTGTCGTCTTACCAGACAAATCGTCTAGGCTAGTATACTTGGTACCCTCAGCACTAGTGATGGCATAGTTAGAACGTGAAATCGGATCTGAGAAACCATATTTCTGCGCACGTTCTTCATTGTAGTTGAAGTCGTTAGCCGCAATCTGATAACGTCCAGAATCCACCCCTGTCAAGATGGAATCAAAAGGTGTCGTCACAAACTTGACCTCATACTTGTCCGAATCCTTGAAAATAGCCTTGACCAAATCAATATCATAACCCTTGAAGTCGTCACCTTTTTTGAAAGTGAAAGGCGCCGTATCAGAGTCCGTCGCAACAGTAATCGTCTGCTTTTCACCAGATGCCTTACTGTCACTCTTGTTCCCACAAGCAGCCAAAGTCAAAACCGACAAGCCAAGAATCCCTAAACCTGCAAGCCATTTTTTCATATCTATAATCCTCGATACTTTCATTAATAGTTAGTGATAACAGTTTATCATCTTCATCCTTAGTCGTCTAATAATAAAAACCTAAGTGGTGATAGAAAATGGTTATAGGGGAATCGATACAACGAACAATAAGAAAAGAGCTGCCACTGGTGTGACAACTCTTCTCGTCCAAAAAAGCTTTCCGTACATGTTTAACATCAAATGCAATAAAACTCTATTTTCCCTTACTTGATGACTTACTGCTTGAATCGCTACTGTCTTCAGGTTGATAATCTGATAAATTCTTATGGATACGTTCAGCGTAAACGGCTCTGCTTCCTGATTCATCATGGTCAACCAAGGCTTCGGCAAGCTCTTTATAATCTTCTATAGAAATCGTCCAGTTGCCTCCATCATCTTTGGTTAGCTTGAAGGTCTTTTCTAGATTATCAGCACCTGTCAAAGGTGTATAGGCCATTTCTTTATCAATATCCTTAAATTGTGTCAAATCTCCGTTAAAGTTTTCACCATAAAGGAATTTCGTTGTGAGATCTTTGGCTTTACCTTTTTCCACATCGTTGTTATCAGCTTGATTCCATTGTTTCAACTTGTCAATATCGTTGTCATAGAGACTCATAAGGAGAGTACGAACAGCAGCTGCAGCACCATAGACACTAACAGAACGTGAAGTAAAGGTAACTGTCGCTTCATTTCCTTTAACTTTGACATCTTTCAGCTTATAGTCCTGAATCTTACCAATCATATTACGACGGACCTTGAGGAACTTAGAAAGCACTTGGGTTGGAGTCTTGGCATCATAACCTTCAATGTATTTAAACGTATACTTGTCTTCCGGTGTATACCCCTTTTCTTCGATAGTATCTGCAACTTGTTTTTCAAAGACTTTCGTTTCAGTCCAGGTTTCGTAATTTTCACCGTAGAGTTTTGAAAAACCGTTACTAGATTTTCCAAGCATAGTATCAATTAAAACTGTCGCATCAGCCTTGGCACGTTCTGTCGGAGTTGGTGTCGCTTTTTTCTTCTCAGCTGGTTTATTGGAAGCACAAGCTACGAGAACCAAGCAAGCTGCCAGAATCAGTCCTAAATAGGTAAGAACTTTTTTCATTAATATTATTCCCTCATTTCTTTTAGTTACTCTTTAAGATAGCATAGGTCTGATGATTCTTCAAAGTCACTTTCCAAAAGAAAAAATCAAAACTCTACTATTATAATGACTCCAAATCATCTAGGTCCAATTGCCTGCCTTCTTGATCTTCCAGACCCGTCAGCGTCACACCGAGCAGGCGAACACCGCTGCTATTTTCCTCTAATTGATCAAAAATGGTATGGGCAATCCTTTCGATGGTGTCGAAATCCTGGGTCGATTTGTCCAAGGTCATACGCTTGGTTAAGGTCGAGAAATCCGAATAACGGACCTTGATGACAATAATTCGACCGACTTTTTTATTTTTCTGAGCACTTTCAGCTACCCGCCTAGCATTCTTAGTCAACTCAGCCTTGATGTCATCTTCATTATAAAGAAGTTTGCCGTAGGTTCGCTCACTTCCAATAGATTTACGGACACGATTGGGCCTAACAGGACTATTGGAAATCCCTCTAGCCTTTCGAAAGAGATCAAATCCAAAACGTCCAAAACGATCAATCAGCGTCATCTCAGGAATCTTCAGAAGATCGGCACCGGTGTATATTTCCATGTCATGAAGACGTTCAACTGACTTTTTACCTACCCCATGAAACTTTTCAATAGGGAGCTTTTCCAAAAATTCCTGAGCCTCCTCTGGAAGCACCACCGTCAAACCAGCAGGCTTTTGAAAATCAGAGGCTAGTTTGGCGATAAATTTATTGTAGGAAACCCCTGCTGAACAAGTCAGGTGAAGTTCCTGCCAGATATCATACTGGATAAGCTTGGCTACCTTAACCGCCGATTTGACACCAAGCTTATTTATCGTCACATCAAGATAGGCTTCATCGATAGACATAGGCTCAACCAGGTCAGTATAGCGTTTAAAAATCTCACGAATTTGCATCCCTACCTCTCGGTAATGGCTATAATTTCCTGAGATAAAGACAGCATTAGGACAACGTTCATAGGCTTCCTTAGAAGACATGGCTGAATGGACACCATATTTTCTAGCCTCGTAATTACAGGTTGATACCACACCACGTCCCCCAGTTTTTCTAGGATCATGACCGATAATAACCGGCTTGTCCTTAAGACTGGGGTCATCCCTCATCTCGACCTGAGCAAAAAAGGCGTCCATGTCAATATGGATGATTTTCCGACTGGTATCATTTATTAGAGGAAACTCTAACATGGCTCCCTGCCTCCTTTCTCAGATTTATCTCATTGTAAAGCTTTTCACATAAAACTTTGGGACTACAAAGCATTCTCCCCTTATGATACCAAAATCTATCAAAAAACAGAAATTTATAATACAGATTTGTCGTTTTCGAAACTGTATTATAAAAGAATGTCTCTAAAAACGCAGTTTTAAAGTTGTGTAAGCGGTTACTGTGTGATAGAATACTTCTAGAGAATGTAACAGATGATTTTGTTACTAGAATTATAGGAGATCCAAACTATGGCAACGGTTAAAACTAACACAGATGTTTTTGAAAAAGCGTGGGAAGGCTTTAAAGGAACTGACTGGAAAGAAAAAGCTAGCGTTTCACGTTTCGTTCAAGCAAACTACACACCTTATGATGGTGACGAAAGCTTCCTTGCAGGACCAACTGAACGCTCTCTAAAAATTAAAAAAATCGTAGATGAAACTAAAGCAGGCTATGAAGCTGAAGGACGCTTCCCAATGGATACTCGTCCAACTTCAATCGCTGACATTGACGCAGGATACATTTCAAAAGAAGATGAACTTATCTATGGTATCCAAAATGATGAGCTCTTCAAATTGAACTTCATGCCTAAAGGTGGTATCCGTATGGCGGAAACTGCTTTGAAAGAACACGGTTATGAACCAGACCCAGCTGTACACGAAATTTTCACAAAATACGTGACTACAGTTAACGATGGTATCTTCCGTGCTTACACTTCAAACATCCGTCGTGCACGTCACGCTCACACAGTTACTGGTCTTCCAGATGCTTACTCACGTGGACGTATCATCGGGGTTTACGCTCGTCTTGCCCTTTACGGTGCTGACTACTTGATGCAAGAAAAAGTTAACGACTGGAATGCTATCAAAGAAATCGACGAAGAAACTATCCGTCTTCGTGAAGAAGTTAACCTTCAATACCAAGCACTTCAAGACGTTGTTCGCCTTGGTGACCTTTACGGTGTAGATGTTCGTCGTCCAGCCTTCGATACTAAAGAAGCTATCCAATGGACAAACATCGCCTTCATGGCAGTATGTCGTGTAATCAACGGTGCCGCTACTTCACTTGGTCGTGTGCCAATCGTCCTTGACGTATACGCAGAACGTGACCTTGCTCGTGGTACTTACACTGAATCAGAAATCCAAGAATTCGTTGATGATTTCGTTATGAAACTTCGTACAGTTAAGTTTGCTCGTACAAAAGCTTACGACCAATTGTACTCAGGTGACCCAACATTCATCACAACTTCTATGGCTGGTATGGGTGCTGACGGACGTCACCGTGTTACTAAGATGGACTACCGTTTCTTGAACACTCTTGACAACATCGGTAACTCTCCAGAACCAAACTTGACAGTTCTTTGGACTGACAAATTGCCTTACTCATTCCGTCGCTACTGTATGCACATGAGCCACAAACACTCTTCTATCCAATACGAAGGTGTAACTACTATGGCTAAAGACGGATACGGTGAAATGAGCTGTATCTCATGTTGTGTATCACCACTTGACCCAGAAAACGAAGAACAACGTCACAACATCCAATACTTCGGTGCTCGTGTTAACGTACTTAAAGCCCTTCTTACTGGTTTGAACGGTGGTTACGACGATGTTCATAAAGACTACAAAGTATTTGATATCGATCCAATCCGTGATGAAGTTCTTGACTTTGACACTGTTAAAGCTAACTTCGAAAAATCTCTTGACTGGTTGACTGACACTTACGTAGATGCCCTTAACATCATCCACTACATGACTGATAAGTACAACTACGAAGCTGTTCAAATGGCCTTCTTGCCAACTAAACAACGTGCTAACATGGGATTCGGTATCTGTGGTTTCGCAAATACTGTTGATACATTGTCAGCAATCAAATACGCTACAGTTAAACCAATCCGTGACGAAGATGGCTACATCTACGACTACGAAACAATCGGTGAATACCCACGTTGGGGTGAAGATGACCCACGTTCAAACGAATTGGCAGAATGGTTGATTGAAGCTTACACTACTCGTCTTCGTAGCCACAAACTCTACAAAGATGCAGAAGCTACAGTTTCACTTCTTACAATCACTTCTAACGTTGCTTACTCTAAACAAACTGGTAACTCTCCAGTTCACAAAGGGGTATACCTCAACGAAGATGGTTCAGTGAACTTGTCTAAATTGGAATTCTTCTCACCAGGTGCTAACCCATCTAACAAAGCTAAAGGTGGATGGTTGCAAAACTTGAACTCACTTGCAAGCCTTGACTTCGGTTATGCAGCTGACGGTATCTCACTTACTACTCAAGTATCACCTCGTGCCCTTGGTAAGACTCACGACGAACAAGTTGACAACCTCGTAACTATCCTTGACGGATACTTCGAAAACGGTGGACAACACGTTAACTTGAACGTTATGGACTTGTCAGATGTTTACGAAAAGATCATGAGCGGTGAAGATGTTATCGTACGTATCTCTGGATACTGTGTAAACACTAAATACCTCACTCCAGAACAAAAAACTGAATTGACACAACGTGTCTTCCACGAAGTTCTTTCAATGGACGACGCTTTGGGATAAATCTAAGCATATAACAAGAAACAAGCATCCTAGTGATGCTTGTTTTTTCTTAGCTTCTTAAACAGTTTCTACCAAACTGTACAAAACCTTACATTAACAGTTGTTAATAATTATGGATAGGACTATAATACAAACTGAATTTGAAAGAAGGTATTATTATGAAAAAAGTGTTTTTCAAAACTAGTCTTGGAATCACACTTAGCGTCCTAGCTAGTGTCTTATTCCTTGCCCACAAATCTGAATTCTTCAAGGACGATAGTGCCTTATATGATGAATTTGATTCTACGTTGGATTAAGGAGGAGAACTATCATGCAAAAGAAAAAAGCAATTATGATCGGTGCTGGTTTATCAAATATGGCTGCCGCTGTTTACCTCATTCAAGAAGGTAAATGGTCAGGAGACCAAATCACTTTCTACGCTCTTGATAATTACGGATCAAACGACGGTTCCCCTACCCAAGATGTTAAGGATGACTATTGGAATAAAAATCATCCGATGGAAAATCAAAAGGGTTATATTGCTCGCGGTGGTCGTATGCTTAACTACCGTACCTATGTTGACTTGATGGATTTGCTTGATCAGGTTCCTTCAATGACAGAACCAGGTCTTACAGCTGCTGAGGATACTCGCCAATTTGATGCCGCACACCCAACCTATGACAAGGCTCGTCTCTTAACAGGCGGACAAGGTATCGTTGATGGTGGTAAGCTTGGTTTGAATAATAAAAGTCGTAAGCTCCTTACGCAGTTAATTATGATGCCTGATTCACAAGAAGAAAAACTAGATAACATCACGATTGCTGACTATTTCAAAGACAATACTGAGTTTTTCGAAAGTAACTTTTGGTTTATGTGGGAAACGACATTCGCTTTTAGGACTCGCAGTTCTGCACAAGAGCTTCGTCGTTACATGCACCAAATGATTTATGAATTCACTCAGATTGAGCATTTAGTTGGTGTTAACCGTACACGCTATAATCAATACGAAAGCATCATGAAGCCTTTGATTAATTACTTGGAAAAAGAGGGCTGTCACATAGTCCTTAATCGTCGTGTTGTTGACTGGAAATTCAAGGACAGCAAGATGCAAGACGAAATTACTGTTACTGGTCTTCACATGGTCAATACTAAAACTGATGAAAATGAGTTCGTCCCAGTGGATGACGATACAGCAGTCATCTTTACAAACGGTTCGATTACTGACTCTGCAACACTAGGTGATTTCAACACTCCGGCTGCAGAAAACATGGATTATGGTGCTGCTTCAAGTCTTTGGAAAAAGGCATCAGATCATTTTTATAACCTTGGTAATCCTGATAAATTCTTCGCTGATCGTGATGCCAGTGAATGGGTAAGTTTCACTCTCACTACTAAAAATCATCTCTTCTTGAACGAAATTGCTCGTATTACCACTCAGGAACCAGGCAACGCCCTTAATTCCTTTATTTCTACAGAACCAGTGACACCACTCGGTCAAAAAGATGTAACCATGTCAATCGTTGTCCATCACCAACCTCACTTCACTAGTCAAAAACCAAACGAAACGGTTCTTTGGGGATACTTCCTCTACCCTCGTCGTCACGGGGAAATCATTGATAAACCTTATATCGAAATGACTGGTAAAGAGATGCTCCAGGAACTTATTGGACAACTTTCAAAGGTAGACCCAGGGCCTATCAATATCAGCGATAAAGAAGAGGAAATCATGGACAGTGTTATTAACTGTATCCCTGTCTATATGCCATATGCTTCTGCTCTCTTTAACAATCGAGCCAAGTCAGATCGTCCTAAGGTTATTCCAAAACATTCAACAAACCTTGCCTTTACTGGAGAATTTGTCGAACAACCTTATCAAATGATTTTCACAGAAAATAGTGCTGTTCGTTCTGGAGAAATCGCAGCTTTCCATTTTGCTGGTATCCCCATGTCACGTTTGGTGAAAACACCTCGTTATGATAAAGATGTCAAAACCTTGTTAAGAGCTGCAAAGAAAATGTTCGATTAAGAATCATTACACACATTAAAGACAGTAAACATCATGATTT
>OGRN01001480.1_pt1 | contig 20130 bp, 15 predicted proteins | sample 1553401 | NCBI WGS metagenome assembly OGRN01 (sample SAMEA2580096, study PRJEB22360) | human gut metagenome | biome: human gut; feature: human-associated habitat; material: faeces | place: Denmark | collected 2008/2010 | reverse complement strand
TATTTGAGAAATGACAAAAAGCTGCCACAAGGAAATATAATATTACAATAACTAACGCCAGTGTCAAAATTCGCTCGCTTTGTGGGGCATAAATATTGCGATAAACAAATGACACCCAACTTTGCCGTGTGATGAGAATTTGAATCATGGACAGTATCGTAGGCATTAGCGCAGGATTAGAAAACTTAGAAAATAGAGACTGCGGTTGTGTTTGCCTGATTCTCAAATATCCAGCCAACAGATACACGACATTGCTTATGGCCCAAAAGCTAACAAAAATAGTAGATAGTTTTGAGAATAAGTGAATTTGAGTACATGAATAGAGCAGCTTGAGTATTAGAAGTACAAATACAAAAACAGCACATACAACGATTCCATTATATATAATGGCAAAATCCTGACTGTTTTCTTCTTGCAGATCTTGTATAAAATTTGGTGTTGTTCCTGTAAGCAATATATTAAACTGCCTAACAACTATTAAGCTGCCAATTTCACCAATGATGGCGCTAAGTATTAACGCGTCTTTCCAGATTCGTATATTTCGTTCTATGCCGTCGTCACTTGTGGTTGCGCCAATGCATAAAGAATATATAGCTAGCGCCAGCAAACCGATGAGTGGGAGATATATTACAAACTGTCCTATTGTTTTTCTCCAGGCCACGAGAAACCTCCTGCTTCTAATGCACAATAAACCTCAATTTCTTAATATCCAACTTGTCTTTATAATGTGCAGCCACGCTATATTCTTCTTTCTATTGTATGTTTTCTACCAGTTTCGCACATTGATTCACAGTGCATACTCTCTACTTAATAAATTAGGTATCTCATTCCGTTTTGAAAGGCTAAATTCCTTTACTGCAACCTCTAATGGATCATCCAATGGAAATGGCGTTTGAGATCGAAAATCCGTACTTTTTCGGCACATATCCATGAACGAGCCGTTTTTCTTGAGTTCCTTATGAGTCGTTGGATTCATAAACACATTTTCCGTATAGCTGAATACTAAGTAGTTGATTGCAGCCAGCTGATCTTCTTTTGTTAGTTTTCGTAAGCTACGATAAAATTTGCGATAGCGCGTTACTCCGTCTTCAATAAACAACAATATAGCGCTTGTGGATTTTAACGGAAAAACAGCAACATGGATATCTTTTATACGATATCCTTGTTTTTGAGAATATATATTGTTTACAACGTTATCCTCAAAATCGCTGATCAATGTTATACTCGACTGCGCAGCATAAGGAACCACATAATCCAACAGATCGTAGAAACAAAGATAATACCGATTTGTTTTTTGGTTGTCTAAGGAACGTTTAGCGTACTCCAATTTTTCTCCATAATCACGCAAATCACAATTGCCCCAATAGATTTTTTCTTCAGCAAAACCTCTCAAAAACTCAGCCTGCGCTCCGACAAGTTTATATTGTTCCCGTTCTTGATTTCTGTTGCTTATCATAAGCAAAATATCTTTAAGCGCAATCTGCGCAAGCATTTGATCTGTTGGCTTTGAATTATAAGTATTCGGGTTTTCATACAGTTGAAAAACTCTGCTATCGCATTCTCTGCATATTGTATGGAAAGTTCCAGCCTTGTTTACGCCTGTATGTTTTCCAATTGTGAGTAGCTCATCCTGCAGTGGAAGCATCACATTTCCATCTTCTGCAATTCGTCTCAGCGCAAACTGTGGAATAGAGTGTGAATTACAAAAACTAGAACACGGTTTCTGGCAAAGGATGCAATGTCCTAACTTGGCATTCTTTGCTGCCTCCGTAATTAAAGACGAGACTTTTTTGTTAATCTCAATCTTGTTTTTTTCATACTGCTCCTGCTCCGCCGATGTCATTCCTCCCAGTCTTACCATTTCAATGTCATTTGCTTTAGTCATAGCATTCCTCCGGAATTCCAATTCGTTCATTGCAAAACTCACGGAACAGCAGCCCGCAAGTCAGCGCATCACTTTCTGCGTTATGCAGCATTGGCGTAAATTTGAAGGTGTTCCGGCATACATTTTCGAGTGAGTAGCTTTCCAACTGCCAGATCCGCTTGGACAACTCCAGCGTGTCATAAAGCGGCCGCTTCTTTACAATATTTTCGCTTCCATTGGCAGCCAAGAACTTATACTCGAACTGGAGGTTATGCGCAACGATCGGTGCTCTCTCGCCGATGAATGCATCCACGGATTGCATGATCTGCTCGATATAAGGCGCATCAGCAACCATGTCTTCCGTGATATGGTTAATTACTGCCGCTTCAGGCTTTAACCCTCTCCGTGGTTTCACATAGCTGGACAGGATTTCGACCGGCTGGAAATGATGGAACTTGATAATGGCGATTTGGATGATTTCGTTTTTTACTTCACTCAAGCCGGTCGTTTCCAAATCAATCGCATAGAAGTCGTTGAATTTTGCAAGTGGCGTTCTGCTTGTGACGTTATTTGTATTCGGATATTCATAATCCAACTTTTTTGGCAACGGCTCCGCATCCGGTTGGACAGTCAGTTCATAGGTTTGAAGAGATGGTATCATTTCTTCAAACCACTTCTGCGTTTCCCAGAACTCTTGCAGCGCTTTCTGCTTTCCTTGAATTCGCCCCATAAGCGCCTTGGTCAGTCCATCTGGAATACTGTCATCGCTGCCTTCTGCCTGAATCGTCCTCCATGTTCCAAACTGCGGCAGACGAAAGCCCTTTAAATATTCGTAGTACTTTGCTTTGTTTTGAAGCAGCGCCACAAAGTCCTTATTACAGAGTGCTTCCATCCATTGTTCTAGGAAGCACTTGCAGCGATCCATTTTTTCCTCAATCTGTGCCAGCGACCCGAAACAACCATTGTTTACGATTCGGTTGTATTGGTCCGCAAGCTGCTGATAAAGCTGCTGCGCTTCCAACGAAAATGAGACGCTCTGCGTATTGGCTTGCTGTGTTTTTGTCGGTGGCTGAATTTTGCTGGTTTTGGAGGACACAGCACTTGTTTCAGAAGTGTTCCGCTTGAGCTTACTCGCAGCATAAAGAATCATCATGACGATCCCAGCCACGCCTGCAAATATGGAAAGCAGTAAGCTGTGCTCAGAAAGCCCGATGCCAAGGAGCAGCAATAAGAAACCAATGACGAGATTTTTCTTCGACCGCATCGTACAACCCCTCTTTTTCTTTTCGCCACGCAACGCAGTGGTGACTCGAATTGTGCTTGATCGGCTCCGTCCTCGCTTGTGTTTGTAATATTATAGCATATTTCGTCAGGCTCGTCGATAGGCTTTTCCGCAAATGCGTCGTTCAAAATGATCTCCAAAAGTTTCTTTTTCGATAGTCTTTCAGCTGCAGCCCTTTGCAGACAGGATATCCGCTGTACGCTTGTCAGTTCTGCTTCCATGATGACCACATTCTGCGTCCAATTCAAGCGAAGCGCTTCACCCAGCAGTTCCGGCATGCCGCTGTACAACTGCCAGAAGTCCCGCATCCGGCGTACATTGCGCGGAGAGAAGCCGGTCATATCCGGGTACTGTTCTTTTATGAACTCCGCAGCAGCTACCGCTGCACCCTTTTCCGAGTGGGCACAGACGGCCTTGCCGATTTCGCAGTACAGCTCCATCTGCGGCAGATCTGCTTTCATGACAGATTCCAGTGTGGCAAACATTGTGCTGTAGTCCACAGCCTTTCGGATATTCATAGTTTCTCCTTTCCGGCGCACAGCGCCTGATTCAACGCTCAAAGCAGAGAAAAGCACGGTAACATCGCCGTGTTTTTCTCTGCCTTGACCTGTTTCAGATAACTTGTACGATCTGCTCCCAGAGCAGTATGTGCTTTTCATCAATGGCCCGGTTGTCGTGGTAATGGCCGAACAGCCAGTAGTGATAATGTGCTCTCTCCTTGACCTCCTGCAGGAAATCTGTGAGCGGGTCTGCCTCATTGTGGCGGTTTTCCATGAGAGCAATGCTGGTGGGAGCGCAGTGCGTGATAACATAGTCCACCGCCCAATCGACCTTAGCCAGATTTTTCCGTGCTTCAGCGTACTCCTCCTCAGAAGGCATCTCCTGCGCCCACCACGAAATGTGATTGACGCGGTATCTCGCTCTGGGCTTGCGCCGGAGCGTCATGAGCCTTCGCTCAAAATCCGGAGCACCCGGTTCCAGAATGCCGTCCTCCGTATCATGGCTTTTTGCTCCGCCCATGAAGAAGTGATAGCCTTCCAGCTCGAAGACCTGTCCACGCATCAGGTGCAGGACATGAGAGCGAATGCGGTGTACCTTGCCGCCGTGCCAGCCTTTCACCGGATATCGTTCCAGTGCGTCATAGTTCTCATGATTCCCGCAGACGAAGGCCAGCGTGAACGGAAGACTTTCCAGCCAGTCCAATGCAGCCTCGTCACGGCCGTCTCCAAACCACACACCACCAAAGTCTCCGGCACAAATCACGATGTCCCGCTTTGTCATTTGTGCCTGCTCCGGGAAATATTTCGGCTTGAAGCGTTCAAAGTTTCCGTGGCAATCACCGGTTACAAAAATCATCTTTCCACCTTCTTTCAGTACATAATTTTCTGGCAAATCTCAATGCCACCCTTCAGGGTGACTGCGACCTCATCCTTGGATAGGATTTTTACTGTCTCCACCAGTTGGCGAACGGCGCTCTCGTCCCACTCTGTAATGTAGGGCGATGCGTTTTCCAATGTCTGTGCGGCATCCAGGATGCGCTGATTGGCTTTTGCCTGTTCGTTGTTATCTGCGAGGATCCCGGAACGTCTTTCTTTCAGGAGGTTTTGCTCGTCCAGTATCTCCTTGAACTGACCGCCATAGGCAGCTGGGTCATCCGTGGCCTTTTCCAGCAGTGTTTGGAATTGCTGCTCCAGTTCTCTCAGCCTGCGTTCAATGTCTCCGAGGCTCATCATGCCGCCGGGGAATGGGATGATCTCCGTTTCCATGGCAGCTGTGATCTGCCGAATCAATCTATTCTTGTCGGCCATAGCTGTATTCAGGACTGCGAGGATCGCTTGCTGGAGTGGTGCTTCATCCAGTGTGGGCGAGTTATGGCAGTATTTCTTGCCGTAGTCTAATCGGCTCACGCAGCGCCATACGACTCGTTTTTCCCCGTTTCGTGTCCATGTGCAGCGACGATACAGAGTCCCGCACTCACCGCAGACCAACCGCTCCGAGAGCGCATACTTGCTGGCGTAGGAGGCCATCCCTGTGACTGCGTTTTTAGAAGGACTCTTTGCTGCATTCCGCCGTGCCATCTCCGCCTGTACGGCATCATACTTTTCACGGCTGACAATGCCCTCATGGTGATTTTCAATGAGGTACATGGGAAGCTGACCGGTGTTCTTGATGGCCTTGCGGTTGATAAAGTCCTGCCGGAAGGTCTTCTGCATCAACACATCACCGCAGTATTTTTCATTCTGCAGGATGCTGCGGATGCGGGAAATGGTCCACTCCGGAGAATCCTCGAAGCACTTGACGCCTTGCTGTTCCAGTTCGTCTTTGATCATCCGCAGGCTGGCTCCGGTGAGATAGCGCTCATAGAGCCATCGGACAATTTCGGCCTGTTCCGGAATGATCTCCGGCTGACCATCCCCACCCTTGCGGTAGCCGTACAGCTTTTTATATTGGATGCTGACCTTTCCAGCTTCCATGGCGCGCCGTTTACCCCATGTGACATTGGCGGAGATGGATTCACTCTCGGACTGGGCGAAGGCCCCGGAGAGGGTGATCCGCAGTTCACTGTCCTCCTCCAGAGAATTAATGTTTTCCTTCTCGAAGATGACTGCGATGCCGAGCTGTTTGAGCGCCCGGATATAGTAGAGGCAGTCCACCGTGTTGCGGGAGAAGCGGGAGACCGACTTGGTCAGGATCACATCGATTTTTTTCTGGCGGCAGTGCCGAATCATCCGCATGAAGTCCTCACACTTCTTGGCCGAAGTTCCGGTGATGCCCTTGTCCGCAAAGATGCCGGCCATCGTCCAAGCGGTGTTGGACATGATCTTATCGGTATAGTACTCTTTCTGCACCTCATAGCTGTTTGCCTGATCCTCCTCTTTGGTGGAGACTCGGCAGTAAGCTGCCACCCGGAGCTGTCTGCGGGCTTCTGCCTGACGGGTGGCATCCGGCTTGGCCGGGATCTTAATTACTCTTGGGGCATCCTCTTTCATTGCAGGTCGCTCCTTTCTATGACTTGCCCATTTTTTAATTGCAGTTTGACATTTTGGCGGGTCACCAGCACCTCGGATACGGTGCTTTTCAGAAGATCAGCGTTCAGTTCCGCCACACATTCGAAGGCGGAGAAGAGACGCCGGAGACGATTTGTTTCATATTCTTCATTCCCCAGAGCGGCATATTGCTCTGCCGCAAGCTGGAGGATCAGCACCTTGGCGCTGTCCTCGTCGATTGGTTGCCGCTCCAGAGCATTATCCAGCGCCTCCTGCGTTTTAGAATGTAGGGCTGGCGCAGGACTGCGCTGATGCTGTATGCGGTCCGGGTAATTTGCGAGACCATTGAGCAGGTCGGTGACACTTTGCTCCACCCGTTCAGATGGCGGTGTTCCACAGAGCCTACGCAGCACCTTTTGGGCTTCCGTCTTTTTCGGAAGCTGGGGCTTGTTTGAGCGTTTTTCGTTTGCCGCGATGAGCTGCTCCTCATCTATGAGCTTGGGATATCCTTTCTCCCCGGTATAGCGTGTGTCCGCCAGAATACGGGCGACCATATTTTTGTTCCAGAGCCGTCCCTCGTCGTATGGGATATCTTGCTGGCGAAGCGACTCCGTCAACTCATTCAGGGATTCTCCTGCAATATATCGGAGGAAAATCTCCTGCACAAGTTTCGCCTCTGATTCCTGTATGACGATCTCACCCAGAGACATCTTGTAGCCGAAGGGCTGCTTCCGGTTTCCCATCACCGCACCGTCCTCTCTATGGACTCCCGCAGCTCCAGCCCATTTTTCAGGCAGAAGCGGACGGAGTCATTACTCTCTATGATAATTTTCTCAACGAGTTCACCAAACAGTTCTGCGTCAAAGCTGTCGAGGAATTCCGGCCCACCTTCCAGGAGGTCTATCAAGTCTCGTGTTTGCAGGGCGGTCATGTCGCTCTCGGCATCCATCAGCTTTTCTTTTTCCAGCTTGGCCTGCCGGAGCTGTTTGGTCAGCTCATTGGTTTTGGCTATAAGAATGTCAGGATCAACAAGGCCCTGCTGCTTGAGGAAGGCCAATGTCTGATTCTGACTGGATAGGTCTGATATTCTTTTATTCAGGGCAACGATGTCAGGACTCCAGAGCATCCTGCGATTGCGGATCATCTGGAGGTTTGTGAGCATCTGTTCCAGAATGGGGATGCTCTGGTGTTTCAGCTTATAGTATAGGCAGCAGAAGGATGCATGGATCTGAGTCTCACGGATCGGCGTGATCAAGCAATCACCCTTTGTGTCATGGCTTGTACAGCATAGATACCATTTGCCGCGAACATTTTTAAACCGCATCCGTGCTCCGCAGATACACCGGATTTGTGAGATAATCTCGCTGTGTACGGGTGCTTTTCCTAAACTGCGTTTTTGCCGTAGGACTTGAGCTCGCTCAAATATCTCTGGAGAAATGATCGCATCGTTGCTCCCTGACACAAAATACATTTCACGCTCACCATGATTGGTTTTCTGTTGCCTCGAGAGCATATCCGGCGTATACCTCTTTTGCAGAAGTGCATTCCCAGCGTAGCGCTCGTTTTGCAGAATGTAATCTACAGCTTTATAATTCCATACTCGCTCAGTCAGACAGCTGGCATTTAGGCTGTCTGCAATTTCTTGAGGATTTTTACCGGATAAATACTCGTGGAAAATTCTTCGGACAATGGCTGCTTCCGGTTCACATATTTTGAGATTTCTACCGTCAAGCCGAAATCCCCATGGAGCTTTACAGGTATTGAATTCGCCGCTCTCCATTCTGCGTTGATAGCTCCATCGCATATTTCCCGAGATAGACTCGCTCTCTTTTTGGGCGAAGGTAGCGTAGATGGTGGTGATGAGCTCACTGCTCACATTGATGGTATCGATCCCTTCCCGCTCGAATCGGACATTGACACCCAACTCTTTCAGTTCACGAATATTCTGAAGGCAGTCTTTTGTGTTGCGGGCAAAGCGGGAGATGGACTTGACAAGGATCTGATCGATCAGGCCCCGACGGCAGTCCGCCATCATCCGCTGGAAGTCATCCCGCTTAGCCACCGAAGTTCCGGTGATCCCCTCGTCGGCATAGATATCGACCATGCGCCATTCGGCCTTGCTTGAGATCAGTTCCGTGTAGTAGCGGTTTTGGGCCGCAAAGGAATTGAGTTGATCCTCGGAGTCTGAGCTGACACGAGTATAGGCTGCGACCCGTAGCCGCACATTTTGAGGCCGTTCCGTAGGTTCGATTTTTATAACACGGGCCTGCTTTTCTGCCAGTGCTGTTGTTCCGTCTACCAGCCGCTTTTCATCCATGTCCACTCACCTCCTTTTTTGCAACACAAACACTACCACAACTGCATCCGAATAGCTACTGAAAGATGAAGAAAATCAGAGAAAAAACATGACTTCAACACCGTTATCCGCAGCGATCCGTGCGGCAATTTTTCTCAGTTCTTTTTCGGTGAAAATGCCGCATTCCCGGAGTTTCCTGAGCAGGATTACGATTCCATAGTAACTGATGTTGGGGTCCATAGTTGGTCTCCTTTCTACATTTGACTATCTCTGCGGCACAAGCATGGGAACCGTTCAAGGAAGGGAAAGGCAGGAGAGAATAGCGGGGCCATCGGACAAAGGAAAGAGGAATCGAATATAAGAATATTGAAGGGTGTAGACAGTTCCCATGCTTCTGCCGCAAGAGTGTGGTCGCTCCGGCAGCGGAAGCAAACGCTCCCATCACCGGAGCGGCCAGAACTTTACGGTTTTGTTTGCCTGTATTCGACACTACTTCCCCAGGCAGGGCGGCAACTTGAACTGTGCGGGCGCACATCACGGGACTCTCACCCCTCCGAGGATCTCTCGAAGCTGCGTACAGGAGTATCATTGTGGGCTGACGGGATCATGGCGGGGACAGCTTGCCAAGGCTGCCATGGCCTGAGTGGGTATCGCTCTGCACCTTACCTGGCCGTCCTTTGATGCGGAGTTTCTCCGCACAGGTGGTCATCGCGCACTCGGTCTGACGCTGGCTCCGTCAGCTAATGTATTCAAGTTGCCGGATATGACCGCTTGGGCGGTGTTTTTCAAGGAACAAAGCCGCTGATTTATCAGCAGCGGAATGAGGTTCAAAGCCCTCTCACTCTATTAGCCGTTGAAAACACCGTTTGCACCAAACTTTTTTGTCATCTCAGCATCTTTTTCATTTTCTGCAAAATACGGATCTTTCGATTATGGATCGTCATTCGATGGATACCCATCATTTCTTCCAGCTCACGCTCTGAGCACTCGTCGAAAAACAGCGCATGGATCAGAGCCCGTTCTTCTTCGCTCAACTGATCCAGTGCGGCCCGCAAACGGCATAAATCGTCTTTCTTGATCACGGCATCCTCGACGCCTTCAGCATCGTCCGCAAACTGGCACTTCGCAGAATATACAAGCCGCTCCAGCGAATCCTCCTTGCTGGGGATATAACTCTCCGCCCCATTCGCGGCATTTTTCCTGCGCTGTTCGCTTTTCAGATCCACCTCCATGTATTTCATCTTGCGGTCGCTTTTCTTCAAGACTTCCAACACATCCGGGCGCTCTTTTAAGCAGGGATATATCTTCAAATAATCGACCCGATATGGGTCGTTGTGATATGACATTTTCTGTCCTCCGTTTCATCATTTTGAAAATTCCAAAAACGATGAAGCGGAGGGCCTCGGCATCTCTCGCAGGCAGGAAGCCAGAAAAACAAAACGCTCATTCAGTTCCTTTCTGGAACCAAATGAGCGAAAAAGCCGCTTGATCTGCCTTCCCACTATAGCCGCATTGATTCGTCTCACTCTCTTTGAGAGCAAGGACTGCAAATCAAGCGACACATGGGAAGGTCACGCATCAAGCGGCTCCGGGGTACAAACTTGGATATTCAATTTTTAGTTGTAACGGGTAAGGCGCTTCCTACACGCCGTTACAGCTTAGAATCGGTTAAGTCGAAATGCCACTGGCGGGAAAAACACCTGTTCTCCGCAATGGGGGCATTTCACATAAACTGCGCCGTGATTTCCTTTACACAGGATCTCTAACTTGTTCTGGCAATACGGGCACATTCTCGCCATTGTAATATGGCTGGAATACTGTTTTTTCAATTCCTGCTGTTCTGTCTGAATACAGGAATAGCGTTGAGGATCCAGTTCCCTTGCATTGATCTTTGCCATACTTTCTCCCTGCCATATCAGGCGATCTCATTTTTCTCCGGAAATATATCTACCAATGCATACGGGTCATACAAATCGTTTCTCCCTACCAAACCGAGTTGGGATAATCTTATAGTCAGTGCTGTTTTGGACACACCGAGCCGCTTTGCGGCCTCCGAAAAACGCTCATAGTCTTTGCGTGCGTATATGCGATTCAGCACGCTGATACCATCTTTCAGGCCAACATCTGCCATGTGGCGATATACCAGCTCCTTTGGCAAAAGAAGATATGAAGTCAGCACATTGGTCTGCCACTCCTCCCAATCAAGAACAGGGTATTGCGTATGTTCATCTGTCATGCGAAATACGCAGCGAGGAGTTTGCGCCTCATATTCTTCCGGATACAGCATCCAAAACAGTTGATGCGCTGCTTCGTGCATCATAGTAAAGTTCAAACGGCCAATCTGATTTTCTGCCACAAGGCTCCGATCAATGAAGGCCGTTTTTCCGTCTAATTCATAGTCGAGCCTTGTGCCATCCCTTTGAGGAATCGTTATGATCACCCCCGAAGTTGCCGTAAGGCCGATGGCATCATGTGCTTCACTGATATCTGCAAAGGTAAATTGCAGGCCACACATCTTCTCTGCAAAATCTGCCGGATCAATATGATCGACCTTTTGAGGGACTTTTTTTAGGTAATCACGAAGCAATCTACGGGAAATGTGTTCGATGTCTTTCCGTGAAAGCCAGAGCATCTACCTGCGCCCCTTTCTATTCCAACGCGTCTGCAAATTAGAACATCTGTTCGTTTCTTGTTAGAAAGTATAGCACGCCTACTAATCTATGTCAAGTGAAATAAATCAATCGTATTTTGTACAGAAAATAATCACCATTTCCTTCGCATTATCATTACCCCAGCTGGTGGTGAGTGGAGGTATTGATTTGGCATTTTTAATAATGATAGTTCAAGAGTTTTCACAAAATCAACAAAAATTTCGACTTGATATTGCCAAAGGAGAATATAGCGTATAAAATAATTGGCAGAAATGGAAAAATATAGCCGAATCGCGGGATATCACTATAATCAAAAATTTTGAAGAGAGAATGGTTGTTTGATGTGATCAGATAAAGTAGTACGCTTCTGCTTTAATCAACATCTTCTGATCGCAGCATGGGGATCGTGTATGATTTAAGAACGCACATGGAATGGGAAAGGGAGTGATGCCTATCCATAGAGGTTCCAACGGCGCTATTTCAGAATAGAGAAGGAAAAATGTATTCTACTTACAGGAAAGGAAGGATTTAAGTGAAAGGTGCGAAGAAGCATTTTAGCAGAGCATTAACATTGCTGTTAAGCGTTCTAATTATGCTCCAAACAGTTACTGTTCCGGCATTTGCTGCTGAAAATGCTACAGAAAATGTAGAAGTAGCAACTAATGACGCATCTACGGAGGAAGAAAGTACATTCAACCTTATAAAAGCCGATGTTCAGATCGATGATGAATATGGCAACGAGACAGATTATATATCGGAGGTACAGATCCCCGATTTGGAACAAATTAGCGAAGAAACGCTTGTGGAGAATGGCGTTTCGATTCATAGCGACTATCCTGGTGATGCTATGGTCTATCTGACTCAAAGATGGCTGAATCAGGAGTACGGTGATGTGCCGGGCTTTGGATATGTCACCGAAGACGGTAGAACGGGGTGGGATACCGTTTATGGTCTTACGAGAGCTCTGCAGGTGGAACTTGGAATCACAGATTTGGCAGATAATTTTGGCCCAACTACAGAGCGCCTTTATAGCCAGAATCTGCTGCGGCGCCAGGATGGTGTCACAAATCGGAAATTTGCAATATTGCAGGGAGCACTTTGGTGCAAAGGGTATAACCCTGGATATAATCTGTCCGAAACCGAAGATGGCACCGTTGTATTCAATGGCGTGTTTGATGCAGATGTAGAAAAGGCCATCATTGAATTAAAAGAAGATGCCGGCCTTATCAATCCAAATGGAGTTGTGACAGTTAATATCATGAAGGCCCTGATGTCCATGGATTCATTTAAACTGTTAAGCTCTTATGGCGGAACAGAGGCTGTTCGTGAAATGCAGCAAAAGCTGAACCGCAAGTATGAGGCATATACTGGGATCACTCCTTGTGATGGTGTGTATGGCAGAAATACAAACAGGGCTCTGATTTATGCGTTGCAGGCCGAGGAGGGCATGCCAACAGATGTTGCAAATGCAAACTTTGGCGTAACGACAAGATTGTGCTGCCCGGAAATTCCATACGCCAGAAATTCTTCATCAGCAAGAAGATACCCGGGGACATCATCAGGAAGCTACTATTCGGCTGCACAAATCACATCCATTACGGAGTTACTGCAGTTTGCATTGCTAGTTAATGGATATAATGTTGGTGCAATAGACGGAGAATATGGCCCTGCAACAAAGCAAGCTTTATACGATTTTCAAGCAAAAATGAAAATCACACCGACTGGATATGCAGATAAAACCACATGGCTTTCTTTGTTTGTTAGTTGTGGAGACACCTCTAGATCGGCATTGGCTGCGGACTGCGCAACCCAGCTCACAGCCGCAAAAGCGAAAACACTATATGACAATGGCTATCGATACATAGGAAGATATCTGACCGGAAATAGTAAAAAAATTACACGCACCGAGGCACAAATTATCTTCGATGCTGGGCTCAAGTTCTTCCCAATATACCAATCCTCGGCAAATTACCTTGAATATTTCACTCCGCAGCAGGGAGCTGATGATGCACAAAAGGCCAAAAAAGCAGCAACAGAGCTTGGTCTCCCTGAAAATACCATAATATATTTTGCGGTTGATTTTGATTGCCTGGATTACCAAATAACTAACAATGTTATCCCGTATTTTGAAAGAGTCCACAATGAAATGGCGGATAGTGGATATAGAGTTGGTATTTACGGAACAAGAAATGCGTGCATGCGAGTTTCCAATCTTGGATATGCTTATAGCAGCTTTGTGGGCGATATGTCAACCGGCTTTAGCGGCAACTTGGGCTTTAAAATGCCTTCAAACTGGGCTTTTGATCAATTTGTAACTACTACTATCGGTAGTGGCAACGGTGAAATAGAGATAGATAAAGATGGCTATTCAGGATATGATCCAGCCGTTTCAAGATTGAATGCTATAAGTTCTGAACCATCTCCTGATGACCTGTTCATTGGAAATGCGGCGAGCGATAAGATAGTAGGACCCACCCTAGATATTTTAGGTTATCAATTTCCTTTGTTTGAATTTGATATAGGACTAGAGTCAAAGGATCTTGCGAAGATGAATGTGGAGTATGATCCAGAAAAAGAAACCTTTGAAGTCCTAATTGGATTTAATGAGGGAAGCTTCTCCTCAGAAACTACTGGTGGAAGTACAAAAACTGGTAAATTTAAGGAGTACTATAGAGAAGTTAAAACTGCATATTCTTTAATAGGCGAAAATAATCAAGAATTTTCAAGGCATTTCAAGGATTTTAAAGGTAGCCTATACCAAAGGGGCACAAAAGTGGGTTTCGAATGTGAAACCTATTTGTTTGGGTATATGAAAATAGATGCCAAAACAGGCCTTTTGATGGAAGGTGGCATGACAGTAATTGGGACAATGGAACAGAGCATATCCTACTTAATCGGTCCATGCGTATATGCAAAATTCGCAATTGAAGGCTCAATTAAAAGCGGATTTGGTTTGAAAATAATTGATACTGGGAAAATAGCGCTTAACGGGAATATGAAAATTAGTGTTAAGCCTAGCTTTAGTGTAGGTGTCGATTTTTTAGTCGCTAACGCTTATGCGGGAATAGACGGATTGTTAGAGTGTAAATTGGACCTTCCTGTATATAAATTTAGCGAGTCATTTTCGGCCAAATTGAGTGCATCTGTGTTTTTTGAGTATCAAGCTCTTTTTTGGGGCAGAAGTTATGAATGGAAATTTGCGGAAACAGACTTGTACCCAACCCCAAATTCCGCAAATATAAATACAATGTCTATCCGAAGGGATGATCTTGAATTTATTGAACCATTGCCTCAGTTATCTTCTTTCAGTAATGCAACTAGTGCAGCCGATGAAAGTGTTTTGAGTTCCAATGTTCAAGTTTACTGCAATCCTAAACTTGTAAGCTTGGGCAATGGGAAAATGCTACTAATCTATATCGCAGATGATATGGATAGAACTGCAACAAACCGTTCTGTTTTGATGTATCGTGTTTATGATGGGGCTTCTTGGGGTGCTGCTCAGCCAGTACTGGACGATTCTACCGCAGACTTTGAACCATATATTTTTTCGGATGGCAATGGCGGGGCACATGTAATTTGGCAAAATTGCAATTCTGTTCTAGGCCCTAATGCTACGCTTGATGAAATGGCAGCTGCAATGGATCTGTATTATACATATTGGAATGGTACATCATTTGTTAATACTACGGCGATTACTGCCAACAACGCAAATTACGAAATGTCGCATAGGATTGTTTCTTCTGGTGATAGCATTTCGGTAATATGGCAACAGAATTCTGAAAATGATGTTTTTGCACTTAATGGAACAAACTCCATTTTCAGAAAACAATATGTAAATGGTGCTTGGGAAAATACCGAGGTTATTGCAAGTGGACTAACTGTTGTAACAAGTATTGATACTGCATATGCAGATGGCAATAATGTTGTTGCTTATACTGCAAAGACTAATTCCGATTCTTCGGATATTAGTGATTTGGAGGTTTTTTATTACAATGGTAGTGAGACCATCAGATTGACCAATGATTCAATTCCGGATTATTCGGTAAGTTTGTTAAACAATGAACTTTACTGGATAAGCGGCGATTCAATTGCTCGCATTTCTAACGGAAATGCAGAAACTAGATGCACCATTGTCTCTGAGTTAAACAGCAATGTTACAAGAATCAAGGCACTTAAAAATTCGGGCGGGAAAAAGGCGATTGTTTGGCAGCAAGAATGTGATTCCGATGTGAACTTCTATGGTGTAAACTACAATGACGTTACTAGCGCATTTGGAACAGTTGAACCCATTTCGACAGATTCTGGAATCGTTCGTGGTTGGGATGCTTGTATGCTGCCAAATGGTCAAATTGAACTGGCGTATGGCTTTGCAGAGAAATTGCAAGAAGCTGTAAATGGAAAGCCTTATGGGCAAATTGATCTGGTACAGAAAACGGCAAACAGATTTTATGATGTCCATGTAGATCCTGTTGTTTCCTATTCAGGAGTTATTGAACCAAACAAAGATATTAGCATACATATTAATGTTCTCAATAATGGGTCCATGGATATAAACCAGTTCACAGTGAAGATCCTCGATGCTGACAACACTACTCTCCAGACATATACAATTGATCATGATTTAGCTGTTGGAGATAGTGGCAAATTAGAAATTCCTTTTACACTTCCTGCCAGTATTGAAAAGACCAATTATACCATTCAAGTCTATCCTGCAGGTCAAAAAGATGTGTTTGACTCGGATAACGAAGCGATTCTTACTATAGGTTTCGCTGATATTTCTATTGATAATATCCAGGAAAGTCGAACAGAGGCCGGTCGAACGTTGACAGTTACTGTGAAGAACAGTGGGTACACTACGGTAAACTCAGCAACCTTAAAGTTCTTTAAAGTTACTGATGATAGAACGCTGATTTCAACTGAACGCATAGAGTCTCTCGATCCCGGAGCTGAGGAGACATTCAGATTCAGCATCGGTATGGATGAGTTCTCTAATGATGTGTCGGGAGAAACGAAAACATACTTCTTCTTGGTTGAAACCGAAGAATTAGAAAGCGATCGTGGCAATAACAGTGAATTTGTATATCTGCATCCTGATTATGATATCACCTTAATTGCCGGCTCTGGCGGAAATGTTTCCGGCAGTGGTACTTATGTTAAAGGAAATGACGCTATCCTTATTGCTACACCATTGTCAGGGTATATTTTCGATGGATGGTATGAGAACGGAGAATTGCTGTATGGAGTTTCTAATGAATACGAAATTACCGTCGATTCAAACCGTACTCTCGAAGCTCGCTTTAAAGAAAACGATCTACAGATTACAGATGTTGAGATTTTTGGCACGCTTGCGGCCGGAGAAACCATTTCATTCACTGTGAGTGCGACTGGAGGAGTACAACCGTGGCAATGGGAGTTTTACATTCAGTCAGATAATGAGGTGGTGTATTCAGATAACGCTGCGATAGTTAACTTCATGGAGTGGACACCATCTCAATCTGGTACGTATGATTTTTTGGCTTTTGTAACCGATGCAACCGGAAAAAGAATATCGTATAGAACACAGTTCGTAGTCAGCTGATGATTTATCGGGGAATGCAAGGAATAATAACCTTGCATTCCCCCGAACCATCATATTTATTGAAATTTTTATAGGCTTCGCAAATATAATTTTATTCAATCATGACCATGGGCGTATATACAATGGAGATGCCTACTTTTAATACACTTGCTACTTCTTGTTGCAGCGAAGAAAGTACAAAAATATATGGTTATGAGAGGATCTGGAGTATTTTGACCAATAAGAGGGCATCTAGGAGGAGAATCATTGAAAAAACAAAAATGGGAATATACAATTACGAACGGAATAACCGGAGTTATAATATCCTTTATTATGCTCACCATATTTGGTAGCCTGGCACTTTGGTTTCGTATCAGCCGGAACGGGGCAATCATCATTGGCATAATATTGGTGATCTTTGCATCGCTTGCCTTTTTCCTAGCCTTGTACCGCACATTATTTTTCAGGGTACTGATTGATAAAGACGGATTCTTCTATCAGACCACTCCAGGTAACGGAAGATACTATCACTACTACACAATCCTCCAAATATGGGTCAGCAGTGGAAACGATGCAAATGCACAGCAAATGCAATATTGCAACTTTGAAACACAGGACGGAAGAATCATGAGATTTTTCTTTAGAAATCCAGATTGGGATGCCGTGGACTATTTAATCGCCCGAGTAGAAAACACTGCGGGACAGGTGCAAAAGGACGACGATGACCTTGTGATCAGCGGCAGAGTACAGGGCGGTGTCAGGCTCGTCGCAGCTGTCTGTATTTTGGCGGCGGTTTTGCTTGTGAACATTTATCTGCGCACTCAGGGCTTGTCACCCATTATCTGTGTACCGCCTATAGTGCTGGCAGTAGCAGCCTTTTTTGTGTTGGTGAGTCATAATCTGTTCTACAAAATTCTGATTCAAAAGGACGGATTTTACTGCCGAACCAACCCCTTTGACGGAAAATACTATAAATACAGCGAAATTTCAAATTGCCACCTGACAGAGGTGGTGCAAAGGCAAGGTTCCGTCCGCAACGGCACCAGACGGACGGGATATTCTTACTATTTTACATTCACTGACTCCATTGGTAAGCCGCATAAGATTCTGTATGATAAGGCTTTGTTTCAACGGGAAATGGAGGTGCTGATGGAGCGAAGCAAGGAGGCATAAGAATTAGGAATGTGGAGAAAACAAAATAGAAAATTTTCGCTTTATTTCCGAATCATGGGCTTAGTGATGCTAATCGTGGGCATCGGCCTGATTGTCGACGGGATAGGAGACTATGCAGACCAATCCCACCAGAAGGATTGGATCTCCATAGAGGCCACGGTCACGGATGTCTCCAGCGAAGAAGACACTTCCTCAACACTGCATAGCAGCCACAGTACCTACTACATCATGGCATATGAGTATGCCGTGGACGGGGAGACCTATACGGGCCGCACCGGGCGTATGTCATCGCCCCACCTGATCGGCACTGCCATTACCGTGAAATATAACCCGGAGATGCCGGAGGAGAATACGGCGATCCTCTCGCCCAATACCCATGATCTGGTGGTCCTTTTGATTTTGGGAACGGCCATCGCAGTGGTGGGCTTTTTCCTCTCTGGGGGGGTGGAGCTGTTTCGCAATCTCCTGCGAAAGAAGCACACTGAGGAGCCGAAGGAATCGGTCCCGAAGACAGATATAGGGTTTGATTCAACGGCCATTGCAAAGATCCCGGCAAAGCAGTGGGTTCCCCGACTTGCGGCTTGGCTTCTTGCGTTCGTTGCCGTTATCCTTTTCGTGAAATTTTTCCTTACGTCGGGAGCTGCGGACTTGGATGAGTTCCGCAATGCCGCAGTGGCGACCGGCTACACCGCTGTGGACTCCACGGAGGACGTTCGCCAGAGATGGGGCGTCGGGTCCATGCTGATCCGCTCTGTTTCCGTGCATGAGGACTCCTTGCGGTTGGACTACTGCAGGCTGGATTCCGCAGATGCCTGCTACCGTTTCTATGCCGCTGCGACCCTCCCCATCACCGGTGAGGTGACGGAGAGCAATACCTTTACTGGTCAGGTCTATGCCGTGGACAGCCCCACGAATTTCGCAGCAAAAATCCGCAGTGGACAGATAATGCTCTATGTGTATACCACGCAGGAGGACAAGGCCGATGTGCTTGCGTTTCTGGAATCTGTGGGCTGGTGGGACGAAAAAAAAGCGTCATCCCTGGATATGGATTGACATTGTCCGCGAGATAAAATATAGTGTAGCTGAAGGGGGCATGTATCATGCTGGATTTTTTGAGAGACGAGGGCGTCAGCCCGCAGATCATCGCTGAGGTTGAGGCCTTTCGCGCGAAATACCCCGTCGGGGAGCGGCTTGCCGCCCGCGTCCCGGTGTCGAGATATCTCTATTACGGCAAGGACGTCTGGGAGGAGGCGCTGACGGCGCTGCTGTGCGGGGAGAACCTGCTGCTCGCCGGGCCGAAGGCCACGGGCAAGAACGTGCTGGCCGAGAATCTGGCCGCCGCCTTTGGCCGCCCCAGCTGGGACGTGTCCATGTACGTGAATGTGGACGCCGCCTCCCTGGTGGGGGCGGACACCCTGAAGGACGGGGAGGTGGTGTTCCGGGAGGGCCCCATCTCCAAGTGCGCCCGGCTGGGGGGCTTCGGGGTGCTGGACGAGGTGAACATGGCCAAGAACGAGGCCCTGGCCGTCCTCCACGCCACCCTGGACTTCCGTCGGGTCATCGACGTGCCTGGGTATGACCGGATCGTGCTGGACGACGCCGCCCGCTTCATCGGCACCATGAACTACGGCTACGCCGGCACCCGGGAGCTGAACGAGGCCCTGGTGTCCCGGTTCGTGGTCATGGACATGCCGGTGATCTCCCCGGAGAACCTGGAAAAGCTGCTGCTGCGGGGCTTCCCCCAGATGAAGCACACCTGGGTGGAGCAGTTCTCCGCCCTGTTTGGGGATTTGCGGCAGAAGTGCGACAGCTCGGAGATCTCCACCAAGGCCCTGGACCTGCGGGGACTGCTGTCCGCCCTGCACCTGATGGAAAAGGGTATCCCCTCCGGCCAGGCCCTGGAGCTGGGCATCATCAACAAGGCCTTCGACCCCTTCGAGCGGCAGCTGGTGGCCGACGCGGGGTGGGCCCGCATCCCCCGGGACGCGGACCGCTCCAAGCTGTTCGAGGGCTGATATGGACCGGGAAGACATTGAGAGCCGCCGGGCGGAAAACCAGTTCTGGAACGGGGCGGAGAACTACCAGCTCCGGGCCGACTTTGAGATGTACCGTCCGGACGGCGAGGCGGACCTGTACTTCAACACCATCATCGGCCTGGTGTACCGCCTCTATGACTACGAGCGGCTCAGGCCCCTGTTCAACACCTTCCAGAGCCAGACCAGCGGGGCCTTCTACACCGACCTGTTTTGGCTGGGCCTGGAGGGGGTGGTCTTCCGGCGGGCGGCGGCGGACCGGCCGGGGCGGGGGGGAGGTCGGTGAC
>OGRN01001461.1_pt1 | contig 20343 bp, 19 predicted proteins | sample 1553401 | NCBI WGS metagenome assembly OGRN01 (sample SAMEA2580096, study PRJEB22360) | human gut metagenome | biome: human gut; feature: human-associated habitat; material: faeces | place: Denmark | collected 2008/2010 | reverse complement strand
AAGTGACAAGTTTTTATTATTTCACTTGTCTACTTAGAAGGGAGCATATCATTTGTGAAAGTGTACGTCCCCATTCGCAAAAGAGGGTGTCCCCTTATTCCATATAATCACTTCGTAATGCTTCTATCAGGCTGCATCTGAGAATTTTTTTGCCGCCGATGTAATAGGCTAGTCCCACAAATCCGAAAACTGCCGCGATAAAAAGTGCGATAGGAATTATCGGAGCCGCTGCCAGAAATTCCATTGGGTCCAGGTAGCTTGCCGTTATCATGAACCCTGCAAATACTCCTGTGACCGGCAGGGTAATCAGGATGGGACGGCCGGCTATCATGAGAGCCTCAATCATAAGCATTTTCTTCATGCCATCCGGCGTCATTCCAACGGACAAATATCTTGCAAATTCTCTTTTTCTTTGTCTGATAAATCCCAGCGTGTTGGAAAATACATTAGTGATTCCGATAAAGGAAAGCAGTACACATAATGCACCGATGACCAGCTTGTATCCATTCAGCATGGCTTTGTTGTCTATCTTTTCCTGTATGCGGTTTTCCACCTCGAATGTAAGTTTCTGTCCCAGGATATCTGTCAGTTCGGTTTCTACGGAAGTCAGTTCTGTTAAAGTTTTGTCTGTCTTAGACCGTACACGGATATAAGTGTCTGATTCCGCATTTCCGATGGTTTCCTGAAGCAGTCTCCATGTGGAAAGAGAAACGAACTGGACTAGAGTGTAATTATCATATTCTTCTCTCAATTCCGGCGGTTCCTGTGTATAGCCAAGAATAGGGATCGTGATAGCCGCTTCCTGATCCTGGTTTTGTAAAGTGATTGTAGTTTGTTCCTCTGACAGAAAAGGAATATATTTTTTGTATCGGAAGTTGCTGTTTGTGCTGTCCCAGATACGGTTCAGGATCACGCTCCCTGTTCCTGCCGGGGAAACGCCGATTTGTTCACAGTATTCAGAGAAGCTGCGGTCATCCATAATGATGATGGGAGTCCGGATAGAATAGGAGCCGCTTACAGCATCGATGGCGTCTCCGGCCAGCGCCTCCAGGCCGCCCAGGTTTTTCACCTCATCGCTGACGGCATCCGACGGAACCAGGCAGAGCGCACCGGCTTTTTGATAGATCACGCTTTCTGTACTCTCTAGGGCATGGATTTCATTTTCATAAGCAAAATTCTCTATCGGCATATCTTTGACGGTTGCCATGACATCCCAGGCGTCCTGGTAGCGTTCAAAATAGGTGTGGTTTGTGCTGATTTCTGAAAGAGAGAAAAAACACAGCATGAGGGTAAAGCCCAGAAAAGAAAGTGTCAGGGAAAGCGTAGAGGTCCGCAGAGCTTTCTTTTGTGCTTTTAGAGCATTGCCGGCCAGTTCTCCTTCGACTCCAAATAAAAATGTGAGGATGTGGGAGCTTTTCTTCCGATTCAGTTGTAATTCGCCTGTATTTTTTATGGCTTCCAGTGGGGTCAGTCTGCTTAGTTTTCTGGCTGGCAGCCATGCAGAAATCAATACGGTCAGGACAGAGGCCAGAATGGTGACAGCAAATACAAGAGGATGATAAGTAAATACGGCCTCATGTCTGAAGACAATGTCATCCGCAAGGATATTAACGACCTGTATGATACCAAAGCTTAGAGCAATTCCAAGGAGACTTCCGAGAAAAATGGGAATGATACAAGGAACGGCGGCCTTCTGTAAAAGGCAGGTTCGGATCTGACCCGGTGTTGCCCCCACGCTGGAAAGGATGCCGACCTGATGAACACGGGCGTTCATGGATACAGCAAAGGAGTTATGGATGATCAAGATCAGTGACACAGACACCATCAAAAGCACAGCCAGATAAAAGGCCATCAACAAGGGTGGATCTGTATCCTGGGGGGCGTGGATGAAATAACCTGACAGCAGTGATTCATGATAGGATGCTGCAGTTTCGGAAATTCCCAGTTGCTCTGCAATCAGGGGCATATCCTGGTAAATGGTTCTCATGTTGTAAAAGCGAATATCAATCACAAGAGTCTGTTCATTCGATAATTCTTTGTTGATAACAGCGCTTTTTACATTGGCGAAGTTCTCAATGTCAGACACTACATCTTCATGAAATGTTCCGGTAAAGCGCCCCTGCCAGTTTCCCTCTTCTAAGGTAATAGATTCAATCTCATAGTTCCAGAAATTAAAAAACAGGCAGCACAGCAAAGACAAAAACAGGGAAGAAATAAAAGCCGCCAGAGAGTCTTTCCACATATATTTCACCGCCCTTTCTGATCGTTGATTATTTTTCCATCTTCGATGGTGATAATACGGTCTGCCGCCAGAGCAGTCTTTTCATCGTGGGTGACCAGAAGAATGGTTTGTTCCAGACTGCGGTTTGATAGTTTCAACAGGTCAATGATTTCCTCACTGTTTTTCCGGTCAAGATTTCCGGTAGGCTCATCAGCAAGCAATAGTGCAGGACGATAGATCAAAGACCGGGCGATGGCCGCCCGCTGCTGTTGCCCGCCGGATAATTCACCAGGGAGAGACTCTAGTTTGTCTTCTATCCCCAGAGAACGTACAATCCGGAGAAAATATTCCTGATTTGGTCTGCGCTTGTCCAATAAAAGCGGCATGAGAATATTTTTCCGGACAGTGAGGGTTGGGATCAGATTATAGAACTGGTAAACCAGACCGACTTTTCTGCGTCTGAAGATGGCCGCCTGCGTTTGATTCATGACAGATATGTCCGTTCCCTCTATCAAGACTCTGCCTTCTGTCGGTTTATCCACGCTACCCAGAATATGCAGCAGGGTGGATTTCCCAGATCCAGAGGCTCCCATAATTGCTGCAAATTCTCCTTTTTGTACCGACAGATTAATGTGGTCCAGCGCTACAACCTGACTGTTTCCGGAACCATATACTTTTCGGATATTCTCACATCGTAGTATTTCCATGCCGTTCTCTCCTTTCTTCTGCCTGCCGCGCTTGTTTTACATACAGTATAGCAAAGGAAAGTGACATCTCAGTGACGGTATATCTTTATTTCAAAACACGCGCCGCCGCCTTGCAGGTTCCGGGCCTGGATCGTCCCGTTTTGTAATTCGAAGATTTCTTTTGCGAGAGCCAGGCCGATTCCGATTCCACTTCCAACAGCGCGTCTGCCCCGATAAAAGCGTTCAAAAAGATGCGGTAAATCCTCTGTATCAAAACCTGTCCCGTCGTCCCATATCTGGATTTCTACATAAAGAGGATTGCTAAGATAATCGCAATGGACAGTTCCGCCGGGGCGTGAATGTTCCATGCAGTTTTTCAAAAGATTGATCAGGGCTTCCATGGTCCATTCCAGATCGCCGGAAAATTCAATACAGCCGTTTTCCGGAATTTCGACAGAAATATGATCTTTCCGTAATAAATCGCTTAGATTTTCTGCCGCCAGATTTAAGACGGTATAAAGATCGACTTGTTCGTGTTTCAGCGGAAGAGTCCCGGCATCAATTTTAGAAAGTGTAAGCAGGGATTCTTCCAGACGATTTAATCGTTCCAGCTGGCGTTCTGTTTGATTTACATAATCACTGCTGGTTTCTTTTTTTAAAAGTTGTAAAGACAGAAAAGCCGCCGTGATCGGTGTTTTTAGCTGATGTGCGATATTGGCCAGATTTTCAGCGAAGTTCATCTTCGCTGAAACAGCGGCTTCTCTGGTCTGACAGAGTGTCGTAACTGTTTTATATAGTTCATCCTGTAAATGGGAAAAATCATCTTCCTGCGTCTGTATCAATATCCCGTCAGCTCCTGTGTTTACTCGCTCCAGATACTCGGTCAGTTCAGCGATACGTTTTCGATTCTGCCTGTGTAATGACAGGATTCCGAAAGTAAAGGTGCATGCGGCCGCAAGAAAGAGCATAAGTGGCAAGAGGAAAATATGGGGAGGAAGTTCCTTACAAAATTCATCTGCGCGGTAGCCATATTGCTCTAAATAATTAGTTCTGGCTATTTCTTGATCCGTCATGGAGTGGTATTCTTTTAAGGTGGATAACAATTCCGGTTCTGCTTCGGGAGAGCTTTCCAATATCGTTTCACAAAATGCAGAAATATGTTCAAAAGCGATCTTCCGATAAGTCTGTAAAAGTAAGATGGATGTAAGAATCATTCCCAATAAAAGAACAGCAAGAGGAAAAACCAGCAGCATTCTTTGTTTTCTTATTTTACTCATTTCGTGTCCTCCATACGATAACCAAAACTCCGGATTGTTTTTATACAGGCAGGATTGTGCAGCTTTTCCCTTAACCGTTTCATAGCAACGGTCAGGGTATTGTCGTTTACATAGTTTCCACTGCGGTCCCAGACCTGTTCTAAGAGCTGGATTCTAGTGATGGTTTTCCCTTTATTTTCCATCAGCGTCAGAAGAATGCGATATTCCGGCTGGCTTACGATGATTTCCTTCTGTTGGTCATAGACAGCCATTGTCTCTTTATCCAGCATCAGGTCATCACAAAACAGTTTTGTGTCTTTTACGTTTTTTGTTCTCCGCAGTAATGCCAGAATACGGGAATGCAGTACTGCAAGGTCAAATGGCTTTACTACATAATCGTCAGCACCGTTTTGGAATCCGCTGACAATGTCACAGGAATCACCACGAACGGTCAGATAGATAATGGGTAAGTCCTTCCATCTATCCCGGATCCAGAGGCATAATTCGCTGCCCTGTCCGTCAGGCATGTTCCAGTCCAGCAGAGCAATGGTGGGTAAATGGCGGATCAGAGCCTTTTTTATATCGGAAATTGTCTCAAAAACTGCCACTTTACAATTTTCTTGTTCTAAATATTTTTTTACGGAATTGCCAATGACCGTATCATCTTCCGCGTAATAAATTTCAATCATGATATCCTCCAGAATTCATTATTCTTGTATAAAAAGTTTCTATGACAGACATAAAAAATAATCGTCCTGCACCTGGAAATGTAAGTACGATTATTTTTTTACTTACATATTTCCCGGAACGGATAGGTTTGAGCTATGTGCCCCAGTTGTCTTGTTAAGTATGTTATAGCAAATAGTACTTGAAAGTCAACGAAGAATCCGGGAAACGGGAATTTCTGTAAAAATCTGTAAAAACATCTTGCATTCTTCCTATATCTGTGTATAATGTTCCTTAGTTCGCTAATTTTTAACTAAAAGTATAGTATTAGAAAACCGGAGGTGAAAGTGTGGATATCGGAAAAAAACTGAAAGAACTGCGGCTGCAGAACGATCTGACACTAGGGGATCTTGCATCCAGGAGCGAACTTACCAAAGGCTTCCTCTCACAGGTGGAGCGCAATCTGACGACGCCGAGTATCGCCACACTTCAGGATATCCTGGAGGCACTGGGAAGCAACCTGTCAGAGTTTTTCCATGAAGAAGAGGAAAAGCAGATCGTATTTCAGGCACAGGACTTTTTTGTGGATGAGCAGGAGGATTATCAGATTGAGTGGGTAATCCCAAACGCCCAGAAAAACGAGATGGAACCCATCCTTCTGACATTGCATCCACATAAAAAGAGCCAGATCATGTCTGCCTATCAGGGCCAGGAATTCGGCTATGTCTTGAAGGGCAGCATCACGATCGTGCAGGGCAGTAAAAAATATAAGGTAAAGGCAAAAGAGACCTTCTACATGGACGGATCCAGAAGCCATTATCTTTACAATCACGGCAGCAGTGATGCAAAGGTATTGTGGATCACGACGCCGCCGATGTTTTAGCAGGAGGGAGAAGTGAGATGGAAGAAAAGAAACTGATCGAATTCCGGAATATTGTAAAGAATTTTGACGGTCAGATCGTTCTGAAAGGAATCAATCTGGATATTTATGAAAATGAATTTGTAACGTTGCTCGGGCCAAGCGGATGCGGAAAGACGACACTGCTGCGGATACTGGGCGGATTTTTAGATGCTGATGAGGGAAGCGTGATTTTTGACGGAGAGGAGATCAGCAAAAAGCCGCCCTATGAGCGGGAGCTGAACACAGTATTTCAGAAATATGCCCTGTTTCCCCATCTGAGTGTATATGAAAATATCGCCTTCGGGCTGAAGATCAAGAAGATGAGCAAGGATATCATCGACCAGAAAGTTATGAAGATGTTAAGGCTGATCGGTCTGGAGGGATTTGAGGATAAGAATACGACACTGCTTTCCGGCGGACAGCAGCAGAGGGTGGCCATTGCCAGGGCGCTGGTCAACGAGCCTAAGGTGCTGCTTCTGGATGAGCCTTTAGCGGCTCTGGACTTAAAGCTCAGAAAAGAGATGCAGTATGAGCTGAAACGAATTCAGCAGGAAGTCGGCATCACCTTTATTTTTGTCACCCACGACCAGGAAGAGGCGCTGACCATGTCAGACAAGATCGTGGTCATGAACCATGGAGAGATTCTGCAGGTAGGTTCGCCCCAGGATATTTACAATGAGCCCTCCAACCGGTTTGTGGCAAACTTTATCGGAGAGAGTAATATCCTGCGCGGGGTCATGCTGGAGGATTATAAGGTCCGTTTTGATGACATTACCTTTGACTGTGTGGACTTTGGATTTAAAGAAAACGAGCCGGTGGATGTGGTGATTCGTCCGGAGGATATCGACATTGTGGATGTGAAGGACGGCAAGATGACCGGCGAGGTGCTTAGTGTCCTGTTTAAGGGCGTCCACTATGAGATCATCGTGGAGACGGTGCCAGGAACTAGTGTGACGGTCAATATGCGCGTGATTCAGAATCACGATGTGACCAGCGAGGATGGAAAAGAAAAGATCAGCGCCAACAATTTTTACGTGGATATCGACGACGTGGAGGAACTGGATGATAAAGAAGTCATCGCCCGTGCCAACGCACAGGCATGGGATCCGGAGAGCGACGAGTATATTTCCATTCCAAAGATCGAGTACGAAGTATCAAAGGAAGAAGGCCAGTATCCGGTCGTGTTCTCCACTGCAAACGGTACAAAGGTAGAGAGAACAATCTTCGTAGTAGACCAGCCCTTTGTAAAGAATGAGAAGGCAAATGAGGGAATCATGGCCTTTAACTTTGTGAAAACTGTAGACGAGATCACCGAGTCTCAGGCGCTGGATACAGACTTAAAGACCTGGGCAAACGCGCAGGGGTGGAAACTGAGCAATGAGGAGCAGAGCGTGGATATCAGCGTGGATTATGAATTTGATCCGGAAAAGATCACAGAAGGCGTATATCCGATTACCTTCTGGACTACCGGACGTGAATTTAAGATTCATACGACAGATTATTCGGAGGAAGGACAGGAGGTCGGCCTGACTTTCTTCCCGGAAGATATCCATGTGATGTCCAGGACGGGGTATTAAACGATGAAGAGATTTTCACAGCTGGCGTGGCCGTATATCGTATGGGCGGCTTTGATGCTGGTACTTCCCATGGCGCTGATCGCCATGTACTCCTTTATGGAGAAGGGAAACAGTATCATTTCCTTTTCATTCACGCTGGAGCATTACGTCAAATTTTTTACCGACCAGGATTTCTTATTGATCCTATGGCGTTCGCTCCTGATTGCGGTTAAGACCACGATCATCTGTCTGATCCTGGGCTATCCGGCAGCATATTTTATTGCACGAAGCAAGGAAAAGACACAGAATATATTGATTTTATGTGTAACGATCCCCATGTGGATCAACATGCTGGTGCGTACCTATGCATGGATTGGTCTTTTGAGTGAAGGAGGCCTGATCCAGAGGATCCTGAGCCTCTTCGGGCTGGGAGACCAGGAACTACTTTATACGGAAGGCGCAGTTCTCCTGGGAATGGTATATAACTTCCTGCCCTTTATGATCCTGCAGATCCAGACTTCCTTAAGTAAAATGGATCATTCTCTTCTGGAGGCCAGTGCAGACCTGGGAGCCGGTCCGGTGCAGACCTTTAAGAGAGTGACACTTCCGCTGTCACTGCCCGGTGTGATTAACGGCATCACGCTGGTATTTCTGCCGGCAGTCAGCTCCTTCTTTATCCCGAAGCTTCTTGGCGGAGGCCAGTATTTCCTGATCGGAAATATGATTGAGAATCAGTTTATTACAGTCGGTGAATGGAATTTCGGAAGCGCCATTTCCATGATCATGGCGGTGATCATGATGCTTCTTATGATGGCGGTGCGTAAGATCGAGATCCGGAACCAGGGCGGAAAGGAGGAATAATCAGGATGAACAAAGGAAAACGGCCATTCGGGAAGATTTTGATGATCCTGATGATCGCCTTCTTCTATCTTCCTATCGTATATATGATAATTTTTTCGTTTAACGACGGAAAATCGCTGACCAGTTTTACTGGTTTTTCCCTGCGCTGGTACCGGCATATGCTGGACTCCCAGGATATGATGGAGGCTCTATATACCACTTTCAGCGTTGCGGTCCTGGCCACATTTATTTCTACAGTAGTAGGGACAATCACGGCCATCGGCCTTAGTAAGTCCAAAAAAGTGATTCGCAACGTCATGGATCAGGTAAATAACCTGCCCATGATGAATCCGGAAATCGTGACAGCCATTGGATTTATGTTGCTGTTTATCACGTTTAATGTGGAAAAAGGATACATGACCATGCTGCTGGCACATATTGCATTCTGTATCCCTTATGTGATCCTTTCTGTAATGCCAAAAATTCGTACATTGGATCCCAATCTGGCGGATGCGGCGATGGACTTGGGAGCCACGCCATGGCAGGCTCTCAGAAAAGTGATCGTACCTCAGATTACACCGGGGATCGTGTCTGGCGCGCTGATTGCCTTCACCATGTCGGTAGATGATTTTATTATTTCTTATTTTGTAACTGGAAGAGGCGTGAAGAACTTAAGTATCGTGGTCTACACCATGAGCAAACGTGTCAACCCCAGTATCAACGCGGTATCTACTCTGGTGGTGGTCATTATCACGATCGTGCTTCTGATCATCAACCTGGCTCCGGTCGTGGCGTCAAAGAGTAAGAAGACGGAGAACATCGGAAGGAAACGGCATCTGGTGCCTGCGGCGGCAGCAGTCCTCTGTGCAGCGGCTGTAGCTGTCTGTGCGGTGAATTTTAGAGGGGGAACCTCTGACCGCCCTTACGAAGGCCAGACCCTTCATATATATAACTGGGGTGAATATACCGGTGAAAATATTATCGGCGACTTTGAGGAAGAGACAGGTGCGACCGTAGTCATGGAAAATTTTGATTCCAATGAGCAGATGTACATCAAGGTTGCCAATGGAGAATCCTATGATCTCCTGGTGCCCAGCGACTATATGATCCAGCGGCTGATCGAAGAGGGGCTTCTGCAGAAGCTGGACAAATCCAAGCTTGACTGTATGGATAAGCTGGCAGATGCGGTAAAAGGGCTTCCTTATGATCCGAACAATGATTATTCGGTGCCATACTTCTGGGGCACTGTGGGAATCGTGTATGATAAAAATAAGGTAGACATTGAGGATCTGGAAAGAGAAGGCTATAACATTTTCCTGGATGAGAAATATAAAGGGGATGTATATCTTTATGATTCCGAGAGGGATTCCTTTATGATGGCGTTGAAGGCTCTGGGGTATTCCATGAATACGGAAAACGAGCAGGAGCTGCAGGAGGCATATGACTGGCTGATCCAATGTGTCGAGACTATGGATACGGAGATTGTGATGGATGAGATCATTGATAACATGGCGCAGGGAAGAAAGGCTCTGGGACTGATCTATTCCGGAGATGCGACCTACGTTATGGCAGAAAATGAGGATATGGGATACTTTATGCCGGAAACAGGTACGAACCTGTGGTCCGATGCCATGGTCATTCCGAAAAATGCCAAGAACCCGGATCTGGCTCACGCATTTATCAACTACGCTTCAGATTACGATGGGGCCTATGATAATTCCAGTTATGTGGGATATACCTCTGCCAATCAGGAGGTTATGGATACATTGTCCGGAGAGGGCGGCGATTATGAAGGGATCAATGCTTACATTCCGCGTACGGACAATAAAAATGATGAGGTTTTTGTATACAATGAAGATACAAAGAAGATCATCAGCGATCTGTGGAGCCGTGTAAAGATTGCGGCCAGCAATGCGGAATAACAAGATTAAAAAGTGAATTATGACCAGACTCCTCTATAATGATTTTCGTAAGAAAGCGAGAGTGATTATGGAGGAGTTTTCTTTTTGATAAAAATCAGATCCGGGAAATGCCGTTGGCAGCAGAATTATGGCGGAAGTGCTTGACAGCTGGTCTTTTGATATGCTACGATTTTAAACAAATCATGGAAACGCGGTGAGAAAGAGAGTACGCCTGTGGGAGGTCTTACAGAGAAGTTCCGGATAAGCTGAGAGGAACGGGCTGTGAAGCTGGCGGAAGATGGCTTTTGAGCGGTGTGGGTGAGCAGAAGTGTAAGCCCGCAAAGGGTCCGCCCTTTAAAGCGGAAGGTGTCATCAGTGCACCTGCTAAGGTCTCCGGCCGTGAGGCGGGGATGAACAGAAGTGGTAACACGGGAGAGATCCCGTCTTCTCTGACTTTTCTATTTGTAGAAGGGCCAGAGTTTTTTTATTTTTAATCATTATTTTCATGGAAGATATTCCAGATAAAAAGTGAAGGAGAGAATGGAAATGGAAAAGCAGAAGTATTACATTACAACGGCGATTGCCTATGCATCCGGCAAACCGCACATCGGAAACACCTATGAAGCAGTGCTTGCCGATGCTATCGCCAGGTACAAAAGAAGCCGTGGGTTCGATGTGTTTTTTCAGACAGGAACTGATGAGCACGGACAGAAGATTGAACTGAAGGCTGCAGAGGCAGGAGTAACGCCTCAGGAATTTGTGGATCAGGCTGCAGGGGAGATTAAGAAGATCTGGGATCTGATGAATACTTCCTATGACAAATTTATCCGGACCACGGATAAGGATCATGAAAAACAGGTACAGAAGATATTTAAGAAGCTGTATGACCAGGGAGATATTTATAAAGGATCTTATGAAGGGCTGTACTGTACGCCCTGTGAATCCTTCTGGACAGAATCACAGCTGGTGGACGGCAAATGCCCGGACTGTGGGCGTGAGGTAAAGCCGGCGAAGGAAGAGGCATATTTTTTCCGTATGAGTAAGTATGCAGACCGCCTGATTGAGTATATCAATGAGCATCCGGAGTTTATCCAGCCGGTTTCACGGAAAAATGAAATGATGAATAACTTCCTGCTTCCGGGACTTCAGGATCTGTGTGTATCCAGGACCTCCTTTAAATGGGGGATCCCAGTGGACTTCGATCCGAAGCATGTAGTCTATGTATGGCTGGATGCACTGACCAACTACATCACTGGAATCGGCTATGACTGCGATGGTGAAAATTCGGAGATGTTCCAGAAGAACTGGCCGGCAGACCTGCATCTGATCGGAAAAGATATCATTCGTTTCCATACGATCTACTGGCCGATCTTCCTGATGGCGCTGGACCTGCCGCTGCCAAAGCAGGTGTTCGGGCATCCGTGGCTTCTGCAGGGGGACGGCAAGATGAGCAAATCCAAAGGAAACGTGCTGTATGCGGATGAGCTGGTGGATTTCTTCGGTGTGGACGCTGTGCGCTATTTTGTGCTGCATGAGATGCCTTTTGAAAATGACGGTGTGATCACATGGGAGCTGATGGTAGAGCGCATGAATGCGGATCTGGCCAACACACTGGGAAATCTGGTAAACAGGACCATTTCCATGACAAACAAATATTTTGGCGGTGTTGTTACAAACAAAGGCGTGGCGGATGAAAGTGAAAAAGTCTTCGATGACGACTTGAAAGCCCAGACACAGGCGCTGGCCGGAAAGGTTGACGAAAAGATGGATAAGCTTCGTGTGGCAGATGCCATCACAGAAATCTTCAACCTCTTTAAGCGCTGCAACAAATACATTGATGAAACTACACCATGGGTACTGGCAAAGGACGAGGCAAAGAAAGACCGTCTGGAGACGGTGCTGGCAAATCTGATCGAGAGCATCAAGACCGGCGCAGAAGAGCTGAAGCCTTTCATGCCAGATACTTCCGAGCGGATCAAGGCACAGCTGGGAGACGGCAAAGTTACAGAAAAGCCGGAGATTCTGTTTGCAAGACTGGATCTTGAAGAAGTCATGAAAAAAGTTGAAGAACTGCATCCGCCGGTAGAAGAGGCCGGAGATGCTGCCGGTGGCGAAGCTGATGAAGCTGAAGATGCAGCGGTGATCGACATCGAAGCAAAACCGGAGATCACCTTTGAAGATTTCGGAAAGATGCAGTTCCAGGTAGGCGAGATCATCGCCTGCGAAGAAGTGAAGAAATCCAGGAAATTGCTTTGTTCCCAGGTGAAGATCGGCAGCCAGGTCAAACAGATCGTATCCGGTATCAAGGCCCACTATACGCCGGAAGAAATGGTAGGCAAAAAAGTCATGGTACTGGTTAATCTAAAGCCGGCAAAACTGGCAGGCGTATTGTCCGAAGGTATGCTTTTGTGCGCAGAAGACGCCGACGGCAACCTGGCACTCATGACCCCGGAAAAAGAAATGCCTGCAGGCGCAGAGATCTGCTAGTTCATTGGGGACGGGGGATTTCCGGAAATCCCCCGTCCCCAATGAAAGGATATGTGGATAGTTGAGAATGAATGTGGATAAAAGGAGGATAAGATTGTGGATAAAATCAGAATCGGTATTGTTGGATATGGAAATATTGGAAGGGGTGTGGAAAAAGCGATTGCCCGTAATGAGGATATGGAGCTTGTAGCTGTTTTTACCAGAAGAGATCCGTCTGCGGTGGAGATTGAGACGAAAACGGCATCAGTTAAATCGATGGATGACATGAAGGCAATGAAAGGCCAGATCGATGTGATGGTGCTCTGTGGAGGCTCTGCTACAGACCTTCCAGTGATGGGACCGCAGATTGCGGAAGACTTTAATACTATCGATAGTTTTGACACTCATGCGAAGATTCCGGAATATTTTGGAAATGTGGATAAAGCGGCGAAGGCCGGGGGAAATGTGGGAATCATTTCTGTTGGCTGGGATCCGGGAATGTTTTCCCTGAATCGTTTGTATGCAGAGTCGATCCTGGTACAGGGAAGCACTTATACTTTCTGGGGAAAAGGTGTAAGCCAGGGACATTCTGATGCAATCCGCCGGATTAAAGGGGTCAAAAATGCGATCCAGTACACAGTGCCGATCGAAGATGCGGTAAACCGTGTCAGAAGCGGCAGCGAACCAGAGCTGACCACCAGAGAGAAGCATCTCCGCGAGTGCTATGTAGTACCAGAAGAGGGTGCGGATCTGGCAGCTATTGAAAATGCAATCAAGACAATGCCGAATTATTTCGATGAATATGATACGACAGTAACCTTTATCTCAGAAGATGAGCTGAAGGCAGAACACAGCAGCATGCCTCACGGTGGATTTGTAATCCGCAGCGGTGAGACAGGAACTGACGGAAGCAAACATATCATTGAATATTCTCTGAAACTGGATTCCAACCCGGAATTTACCGCCAGCGTACTGGTATGCTATGCGAGAGCGGCATATAGATTATCAAAGGCTGGAGAAAGCGGCGCAAAGACCGTATTCGACATTGCACCAGCATTGTTGTCTATGAAGACACCAGAGCAGCAGAGAGCAGAGTTATTATAAAATGTGGAAAAATACACTGTTGATAGACATGTGGATAGATTGTGGAAAACATTAATTGGGGACGGGGGATTTTCGAAAATCCCCCGTCCCCAATGGAGGGCTTATGATTTTTGAAACGCATGCGCATTATGATGATGAGCAATTCGATCCGGACAGGGACGAACTTCTGCATTCGATGGCGGCCGGCGGGATTGGCACGATTGTAAATGTCAGTGCGTCTTTTGATTCCTGCCGGAAGGTTGTGGATTTGGTGCAGAATTACCCGTTTATGTATGCCGCGGTGGGAGTTCACCCGGACGAGGTGGGCGAACTTGATGAGCAGAAGCTAGATGAGATGCGGAAGCTCTGTGCGGACCCGAAGGTGGTGGCTGTCGGTGAGATCGGTCTGGATTACTACTGGGACAAGGAATCCAGAGAGCTTCAAAGGCACTGGTTCGTCCGGCAGCTGGAACTGGCAAGAGAGTTGGGACTACCCGTGCTGATCCACAGCCGGGAGGCGGCCGCGGACACGATGGAAGTGATGAAGCAGTATGCAGAAGGGCTAAAAGGCGTTATACACTGCTACTCCTACTCGGCAGAGATGGCGAAGGAATATGTAAAGATGGGATTTTACATCGGAGTCGGAGGCGTCGTCACTTTTAAAAATGGAAGAAAGTTAAAGGAAACGGTGGAAACCATTCCGTTGACATCCATTGTCCTTGAGACAGACTGTCCTTATATGGCTCCGGTACCTTATCGTGGGAAAAGAAATTCCTCTCTTTACCTGCCGTATGTAGCAGAAGAGATTGCTTCGCTCAAGCAGGTCAGCTATGAAGAAGTAGTGGACCAGACAGAAAAAAATGCGAAAGACCTGTTTCGTCTGTGCTGATATATAAGCGATATCGGACAAAAGTGACATATGAGGATGCTCAGAGGAGCGCTCCGGTCTCATCGCAGTAAATGACATCACATTCTATATGAAAATGATAATGAACCTCCGTGCGGTAAAGCCTCAGTTCGTAAACAGCTTTCCCACGGGGGCTATTTTGTTTTAAATGATCTTTTATGACCTCTTTTGCAAATTTCTCTTCACGAATTGGCAGCAGAGTATTCGCAATAACGTACAATCTGGTTTCCGTCTGATCTGCAGATGAAAAGACAGAGGAGCTGACGATTTGACAGGGAGATGTTTCTATGGACAAAAATAAGGCCAGCACAAGCACAGCCAGAATCAGAAGAAGAGATCCAGATTTAAAATAGTTCTTTTTTGGATTCATAAAATACCTCGCCATACAAATAATGGATTCAGGGCAAAATAAGTACAGTGTAACTAATTACAGTGTATGTTAATATATCTATTTTTTCAACAGAAATATAGGTATACTTAACAAAGAAACGGTATGGTGAGATTATGAGCAAGATAAGGATTGATCTGGAAAGAGTTTTAGCCGAAAAAGGAGTCAGCAAGACGCAGTTATGCTATACCTGCAGACTTCAGAGAACACAGCTGAATAATTACTGCAAAAATAAAGTGGTAAGGGTTGATCTGCATACACTTGCCAAAATCTGTGACTGCCTGGAATGTGGAATCGAAGATATCCTGAAACTTGAAAGAGAAGAGGATAAGAATTCCTGACTACAAATCTGAAATATTTCCAAAAAGTTCATTTTTTCTTAATTAATATTTTAATTTTTGCTATATCATAAAACTTCAAAATATTGTATAATTACTAATATACTTTTTTACTGGAGTGTAATGATGAGCGGTCCGACACTGGGAAATCCAAAGAATACAATAGAAATCCTGCAGAAATATAACTTCTCATTTCAAAAAAAATTCGGTCAGAACTTCCTGATTGATACCCATGTATTAGACAAGATCATAAAAGCGGCAGAAATTACAAAAGACGATATGGTGCTGGAAATCGGTCCCGGAATCGGGACAATGACGCAGTATCTTGCCGAGGCGGCCAGAAAGGTAGTTGCGGTGGAAATCGATAAAAATCTGATTCCCATACTGGCAGATACGTTGGGTGAATATGAAAATGTGCAGGTGATCAATGACGATGTTTTAAAACTGGATATTCGTGAACTGGCAGAACGTGAGAATAGCGGAAAGCCGATCAAAATAGTGGCGAATCTGCCATACTATATCACGACGCCGATTATCATGGGCCTGTTCGAAGAACATGTGCCGATGGAAAGCATTACCGTGATGGTACAAAAGGAAGTGGCAGACCGGATGCAGAGCGGACCAGGAAGTAAGGACTATGGGGCCTTATCACTGGCAGTTCAGTACTACGCAAGCCCATATATCGTGGCAAATGTTCCGCCGAACTGTTTTATGCCCCGGCCCAAAGTCGGCTCTGCGGTCATTCGTTTAAGCAGACACGAACATCCGCCGGTAACGGTGAAGAATGAAAAGTTCTTATTTCATATCATCAGAGCTTCTTTCAATCAGAGAAGAAAGACACTGGCAAACGGTCTCTACAATTCAGGACAGTGCTCGCTCCCCAAAGAAAAAATCATAGAAGGAATCGAACGCCTCGGAAAGGGTGCGGGTATCCGGGGGGAAGCGCTGACACTGGAAGAATTTGCAGAACTTGCGGATTATTTATGGGAACAGATCCATGGAGAGCCTGTTTCCTGAAATAAAAAAGAAAAAGAAAGGGTGAAGTGAATGACAAACAAAGATTCATCATTAAAGGAATATGCATTATTTGAAGTCACACCGGAAATTGAGCGCTTTGCAAAAATCTGTGAAGAGAAAAACGCCATAGATAAAGAGCTTTATACAAAGTATGAGGTAAAACGAGGCCTTCGTGACCTGAACGGAAAGGGCGTGCTTGCAGGCCTGACCAACATCTCAGATGTATGCGCTACAAAGATTGTGGACGGAAAAGAAGTTCCCTGTGCAGGAAATCTTTACTATCGTGGATATAATATCAAAGATCTGGTAAAAGGATTCCTGGCTGAGGATCATTATGGATTTGAAGAGATTTCCTATCTGCTGCTTTTTGGAGAACTTCCAAATGAAAAAGAGCTTTCCACTTTCCACAAGACGCTGGTAGAGCGCCGCACACTTCCCCCTACTTTTGTACGGGACGTGATCATGAAAGCGCCCAGCAGAGATATGATGAACAGCCTGTCCCGGTCGATCTTAAGCTTATATTCTTATGATTCCAAGGCGGACGATACATCGATTCCGAATGTTCTCAGACAATGCCTGAATCTGATCAGCCAGTTCCCGATGCTGATGGTCTATGGCTATCATGCGTATAATTACAGGATGGGTGATGACCTGTTTATCTATGCACCGTCACCGGAGCTCTCCACAGCAGAGAATATCCTGATGATGTTAAGAGAGGATCGTAAATATACGAAACTTGAGGCAAGGATTCTGGATATGGCACTTGTGCTTCACATGGATCACGGCGGAGGAAATAACTCTACCTTTACAACTCATGTGGTTACCTCTTCGGGTACTGATACATACTCCACGATTGCGGCAGCCATGGCATCCTTAAAGGGGCCGAAGCACGGCGGCGCCAATATCAAGGTGACCCAGATGTTTGAGGATATGAAGGAAAAAGTACATGACTGGGAGGACAGAGACGAGGTCCGTAACTATCTGGTACAGCTGCTGGAAAAGAAGGCATTTGATAAAAAAGGCCTGATCTATGGAATGGGACATGCGATCTATTCCGTATCTGACCCGAGAGCAGATATCTTTAAGGATTTTGTTAAGAAGCTTGCAAAGGAAAAAGGATATGAAAAAGAATATGCTCTTTACGAAATGGTAGAACATATGGCTCCAGAGGTCATTGCAGAAAAGAGAAAGATCTACAAAGGCGTAAATGCCAACGTGGATTTTTACAGTGGTCTGGTATACAGCATGCTTGGAATTCCGTCTGCTTTGTATACGCCGATCTTTGCGGCGGCGCGTATCGTAGGGTGGAGCGCCCACAGACTGGAAGAGCTGATCAATGTAGACAAGATCATCCGTCCGGCTTACAAGCCTCTGGCAGAATACCGCGAGTATGTAAGGATGGAAGAGCGTTAAATGAAAGAAGAATTTTATTATCCATCTTTCGATAAAGAGACCAGCATTCATGCGGTGGCATGGGTGCCGGAGCAGGAAGTCAAAGCTGTGCTGCAGATCTCTCACGGGATGGTGGAATATATTGACAGATATGACACATTTGCAACATGGCTTTCGGAAAGAGGCTTTTATGTCACAGGAAATGACCATCTTGGCCATGGAAAATCCATTGCTTCCGAAGAGAACTATGGATTTTTCCATGAGCCGGATGGAAACCGGTGCGTGATAGAAGATATCCATCAGCTTCGGGAATGCACGGAAGAAAGACTGCCTGGCGTTCCTTATTTTATGCTGGGGCACAGTATGGGATCTTTTCTGCTGAGACAGTATATTCTCAAGCATGGCCGCGGACTTGCCGGTGCGGTCATCATGGGGACGGGAGATAAAGGAAGAATACTTCTGGAGGCTGGACAGGTTTTGTGCCGCATTTTTGCAATGGTAAAGGGATGGCATTACCGGAGCCGGCTGATTGACAGCCTGGGGCTTGGAAGCTATAACAAAAAATTTGAACCCAGCGAGAGCAAAAAAGAATGGGTGACTTCAGATACAGAGATCAGGAAGGCATATGAAGCAGATCCACTGTGCAGCTTTACCTTTACCCTCAACGGTTATTATCAGATGTTTGAGGGGATGAAAAAGATCTCGGGAAAAAGAAGCGCTATCCGGATACCCCGGACACTTCCGATTCTTCTGGTTTCTGGAAAGGAAGATCCCGTTGGTGATTTTGGAAAGGCAGTAGAGAAGATTTTTCACCAGTATCAGGAAGCCGGAATCAAAGACGTGACTATGAAACTTTATGACAATGACCGGCATGAGATTTTGAATGAGCAGGACCGGCAGCAGGTATATGAAGATATTTTCAAATGGATGGAAGACAGAATTTAGAAAAGGACGCCAAAGTAAGAGGCGCCCTTTTTTTATATTGGCAATTGGGGACGGGGGATTTTCAGAAATCCCCCGTCCCCAATGAAATGATCGGGGTACACTTTTCAGGGATATCAGAGGGTCTCGAACAAAATCCCCAGGGTATTGGGGCCACAGTGGCTGGAGATGGTGCAGCATGCTTTTGTGACCTGGATTTCCTGAAAAGAAGTTGTTTCTTCTACGGCCTTTTTTACCAGGCCTATATATTCTTCAGGAATTCCGGAGTGGGTAATAAATAGCAGTTCCGGATTTGGATTCGGGTACCTGGAGAGCTCATCTTTGACATATCGTACCAGAGCTTTTTCCAGAGAACCGCGGTATTTTTTCCCGACATCCATACTTCCGTTCCGGTTATCTACTTCGATACAGGGCTTTAGCTTCAACAGGTTGGCGCCTAAAGCCGCTACCGCAGAACAGCGGCCTCCTGCATGGAGAAATGTCAGTGTGTCAAGGACGAAGCTGGCATGGCATTTGGAAGTGCGAACCCTCAGAGCTTCGGCGATAGAAGCGGCGTCCTGTCCGCCGGCAATCATTCTTCCGGCATCGGCGACAAGAAGACCGGTTCCAGAAGAAAGACTGCAGCTATCGATAACATGTACGTGTCCCAGCATTCCGGCTGCCAGGCAGCAGTTCTGGTAGGAACTGGACAGACCACTTCCGATATTAATATGGATGACCTCATATCCTTCTTCGACCCAGGGACGAAAATAATCCAGATACTCTTCTACGTTTACTGCCGCGGTTTTCGGCAGGAGTCTGTGGTCGTAATATTCCTGGTAAACCTGCTCTGGTGTAATATCAATATTATCCTTATAGTCCCTGTCATTTAAAATAATATGAAGAGGAACATAGTGAACATGATAGCGTTCTTTCAATTCCTCTCCAATATCACAGGTGCTGTCTGCGCTTAAAATGATTTCTGGCATAATGTACCCTCCCTGTTATAAAAATTCCGAAGATATTTCAATAGTCAGCGTTCTTTTGAAACCATTCTATTATAACTCCAATATTCAATCTGTGCATAGATACTGTGTGGAACTTTCTTTTAGAAAAAATGGCTGCATAAAAAGTCTAAATATAGGTTTGATATGTTCAGGGCTATGTTATATGATGTAATAAAAGAAAAGTGAGATGGCAATAAAAATTTTATCTCAATATTGCAGTTGATATAAGCAGATACGAAAAGAAATCGAAAACAGGTTGATTCTTAGCGATGAGAATTACTGTAGGAGGGAGTATAGTGATCAAAAAAAAGATACGATATATTATAATCGTAATATGTTTATTACTCATTGTAATAAAAGTAATAAGCCCGATAGCATTTGCCAAAGACGGGATGATCACCAGAATAAAAGTAGATGAATTTGACAAAAAAGATTTATACGATATTTATATCTATGAACTCGACCGGATCAGTCGCCATAACGGAGCAGTCATGAAAAATGTGTACTTTTTTAATCTAGGGTTTGCTGAACCGCATGTAGAAAGTGAAGAAAGGGGAGTGGAGATAAAAGTTGAACAAGTATTTCCGTTTTTATATAAGTGGAAATGTACTTCTGGCGATGGCGACTATAGGGTAACAATAAATAATAAAAAATATTATCTTGTTTATTTGTGTAATTAGTTCGTATTATGGTAAAACAAAAGGAATATAGAGCAATTTAAAGCTATATTTAATTGTAAAGCGGGGCTGTCGCATCAATGATTAGGAAATCATAGATGCGGCAGCATCTTTTTGCCC
>OGRN01001460.1_pt1 | contig 20352 bp, 29 predicted proteins | sample 1553401 | NCBI WGS metagenome assembly OGRN01 (sample SAMEA2580096, study PRJEB22360) | human gut metagenome | biome: human gut; feature: human-associated habitat; material: faeces | place: Denmark | collected 2008/2010 | reverse complement strand
TCTTTTGTGGGATATCCACCCAAATCCCTTGTATTATGGCTCCCCTTTAGCGGGAGCGGCAGAGAAATATTCATCGGCTAGCTCCTTTTCTAATTAAAAGTAGTGTTTCCTGTTTATAAAATCAGCGTAGAATTACCGGTTCCTGTCATCTAGGGCTATTCTAGCACAAAGCAGATCGCACCGCAAGGAGCATGACCACCGTGGGGATGCAACTTCCAAATATCAGGACAAAACACCCCATTCCCAAGGATTTTGGGAATGAGGTGTTTTTTATTCCGGCAGGAATATTTTTGCTATATCTTTTTAGGGTTCTTGTGCGGATCTGCAATGAAAATCCCAATATAAAGGTGCAGTATGAACCGGTGATGTTGGGTGTTCTCGCTTTGTTCCTTGGAAATGCGTTTCTTGGAATTCCGCTTTTTAGTGGTTTCCCAATCGATATTTTAAGTGGTGTAGTAAATGTATTTTTACTGTTTTATGCACTGATTCGCAGACGGCTGTTCAGACTGCAGATGTTGGCATCTACCAGTTTGTGCTATGGTGTGGGATTTTTGTTTTCCATTCTTGTTTTTTTAAATATTGTTCCATCCCTGCAAAAGATTTTTCACATACAGCTGGATAAGAACATGACGGTATACACACTTATTTTTTCTATCGTTTTTCTGATGATTTATACATTCTTTACATTTTTATGGAGACTTTTGATACGCAGTGTGTTTATCAGAGAAGAAAATCATCAGGCAGAGAAGATCAGAGAATTCAATTCAGCGATTTCAAAAACGCTGGATCTGCAGGAGATTCTGGATAGAACGATTCGTGTAATGAAAGAGTTGATGGATGTCGGAAATATCTATATTTGTATGCAGAATGAGCCTGGAGAGCCGTATCGCGGAGTGGCGAGTGATCAGCCGTTAAGTGATCTGGCGTTTGCTCTGGACGAAGAAAATCCGATGATCCAGTGGTTGAAGGAACATGAGGAACCGATCGTTTACAAGGATTTTCGTTATTCTGTGGAATATAAGTCCATGTGGGAAGAGGAGAAACATCAGCTGGATAAACATCATACACGCTACTGCGTTGGATTAAAAGATGGCGATAATCTGGTAGGGGTTGTTCTGATCACAGATTCTTCTGCAAAAAAGAGAGTGGTGTATGATGAAGTAGAATTGATCTCCAATATCACTTCCGTGGCATCCATTGCGATTAAAAATGCGAGACTGTATGAGAACGCCTGCCTGGAAGCCAGAACAGATGAGATGACCGGTTTGTTGAACAGGAAATACTTCTATGAAGTGCTCAATGAAGAGTTTGAGAAAAACAAAGAGGCATCACTGGCATTGGCGATCATCAACGTAGATGATTTTAAGTTATATAATCAGCTGTATGGTTTAAAAGAAGGTGATCTGTGTCTCCAGCGCATTGCAAAAATCATCCAGAGCAGTGTGGGAGAAAACGGATATGCTGCACGTTACGGTGGAAAAGAATATGCTGTTTTGTTGCCGGGATATGATCTTTTCTCAGCCAGAAATCTGGTGGAATCCATTGAAAAGCAGATTTCTGTTATGAATAATCGCAGGACAGACATGAAGCTGAAAGCAATTACGGTCAGTGCGGGAATCAGTGCGGCACCTTATGCGGCAAAAAATGTGAAGGAACTGCTGGAGAATGTGGATCTTGCAGTTTACCATGTGAAACACAGTGGAAAGAACGGGATCCAGGTCTTTGATACCATGTTCCGCAATGCCAACAAGAATATAGTGTCAACAAACCGGGCACATATTTATCAGGAATATGAATCAACCATCTATGCACTGACAGCAGCAATCGATGCAAAAGATCATTATACATTCAGCCATTCCACAAATGTGGCCTATTATGCAACAGCGCTTGCAACAGCACTTGGCATGAATGAAGATATGGTGGAGATCATTCGCCAGGCAGCCCTTTTACACGATGTCGGTAAGATTGGTATCCCGGAGTATGTATTAAATAAGGCCGGCAAACTGACAGACGATGAGTATGAAACAATCAAGGGACATGTGGAATCGTCTATCGATATTATCCGTCATCTGCCTTCTCTGGATTATGTTATTCCGGCTGTTATCGGTCATCATGAACGTTATGATGGCAAAGGATATCCACGACGGATCGCAGGAGAGGATATACCTCTGACAGCACGTATCCTGTGTGTGGCAGATTCCTTTGATGCCATGACGTCCAAACGTTGTTATAAGAAGGCCTTCTCGTTGAATGTAGCAAGAGAGAAACTTCTTCAGGACGCAGGAAAACAATTTGACCCGGATTTGGTCTACAAATTTGTGGAATGCCTGGATAACGGGACCATTACGTTAGTGAAAGCTGAAGAGATATAAAAAAGGTAACATTCAATGTCTGTTGTGACGGCAGAATACGATGAATGCTCCTGTTATGAAGTAGATGCATGAGAAAAGAGCAATCTTATGCATCTATTTTTTTGCAATGGATTTTGCATGTAGATGTGAAAGTGTATATCTTTTTCATGCATAGTTTGTTAGAATATAGTTTAGGGTTTATGAATTCGAAAACAGAATCTTTTGCTGCAGATAAACAAAGCAAATATTTTTGAAAAAGCAGTGATAGATGAAAAAATGGGAAGTTTTGTAATGGATGGATATTTTTATGTATTAACTACAATTGATCTTTTTGTTTTATGCTTTATGTGCATACTCACATATCTGAGTGAATCGCTTAGCGAAAAACAAAAGCGTGGCTTTTTTCTGGCCTATCTTATGATCGCAGGAATTTCAGTGCTGGAGGTCATAACAGTGGTTGTGGATGGCTTGCCGTCCGGATACCGATGGCTGAATATTGTGTCTAATTATCTGGGGTTTGGCCTGTCGCCGGCGGTGTCTATCTGTCTTGTGTATGTATTGGACAGAAAAACAGCTCTCCGACGAAAGATCAGAATTGCAGTGTGTTGTGAGATCGCATATCTTATGTTTCTGTTGATTTCTATTCCATATGGAATGGTATTCTCCGTGAGTGTGGATAATATTTATTCACGTGGTCCGCATTTTTACATATATGTCATCATGTATTTTGGGGCAATTTTGTATCTTTCGATATCTACGATCGTCACAGCCAGAGAATTTCAGAATCGCAGCAGGATGCTGATCTATCCATTGATTCTTTTTGTGATGGCGGAAACAGTCATTCAGATTGCACTGCCTGAACTTCATGTAACATGGTTATGTATTACGTTGCTTTCTGTATTATATTTTATCTATTGCAATGAAATGTGGAATCAGTTGGATGCACTCACAGGACTTTTGAATCAGAACAGCTATTTGAAACAGACCAGGGAGGTAAAATACAACAAAGGAGTGCTGGTGGTGTTTGACGCGGATGATTTCAAACAGGTCAATGACTGTCATGGTCACGTGAAAGGTGATCTTTGCCTTGCAGATATTGCGGAATGTATCAAAAAAGCATATGCAGACTTTGGATATTGTTATCGGATAGGTGGGGATGAGTTTTGTGTATTACTGAAAAACGGAGCGAAAGAAGAGGAATGCAAACAGGAATTTCTGCGGCGGTGGACAGAGAAACGAAGAAAGTTCACATTTTTCCCAACCGTTTCTTACGGGTCAGCTCCATTTTCAGATGAAGATATTGCAGTTGTCAAAGACAGAGCCGATCAGGATATGTATCAATATAAAAAAGAACGTAAGAAACATCACGCGCCAAGTCTTACAGACGTTTGATTTGAAGTGATTATTCAAAGGGCATATGCTATCATTTTTGTATAGTAAACAAACCTTAAAGGACGCATGTTAAGGTTTACAAATTGTTTCCGAAAGAAGAAATGAATATGAGTAAGAAATTTATAAGTATCTTATTAAGTATGGCGATGGTGCTATCAATGTTATTGGTGCCAGGGATGGAGGCAATGGCGGCAGGAGATCAAGGGAGCCTGTATCGTGAGCGGTACGGGCTCCTTTTTGAGTACGCGTACCGTTATTGAGAAAATAATTAGTTGACACTAACTCCACATGATGTTAATCTGTGATTAGCATTGACTAACTAAATATATGGAGGAAGGACTATTGAAGAGAATGAGGAGAAAATGCAAAACACTTCTGCTGGCAGTATTATTGCTAATCACAGGTGTGATAATAGGTGAAGTAAACGTATCGGCAGCAGAGAAAGAGATTACCATTGACAGCATTTCCGTAAAGCAGGATTCGTTCAACGGATTATGGCAATTGAAATTTGCGGATGCAAATTATACGGATGCGATCACGAAAATCTCTGTCAATGACACGGACTGGGAAGCGTATAGTTTCACACCTTCCATGGGTGGAAAATATCGTATTCGGGACGGCGCCGTTGAATTTGCGCAGAAAAGCTACAGTCAGACCGCAGCGTTGAAAAATGGTGATGTGATTTCAATTACGGCAACCGGATACAAAACATTAGCTTTCAAAGTTGCTATCGCGGATGGAAAGCTTACAATTTCGCAGGATACAAAGCCAGGCGATAACATGAAGCTTTACGTGCGACTAGTCGGAAGCTTTGAGTCGGCACTTGTAAATCAAAAAGGATACGATGCAATCAGTGGTGCATCTACGAATGTTACGCAGAACAAAAACAGTGATGCAAGTGTAGAAGTAGCACTTGTAAATGCAGATCAGGAACCGACAAAAGATGATTGGAAACTTTTGAGCGAAAGCGATATTCGTATAAAATCCAAAGAGTCTTCGGTGATAATTGTAAATCACGACGATGCATCCAAAGGAAATGATTCTGGGATGGCGGGTGTGTATTCCGTTCATGATGGTTCCCTTACGTTAGCCGGAACCCCTGCAAATGCAGGTACATATGATATCAGCGTATCGATCACAGATGAAGACGGACATACTGCAACAAGTAACAGCCTGCCGTTTCGCATTTTCGGTGGAGAAGAAACATTAAAAGAGCAGCTTGTATTATCGAACTGCACGAAAACGGCAGATGGAAAATATATGTATGATATGGAGCCGTGGGCGATTAAAAACTTTACAGATGCTTCCGGCGATCAGAGGGTCACTGTTCCGGCAGATGTAAAAGCGTGGTATGGCTCTCACACAAGTGGCACGTATGGAGAACTTGGATACGCTGTATCAGAGGGCACTGCACAGAAGCAGACATTGATCTTGCCAAAAGGATGCAATCTGACATTGGTAAATATGGATATTTTATCCAGTGTGAAAATTATTGTTGGGGACGGTGCGAAGCTCACACTTCGAGATTCTGTCATTCAGGGAGTTGTAGAAGTGCAAAATGGCGGAACATTTTCCATGAATTATAACGACTATGGAAAAGGCGAGTTTTTGAACGGAGCGTCCATTAATGGTCAACTGATCTTGCAGGATGGTGCCACATTGGAAAATGCAAAAATTTACTCGAATACGAACAACATTGCCAATGGATCAAGTGCACGTCACAATACAGAACCGGTCGTTGTCGTAAATGGAAATGTTTCATTGAAAGGAAAGGTATTCGTGCGCGGCGACGAGGCACCTACCGGAACAGATGCTGCCACAGGAAAAAGCTATACCGGCCAGAGGGGACTGAAAGTTAATGGCACACTTACTTTGGAAAAAGATGCCGTACTTGCTGTCTTTGGCGGTGGAAAAGATGCTACTACATCAAATGGCGGAACAGCAGTTGAGCTAAATGGTGGAACCATTACCGGAGAAGGAAAACTCATCTGCGTCGGTGGCGATGGACATTTTGGAGAAGGTGGAAATGCAGTGAGCGGTACGGGAATGATTTCCGTAGCAAATGCATACTTAGAAGGCGGCGCTTCTGTTTCCAAATCAAGTACACCGGGAAAAGCTTTGGGAGATAATGTGAAGCTTGCAGGAACAACGAATCGAAATCTGATCGATGGAAAAAATGTAAATGATATCGATTATGATAATGATACATATTGGAGAGATATTCTGACTGTGCCGAACCTTTCTTTATATCCGGTAGATGCAAATGCACCGGGCGAGACGACAGAGCCTGAGAAGCCGGGCGAGACGACAGAGCCGGAAAAGCCGGGCGAGACGACAGAGCCGGAAAAACCGGGCGAGACAACAGAGCCGGAAAAACCGGGCGAGACGACAGAGCCGGAGAAGCCATCAAGTGGTGGAACAGATACGAATACAGGTAAGGATAAACAAAACAAGACGAAAACAACTGTAAAAACACAAGTGAAAAGCAAAAAGAATGCTTCGGTTAAAACAGGCGACAGTTCCAAGCCGATTTTATGGGCAGTTCTTATGGTCGTAGCAATTGCCGGAATAACAAGAAGCTTAATGCTGAGAAAAAAGAACTAATGGTCTTTACAAGTTAATCACTTTTTTGTTTACGGATAACAATAACATCATTTAAATTTAATATCATATTTGGTTGAGGAAGCACAGAAAGATCATCCCGAAGTATAAGGAAAATGATGATCTGATGTGCTTCTTCGATAGTTTAATACAGCGGCTGATATTGTTAAGGTCCGCAAGTCGACGAAGTCACACGTTTCGATCTCACTGAAGGATTTAGAGACGAAGAGACTGGTCGACAGGATTCAAAGTCCGAATAATAAGAAGCGTATTAAAATCGTTTTATTAGATGATGCAATTCCGATCATAGAAGCAGGGAAAAACGCACAGAAGCAATTTGTGAAAAATGTTTTGAGTGGATTAACAGAAGAAGAGATGCAGATGTGCATCCAGGTATTTCAAAAGATTTGTAACAATGCGAATGAATGTTTGAAGAAAAATGCGGAGTGAGATGATGAAAAAAATATTTATGTTATTTGACAAGAATGGTAGCTGCCATCAGCCTTTCTTTCGGATGCTACATCCCGGTTACATTGTTCAGCAAGAAAAAACCAATGGTGGGTCTGCTGATGATCCCAAAGACATGTGCTTACATGTGGATGATCGCAATGGGACTTCAGTTGTTATTTTAGATAATAGGAAAAATTGAAAAGCTGTCGCTTTTACGATGGTTCAATCGCAAAGTGGCAGTTTTTTTGCTATCTTGATTTCAAACAGGTGTAGTATTATACTACAGCTATACGTAGATATTGTTTGACTCATTAATAGAAGAAATTAGGGATTTGACATGATGAAAAACATAGGAAGACATTTTACACCGTTTCAATTGATCACGATGGGTTTTGCCGCAGTTATCTTATTTGGCGCGTTTTTGCTGACGTTGCCAATCTCCTCGGTGGAGGGAGTATTTACGCCATTTCACAAGGCTTTATTTACTTCTACTTCGGCGGTGTGCGTGACCGGGCTGGCAGTGCTGGACACGGGGAGCTACTGGTCTTTCTTTGGACAGCTTGTTATTTTAATACTGATCCAGATCGGTGGGCTTGGCGTGGTGACAGTTACGGTTTCGATCACAGTGTTGTCCGGGAAAAAGATTTCTCTTATGCAGCGCACGACAATGCAGGATGCCATTGCAGCGCCAAGGATCGGAGGAATTGTCCGACTGACGAAGTTTATATTAAAAGGAACATTTCTGGTAGAGCTTATCGGAGCGGTATTACTGCTGCCGGTTTTCGGAAAAGATTTTGGCGTGAAGGGAATCTGGATGTCAATCTTTCATTCTATTTCTGCATTTTGCAATGCGGGATTTGACATTCTCGGAACGACGAAAAATACGTTTCCGTCCCTCCTGCAGTATGCGGGAAATGCTCTTGTAAATGTAGTGATTATGCTGCTTATCATTATCGGCGGCATTGGTTTTCTTACATGGGAAGATGTGTGCACGAACACGTATCATTTCCGGCGCTATCGACTGCAAAGCAAGATCGTTCTCGTGACAACGGCAGTGCTTATTTTATTGCCGAGCCTTTTCTTTTTCTTTTGGAATTTTAAAAATCTTGCAATGGAGGAACGGCTGCTTGCATCGTTTTTCCAGGCGGTGACACCGAGAACTGCCGGGTTTAACACCGTAGATATCGGAAAGATGGCGGAACCGGCACAGACACTTATTATCATTCTTATGCTGATCGGTGGATCGCCGAGTTCTACAGCCGGAGGTATGAAGACAACGACAATTGCAGTGCTGCTCTTAAATGCATTTGCAACATTTCGAAGTAAAGATACGGTAAGTGCATTTCACAGGCGAATTGATAATCATGTAATACGCGATGCAGCTACACTTTTGATGCTGTATGTGATGCTTTTCTTTGGCGGCGGAATCGCGATCAGCATGTATGAAGGTCTACCATTGGCCGAATGCCTTTATGAGACGGCTTCGGCGGTTGGAACAGTGGGACTTACACTTGGAATTACGCCACACCTTCATATGGCGTCCCAGTTGATCCTTATCGTGTTAATGTATCTTGGAAGAGTCGGAGGACTTACATTGATCTATGCTGTATTTTCATCCAGAAATAAGAGCAAAGCAAAGTTCCCGGTAGAACAGATTACAGTTGGATAGTTTGGAGGAAATAAACATGAAAAAAGGTCTTATCGGCAAGAAGATTGGCATGACTCAGATCTTTGACGAAGCAGGCAATGTAGTTCCTGTAACAGTAGTTGAAGCCGGTCCTTGCACAGTAACACAGATTAAGACAATGGAGAATGACGGCTATGAAGCAATCCAGGTTGGTTTTGGTGATGTTAAGGTATCACGCGTAAACAAGCCAATGAAGGGTCACTTTGATAAAGCTGATGTAGCTCCAAAGAAAACACTTAAAGAATTCCGTCTTGACAGCATTGATGGCATTGAGGTTGGTAACATCCTTAAGGCTGACACATTTGAAGTTGGCGAAGTTGTTGATGTTAAGGGAACAAGCAAGGGTCACGGAACAGCCGGTGCTATTAAGCGTTGGAACTTCTCAAGACTCAGAATGACACACGGTACAGGTCCTAACCACCGTCACGCAGGTTCACTCGGCGCTTGTTCAAGCCCTTCAAGAGTATTCAAGGGTAAGAAGATGGCAGGTCACTACGGTCACGAAACAGTAACAGTTCAAAACCTCAAGATTGCTAAGGTTGATGCAGAAAACAATCTTATCGCAATTAAAGGTGCTATCCCTGGTCCAAAGGGCGGAATTGTTGTAATTGCAGACGCAGTTAAAGCTTAACGAAAGGAGAGATAAGTAATGGCACAGGTTCAGGTTTATAACCAAGAAGGTAAGAAAACCTCAAAATTAGAACTTGCAGATTCAGTATTCGGCATTGAGCCAAACGAATATGCAATGCATCTTGCAGTTGTTAGCTATCTTGCTAATCAGCGTCAAGGCACACAGTCAACTCTCACTCGTTCAGAAGTTAGCGGTGGCGGTGCAAAGCCTTGGAGACAGAAGGGTACCGGTAGAGCTCGTCAGGGTTCAACAAGAAGTCCACAGTGGACACACGGCGGTATCGCTCTTGGCCCAAAGCCAAGAAAATATACAGTTAACCTCAACAAGAAGGTTAAGAGACTCGCTATGAAGTCTGCACTTTCAACAAAGGTTGCAGAAGGCGAAATGATGGTTGTTAATAAGGTTGAGTTCGACGGCATTAAGACAAAGAATGTTGTTGCAATGCTCAAGGGCCTTAAGGCAGCTAAAAAGACTCTCATTATTACAGCAGAGAGCAATGAACAAATTTACAAGAGCGCTCGTAACATCGAAGGTGTTAAGGTAGCTACTGTAAACACACTTTGTGTTTATGACATCCTTAACTGCGATTCTTTCGTAGTTCTTAAGGACGCAGCAAAGAAGATTGAGGAGGTATATGCATAATGAGAACAGCTCAGGATATTATTCTTAAGCCTATCATCACTGAAGAATCAATGATGGGTATTATGACTAAGAAATATACCTTCAAGGTTGCAAAAGATGCAAACAAAATCGAAATCGCTAAGGCTGTTGAATCTGTTTTCCCTGGCACAAAGGTTGCTAAGGTAAACACAATGAACGTAAGAGGCCAGAAGCGTCGTCAGGGTATGCACGAAGGCTACACTCCATCTTGGAAGAAAGCAATCGTTACTCTTACAGAAGATTCAAAGGAAATTGAATTCTTCAACGATATGATGTAATCACAACCTATATATAATTAGTATATAACATAAAGTATTTCGGATGATGAGGTATGAAAGGTGCCATCCTTTCGCAAAGTTATCCGGAAAGGAGAAAAATAATGGCAATTAAGAATTACAAGCCTACCACTCCTTCACGCAGAAATATGTCAGTAACTGATTATTCTTCACTCTCAAAGGTTGCTCCTGAAAAATCTCTTCTTGAGCCTCTCAATAAGAAGTCAGGTCGTAACTCTTACGGAAGAATTACAGTTCGTCATCGTGGTGGCGGAAACAGAAGAAAATATCGTGTAATCGATTTCAAGAGAAACAAGATTGATATGCCTGCAACTGTTAAGACTATTGAATATGATCCAAACAGAAGCGCACATATCGCTCTTATTCAGTATGAAGACGGTGTAAAGAGCTACATCACAGCTCCTGAAGGTCTTAAAGTTGGCGATACTGTTATGGCAGGCCCTAACGCAGACATCGTAGCAGGTAACGCTCTTGCACTTAAGGATATGCCTGTTGGTACAATCGTTCACAATGTTGAACTTTATCCTGGAAACGGCGCACAGCTTGCTCGTTCAGCAGGTAACAGCGCACAGCTTATGGCTCTCGAAGGTCCATATGCACTTCTTAGACTTCCTTCAGGTGAGCTTAGAAATGTACCAAGAGATTGTATGGCAACAGTTGGTGTTGTTGGTAACACTGACCATGCAAATGTTAAGATTGGTAAAGCCGGTCGTAAGCGTAACATGGGTTGGAGACCAACAGTTCGTGGTTCTGTAATGAACCCTAATGACCACCCTCACGGTGGTGGTGAAGGTAAATCACCTGTCGGCCGTCCGGGTCCTTGCACTCCTTGGGGCAAGCCTGCACTTGGCTATAAGACACGCAATAAGAAGAAGGCATCTAGCAAGATGATCGTTCGCCGTCGTAACGGTAAATAAGAAGAAAGGAGAAGATTAACTAATGAGTAGAAGTACAAAAAAAGGTGCTTATGTAGAAGACAGCCTTTATAAGAAAGTAGAAGCTCTTAATGCTTCAGGCGACAAGCAGGTTATCAAAACTTGGTCAAGAAGTTCAACAATCTTCCCTGAATTCGTAGGACACACATTTGCTGTTCATGACGGAAGAAAGCATGTTCCTGTATATGTTACAGAGGATATGGTTGGACACAAGCTCGGTGAATTCGCACCGACAAGAACATTCAGAGGCCATGCCGGCTCAAAGACATCTAAGTAATCGGAAGGAGAATTATTATGGAAGCAACAGCTAAAGCAACTTATGTCCGTATCTCCCCTCGAAAGGTGCAGATTGTTCTTGATCTTATCAGAAATCAGCCTACCGATAAGGCTATGGCTATTCTTCAGTACACACCGAAGGCTGCTTGCGAACCTGTATTGAAGGTTCTTAAGTCAGCAATCGCAAATGCTGAGAACAATAATAATATGGACACATCAAGATTAGTAGTAAGCTACTGCAATGCAACAGCAGGTCCTACTCTTAAGAGAATTCAGGCAAGAGCACAGGGCAGAGCTTACAGAATCAATAAGAGAACATCACACATCACAATTACCGTTAAGGAATTGGAAGACTAAGCGAGGAGGAAAGTTAAATGGGACAGAAATGTAATCCAACCGGTTTAAGAATCGGCGTTATTAAGAACTGGGACTCTCGCTGGTATGCAAAGAAGGGCGAGTTTGGTGATACACTTGTAGAGGACTACAAGCTTCGTAATTACCTTCTTGAATCTCTTCACGGTGCAGGTGTTCCAAAAGTAGAAATTGAAAGAGATGCTAAAAGAGTTAGAATCAACATTCACTGCGCAAAGCCAGGTATGGTTATTGGTAAGCAGGGTGCTGAAATCGAAAAGCTCAAGGCAGTTTGTGCAAAGAAGCTCGGCAAAGATGCTAACGAAGTTTTCATCAACATCGTTGAAATCAAGCAGCCGGACCTCAATGCAACACTCGTAGCACAGTCAGTTGCTCAGCAGCTTGAAAGACGTGTATCTTTCAGAAGAGCAGTTAAGGGTGCTATCAGAAATACAATGAGACTTGGCGCTCGTGGTATTAAAATTATGGTTTCAGGTAGAATCGGCGGTGCTGAAATCGCTCGTTCAGAAACTTATAAAGAGGGTACAATTCCACTTCAAACAATTCGTGCTGACATCGACTATGGTTTTGCAGAAGCAAACACAACTTACGGTAAGATTGGTGTTAAGACATGGATTTACCAGGGCGAAGTACTCCGCGAATCTCGTAATAAGAGAAGAACAAATCGTAGAGAAGGGGGAAGAAAGTAATGCTTTTACCTAAGCGTGTAAAACACAGAAAGCAGCATAGAGGTCGTATGACCGGTATGGCTACTCGAGGCAACAAGGTAACTTACGGTGAATTCGGTTTGCAGACTACTGAGCCTGCATGGATCACAGCAGCACAGATTGAAGCTGCCCGTATCGCAATGACACGTTACACAAAGCGTGGCGGTAAAGTATGGATCAAGATATTCCCTGATAAGCCGATTACAGCAAGACCTGCTGATACCCGTATGGGTAAAGGTAAAGGTAATGTTGACTACTGGGTAGCAGTAGTTAAGCCGGGCAGAGTTATGTTCGAGCTTGGCGGTGTTGACGAAGTAACAGCTCGTGAGGCTTTGCGTCTTGCCGCAAACAAACTTCCTGTTAAATGTAAGTTTGTAAAGAAAGAAGAAGAGGGAGGCGAGCAGTAATGAAAGCATCAGAAATTAAGGCTCTTTCAGCAGAACAGAGATCAAAGAAGCTTGCAGAATTAAAAGAAGAGCTTTTCAACCTTCATTTCCAGCAAGCAATCAACCAGCTCGACAACCCTATGAGAATTAAAGCTGTCAAGAAAGATATTGCACGCATCAAAACAGTTGAGCGTCAAATCGAACTTGAAAGCAGCAATTCTTAATTAAAGGAGGTAACTGAAAATGGAAAGAAACCTCAGAAAGACAAGAGTAGGTATCGTAACAAGTGATAAGATGGACAAAACTGTTGTTGTAACAATCAAGAACAGAGTTCGTCATCCGCTTTACAACAAGATTGTAAACGATACAGTTAAGTATAAAGCACACGACGAAAACAATGAATGTGGTATCGGTGATAAGGTTCTTATTATGGAATGTCGCCCATACAGCAAGGATAAGAGATGGCGTGTGGTTGAAATCGTTGAGAAAGCTAAATAATCGTTGCGATTTACAGCTTTTTTAAATAATTTAGTCAATAAAATAATAACTGCAATGTAGCAAAGTGTTATTTTGCAGTACGAAGGAGGAAAATGCTGTGATACAACAGGAAAGTCGTCTTAAAGTTGCAGACAACACAGGCGCAAAAGAACTTCTTTGCATCAGAGTTTTAGGCGGTTCAGGCAGAAGATATGCAAATATCGGTGATGTAATCGTAGCCAGCGTAAAGAAGGCAGCACCTGGTGGCGTTGTTAAAAAGGGCGAAGTTGTTAAGGCAGTCATCGTTCGTACAACTAAAGGTGTACGTCGTGACGACGGTCAGTATATTCGTTTCGATGAAAATGCTGCCGTAATTATCAGAGAGGATAAAACCCCTCGTGGCACCCGTATTTTTGGACCAGTAGCTCGTGAGCTTCGTGAAAAGGATTATATGAAAATCCTTTCTCTCGCTCCGGAAGTTCTTTAATGGAGGTGCGTATAAATGAGTAAAATGTTTGTTAAATCCGGTGATACTGTAATGGTACTCAGCGGTAAGTCAAAAGGTGTTAAGGGCGAAGTTGTAGCAGTAAGCCCGGCTGAAGGCAAAGTTATCGTTAAGAAGGTTAATGTTGTTACAAAGCATGTTAAACCTAAAAAGATGGGCGAGCCTGGCGGTCTTATTGAAGTTGAATCAGCTCTTTATGCATCAAAAGTACAGCTCGTATGTCCTAAATGTGGCGAAGCTACACGCGTAGGTCACAAAAAGGGCGGCATCCGCGTTTGTAAGAAATGCGGAAATGAATTTTAAGTAAGGGAGGAAACATAACAATGTCTGTTTTAAAAGAAACATATAAGAGCGAAATTGCTCCGGCGTTGATGAAGAAATTCGGATACAAATCTGTTATGCAAATCCCAAAGCTTGACAAGATTGTAATCAATGTTGGTTGCGGTGAAGCCCGTGAAAATTCAAAGGTAGTAGACGCTATCATAAATGACCTTCAAATCATCACAGGTCAAAAGCCGGTTATCTGCCGTGCAAAGAAGTCGGTTGCTAACTTCAAACTTCGTGAAGGTATGCCAATCGGTGTAAAAGTTACTCTTCGTGGTGACAGAATGTATGAATTCCTTGAAAGATTCTTCAATTTGGCACTTCCAAGAGTTCGTGACTTCAGAGGTATCAACCCTAACTCATTCGATGGTCGTGGCAACTATGCTATGGGTATCAAAGAACAGTTGATTTTCCCTGAAATCGAGTATGACAAAATTGATGCTGTTCGCGGTATGGACATCATCATGGTAACAACTGCAAACACAGATGAAGAGGGCAGAGAACTTCTTAAGTTACTCGGTGCTCCATTCTCAGAGTAAGGAGGGATTATCGTGGCAAAAACATCTATGAAAGTTAAGGCTGCAAAGCCTGCTAAGTATTCAACAAGACAGTACAACAGATGCAAAATCTGCGGTAGACCTCACGCTTATCTTCGTAAGTACGGTGTATGCAGAATTTGCTTCAGAGAACTTGCTCACAAGGGTGAGATTCCTGGTGTAAAGAAGTCATCTTGGTAAGAACTGAGAATTGCTAATTAAATAAGGAGGAATTATCAATGCATATTACAGATCCAATCGCTGATATGCTTACAAGAATTCGTAATGCAAATTCAGCAAAGCACGATACAGTAGATATTCCTGCGTCAAACATGAAGAAGGCAATTGCTCAGATTCTTGTTGATGAAGGTTATATCAAAAATTATAAAATTATTGAAGACGGCAAGCAGGGTGTTATTCGTGTAACACTTAAGTACGGCGAAGGTAAGAGCCAGGTTATCACAGGTCTTCGCAGAGTTTCAAAGCCAGGTCTTCGTATTTATTCAAATGTTGAAGAAATGCCAAAGGTTATGAAGGGACTCGGTGTTGCAATCGTTTCAACTTCAAAGGGCATTATGACAGATAGAGAAGCTCGCAAGCAGAATGTCGGCGGCGAAGTTTTAGCATTCATTTGGTAAGGAGGTACAGTCAGGATGTCACGTATCGGTTTAAAACCTATTACAATTCCTGCCGGTGTTGATGTAAATGTCAACGGTACAACTGTTACCGTAAAGGGTCCAAACGGTACTCTTTCAATGGATGCACATCCAAACATGACAGTCAGCATTGAGGGCAGTGAAATCATCGTTAGCAGACCTAACGATGCTAAAGAAAACAGATCACTTCACGGTTTAACCCGTACACTTATTCACAATATGATAGTAGGTGTTACAGAGGGATTCAAGAAGAACCTTGAAGTTAACGGTGTTGGTTACCGTGTTCAAATGCAGGGCAATAACCTTGTTATGAACCTTGGTTTCTCACATCAAGTTACAATGGAAGCTCCGGAAGGTATTAAAGTTGAATGTCCTTCAGCAAACGCTATCGTAATCAGCGGTGCAGATAAGCAGATGGTTGGTCAGTTCGCAGCTCAGGTTCGTGAAAAGAGACCACCTGAACCTTATAAGGGTAAGGGTATCAAATATGCCGAAGAGCATATCCGTCGTAAAGAAGGAAAAGCTGGTAAGAAATAAGGGAAGGAGTGAAATACAATGGTTTCAAGACAAGACGCCAATAAGGCAAGACAAAAACGCCACACAAGAGTTCGTGGCAAAATCAGCGGTACTGCTGAATGTCCAAGACTTAACGTATATCGCTCTCTCAGCAATATTTACGTTCAGTTAATCGACGATGTTGCAGGTGTAACAATTGCATCAGCATCAACTGTTGAAAAGGAATTCGCTCAGTACGGCGGTAATGTAGAAGCAGCTAAGGCTGTTGGTAAGACATTAGCAGAAAGAGCCAAGGCAAAGGGCATTGAAGAATGTGTATTTGACCGCGGCGGTTACGTATATCACGGACGCGTTGCTGCAGTAGCAGACGGTGCTCGTGAAGGCGGACTTAAGTTCTAACGAAGGAGGTAAATTTTTATGGCAAAGATTGACGTATCTTCAATGGAACTTGAAGAAAGAGTAGTTACTATTAACCGTGTATCTAAGACTGTAAAGGGCGGTAGAATTTTCAAATTCGCAGCACTTGTAGTTGTTGGTGATGGTAACGGTCTTGTAGGCTTCGGTATCGGTAAGTCAGGCGAAGTTCCTGATGCAATCCGTAAGGGTATCGAGGATGCAAAGAAAAATGTAATTAAGGTTGCTCTTAAGGGAACAACAATTCCTCACGAAATAAAGGGTAAGTTTGGTGCAGGTGAGGTTCTTCTCATGCCAGCTCCAAAAGGTACCGGTGTTATCGCCGGCGGTCCTGTTCGTGCTGTTGTTGAAACAGTAGGTATCAAAGATATCAGAACAAAGGCTATCCGTTCAAACAACCCTTGCAATGTAGTAAGAGCTACTATTAACGGTTTAAGTCAGCTTCGCACAGCTGATGAAGTTGCTGCAATTCGCGGCAAGTCAACCAAAGAAATTTTAGGTTAAGGAGGGTGGAATAATGGCAGACATTAAAATCAAGCTTACAAAGAGCTTAATCGGCAGTAAGAAAGACCAGATTGCCACAGCCCACTCTCTCGGTCTTCGCAAAATCGGCAATGTAACAGTTCAGCCTGATAATGCACAGACACAGGGTAAGCTTACAAAGATTGCTCACCTTGTAACTATCGTAGAAGAATAAGGGGAGGTGCAGATAATATGAAATTACATGAACTTTCTCCTGCAGAAGGCTCTAAAAAGAGCGTAAAGAGAATAGGCAGAGGTACTGCTTCAGGACAGGGTAAGACTTCAGGCAAAGGCCAAAAAGGTCAAAAATCCCGTTCAGGTTACAGCAGACGCCCTGGTTTTGAAGGTGGTCAGATGCCACTTCAAAGAAGAGTTCCTAAGAGAGGATTTAACAACATCTTCGCTACTGAATATGCTGTCGTAAATCTTTCAACACTTAATGACAGATTTGAAGACGGTGCAACAGTTGATGCTCAGAGCCTTAAAGACGCAGGTGTTATTAAGAAGACACTTGATGGTGTTAAGGTTCTCGGAAAAGGCGAAATCACTAAGGCAATCACTGTAAAAGTTGCTGCTATCAGTGAATCAGCTAAGGCAAAGATTGAAGCTGCAGGTGGCAAGGTGGAGGTGCTCTAATGATTAAAACCATGATCAATGCGTGGAAGGTGCCTGACATTCGCAAAAAGCTTTTGTTTACAGCATTTATTATCCTCGTTTTTAGAATAGGTTCAGTCATTCCGGTACCGTTTCTTAACATTGTAGATGAAATCAATGTTGGTAAGGGTAACACAATTCTCACTTATTTAAGTTTGATGACAGGTAGTGCATTCACATATGGTACAATTTTTGCTATGTCAATCACACCGTATATCAACTCTTCAATTATCATTCAACTTCTCGCAGTTGCAATTCCTGCACTCGAGAGATTACAGAAGGAAGGCGAAGAAGGAAGAAAGAAACTTGCTTCTATTACTCGTTTTGTAACAGTAGCACTCGGTATTCTTCAGTCTGTTGCTTATTACTTCTATCTTCGTAGTAACAATTACCTTATGACTGATGTTAACGGCGCACAGTTCACCGGTTTCAACGCAGTTTTCCAGGCACTTGTTATCATAATTGTTTTAACTGCAGGTACAGCAGTTATTATGTGGCTTGGTGAGCAGATTACAATCAGTGGTATCGGCAACGGTATTTCAATTATCCTTTTTGCAGGTATCGTATCTCGTTTCCCAACACTTATCAAGCAGCTCTTCCAGTATCTTGATACCGGCAGACTTGTTTATAAAATACTTGTTCCTGTAGTAATCGTATGCTTCTTACTTATGATTGCATACATCGTATTTATGGATAACTCAGAGAGAAGACTTCCAATTTCTTACGCAAAGCGCGTAGTCGGAAGAAAGATGATGGGCGGCCAGTCAACTCATATGCCTATTAAGGTAAATATGAGCGGTGTGCTTCCGGTAATCTTTGCTTCTTCAATTCTCTCTCTTCCTGGAACAGTTCAAATGTTCCTTTCAGCTGATAAGTATGAAGGCACTTTCTGGGAAAAGTTCTTCAAAGCTTTCCAGGGTGACTCATGGTGGTACGCAGGTATGTACTTCCTTCTTATCATCTTCTTTGCTTATTTCTATAGTACAATTCAGTACAATCCAATAGAAATGGCAAACAACTTGCGTAAAAACAATGGCGCAATTCCGGGTATCAGGCCTGGTAAGCCAACTTCTGATTACATTCTCAGAGTTCTTTCAAGGCTTACACTTATCGGTGCTTTGATGCTTTCGGTTATCGCACTCTTCCCAATCGTTTATTCACTTATTTGTGATGCAGCAATCAAGCCACTCACAGAAGGCGGAAACGACGGTGGTATGACAATCTCACTCGGCGGTACATCACTTATCATTATGTGCGGTGTTGCACTTGAAACAGTTCGTCAGTTAGAGTCACAGATGATGATGCGTCATTATAAAGGCTTCCTTGACTAATAAATTATAGGAGTATATATTATGAAACTTATTCTTCTCGGTGCTCCGGGTGCAGGTAAAGGTACTCAGGCAGAAAAGATTGTTGAAAAATACGGTATTCCGGCAATTTCAACAGGTAATATTCTCCGTGCTGCTGTTAAAGACGGTACAGAGATGGGAATAAAAGCTAAATCGTTTATGGACGCAGGTCAGCTTGTTCCTGATGAAGTTGTTATCGGTATTATCAAGGACAGACTCAAAGAAAAAGATTGCGAAAATGGTTTCATTCTTGATGGTTTTCCAAGAACCATCCCTCAGGCTCAGGCACTTTTAGATTCAGGTATTGATATTGATAAGGTGCTTGACATTGAGGTACCGGATGAAAAAATAACAAAAAGAATGAGTGGCCGTCGCGTTTGCTCAAAATGTGCTAATTCTTATCATATTGAATATAAGAAGCCTGCAAAGGAAGGCATTTGCGATGCATGTGGCGGTGAACTTGTACAGCGTAAGGACGATGCTCCTGAAACAGTTCTTGCTCGTTTGGCAGAATATCACCAAATGACAGAACCACTTAAAGATTTCTATGATAAGCTTGGTAAACTTGTTGTCGTAGAAGGCCAGGAGGAAGTTGCACAAACAACAGCACTCGTTTACGCTGCATTGGAGGATTAACATGATAGTGCTAAAAAGTAGCCGCGAACTTGAGCTTATGAAAGAAGCTTGTCAGATTTCGGCTGAAGCATTATTGGTAGCAGGCGAGGCAGTTAAGCCCGGCGTTTCTACCAAGGAAATTGATGAGATTGCATATAAGTTTATTAAAAAACACGGTGCAACTCCAAACTTTTTAAACTACGGTGGATTTCCTGCTACCGCATGTATATCTATAAATGATGAAGTTATTCACGGAATCCCAAAGGCTGACAGAATTCTCAAAGAGGGTGACATTGTCAGCATAGATTTGGGAGCTGCTAAAAACGGTTACAATGGTGATAATGCTGCTACATTTGCCTGCGGCACATGCTCTGACGAGGCAAAGCGGCTGATGGATGTTACTCGTGAAAGCCTTTATAAAGGTATTGAACAAGCAATTCCAGGCAACAGAATCGGTGACATTGGCCATGCAGTGCAGGAATACTGCGAAGAGCGTGGATTCGGCGTTGTTCGTGACTTTGTAGGTCACGGTGTCGGAACAAAACTTCATGAAGAACCAAGCGTACCAAACTTCGGTCACGCAGGCCGTGGTATCAGACTGTTACCCGGAATGACATTGGCAATTGAACCAATGATAAATCTGGGAACCTACAAGGTTAAACAGCTTTCAGACGGTTGGACCGTAAAAACCGCTGACGGCAAGCTTGCAGCTCATTTTGAGCATACAATTGCAATTACACCGGACGGTCCTGTAATTCTTACATTGCCGGATTAAGGTGAACGAAATGGAATTTGTAAAAGGACTGGTTGTACGGTCTAAAGCAGGGCATGACAAAGGCAGTTTTTATCTTGTATTAGGTTTAGAAACTGATATAGCAGTTGTCTGTGACGGTAGCCGCCGTGCCCTTGCTAACCCAAAGAGAAAGAAGCTGATACATCTTTCTCCGACAAAAACGGTAATTCCGAATCATTTAATGAAAACCAATCGAGAAATCTATGAACATTTACAGCCGTTTCGCTGCAAATAGATTTTCCGCTTT